>Ga0207719_100219_pt1 | contig 44243 bp, 46 predicted proteins | sample A23P1SouthBayCA_2_FD_187279 | JGI IMG/M metagenome (GOLD analysis project Ga0207719, IMG submission 187279) | Aerobic enrichment media microbial communities from Eden Landing Ponds, California, USA - A23 P3 (3) (SPAdes) | ecosystem: Environmental > Aquatic > Marine > Unclassified | place... | reverse complement strand
GATCCGCCCGGGGACGGTACCGGTACGCCAGCCCCGACAAGTGGGGGGAACGGATTCCCGGATGCCACCGGAACCGCGACCGAGACGGCGCTGGCAACGGAGAGCCAATTGACGGACAGGGCGACGCCGGCCGACACCGCGACGGAGACTGCGGTGGCGACCGAGACGTCGACCCCCGGACCGACGACCCCGGCGGACACGCAGACGCCGTCTGAGGCACCCCCTCCGACGGACACGCCGACGCCGTCGGAGCCTCCCGGGACCGAGACGGCGACGCCGACCGAAACTGCGACGCCGACCGAAACTGCGACGCCGACCGAAACTGCGACGCCGACGGACACACCGATACCGACCGATACGCCGACGGAGACCGTGATCGATACGACCCGGACGGCCGTCGACGGCGGTGTGGACGCCGCCCTCTCGCTCCCCCCGGGCGCGCTCTTTTTCGCCGGCGGGCTGGCCGTCATCGCTGCCGGGACGGCGTGGTGGTACTGGCACCAGTACCGCCCGATGTACGGCCCCTGATCGTCGCCGGACCGCCGCGGCGGCGCGTGATCGGGGCGTTTATGCGCGCTGCCCACGCCGGTGTGTCCGATGGCAGACCAGGCGCTCATCGACGCCCTGCGGGACGCGGACGCGGTGAAGTACGGCGAGTTCGAACTCTCCCATGGCGGCACGAGCGAGTACTACGTCGACAAGTACGTCTTCGAGACGAACCCGCGGTGCCTCCGGCTGATCGCGGCGGCGTTCGCCGAGCGCGTCGGCGACGCGAAACTCGCGGGCGTGGCGCTCGGCGCCGTCCCGCTCGTCGCGGTCACCAGCGTCGAGACCGGACAGCCCTACGTGATCGCCAGGAAGGAAGCCAAGGAGTACGGGACGGGCAACCGCATCGAGGGCGACCTCGTGGAGGGCGAGGAGGTCGTCGTCCTGGAGGACATCGCGACGACGGGACGAAGCGCGATCGACGCCGTCGAGGCGCTCCGTGAGGCGGGCGCGGTCGTCGAACGCGTCCTCGTCGTCGTCGACCGCGAGGAGGGTGCCCGCGAGAACGTCGAGGCCCACGGCGTGACCTTCGAGTCGCTTCTCACCGCGGCGGACCTGCTGGCCGATCGTGACTGATATCCGGGACCCGGAGACGGCGACTCCGGGACGGAACGGCACGGCGGATGGAAAGATACTCAACTACGAAAGCCAAGGGAAGCGATAGAAATGGGCTCGGATCTCCTCCTGTCAGTCACGGACCTGCCGCGCCGGTGGATCCTCCGTGGCGTCGCCGCCCTCTTCGTCGTGACCATGCTCGTGAGCGCGATCGGGGCGACGGTCGCGTACGACCCCGTGACGGTCGGTTCCGGGAACGTCGCCCAGCCGGCGAACGGCTCGACGCTCGTCGCCGTCCAGGGCTTTCACATAGAGGGACAGCAGTCGAAAAAGAAGCCCGCACGGCTGTTCATGTTCAACGAGACGGCCAACCGCACCTGGAAGTACAACGGCTCGGGCGTCCTCTCGAACTGGTTTTACGACGCCGACCCGCTCCCGGACGGTGACATCCTCGCGGTGAACACGATCCGCGAGAACGGCCACGCCAAGACGCTGGTGTACGAACTCGACCCCGAGACGAAACGACGCATGATGCCCGGGACGAACCGGAACGGGTCGATCAAGTTCAATATTTCCGACACCCACGACGTGGAACTCATCAACGGCGACCAGTTGCTGGTCGCCAACATGCGCGAGGGATACAACGACAAGGTGTTCATCTACAACGTCACGACGGACAGGTTCGACTGGATCTGGCGGTTCAGGAACCACTACCCGCGCTCGACCGATGGTGGAGTGAAGAAGGACTGGACCCACGTCAACGACGTCGACAAGATCGGTCCCGGGAAGTACATGCTGTCGCCGCGGAACTTCGACCAGGTGATCGTGGTCGACCGGGAGACCAAAAACATCACCCTGCGGCTCGGCGAGGACGACGCCCACGACATCCTCGACGAGCAGCACAACCCCGCGTACCTCGAAACCGAGGACGGCAAACCGGTCTTTCTCGTCGCGGACTCGGAGAACGACCGGGTCGTCGAGTACACCTGTTTCAACCGCTCCGGCGCGACGTGTGACTGGGAACGCACCTGGGAGGTCGGGACCAACGGGTCGCTGAACTGGCCCCGCGACGCCAACCGCCTGCCCAACGGAAACACCCTCATCACCGACTCGCTGAACCACCGCGTGATCGAGGTGACCCCGGAGGGGGAGGTCGTCTGGGAGGCGTACGCCCCGTGGGCACCGTTCAGCGCCCACCGGATCGCCTACGGCAACGAGAACGTCACCTCGCCGACGATGCACGATCTCGGCGTGGAGGGGTCGTACGCCATCAGCAACAGCACGGGCGGGACGTTCCCACAGTGGGTGCACGCGACCTTCGGCGGCGCTCCGGTGATCGGCGATCCCGCCGGCGAGTTCGCCGACCTCTGGGCCGGCGCGACCCCCTGGATCAGGCCCGTGTGGATGGGGTCGTGGGGACTCGCGTACCTCACCTTCGGGACTCTCCTCGTCCTCGTCTGGGGAGGCGCCGAACTAGTGTACCAGCGTCGGCGCATCGCCGACCGCGTCCGAACCGTCACGGCACGGGCCCGGTAGCCGGCCGGCCGTGCGTGTGGTCGGGCCACACAGGAGCGACCGGCTTTTGTGCGTCCCGCCCGTTTCGTCCGCCGATGACGCTCGAACTGTACGAACTCCAGGGCTGTCCGTACTGTGCCAAGGTCAAGCGCAAACTCGACGAACTCGATCTCGAGTACGCCTCCCACATGGTCCCCTCCGCCCACTCGAAGCGGACCGAGGTGAAGGAGGTGAGCGGCCAGACCGGCGTCCCGGTGCTGGTCGACACCGAACACGGCGTCGAGGGCATGCCGGAAAGCGACGATATCGTCGCCTACCTCGAGGAGACGTACGGTTCGGGCGCCTCCGCCTGAGGCGGCCGTCCTCCGCCCCCTTCGTCACGGCGGTCGCCCGAACGGTGCGATTCCCGCCGAACGCCCGTGCTTTCACCGAACGATATATGTGGCCGCCAGTCGGGGTATAACACGAAAAAATGGCGGAAAGAGATCACGACGGGGACGACCGCGACGACCTCGTGGAGACGATCGTGCGCGAGCGCCGGGAGTTCCTGGCGGGGCTGGCCGCGACGGCGGGCGGGCTGGTCGCCGGCTGTTCGGGTGACTCGACGGCGGACCCGACGGACACGGAAGAACCGACGGCAACGGACACGACGGCACCGACGCCGACTGACACGGCGATGGACCCCGACACCGCGACGGCGACGGACACCGACACCCCGACCGATACGCAGACGGAGACGGCGACTGAGACGCCGGCTTCGCAGGAGCCGCCGCGGCCGGATCCGGCGGCCTACGAGGCGTCGCCCGCGGTCCCTCCCCAAGAGGCCCTGGATACGTTCAAGACGGCGCCGGGGTACGAGATCGAACTCGTCGCGTCCGAACCGCTGATCCGGAGTCCGGTCGATATCGCCTGGGACGACAGGGGCCGGATGTGGGTCGTCGAGATGCCCGACTACATGAGCTTCGCGCCCGGTGACGGGAAGGGCGACCGGACGCCCGGGAGCTGGGGCGACTGGGGCGAGGCCACCAACGAACAGGCGGGGGAAGCCGGCTGGGGCGACTCCGGCCCCGAGGAGGAACCCTACGGCCGGATCGTCGTCCTCGAGGACCCCGACGACGACGGCGAGATGGAGGAGGCGACGGTGTTCCTCGAGGACCTCGTGATGCCCCGGTCGATCGCGTTCGTCGGCGGGGGCGTGTTGGTCGGGCTTCCCGGGGAGCTGAAGTACTACCAGTACAACGACGAGACGCTCGAACTCACCCGACGCGAGACCGTCGACGGGGAGTACGCCTCGTCGGGATCGCCGGGTGACAACCCCGAACACACGGACAACGGCCTCATGCGTGGCCTGGACAACTGGCTGTACAACGCCAAGTCCGACAGGCGGTTCAGGTGGAACGGGGGCCTCTTCGAGGAAAACACCCACTTCCGGGGGCAGTGGGGCATCGCCAAGGACGACTACGGCCGCCTGTACTACACGACGAACTCCAACTGGCTGTTCGGGGATCTGGTGCCCGGGCAGTACCTGCTTCGGGGTGGATCAAACGGGAGCCACGGGATCGAGACGTCGCTGAACAGCGACAACGAGATCTACACGGTCAGGGAGAACTACGGCGCCAACCGCGCCTACCGGGGTGGCTACCACCGATCCGACGGCCGGATGCGGACCAACACGGCGGTGTCCGGTCCGGGGATCTACCGGGGCAGCCTGTTGCCCTTCCGCGGGTCGGCGTTCGTCCCGGACCCGTCGGGCAACGCCATCGCGCAGTTCGACATCGAGGGCAGCGATGACACGCTAGACGTCGACGTCGAGCACACGCTGTACGACGACGAGGAGTGGGGCCAGCGGGAGTTCCTGGGGTCGACCAACGAGGTGTTCCGCCCCGTCTACACGAAAACGGGTCCCGACGGCGCGCTGTACGTCGTCGACATGTACAAGGGCATCTTCCAGCACGTCCGCTTCCTCAGCGACTACCTCGCGGAGTACATCATCGAGAACGACCTCCACAAGGTGCCGCCGTCCGGGCGGATCTACCGCATCGTCCCCGAGGACGAGGACGTAAACACCCCGCCGAACCTGGCCGAGCGGTCGCCCCCGGAGCTGGCGTCCGCGCTGTCCCACTCCAACGGATGGGTGCGGGACACGGCCCAGCGGCGGTTCGTCGAGGAGGGTTTGACAGAAGGGGCGTCCACAGTACGGGAGGTTGCCCGGACGGCAGGTCGCCCGCTCCCGCGAGTGCATGCGCTGTGGGCGCTACACGGCATGGACGAGATCGACGCCCAGAGCGTGTTCGCCGCCATGGACACCGGCCACCCCCGGGTCCAGCAGGCCGCGATCCGGACCGGGGAGCAACTGCTGGGAACCGAGGACGCGAGCGATTACGTGGACCGCGTGATCTCGCTCGGGACCGCCGAGGACCAGTCCCAGCGCGTGGTGGTGCAGGCCGCCTACTCGCTTGGTGAGGTCTCGGAGTCGGGTCTCCAATCGCAGGCGGAGACTGCGCTGACGGACATCGACGATATGTACGGTGACGACCAGTTCGTCGCCGACGCCGTCGCTTCGGCGCCCGACTGATCGCCGGATTCGTTCGCCCCTACGCCTCCCGGATCTCGATCGCGTTGAACATCGAGTGCTCGTCCACGGCGCCAGCCACCTGTCCCTCGCTCTCGATCAGGATCGGTTCGCCGCTCGTCTCGACTTCGACCGTCTCGGTGAGCGCCGTGAGCGATCCGACCTCGGCGACGAGGTCGAGTTCCTCGAAGATCATCTCCTCCTGGACCCATACGTTCTGGATCCGCTGGCCCGTACAGGGATCGCATCCGGCGGACCCGGACCCGAAGTAGATCTCCGCGAAGTGGAGCGTGACCTCGTACGTTCCGGGCGCGACGGGGATCTCGTAGCCGATGTTGTCGCCCCACATCATCGTGCTGTAGATCTCGTCGGGACCGCCCTCGACCGAGTACCCCTCCTCGTTCGCGCCGCTCGGGCTGTGGGGATCCATCCCGTCCTCGTAGAGGAGTTCCACGGAGGGGTGGGGAGGCTCCTGGCCCATGTCGGGGCCCTGGGAGTACGGCAGGAACTCGACACCGTCGATCTCGACGGTCTCGTTCGACCCCCCGACGCCGCCCGCGTTGATGCCGAAGGGCATCGGAACCGGCCCGACGACCAGCAGCGACTCGGTGAACGAGACATCGGCGGAGTCGGTGTTCGTCTCGTAGGTGACGTTCGCGGTCAGCTCGATCTCGCCCTGCGCGGAGTCCGGAACGGCCACCTCCCACTCGGCGGCCTGTGAGGCCGACGTCGTCAGCGTGTCGAAGGCCGTCCCCGAGACCGCCGAGACCGACGCGTCGCCGGACGCCGACACCGTGATCTCGCCGTTGTGGATGTCGAACAGGTAGGGGTTGGTCACCGTCCCCGTCAGCGTGATCGTCGCCCCGGGCGTGGCCTGTGGGTCGCCGTCGAACTCGAGCAACGTCGCCGGATCGGGGTGGACCGGCTCTTCCGCTCCCGGGGTGGCGGTGTCGGTGGGGGTATCCTCGGTATCGGTGGGGGTATCCTCGATCTCCGTGTCGGTGGGGGTGTCCCCGATCTCGGTATCGGTGGGCGTATCCTCGCCCTCCGTGTCGGTGGGGGTGTCCTCGGCTTCGGTGTCGGTCGGGCTGTCCGTTTCGCCGCCGTCGCCGCCACAGCCGGCCAGCCCCGTCACGCCGAGCGCGCCGACGGCTTTCAGGAAGCGTCGTCTGTCGGTCGATCGGTCTCCACTATTGTCATCTGTCCCCATGGACCCATGAACATTCGTAACATACAAATGTCTATCGCCGCCGTTCGGGTCCCCGCGGCGCCGACCAGATCACGTGACGGTCTCGCCGCGCTCGCGGATGAGGTCGTCGAGTTCGTCGGGATCGTCGATCGCTTCCGCCTCCTCGCGCTCGACGATGGCGGTGCCGTCCACCGCCTCGCGGCCCGCCGAGTCGACGAAGTACACCGACCGCGTCCGGGCGACCCGTCCGATCGAGGCCATGATGCGGGCGCGCTTCTCGGCGGTCTTGGTGAACTCCGAGTGGCCGGTGATGAGGGTGCGCTCGGCGTCCTCGGCGTCCTCGCTCACGGTCCGGAACGGCGCCCGCGCCGTCGGGTGGACGACGAACCCGACCCGAGTGAGGACGTGGGCCGACTCGGGTTCCTCGCTTTCCTCGGGGTCGTCCTCGGGCGCGTCCCCCTCGCGGACCGAATCGGCGTCGTCGAGAACGTCGAGCGGGTTGGTGAGGTCGCCGCCGAACAGCGCCTCCAGTTTTTGGGCGACGTCGACGCTGGCGTCCATGCCGTCCTCGTACTTCGAGACGGTCCGCCGGGAGACGCCGAGTTCGTTCGCGAGCCGTCCCAGGCTCCAGCCGCGCTCCTCGCGTTCGTCCCTGAGCACGTCGCCGTCGATGCTGACGTACAGCCCCCCGGGCGCGGCGTAGATCAGCGGTTCGACGCCCTCGACGAAGAGGTTGTAGGCGGTGTCGGGGCTGAACACGGGCACGCCGTGCCGGAGGTACATCACGCCCGGGTCGAGTTCCTTGTCGCGGGTCCGAAGCCCGATCACCAGCGGCGTCCCGCCGAGGAACTCCCCGAGGCGGCGCATCGCCGTCCCCGTGGCGCGGTCGAACGCGTCGATGTTCCCGAGGATCTTCAGCAGGATGAGATCGCGGTCGCGGCGCGCGACCACGTCGAAGCTCTTGGGCCGGACCGCACACCGATCGCTGACGGTGAAGCCCGCGTCCTCGAGCATGGCGATCACGTTGCCGACCAGCGCGTCGTGGGACATCGCGTCAGTGCTGTGTAGGGCACGTCCAGTTTAAAGTGTTGTGGCGAAACCGCCGGCAACCGCCCAGGTACCGGGCGAGCCGGGTGGAAAAGGGTTTTGCGCGCTACCGGCCAAGGATCCACGATGACCGTCGTCGCCGTCGACGACACCGACTCCCGCGAGCGCGGGATGTGTACGACGTACCTCGCGGCGCGGATCGCCGACCGGCTCGGCGCGTCCTCCCCCGATGCCGTCGAGCGCGTCCTGCTCGTGCGCCTGAACCCCGCCATCGAGCACAAGACTCGCGGGAACGCCGCGCTCGCCGTCCACACGTCGGTTGACCCCGATCGCGCGTACGCGATCGCCCACGAGGAACTCGCGGGGAGCGGTCCCGCCCCCGGCGGTGCCGCGTTCGAGGATCCGGACACCCACCCCGGCCTCGTCGTCGCGCCCGGCGAGCCGGCGGACGTCCCCGACGGCGTCGCCCGCTTTGCCCGTGACGCCGCTCGCGACCGCCACGACCTCGACGACGCCCTCGCGCTGATCGACGAGCACGGCTATCTCGCCGAGGGGTGGAAAATCGGCCGGGGCCGGATCGGCGCGCTCGCCGCCGTCGGCGCCTGGTCCGCCTTCGAGGACTGGACCTACGAGCACATCGCCTACCGCGAGCCGGATCGGTGGGGTACGCCCCGAGACGTCGACCACGACTCTGTATTCGCCGCCGCCGACCGGGGGTACCCCGACGCCTGGGACACGGTCGACCGCGCCGAGGGTGAGGCAGTCTGCGTGCCCCACACGCCGGGGCCCGTCCTCTACGGTATCAGGGGCGACGATCCCGAGGTCGTGCGCTCGGTCGCGGCGGATATCGAGTCCGAGCCAATCGAGCGAACCCGGACCTTCGTCACCAACCAGGGCACCGACGCCCACCTCCGTGAGGGTCGGGTCGGCGACCTCGCGGACGGCCGGGCCTACCGCGTCTCCGGCACGGTGAACGAGGCGCCGGAAACGAAAGAGGGCGGGCACGTCTTCCTCGAACTCGCGGACGGCGACGCGTCCATCCAGTGTGCCGCTTTCGAGCCAACCAAGCGCTTCCGGGACCGGGTTCGTGCGCTCCGCGCCGGGGACCGGATCACCGCCTGTGGCGAGGTGAGCGGGGGGACGCTCAAGCTAGAGAAGTTCGCGGTCCGCGAGTTGCGCCGGACCGAGCGCGTCACCCCGGCCTGTCCGGACTGCGGGCAGTCGATGGAGAGCGCGGGTGCGGAGCAGGGGTACCGGTGCCGTGATTGCTCGACTCACGCCGGGGGAAAGGCGACCCGGACGATCGAGCGCGACCTCGACGTCGGGTGGTACGAGGTCCCCCCATGCGCGCGCCGCCACGTCGCGAAACCGCTCGTCAGGGGTGGGTTCGACGGGCCAGTCCACCCCGAACGGTGAGGGTTCTCGCGCGTCGGACGTGGTGTGCCGAAATTCGCCCCGCGAGGCTTATGTATCCGCGCTCCGACGGTCGGACGATGCCGTCACGCGAGGGGTTCGAGACGTGGTTCGACTACGAGCTTCTGCTCTTCGGGATCGCGATCCTGGCCGCGACGCTCTACCTCGCCGGGAGGGTCGTTCTCGGAATCCTTCGGGACTCCTCGATCGACGCGAGCGAACTCCTCTTCCCGCTCGTCGGCCTGTGTGTACTGGTCATCATCGCGAGCGTGTGGTGGGTCGGGACACAGCGGTGACCCCGGATCCACGAAGACTTATCGGGAACGACGCGGAAAACACGGGTGATGGTCAAAATCGTCGCGACGCCCGGCGTTCTCAGCGGACAACCCCGGCTGGAAGGGGAACGCGTGGCCGTGCTGGACGTCGTCGAGATGTTGGAGGCCGGCTATTCCCTTGCGGAGACTGCCCGGGAACTGGATCTCACGTCCGATCAGGTGCAGGCAGCGACGAGTTACTACCGCACCCACCGTCGGGAGTTCGCCGAGTGGGAAGACGAGCGCGAGGACGTCGCCGGACTCAGTGATCAACCCGAGGTCTGATGCGGCTTCTCTGTGAACGCCACGTTCCCACGAGTTACAAGACCGCACTCCACAGTGAACCGTGGACTACAGCCATGGACTGCGGTGATATCTTCGCTCCCGGGACGAACGACTCGGTGATCGCGAACTACGCCGAGCAAAACGAGTACGTGATCTTCACGCGCGATGCTCCCTTTTTCAAGGACATTCGGGACGACGTCTTTCGGTGTGGCGGGCTCTTTCTCCACATGCAGCAACGCTACCAGGCATCAGAGATCGTTGACGCGATCCGGGAAATCGACGCTGTCTACCCCGATCACATGGGGATCGCCGAAAACGTCCGCGACTGGCTGTAGTCATCCGGGCAAACCGGACAGCGGTGCGCACGTCCGGGCGCGGGTCGCCATCCCGATAGTGTCACTTCCGCCATCCAAACATTTTTTTCTTGAACCGGATGTCGCAAATCATGCCGAACAGCGTCCGAGAACACACGCGCCGGCGCTTCGTGAAACTGGGTGGTCTGGTGGGCGTCACCGCCCTCGCGGGCTGTGCCGGTGGGATTCCGGGTGGCGACTCGGGGTCGGAGGGGAACGGGACGGACGAAAGCGGGTCCGGCGAGTGGCCGATGTTCCAGTACGACGCTGGAAATACCGGCTTCGTGCCCTCCGGGACCGGACCCTCCGGAGACGTGATCGAACAACGCCAGTTCGACGTTGGCGTGATCGATACGCCTCCGAGAGCGGGGGACGGGATCCTGTACGTTCCGGGGAATGACCTGGTCGCGTTAGCACCTGATGGAACGGAACAGTGGTCCGTCGGTAGGACGCTCCCTCCGCTCACGATCGGCGAGAAGTACGTTTACACGAGGGATCAAACGGATCGCACCATCCAGATCATCTCCCGGGAAGACGGGACGATCCTCGAGGACAACATCCCAGGGGATCGCGTCTCGGACATCGTTTTTGTCGATGGAACGGTGTACATCGGCTACGAGCGAGAGTCGCCACGGATCCTGTCAGCGAGGAGCCAGCCCGGCGAAATCCTCTGGGAGTTCGATATTGAACCGGATCAACAACCCGAGCGGGTGGCTGAATACGCCGCCATAGGACCCGTGGTGAGTGACGGCGTCGTGTACGTTCTGGGTGGGATCCAGACGTATGAGGAGGCCAGTCCGGATTGGACAGTGTATGCGATCTCCGCATCGGACGGGTCCCAGCAATGGTCGCGCTCGATCGCGGGCCGGCCGACGTTTCGGCCAACTGTAACGAACGAAACGGTTTACGTCTCGAAGGAGACCGGACCACACGATACGACCCTGCAGGCGCTCTCGACCGAGGACGGGACCGAGCAGTGGAGGGTCGGGATGGAACGGGGCAAGCTTTCTACCGTGGCGGTCGCTCAGGATACCCTGTACGTCACGGCCGATGCCTACGAACATCGGGAGGAATTCGAGAGTGCAGCCGTGTACGCACTGTCGATCTCGGACGGCACTGAACGGTGGTCCACCGAGATGGAACTGCGGTTGATCGACTCGTGGATATACGGAGTCCCGATCGTCGTTGATGGAACTCTCTACCTCACCGGCACTGACAGGACGTTTGGCGAGCGCGGACGGCTGATCGGCCTCTCCACGAGTGATGGCTCCGAGCGTTGGCGGATCGAGACGGACTCGCGCCTTTCGTCCTCGCCTGTCATTAGCGGTGGGAACATTTATGTCGGCAGCGAAGACGGGAAACTGCGCATGTACAGCTAACAGGGGCGACTGTCGGACGTACACTCATCATCAGGCCGGAGCCGCCTCAGCAATCGTCGCATCGATCTCGATCCGGTCATACGGGACGATCGGCTGCTTCGATCCGCCCCGTTTTCGGAAGTACACGACGCCGTACTCTTCAAGGAGTTCGACGTCGTCGTGAACGTCGGAGTAGTTACGCCCGACTTGGTCCGCCACGTCGCTGATCGACGACGGACGGTCCGCGATTATTGCCCGGATCAGTTCGACGCGCCGGGTCGTCAGGAGCCGGCGGAGGTCGCTCACGTCTGCGAACGACCGGATCGCCACCTGCTCGGCCTCGTCAGACTCGTCGGGCTCGCTTCGCTCAACGGCATCGTGAGCCATCGCTTCGACAGCTGGTGAGGGCTCTACGGTGAAGCGAAGCGTCGAGGGGAACTCTACTTCCTCCGGGTCCATGTCGGGTGGGAGTCTACTGTGTTTCATATTCGTACACTTCGTTCAGGAACTTCGTGATGTGATCTTTCATAAGGTCGGTTGTAGTCTCTTACCGGTGGTCGCCGCCAACGGGGGTGGCGACCACCGGTAAACAGTTACAACCGACCTTATCAATCCGTGGAAGATGATGCGTGTCACGGTATCGGATCCGTGCCTGTGGTGTGGACCCACGCCGTGAGCATCGGCGGCATTGTCGTATCGAAGTATCGCATCCGACTCGTCGGGCGTGTAGTACTGAAACCGATAGTAGTACCCGCCGGGATACGATGAACTTTCGACGGCGAACAGGTCGACGCGGGAACCCGTCTCGGCGTTGATGATCATGTTGAGGTCCACCACGACAGTACCATCAGCCATCCCGTGTTATAGGGTGAGATCCTATAGAAAATAAACGTACTGGTGGAGCGCAGACTCCGCAGTACGTCTTACCCCTTCAGCCCGCTCCCCGACAGCGCCACGACTACGTCCGCCTCGCCGTCGAGAACGCCCCGCTCCCGGAACCGTTCGAGCGCGGCTGGCGCGACCGCACACGTCGGCTCGACGTAGAACCCGGCGCGGTGGAGGCGATCGAGGGTCGCCTCCGTGTCCGCCTCGCCGATCGCGACGACCTCGCCCCCCGTCTCCTCGATCGCCTCGCGGATCCCCTCCTCGCGGGCCGGCTCCCTGATGTGGATCCCGTCTGCGATATCGTTGGCGGCGTCGTCGCTTCCGGAAACGAAGGGCGCGTACCCTTCCGCCTGCGCGCCGAGCAGGCAGGGCATCTCCTCGATCCAGCCGACCTCCCGGAGCGCCCGGAACCCCCTGTAGGCGCCCAGGAACATGGTCCCGTGACCGAGCGGGAGGACGACGGCGTCGGGGGCCTCCCAGCCGCGCTGGGCGGCGACCTCCATCGCGAACGTCGCCGTCCCGGCGAGGAAGGCGGGGTTCCAGGCGTGGCTGGCGTACCACGACTCGCCCGTCTCGACCGCCTCGATACACGCCGCCGTCACGTCCTCCCGGGAGCCCTCGACCCGGACGACGTCGGCGCCGGCACGCTCGATCGCCCGCAGCTTCGAGGCCTTGGCGTCCGCCGGGACGTAGATCTCCGCCTCGATCCCGGCGCGGGCGGCGTACTGGGCGATCGCGGCGCCCGCGTTGCCCGAGGAGTCCTCGACGAGGTGCTCGACGCCGAGCTCCGCCGCCCGGGACAGCGTCGTCGCCGCGCCGCGGTCCTTGAAACTCCCCGAGGGAAAGAGGTAATCCAGCTTGAACGTCGCCGTCCACTCGGGGGCGTCGACCAGGGGGGTGAACCCCTCGCCCAGCGTGACGCGGGGTTCGATCGGGAGGAACGCCTCGAAGGCCCACAGCCCGCGGTCGCGGTCGATGTCGGCCGGATCGGGGGCCGATCCGTCAGGGCGCGGCGACGCGTCGAACTCCAGGGGATGTCCGCGGTCACACCGCCAGGGCTCGTCGGGACCGGGATCGTACGTCGCGCCACAGGTGGGACAGGCGAGTCCCGGTGGCGCTCCCGACCGAGCCGTCATCGTCATTATCAGTACTCGTCGATGTCCGTGCCGATCGAGCAGACGTACTCGCCGGTCGCGGCCTGGGGGAGCCGGCGGGCCCGCCAGAAGATCCCGCCGCCGGTGGCGTCCACGGTCTCTCGTTCGTTCCCGAAGGGATCGATCACCGAAAACAGCGTCTCGCCGCGCTCGATCCGATCCCCGAGGTCGGCCTCGAACCGGACGAGCCCGCCCGCGGGGGCGTTGTAGCGGTCGAAGCCGGTCGCGCGGGTCTGGGGCGAGAGGTCGACCTCGCGATCGATGAACCCGTACTGCCCCAGGACGTTCATCACGCCCCGGACGCCGGCAGCGATGCTTTTCTCGTCCCAGCCGACCGACCCGCCGAGTTCGGGGTCGATCGTCGGGACGCCCTCGTCGGTGAGGGCCCGGGCGAGCTGGCCGTCGGGCCCTTTCTGGTCGAGGACGTACCCACAGTCGAAGGCCTTCGCGAGGTCGAGGCAGTCCCCGTGCCGGCGGTGGTGGTGGCCACACCGGATCCGGGTCTCCTCGATCATCCGGCTGGTCGAGCCCTGGTGGAGGTCGAGCGCGAGGTCGGCCCGCGAGCCGATCTGGAATGTGGCGTGGGCGATGCGCTCGCTCGTGGTCCCCTCGGGGTTGCCGGGGTAGGCGCGGTTGAGCTTCGTGTCGTCGATCGGGTTGCGGTGGGACGCCTGCTGGAAGCCGAAGTAGTTCGCGATCCCGACGATCAGGATCGTCCCGGAAATCTCCGCGGGGTCGAGTTGCGGGACCACCCGCGTGAGGACGCCGACGCCGTTGAGTTCGTCGCCGTCGCTGCCGGCCTGGACGTACAGGGTTCGGCCGCTCTCCGCGCCGTTCACGACACACACCGGCAGGCCTGCGGGCGAGCCGTCCCGGGTCTCCCCGATCCGGAGGCGACCCGTGGCCTTCTCGCCCGGGCCCGCGCTCGCCGTCCCCACAGTCGTCATTATCCGTAGCCGGTCGCCCGAGCGTATAATAGCTGTTGAAACCGTCGGGCGTCGCGTCGACAGCGCCGGGGAGCGCGCCCGGCGCGAGCGGTCGCGGGCGCGAACCGACGGGACTTTCGCCGTCCCGGCCCTCCGTCCGGCCGTGGCAGACGACAGTCCCGGCCCCGCGCGGCTGATCGAGGCACTCGATGTCGCCCGCAACGCCAGGATCGGCTTCGGCGTCGGCCTCGTCCTCGCCGCCCTCATGTACGCCTACCGCGTGGCGGAGCTGGGTGGCCCCGTCACGGTCAACTCGAGTGCGGCGCCCAACGCCACCGCGCCCCCCGAGTCGCCGGCCCTGTTTCTCATGCTCGCGTTCGTGCTCGCGGTCAGCGCGGGCGCCCTGGTGACGGCCCTGCTCACGGTCGGGTCAGCGGTCCGGCTCGCACGCGAGGTCGAGTAGTCCCTGGACGCGGACGACGGCGCGCAGAACCCGGGGACGTCGCCCGGTTCCGGCCGACGTCGCGGGAACGACAATGCTTTTCGTCCCGGGTAGCAACCCACGGGCATGAGCGACGAGATGGCGAAGGGGCTCGAAGGCGTAGTCGTCGCCGAGTCAGCACTCAGCGACATCGACGGCGACGCCGGGCGTCTCGTCTACCGGGGCTACGCGATCGAGGACCTGGCTCGCGAGGCGGCCTACGAGGAGGTCCTGTACCTCCTCTGGCACGGCCACCTCCCCGATCGGGCGGAACTCTCCGAGTTCGAGGCGTCGATGGCGGCCGAACGAGCGGTCGACGACCGCGCCATCGAGGCCGTCCGCCTCTCGGTCGAGGCCGGCGAGAATCCCATGGCCGCCCTCCGGACGGGCGTGTCGACCCTGTCGGCGTTCGACGCCGAACCCGACGCCGATCCCAGCGATGTCGAGGCGGCCCGGCGGAAGGCCCGCCGGATCACCGCGAAGATGCCGACAGTCCTGGCGGCCTTCGAGCGGCTGCGGACCGGCGCAGAACCCATCCCGCCTCACGAGGACCTCGGTCACGCCGCGAACTTCCTGTACATGCTGTCCGGCGAGGAGCCCGGCGACGTCGCTGCCGAGACGTTCGACATGGCGCTCACGCTGCACGCCGATCACGGGCTGAACGCCTCGACGTTCACCGCGATGACGATCGCGAGCACGCTCGCGGACATGTACGCCTCCGTCACCGGCGGGATCGGCGCCCTCTCGGGCCCGCTGCACGGCGGCGCGAACCAGGACGTCATGGAGATGTTGGTCGAGATCGACGACAGCGCGATGGGGCCGATCGAGTGGGCCGAGGACGCCATCGCGAACGACCGCCGCATCCCGGGGTGGGGCCACCGCGTCTACAACGTCGTCGACCCCCGGGCGCGCATCCTAAAAGAGAAGGCAGAGGAGCTGGGCGAGGCCTCCGGGGACACGAAGTGGTACGAGTACACCTCCGCGATCGAGCGCTACCTGTCCGAGGAGGTCGGCCTGATCGAGAAGAACATCGCCCCCAACGTGGACTTCTACTCGGGGTCGGTGTACTACCAGCTCGGCATCCCGATCGACCTGTACACCCCTATCTTCGCGATCTCCCGGGTCGGCGGCTGGGTGGCCCACGTGCTGGAGTACCAGTCCGACAACCGGCTCATCCGCCCCCGCGGGCGGTACGTCGGCCCCGAGGGGCGCGAGTTCGTCCCGATCGAGGAGCGCTGAGGCCGCCTCGATCGAGGAGCGGTAGCGGCCCCTTTTCGGAGCATCCGGCCCCGACGGCGGGAACGCTTGCGCATCAAGTTCCGGAGCATCGCGCCCTGCCGTCGCGATCGTGATTTCGTATAGCTGTCACTGGTTTATCGACTCCTCGCCGGGCGCGACGCCTCCCTCGCCGGTGTCGACGTCCGTGACGGCGGTGTCACGCTCGCCCTCCCGGTCGATGACGCCCTCGCGCCAGGTGCCCCGCAGGAACCAGGCGACGCCGAGCGCAAACGAGAGGACGGCGCCGGCGGCGTAGGACCACCACAGCCCCGTGACGCCCCAGTCGAGCGCCCGGATCGTCACGCCGGTCCCGGGAACCGCCACGGCCCATCCGAACGCGAGTGCGACCCCGAGCGGGATCCGGAAGCCCCACCGCGACAGCAGGGAGAGCACGAACGCGACCCGGGTGTCGCCGGCGCCGCGGAACCCGCCCTGGATCACCATCAGGCCGCCGAAAAAGCCCCACGAGAGCGCGACGATCCGCAGGAAGAGGACTCCCTCCCCGATCACGTCCGGATCGGAGACGAAAACGCCCATCGCCGCCGCTGGGACGGCCCAGAGGAGGCCGCCGGCCGCGAAGAGAAACGCCATCGTTCCCCCGGTGGCGGCGTAGGTCACCGTCGCGGCCCGGTCGGGCGTCCCGGCGCCGAGGTTCTGGCCGACCCCCGTCGCGGCCGCCTGCCCGACGGCGCCCGCGACGGCCCAGGAAACCGACATCATTCGGACGCCGATCCCGTAGGCCGCCGTCGCGGCCGGCCCGAAGAAGGCGACCAGCGCGGCCATCGCGACGGCGGCGAAGGAGCGCGCCCAGCCATCGAGCGTCGCGGGGTACCCGACGTCGATCAACGTTCTCAGGAGTTCCGGATCGGGCCGGAGGTCGCGGGGGTGCAACTGGACGCCCCATGCCCCCCGAAGCAGGATGTACACCCCGATGGCGGCCGCGAGCAGCCGCGAGACGAACGTCGCCCACGCCGCGCCGCGGGTCCCCCAGGCCGGGAACGGCCCCCACCCCAGGATGAGGAAGGGATCGATGACGACGTTCGCGCCGGCGGAGGCCGCGACCAGCCACATCGCGGTCCGCGTGTCGCCGGCTCCCTGGAGGGCGGCACGGAAGGCGAAAAACAGGAACGTGAGCGGGAGGGTGAGGAAGATCACCTCGATGTACGCGAGCGAGTCGACGAACACCTGGGGGTCCTGGTCGGCCCCGATCCACCGCAGCAGGCGGTGCCGGAGGAGGAAGCCGACGACCGCGAGCGCGATCGACACCGCCGTCGCCAGGAGCGTGGTCTGGGCGACGATCTCGTCGGCCCGCCGGTCGTTGCCCGCACCGACGTGCTGGGAGACCAGCGCGATCGTGGCCGCCGTCACCCCGATCGCCGTCGAGACGAACAGCCAGGATAGCGGGAACATCAGGGACACCGCCGCGACCGCCTCCGAGCTGACCCGCCCCACCCAGAACACGTCGGCGAGGTTGTAGGCCGTCTGCAGCAGGTTCCCCAGCACGAGCGGCCAGGCTAACCGGAAGAAGTTCGGCGCGATCGCCCCGCTGGTCATGTCGACCCGGCTCTCCTGCCCCGACACGCTTCTCGTTTGGAGTGTGCGATCCCGCGAGGAAAGCCCTTGGGAACCCTCTCCCCCACGGTCCGCCGTCCCGGCGGGAGGAAACGAACCTCTCAACGGCGTTCGTTCCCGACGGGAAACCGGGGGATCACCCGGCGGTGAATGGCATGTCGCTATACGGAACAAGGGAGCCAGCCGCGACCGCTCTGGTGCGTACGGTCGTCGTCCGCGATCGGCACGGAGCCGTCCGTTCGCGCAACTGATGGTACGGTCATATGTCTGTTGTCAGTCCCCACCCGAACGACGCTCCCGCGATTTGCGCACGACGACCACGGGGATGTGGGTCCGATCGGCGATCCGCTCGTACGTCGGGCCGAAGAACTGGTTCGGGCCCGCCCTTTCCTCGGTTTCCCCGATCACGATGACGTTGTGTCCCTTCCCACGGTCGGTGATCGCTGCCTCCGGATCCGCCGCCACCTCGACGGTGATCTCGATATCGCTCTCCGTGAACTCCCGTGAAAGCAGCGTCTCCGCCACGCCCTCGAGCATCTCCCGGGCGGCCGGCGCGTCGTCTTCGCTGGCCGCGGCGTGGAACAGTTCCAGCGTGAAGATCCGGTCCGGGTCGAACGCGGTGAGGAACTCGACGATCCGGTCCTTGTTCCGGTCGTCCCGTAGCGGGACGAGAACGTTGTTCCACAGCGTGATGTGGTTCGGAATGACGACGGCGTCGGCGCCGGTCTCCTCGGCGATCCGGTTCTGTAGAACGTGCATGTGTTCGCCCGCCGGTCCGAAGTGCATCCGGACGTCGGTCGACGCACCGGCACGGGCGAACCCCGTGGCGAGTTCGTAGAGGTGGGCCTGCGCTTCGCTCTCGTGTTCCTCACGGACCGCCGCCGGATCGATCCCGTCGGGGGTCTGCCAGTAGCCAAAGAGGGTGATATCGAACGCGGCCAGCCCCTGTACGTTCTCGTCAGTCAGGGTATCGTCCCTGGGAAAAATCACGGGGATGAGCAACGACATGCGGCTCATGAGCGTACTCCGATTGCCCATCGAGACGACAAGTAGGTGTGGTATTCGTTTCTGCCGGGAAGGTCCCGTGCTTCCGTCGAGTCGTCTCGACGAACGCGAACTACTGCTCCGAGGGCCACTCGCCGTCGAACTCCTCGTGGCGGAACTCGCGGGCGTCGGCACCCGAGTACGACGCGACGAGCTGGCCGTCGCCCTCCAGGTAGTACTTGTAGGTCGTCAGCCCCTCCAGCCCGACGGGGCCGCGGGCGTGGATCTTGCCCGTCGAGATGCCCACCTCGGCGCCCAGGCCGTACCGGTAGCCGTCGGCGAACCGCGTCGAGGCGTTGTGGAACACGCTCGCCGCGTCGACGCCCCGCATGAACGCCCGGGCGCGCTCCTCGTCTTCCGTCAGGATCGACTCCGTGTGTTTCGAGCCGTGGGTGTTGACGTGGTCGATCGCGTCGTAGGCGTCCCCGACGATCCCGATGGCGAGTTCGAGGTCGCCGTACTCCGTCGTCCAGTCCCCCTCCTCGAGGGGGTCGACGTCGACGACCTCCCGGGTGGCCTCGTCGCCCCGGAGGGTCACGCCGGCGTCCCGGTAGCGCTCGACCATCCCCGGGAGGAACGCCCCGGCGACGGCCTCGTGGACCAGCAGCGTCTCTACGGCGTTGCACACCGCGGGGTACTGGACCTTCGCGTCGAAGGCCACGTCCTCGGCCATCCCCAGGTCGGCCGCCTCGTCGACGTACACGTGACAGATCCCCTCGGTGTGTCCCAGCACCGGGATCTTCGTGTTGTCCTCGACGTAGCTCACGAACTCCGAGGAGCCACGGGGCATCAGGAGGTCGACGGCGTCGTCCATTTCGAGCACCCGGTCGACGGCCTCGTGGGCCTCGATGAGCTGTGCCCACCCCTCCGGGATCGCGTCGACCTCCGAGACCGCCTCGACGACCGTCCGGTACAGCACGCGGTTGGACTCGCTGGCCTCGCTGCCGCCCTTGAGGATGACGGCGTTGCCGGACTTCAGGGCGAGGGCGGCGATCTGGACCAGGGCGTCCGGCCGGGACTCGAAGATCGTCCCGACGACGCCGATCGGCACCGACACCCTGTAGAGGTCCAGTCCCTCGTCCAGCCGGCGGGCCGACAGCGTCCGGTTCAGGGGGTCGGCCTGCCCGGCGACGCTCTCGACCATCCCGGCGATGCTCTCTACCTTCCCGCTATCGAGCTTCAGTCGGTCGACTAACGCCTGGGTGTACTCGCCCTCCGCGAGCAACGCCTCTGCCTCCGCGACGTCGTCGTCGTTGGCCGCGAGGATCGCCTCCTCCTCGGCCCGGAGGGCGTCCGCGATCGCTTCGAGGGCCTCGTTGCGGGCGCTCTCCTCGACGTTCGCCAGGCGCAACGCGGCCTGCTGGGCCGCTTCGACCTGTGCGTCCGTGTCTCGATCCCGCCCCGCCGTCCGCGTGGATGTCGTCCCGTCAGTCATCCGTCTCACCGTCCCTGGGGACGAATACCGTCCCGACGGGCTTGGAGGTGGCGATTCGCTCCAGCACCCGGGGCTCCCCCGACCCGGCGATGATCGCCGGGACGCCGTGCTCCGCGACGTCCCTGGCGCCCTCGACCTTGGTCCGGATGCCGCCGAACTCGGCGTCGGTGCTCTCGCCGATCACCTGCCGGACGTCGTCGTAGTTGTCGCCGACGGCGTCGATCAGCTCCGCGTCGGTGTCGTGCTTGGGGTTTCCGGTGTAGACGCCGTCCACGTCGGTCAGCGTCACCAGGAGGTCGGCGCCGACGCCGATGGCCACCGAGGCCGACAGCATGTCGTTGTCGCCGATCTGGATCTCCTCGGTCGCGACCGCGTCGTTCTCGTTGACGATCGGGACGACCCCCCAGTCGAACAGCGTCTCGACGGTGTTGCGGAAGTTCTCGAACCGCTCCGGCTTCTCGAGGTCGTGCTCGGTCAACAGGAGCTGGGCGACCGTCTGGTCGTACCGGCCGAAACTGTCGCTGTAGCCGGCCATCAGGTCGCTCTGGCCGACCGTCGACAGCGCCTGGCTGGCGACGACGGAGTCGGTCGGCTCGTCGATCCGTCCCTTGCCGGCCCCGATCGCACCCGAGGAGACGAGCAATACCTCGATCCCGCGCTCCCGGAGGTCCATGATGTCGGCGACGAGTTTGTCGAGTTTCACCCGGTCCAGCCGGGAGTCCCCGTCGGTCAGGGAGTTCGTGCCGGCCTTGACCACCACCCGACCGGCGGCGGCCGCCCGTGAGCGGGCGTCCGTCTCGACGTCCTCGGGCACCGGTTCGACTGCCGTGCCCTCACTCATCCTCGAAGGCCTCCGCGAGCTCCGCCGAGCGGCGCCGCGCGGCCTCGATCGCGGCCGCGAACTCCGCCTGGACGTCGCTGTCCCACAGTACCTCCATCCCCTCGATCGTGGTGCCGTTTGGCGAACAGACGGCGTCGATCAGCTCGTCGACCGACCGGTCGTCCCGGAGGACGGTCTCGGCGGCCCCGCGGAACGTCTGGGCCGCGAGCACCTCCGCCTCCTCGGGATCGAGACCTCCGTCGACCCCGGCCTCCTTCATCGCCTGGATCATGTAGAACACGAAGGCCGGCCCGGACCCGTTGACCGCGGTGGCCGTGTCGAACAGCGACTCGTCGATCTCGACGAACTCGCCGACGGCCGAGAGAAGCGCCCGGACCTCGTCGGTGGCGTTCGGCGTGACGGCGGCGGCCATGTCGCCAGTCTCGGCCGCGAGGTTCGGCATCGCCCGGACGACCGTCGCGTCCGTTCGTGCCCCCACGTACTCCCGGGAGACGCCCGCCGCGAAGGTCAGAAGCGTCCCCTCCGCCCGGAGATCGAGATCCGCGAGCACCGCGTCGACGACGTCGGGCTTGACCGCCAGGACCACCACGTCCGCCTCTCGCGCGGCGTCGAGATCGGTCGTCGTCTCGTCGGCGTGGGACTCGACCGCCGCCAGGGCCTCCGGATCCACGTCGATCGCCGTCACGGTGTGGGTCCCTTCCCGTGCCAGTCCCGTCACGAAGGCGCCGCCCATGTTGCCGGCGCCGATGACGCTCACGTGTACCATCGTACGCGTACAGAGGACGATGACGGACATACCAACTGCGGTTTTCGGCTCGGCGCGAGGAGACGTCGAGCGACTTCCGGTTCGGCGCGAGGAGTGTCGAGCGATCCCGAACGGTCTCCACCACCGATTCGACGGGTCGAAGATCTTGTCTTTCTGGACGGATATCTCGTAAGAACGGTCCGTAATATCGAATGTAAATCGGTGGACGGGAGAAAAATCCGGATAGAAACAAAGATTTATAGGTTAATGAGTCGTGTGTTCGGAACGTGAACTGATGGTCCGGAACGTTCTCGGGACGATCCGTGACCGCCTCGCCTCCGCCGACCAGCAGTACGAGTGTGGCGTCTGTTCGACGACGTTCGACCGCGAACCGCGCAACTGTCACACCTGTGGCAATCCGGAGATCGCCGTCGACTGACGGGAACGGTTTCCGTGTTCGGCGCGTCCGGCCGGGTATGGCTCCCGGCGACCTGTGGTTCTTCGACCGGATCGCGCCGATCTACGATCTCGTGGTCCCGCGAGCGGGCGCGAACACGCTCGCTGCCGCCCTCGAACGCGCCGAGCGACCGGTCGAACGCGTCCTCGACGTCGGCGGGGGGACCGGCCGGGCGGCCCGGGCGCTCGACGCTCCTGAACGGGTCATCATCGACGCCTCCCCGGGGATGCTCGCCCGCGCTCCCCCCGGAATCGGGCGCGTCCGGGGTGACGCGCGCCGGCTACCCGTCCGCGACGCCTCGGTCGACGCCGTCGTGATCGTCGACGCGTACCACCACCTCCCCGGCCGCCGGGCCGTCCTCCGGGAGGTCGTCCGGGTGCTCGCGCCGGGCGGAATCCTCGTCGTCCAGGAGTTCGACCCCTCGACGCTCCGGGGCCGACTCCTGGCGGCCGGCGAACGCCTGATCGGGATGGACTCTCGGTTCGACCCCCCGGGTGATCTCGTCGCGGCACTCTCGGAAGCCGGCCTCGACGCGACGGTCGTCGAGCCGGGGTTCGCGTACACCGTCGCGGGGACGAAACCGGGAGCGTGATGTGGGACCCGGCCCCAGTCCCGGATATGACGGTCCGGAACGCGGCTACTCCCGCGCGGGTCGACGTCTCGCGAACCTCCGGAATCCTCCTGCTCGGCGACCTGCTCGCGATCGGCCTGTTCGTCCTGATCGGCGAGATCCACCACGCGGGGGCCCTCTCCAACGTCGCCGTCGTGTCCGGCGCGCTCACGTTCGCCGAGTTCGCGGCAGGCTGGCTCGTCGCCGGGCTCGCCGTCGGCGCGTACGCCGCCGACGCTCTCTCCTCGTGGCACAGAGCCGCCGTCACCACCGGCGGCGGCTGGCTCCTGGGGGCGTCGCTCGGCCAGGTGATCCGGGCCGTCGTCGAGTGGGGGCCCGTTTTCCCGACGTTCGTCCTCGTCACGCTCGGTGTCGGCGGTGCCTTCCTGCTGGGCTGGCGCCTCGTCGCCGCGGCGTGGATCTGAACGCTCCCGGCCTCACCGCCCTTCTCACCCCGGTTACCACGGCTACCTCCTGGATCATCCCGTGACCGAAAACTGCTCTATAACTTATCGGTATCTGCTGGAATGACAACACGGAACCCCTGGAAAAGAATTATATACCCTGGGTCTGTAACATAAACCGCATCATTTATGATAGAGTACTACGACGCCGTCCTCGGCCTGATCCCGGTGACGCTTCTCGGCCTGGGTGGGCTCCTGTCGGGTGCCGGGCTCTCCTTTACCGTCGCCGTCCCGGTCGCCGCGCTGGTCGCCGCCGCCATCCTCGTTCACGCGATGTTCGTCAACGCGCCGATCGACGCACCGTCCGACGCCCGATCCGGGAACACCGCCCGCGACGCACCCCCGTCCCTCTCGGCCGACTGAACCGCCACGCTAACGACCACGCCGCCGCTTTCTCTGTCCCACGCTCGCTTCGCTCTTTCCGCTTCTACCGTTTCGACCACCCCGCTTTTCACCGTCGCCGCCGTCCTCCGGCGTATGACCGACGCTCTGTACCTCTCGGGGGACGAACTCGAGGGGCTCGCGACGCTCCCGGAACTGATCGACGCGGTTCGGGAGGGGTACCGCCAGCGCGGCGAGGGTGCCCCGGCCAAGCCCCGGACGGCGCTGACGAACGACGATCCCGCCGGGCTCCTGACGGGGTATCTCGCCGTGCTTCCTGAGACGGGCGCGATGGGCGGGTACGCCTACAGCGCCGGCTTCGGCGCCTCCGACGCGTGGTTCCTCACGCCGATCTTCGACGCCGAGTCGGGCGAACCGCTCGCCGTGCTCGACGGTGCATGGATGAACCCCCTCAAGACCGGCGCCGCCGGCGCGGTCGGCCTCGACGCTCTCGCCCGCGAGGACGCGACCGAACTCGCCGTGATCGGCTCCGGGACGCAGGCCCGCGGCCAGCTGCGCGCCGCCGCCGAGGCCCGTGCCTTCGCGTCCGTCCGGGTCTACTCCCCCACCAAGGACCACCGCGAGTCCTTCGCCGCCGAGTTCAACCGTGAACTCGACGCGACGGTCGCCGCCGTCGCGACGAGCGGCGCCGCGATCGAGGGGGCCGACGCCGTCATCACGGCGACACGGGCGAGCGAGCCCGTCTTCGACGGCGAGAAGCTCGATCCCGGCACCCACGTCACCGCGATGGGCCAGTACCACCCGGAGAAGCACGAACTCGACGCCGATACCGTCGCGCGCGCGACGTACGTTCCTGACCTCCGGGAGCGCGTCTCCCAGGATGCAGGCTCCTTCCTCGCGGCCCTCGACGCCGGGACGATCGAGGAGGACCACGTCCACGCCGAACTCGGCGAGGTGATCGCCGGCGGGGCGCCGGGACGGACGGACGAGGAGGAGATCACGATCTTCGACAGCGGCGGCACGGCCATCGAGACGGTCGCGGCCGCCCACCTGCTGTACGAGCGCGCCGTCGAGGAGGGACTGGGCACCGAAATCGAGATCCAGCCGGCCAGCGAGGGGATGCCGGGTCGCCGGTCTTAGAGGCCGAGCGCGGCCGTCACCGGCACGCCGCCGGCGACGGCACCGGCGAGGTACCCGAGAATCACGCAGGCGTTGAGCACGGGCAGGCCCGCGTGGGCGCGCTCGACGACGTACAGGAGAACGAGCAGCCCACAGAGTCCGACGACCGACCCGAGGAGCGCCCCCAGAGCCGGCGCGTTGACGATCGTCCCGGCGATCAGGGGCTCGGCGTCGAGGAACTGGCCGGCACTCACCGCGAGCAGACCGGGCACGATGGCGTCGCCCAGGCCCAGCAGGATCGGGGTGTCCTCGTCGAGCCCGGCCTCCTCGGGGGGGTCGCCGTCCTCGTCGTGTTCCTCCTCGCCGTCGTGTTCGTCCTCCTCCGGTGCCTCGAAGGGGTTGCCCATGTCCTCCATCGAGAACGAAATCGATGGGGGAACGACGTACATCATCGGGAGCTTGAGTTCGCCGATCCCGCCGCCGAGTTGCTGCATGTGCTCGGAGACGTACACGGCGTAGGCATCGTAGGCTGCCATCCCGGCGAGGAAGAGCAGCGTCGGGAGGGGACCGAGCCCGTTGCCGAACTGCGCGATGATGGCCGCGCCGGCGACGACCGCGGTCGCGTCGATGACGTACCACTCCGGGTGGACGAGCAGGGCGAGGAAGACGACCACCCCGAGCGCCGGCCCGACGAGGCCGGCCGACGGGAGTCCCGCTCCCGTGACGGCGAGGTTCGCGGCGTAGCCGAACACCGCGAGCACGAGTACCCGGAGAACTCGCAGTCCGTACCCGTACCGCGTGATCAGGATGAACAGGGCGGTGACGACGACGATCTCGGCGAAGATGAACCCGACGTTGGCGACGCTGTCGGGGTTCTCGAACGTCTGCACGCCCGTCGCCTCGAACGGCCCGGCGAGGGCCACGCCCCCGAGAACGGTGAGGAGGTACAGCGCGAACAGGCCGAGTATCGGTCCGGCCGGCGGGAGCGACCGCTCCGCGCTCGCGGTCGCGTCGTCGCTGGCCGTCGCGGCGTCGCTCATCGTGCGTACACCGGCTCGTTCAGGAGTTCGACCGGCGAGACTCCCTCCGCAGGTGTGATCACGACGTAGGGTCGCTCGGTGGGGCCCATCACGTCGACGACCCGCCCGACCGGGTCGAGGCGCTCGTCTACGACCTCGGCACCGATGTCGGGATACGACTCGTCGGTCGCCCGCGCGACGATCGTCCCGGCGGCGGCGCGGGCCACCTCGCCGACCCGTCTCATCCGCGGAGCGCCCCGACGTACGCCGCGACGGCCTGTACGAGGTCGTTTTTCGCGTCGTCGTCGGCGCCTTTCACCTTGACTCGCCCCGACTCGCTGTAGGGTTCGCGGGGGTAGGCGACGTCGCGTTCGATCACCGCGTCGTAGCCGACCTGTCCGACGGCCTGTGCGATCTCCTCGACGCTCGGCTCGGGGACGGCGGCCGACGCAGGGACGCGCCGGCCCTCCGTTCGGCTCCGCTCGGCGTCTATGTACGCCGGCCAGATCACCTTCTCGACCATACCGCCGTTCGCACCCCGAGGCGGTAAACGCTTACCGTGTTATAATGACTGCTCTCAGGCGCCCGCGCGTTCGCCGGATTTCTCCAAAAGGCCTATATTAGACTCTGGCAAACGATTGGGTATGGCACCGATCCCGTTACAGATCCCGACCCCGGGCGGCCTGGAACTCGCGGTCATCCTGTTGATCGCGATCCTGCTGTTCGGCGCACAGAAAATCCCGAAGCTCGCTCGCTCGACCGGTCAGGCGATGGGCGAGTTCAGGCGCGGACGCGAGGAGATCGAGCAGGAACTCGAAGAACTCGAAGAGGGCGCGAGCCTCGACGAACCGGTCAACACTGGCTCGACCGAGCCCGGCCGTCCGACCCAGCCCGGTTCGACACAGTCCCAGCCGGCAGGGGGCGCGGCCGACACGTCCGCGGAATCCGACGCGTCCACGGACGGCGGGTCCACGGACGAGAGCACCAAAGACGAAGCATAAAAGCCCCCGCGGACGGTTTTCTCCCGCGAGGGCGTGTGGCCTAGCGGACAGGGCGAAGGGTTCCTAACCCTTCGATCCCGGGTTCGAATCCCGGCACGCCCGCTTTTCTGTGCGAACGCCAGTGAGCACGAAAAGCGACCCGTCAGGGATTCGAACCCTGGAAGTCGCAGCGGCCGAGCGAAGCGAGGCCGACCGTCTTCAATCGGTTCGAATCCCGGCACGCCCGCTCCACTTTTTACGTCGTCGGGTGCGCTCGCTTCGCTCGGCGAGATGCTCGTTCACCGACGTATCAACTCGATTGCTGTATACGCGTCCTCTGTTTCGTAGTCTCATCGAGAACGCCCTCGAACACGGGGGCGCTTCCTCGACTCCGGCATGAGATCAGTCGATCGCTTTCGGACGAAAATCGGCGCTTAACGACCCGTTATCCTCCCGGTTCGGGGAGCCTACCATTTATTTACGAGCGGGGGAGTAGTAGGGACGAATGTCGATCCTCGGTCGCAACGACGAGGGGGAACCGGAGCCGACTCCGTTCGAGGGCCCGGACGGACGGCGGGAACTCGAATCCCGACTCGACGACGCCGGCGAGCGCGCGGTCAATCTGAAGCGGGCCGTCGACCGCCGGTACGCGGAGCTTACCGAGGAGTGGCGGGACGATCTCGAATCCGGCGGAGAACTGGCCGCGAACCTGGCGGCGACGCGCGACCAGCGGTGGATGGAGGCCGTCGACGGCCTCGAGGACGCGCTCGAAACCGGCGGCGACGTCGCCGAGGAGACCTACGAGCGCTACAAGCAGTACTGGAAGGACCGGTTCGCCTCCGGCCACGACGACGCCGCGGCCCTCCAGTCGGTCGTCGACGAGCGGACGGTCGACGTCAACGAGGACCTCGACGAGGACGCCTTCTTCTCGACGGTCGAGGGCTACACCACGCTGACGAACCGCTACGATCTGGAGAAGGCGGTTCCCGCGGAGAAGAAACGCCACTTCACCGAACGGGAGCGCTACTGGGTGAACAAGCCCTACTCCTTCGTGATCATCTTCCACTCCTCGCGCGACAACGAGACGAAGTACTACGCCGTCGAGCCGTACATGACGCCTATCGAGTCGGACCTGGAGGCGTTCCTCGCGGAGAAGCTCCGGACGGCGATCAAGTACCAGAGCGAGGAGGTCCTCGTCGCGGAGGGAGCCGACCGGGCGGCCGTCATCGAGCGGGAGACACGCCGCTTGCTCGAACGCTACGGGGTCTACGAGACGCCCTCCCCCGACGGCGGGCTGCTCGGCGGCGGTCTGTTCGGCGGCGACCCGGGATCCGGGAAGGCGGCGTCGGGGGGCCTGCGGTCGCGCCTCTTTGGCTCCGCTCCGGACGAGGACGACGGCAGCGGCCCGGAGGTCGAGGGAGGGCTCGGGGCCCCCGGTGACGGCCCGCTCGAGGGCATCTCGATCCGACCGGAGCCGGTGCTGATCGAGGAGGACGACGACTCCCTCTCTCAGTACCAGGTCGAGAAACTGCTGTACCAGCTCAAGCGGGACTTCGTCGGCTACGAGCGCATCGACGCCATCAAACACGACATCAACGTCGAGGACATCTCCTGTGACGGCTACGACTCGCCCGTCTTCGTCTACCACACGGACTACGAACAGCTCATCACGAACGTGTACCACGGCAGCGACGAGCTCGACGACTTCGTCGTGAAGCTCGCCCAGCGCTCGGGCAAGGGCATCTCGAAGCGCCAGCCACAGGTCGACGCCACCCTTCCCGACGGCTCGCGCGCCCAGCTCACCCTGGGCCGGGAGGTCTCGGACCACGGGACCAACTACACCATCCGCCAGTTCAAGGACGTCCCCTTCACCCCGATCGACCTCGTCAACTGGCGGACGTTCTCCCTGGACCAAATGGCCTTCCTCTGGCTCGCCATCGAGAACGAGCGCAACCTCATCTTCGCCGGGGGCACGGCGTCGGGGAAGACCACCAGCCTGAACGCCATCTCCTTGTTCATCCCCTCGAACACGAAGATCGTCTCCATCGAGGACACCCGCGAGGTCGAACTCCCCCAGCGCAACTGGATCGCCTCCGTGACGCGGCCCTCCTTCTCCGATGACGACAAGGGTGACATCGACGAGTTCGACCTGCTGGAGGCGGCGCTCCGCCAGCGCCCCGACTACATCGTCATGGGGGAGGTGCGCGGCGAGGAGGGTCGTGACCTGTTCCAGGTGATGTCGACCGGCCACACCACCTACACCACGTTCCACGCCGACAGCGTGGGCGAGGTGCTCAAGCGCTTCACCACGGACCCGATCAACGTCTCGAAGACCCTCTTTACGGCGCTCGATCTCGTCTCGATCCAGACCCAGACCCGCGTCCAGGGCCGGAAGGTGCGCCGGTCGAAGTCGATCACCGAGATCAACGAGTACAACGCCGAGAACGACGAGATCAACGTCCAGGACGTGTTCCAGTGGCGCGCCGAGTCCGACGAGTTCGACGAGGTCGGCCGCTCGAACGTCATCGAGAGCATCATGTTCGACCGCGGGTGGGACCGCGACGAGCTCGACCGCGAGCTACGGAAGCGCCGGATCGTCCTCGCCTATCTCATCCGCAACGGGCTGAGCGAGTACGCGGAGGTCGCCGCGACCGTCCAGGCCTTCATCGCCGACGCCGACACGATCCTCGGGCTGATCGCGAACGGCGAACTGGAGGACAGCCTCGCGGCGCTGCGGGAGATGGAGAGCGTCGAGATCGACATCGACCCCGAGACGGAGGCGCTCGTCCCCCGTCCCGACCCCACCGAGGAGGTGTACGACCTCGCCGGGACGATCCTGCGTGAGGCCGAGGACGGCCTCCTTGAAGAGTACAGGGGGGCCGCCCCGTCGCTCGGGGAGTTCGAGCAGACGCTCACCGAAGTCGCCCTCGACGGCGGGGAGTTCCAGGGCGGATGAGTCACCCGACGGCCCGGCGCGACGCGGACCTGCTCTCCGATCTCGGCTACCCCGTCTACCGTCGCGTCTTCGACGACGACGACGAGTTCGTGAGCGACCTGGATCGCAAGCTCGCGGAGGCCCGGATCGCGACGCCGGTCGAGCTGTACCTCTCGCGGGCGCTCACGATCGGCGTCATCGTCGGCTTCCTCCTGTGGGTCGTCGGCACGTCGATCGGCTACAGCCTGTTCGCACTCGGGATCGTGCAGGTCGGGACGCTGATCGGCTTTCCCGGCCTGGATCCGACGCTCATCGCGATCCTGGAGGCGCTGCGCATCCCGGCGCTCGTGCTCGTCACCGGCCTGTTTTTCGGGTCGATCGGCTTCGTCGCGGGGTTTGGCGCGCTCATCATGATCCCCTACTTCCGGTCGTCCGGACGGGAGCGGGAGATCAACATGCTGCTCCCCGACGCCATCTCGTTCATGTACGCCCTCTCGGTGGGCGGGCTGAACCAACTGGAGATCATCGAGGCGATGGCGCGGGCCGACGACACGTACGGCGAGGTCGCCCGGGAGTTCCAGACGATCGTCCAGGAGACGGAGTACTTCGACACCGACTACCGGACGGCGATCCGCGACCAGTCCCTCCAGACGCCCAGCGACGAGCTCTCGCAGTTCCTCACGGACATGCTGTCGATCCTCAACTCCGGGGGTGACATGACGGACTTCCTCGATGACAAGAAGGACAAGCACATGCGGACGGCCAAACAGCAACAGGAGCTCACCCTCGAAACCCTGGAGCTGTTCGGCGAGATGTACATGACGCTGTCCCTGTTTCCCCTCCTTCTCATCATCGTGCTCGTCGTGATGAGCCTGCTCGGGGACGCAAACATGACGCTCCTGTATGGGACGGTGTACGGGCTCATCCCGATGGTCGGCGCGGGCTTTCTCGTCCTCATCTCGACGGTGAAGACCGACGAGCCGGGTGACGGCTACCTCGAAGGGGGGCGCTCGAACGGCGACGGCGGCCTCGTCTCCTTCGGCGAGGTCGAGGCGTACACCGGCCGGTTCGGCGTGTTCACCCGCATCAGGAACCGCGAGGGTCTCTACGCCGTCGCTTCCGTCCTCCGGCGCCCCCACGTCTTCTTCCGGAACCACCCCCTCTACACGCTCGGTCTGACGGTTCCGATCGCGATCGCCGCCGTCGGCTGGGCGGTCGTCACCGGCCTCGTGCCGCTCTCGGTCGAGGGGATGAAGGAAAACGCCGTCCGGGGGACGTTCCTGACCGTGTACGTTCCGCTGTACGTCACCCTCGTGCCGATCGCGGTGTTCTACGAGTGGAACGTCCGATCCCGGGGGGCCGTCATCAGCGACCTCTCCGATAACCTCCGGAAACTCTCCAGCGCGAACGACACGGGACTGACTCTCCTCGAATCCATCAAGACCGTGGCCGACACCTCGACCGGAGCGCTCGCCCGGGAACTGGACACCGTCTACGCGAAGGTCCAGTACGGCATGAGCCTCAAGGACGCGCTCGTCGAGTTCAACAACGACTACCACATCCCGCGGCTCGCCCGGACGGTGAAGCTCGTGAGCAAGGCCCAGGAGGCTTCCAGCCAGATCACGAGCGTCCTCACGACCGCGGCCCAGGCCTCCGAGAACCAGGACGACCTCGACCGCGAGCGCAAGTCACGCACCCGGATGCAGGTCGTCATCATCCTCATGACCTACCTCACGCTGCTTGCGGTGATGGCGATCCTCAAGTCCCAGTTCCTCGACGTGATGAGCGGTCTGACCGATCAGGCCGGAAGCGGGGGCGGCTCCGCCGGTGGGGGCGCGTCCGGCGGCCCCGGCGGCCCGTCCTTCGGCGGGAGCATCGACACGGCGGCGCTGAACATGATGTTCTTCCACGCCGTCACCATCCAGGCGATCATCTCGGGCGCGATCGCGGGCTACATCCGTAGCGCCGACCTCCGCAGCGGCGTGAAGTTCGTCGTCATCCTGCAGACGATCGCGCTCGCGACGTGGCTTGTGGTGGGCTGATATGTCGGCGGAAGGCCCCCCAGGCGACGCCCGAACCGAGCGCGCCCAGACGAACCTCGACCTGCTCATCGGCGTGAGCGTGTTCCTCATCACCGCCGGATTCGTCCTCGCGACCGCCTCGGGGATGGCCGACCCCTTCGTCGGCGGACAGGAATACCCCCTCGTCGCCGACCGCACGACTGCGCTGCTCGTCGAGGGCATGTTCGCCACCGCCGGCCAGCCCGGCGCCCTCAACGAGACCTGCACGATCGGCTTCTTCAACGACTCCGCCGGCGAGGGGACCTGCTCGATCCCCTACGACGAGACCGAGCCGGACCTGACGGCGCGGCTCGGCCTCTCCTCGCGGTACTCGGTGAACGTCACGATCCGCCGGAACACGACCGGCGGACCGGAATCCGACGTCCTGTGTGCGGACGGCGGATCGGTCGGGGCCTGTCCCGGGGCGACGCGGCTGGCCGCCGGATCGACCCCGCCGGACTCCGGGTCGACGTTCTCCGCGAGCCGGGGCGCCTACCTCGACGGAAAAGACGTCGTCGTGGAGGTGGTGCTGTGGTGAGCGTTGGCGGTAGCGATCGCGGGCAGGCCCACACGCTGGAGGCGTTCACCGCAGCCCTCCTCCTGATCGGGAGCATCGTCTTCGCGCTGCAGGTCACCGCGGTCACGCCGCTGACGGCGAGCACGTCGAGCCAGCACATCGAGAACCAGCAGGTCCAGGTGGCCCGGGGCCTGCTCGACAGCGCCGCCGAGAACGGGTCGCTCCGGGCGGCCCTGTTGGACTGGAACGAAACCACGGGGTCGTTCGTCAACGCGAGCGACCGAGGGTACTACGTCCAGCCAGGCGACGCGAACAACACGTTCGGGCGGATGCTCGACCGGGCGTTTCTCGATCGGGGCATCGCAGTGAACGTGAACGTCCTGTACGTGACGACCGGGGGAGACGTCCGGAGCAGGCGCATGGTGTATCTCGGGACGCCGAGCGACCACGCCGTCACCGTGAGCCGCCCCCTCACGCTGATGGACGACGAGGAACTCCGCGACGGGTCGACGACGCTGGCCGGCTCGTCGTCGTACTTCGCTCCCGACGCCGGCCCGGGCGAGAACGTGTACAACGTGGTCCGCGTGGAGGTGGTTGTGTGGCGGATGTGACGGCCGGGGCGGGCGCATCTGGCGCCGGCGCGCGCGACCGTGCGCAGTTGCTCCTCGTCGCCGGCCTCGTCATGGCGGTCACGCTGGTCGTGCTCGCGCTCACGCTCAACACGGTCATCTACACCGAGAACCTCGCGACGCGGAGTTCGGACATCGCGGGCGGGGACGACTCGGTCCGGTTCCTCGACGCCACCGAGGGGGGCGTCGCGGGCGTCCTCGACCACGCGAACCGAAACCACAACGGCAGTCACGCCGCCGTCCGTGCGAACGTCAGCGCCGACATCGAAACCTGGCGGAACCTCACGGGGCGGTCCTACGCGGTCAACGGCGTCGCCACGAACCTCTCCGGGGTCACGATCACGAACGGATCGCGGCTGCACCAGGCCAACGGGTCGCGGACCTTCACCGACGCCAACGGAAACTCGACCTGGACGCTCGCCTCCGGCGTCTCCGGGACCCGGCAGTTCCGGCTCAACGTGACGAACGACTCGCTGGCGACGGCGACCCACGCGACGGTCGATGCCACTTCCTCGGTGTTCTACGTCGAGTTCAACGACCAGTCGAGTTCCCGCTGGAGGCTGTTCGTGTACCGGAACCTGACGACGCGGACCGTCAACGTCACCGCCGTGGACGGCCTCCTGGGCACGAGACGTGGACCCTGCTCGGCCCGCGACGATCAGGTGTTCGTCAACGTCACCGCCGGCACCGTCGGCGGGGAGCCGTGTTCGGCCCTTTCGTTCGTGTCCGACCTCCAGGCGCCGTACACGGTCACGTACAACGACACCGAGCTGACCCTGGGTAACCCCACGGTCAACGGCACCTACCACCTGATCGTCGACGACGAGAGCGTCGCGCGTTCGCCGGGACCGGCGTTCAACGACGCGCCGGGGAACTCGCCGTGGGCGGATGCGGCCGTCTACGCCGTCTCCTACGACGCAATCTACGAGACTGCACGGCTCCGGTACAACGCGAGCGTCCGGGTCGCCCCGGATGAGTCCGATGGCTGACCGGGCCGTCTCGACGGCGCTGGGGTACGTCCTGGGGCTCGCGATCATCACTGCCATGGTGACGGGGCTTTTCATCACGACCAACGAGGTCGTCTCCGACGAGCGCGAGCGCGCGATCCGCTCGGAACTCCGGGTGCTCGGCAACCGGGTCGCCGCGGACGTCACGACCGTCGATCGACTCGCGCTCTCGGCGGATCGGGCGCGGGCGCGCCTGCAACGCGACCTCCCGAACACCGTCGCCGGGTCGAGCTACCGGGTCCGGCTCACACACGACGGGTCCGGTCCGGCGACGATCGAGCTCACGACTTCCAGTCCCGACGTCACGGTGACGGTCGGCGTGGCGAACGGGACGGCGGTCGGAAACTCGACGGTTTCCGGGGGCGACGTCGTCGTCCGGTACGACGGGAGCGCGGTGGTGATCGAGCGTGCGTGAGCGCGCACAGAGCGACGTACTCGGGTTCGTGTTCGTGTTCGCCATCGTCGTCGCGACGATCGGGCTGGTGTTCACGACGGGCTTCAGCGGCCTTCAGGACGCCCGCGATTTCGAGCGCGTGAACAACGCCGAGCGGGCCTTCGAGGTGCTGAAGGACAACGTCGAGGACATGGTGTTCCGGGGGGCGCCCAGCCGGGCGACGGAGATCAAACTGGCCGACGCGGAACTCTCCTTTGGCAACCCCGTGGTGATCAACGTGAGCGCGGACGGGGGGAGTTTCAACACTAGCCAGTCGGTCGACCCGATCGTCTACGACGCCGACACCGGGACCGAGATCACCTACACCGCCGGAGCGATCCTCCGACAGGGAGAACGCGGCGGGATCGTCACGCGCGCGCCGGGGTTCGTGCTGTCGGACAACCGGACCGTGATCCCGATCATCCAGACCCGGGCGGCGGGATCGGGCGGGATCGGCGGTGACGGGACCGTCCTGATCCGGTCGTCGGTCGCCCGGCGGAACGTCCTCTACGCCGGCGACGAGACTGTGACCCTGTGGGTGAACATCACGACTCCCCGGGCCGGGGCGTGGCACGATCACCTCGACGATCGGGACGACGTGACCTGCGAGCCGCTCGCCGGCGACCGGGTGACGTGTCGGGTCACGACCCGCCGCGCGTACGTCACCCTGATCAGCGTCGACACCGAACTGACATGACCCGGGCCTAACCGAACTGGCCCGGTCGCACCGACACCGAATCGGCCCGGACGCCCGCAACTACCCGAGGTCGACCTCGATCTCGTTTTCGGTGATGTGGAGGAACGTCAGGAAGCCGCTACTGGCGGAGCGCTCGTAGTCGATCGTCCCGGTCGATGTGCTCTCGTCGACGCTGTTACTGCTGGCCGGGCCGTCGGCGACGCTCAGGTCGACGTTCGGGCCGAGCACGGCGAGGTAGTGGGAGACGACGAACCCGAGTTCCTCAGTCTCCTCGGAGCCGGTGTGGTTGTACGTCCCGTCCCGACCCCCGCTGTCGTCGGCGTCGTGCTGGTCGAACGTCGTGTTGGCGGCGATGGCCCGACCGCTGATCTCGCTGCCGTAGTGCCACTTGCTGTCGCCCCCGGTCTCGATCGCGTCGTACCCGATCGTCGTGTCGCTGCTGAAGTTGGCAGTGAGGGAGTCGTCCGAACAGTCCTTCGTAAACGCCGAGTCGGGGTCGGTCGTGACGTTGACGGTGTGGTTCTGCCAGCCCTGGTACGCTCCGGTCGTCCCGTTGTAGTAGTACACCCCGACGTCGACAGTGTCGACACCGCCACAGTTGTTGCCGCCGCCGTCGCGGCTCACGTGGAGTTCGAACTCCCTGTTGCCCTGTGACTCGTAAAACGACCACTGGAGCTGGTTCCACCGGTCGACGGAGATCGAGACCGTGAAATTCGTGATCCGGTGGCCGCTTCTCATGCCCCGGATCGCCACCGCGTTGCCCTCGCCGGGCATGGCGAAGTCCCCGCCGGCCCGCCCGGCGATGAGCGTCACCGTCGCGGTTTGGGCGCCGTGATCCACGGAGACCTCCCCGGCGGTCCGCTCCTCGAAGTAGTCGGCCCAGGCGACGTAGTGGTCGCTGTGGACGGTGACGGTGACGTTTCCGGCGTCAACCGGGTTCCGGTAGGAGGCGTTCCCGTAATCCGGCTCGCTCGCGTTCGGGAAGATCCGCCGGGAGCGTTCCTCGATCGAGATGCCCGCCGAGACCGTCCCCGCGGCGCCGCCCGAGCCGTTCACGGAGATGATCGGGAACGTGAGCGTCGACCCGCGGTAGTGAAACTCCGGCGGCGAGACCATCAGGCTCCCGTTCCCGGTCCCCCGCCAGACGCCGCCGCCCTGGTATGCGATCGTCGCGTCGTCGCTCTCGTAGACGACCGACCCCAGCGTCGTGTTCGTGAGGACCTCCGTGTTCCCGTTGCTGGAGTGGTTCACGTGAGCGACCCGTACCCAGCCGGCGTCCGCGTTCACGTCGTAGCTCCCCTCGCCGCTCGCGGCGAGGTCCATGCGCTGGGCGTTGGAACTCCCGAGCGCCACCATCGCGGCCTTGGAGTCGAACTGGGTCATCGCGTGCTCCACGCTGTTGGTGCGGGAGTCGTCGCGGACCACGTCCAGTGCGGTCGTCCCTAGCGCGACTGCGACGCCCGCCCCGATCAATACGATTGCGAGCAGGAGGACAGTCCCGATGAGCTCCGACTGCCCACGGTCCCCGTCCATTACACCCAGTTGTGTCCCTCCAGACATATATGCGCTGGTATCAGCCACTCCTGTTCCCATCAGTCGACCGAGACGACGCCCGGGGAATCCTCTCCCCCGAACGTTCGAATCCGAAACGACAACCCGGAACCGCGCCTCCGTCCCGTCGACCTGACGATCAGACGCCCTCGCTGATCTCGGCGTGGCGCTCCGCGAACCGGTCCCGGCAGGACCCACAGCAGAAGTGGTACCGGTCGCCGCCGATCCGGGCCGACTCGCCCTCGGCGGTGACGGTGTTGCCACACTCCGCGCAGTCGGTCGCCAGTGTCGTCCCCTCGACGCCGGGCGTCCACTCCGCGTCCGTCAGGAGCGTCACGTCCATCTCGCGTACGGCGTCGAGGTCGATCGTCCCGGCGAGGAACTCCCGGACTGCACCCTCGGCCACCCGCGCGTGGACGACGATCCGGGGTTCGGCGGCGACGAAGACGCCCTCGACGCCCCCGGCGTCGGCGAGATCGGCCCGCAGGTCCCCGACAGTGCCCGGGTCGACGGCGAGATCGACGAGCACGGGTACGCCCTCCCGGAGGGTCGATCGATCGAGGTCGACGGTGAACCCCCGGATCACGCCCGCCTCGCGGAGGCGGTCGATCCGGTCCCGCACGGCGGGCGGCGAGAGATCGACGTGCTCGGCGATGTCGCTGTACGGCCGGCGGCCGTCCTCCACGAGCAGGCGGAGGATCTCGGCGTCGGTCGCGTCGGGGATGGACATGGCCGGTGATAGGCGGACGCCCGGCAAAGGCGTTCCGACCCGGGTTGTCTTTCGGAAGTCAAATCGGCAGGTGACGACGGGATCGAACGCTCCTCCCGGCGGTTCGCCGATCGACGGGATCGAAACCCCTTACTCGGGGAGCGCCGTGTGCGCGTACATGGACCGCACCGCGAGACGGGCCGCGCCGACGCCCACGGCATGACGAGCCAGCGTCGCCGCCTGCTCTCGTACCTCGCTCTCGTTGTCTTCGTGCTGGTCGTCTACACCCTCGTCTACGACTGGGGGATGTCGGCACTGGAGAACAGGCCCAGAACGCCCCTGGAGTCGTTGGTGGTCGTCGTCGAGACGTTCACGACGACGGGGTACGGCGAGGACACGCCCTGGAGTAGCCCGGGGATGCAGTTGATCATGGTCGGGATGCAGCTCACTGGCGTCACCCTCATATTCCTCGCCCTGCCCCTTTTCGTCGCGCCGTGGGTCGAGGAGCGACTCGGCAGGACAGTCCCCACGAGCGTCGACCTGGAGGACCACGTCGTCATCTGTGGGTTCTCCTCGCGGGGCGAGGCGCTGATCGAGGAACTGGAGGTGTGGGACCGGGAGTACGTCATCGTCGACCCCGACCGCGAGCGGACCGCGGACCTGCTCGACGACCACGCGGTCATCAAGGGCGACCTCGAATCGATCGACACCCTGCGGGACGCGAACGTCGGTGCGGCCGACGTCGTCGTCGCCGACGCGACCGACGAGGTGAACGCGAGCATCGTCCTCTCGGCCCGCGAAGTCGGGAACGGCGCGCGCGTCATCGCCATCGCGGAGGACCCGGACATGGCGGAGTACCTGGAGTACGCCGGCGCCGACGAGGTGTTCACCCCCCGCCAGTTGCTGGGCGAGGGCCTGGCGAACGAGGTGACGGCCGCCGTCTCGTCGGAACTGGGCGACACGATCGAGATCGGGAGCGACTTCGAGCTCGCGGAGCTCCCGGTCCAGGGTGGGTGTGGGATCGACGGCACGACGCTCCAGGACTCCGGTATTCGCGAGCGGACGGGCGCGAGCGTGATCGGGATGTGGCACCGGGGAGCGTTCGTCGCGTCGCCCGATCCCGAACGGGTGCTCGACTCCGACACCATCCTGCTCGTCTCCGGGACGGAGGACCAGCTCGCCGCGCTCAAGCGGCTCACGCTCTCGGAGGTGCGCCGTCGCGCTCGCGGGACGGTCGTCGTCGCGGGCTACGGCGAGGTCGGGTCCGGCGTCAGTCGGGCGATCGCCGCCTCCGAGATGGACGGCACCGTGATCGACCGGGTGGAGCACTCCGGCGTCGACGTCGTCGGCGACGCGACGAGCGAGGCGGTCCTCCGGGAGGCCGGGGTGCCCGAGGCCGACAGTCTCGTCCTCGCCCTGGCGGACGACACGACGACCATGCTCGCGACGCTGGTCGCGCGCGAACTCTCCGAGTCGGTCCGGATCGTCGCCCGCGCCGACGAGGAGGAAAGCGTCGGCAAGCTGTACCGCGCCGGCGCCGACTACGTCCTTGCGCTGTCGACGGTGAGCGGCCGGATCGTCGCCTCCTCGGTGCTCGAAGAGGAGGAGATCATCGCCCCCGAGGCCCGCCTGGTGGTCGCGCGCACCTCCGCCCCCCGGCTCGCCGGCGAGTCGCTTGGCGACGCCGACATCCGGTCGCGAACCGGCTGCACCGTCGTCGCGATCGAGCGCGACGGTGAGGTGTTCACGGACCTCGGGCCGGAGTTCGTCATCGAGTCCGGCGACACCCTCGTCGTCGCGGGAACCGACGAGGCGGTGAACGCGTTCACCGAGATCGCCCGATAGCTCCCGGTTCCCCGGCGATCTTCCCGGGGACCGACAGGTATTCCCCCCTCACAGCCCAACCCCCGACCATGACAACAGGGGTCGTCCTGCTGAACTTCGGCGAGCCGGCCGAACCGGAACGCGAGGCGGTGCTCGACTACCTCGAACGGATCTTCCTCGCGAACGCGCGCCTGGAGACGGCCGACACGGAAGAAGAGAAACGCGAGCGCGCCGGGGAACTCGCCCGACGTCGCGCGCCCGGGCTGATCGAGGAGTACGAGGCGATCGGCGGGTCGCCGCTGAACGGGCAGGCGAAGGGACAGGTCGAGGCGCTCGAAGCTGAGCTCCGCGACCGGGGCTACGACGCCCGGACCTACCTCGGCTCGCAGTACACCGAGCCGTTCGTTTCCGACGCCGTCGAACGTGCCCGCGAGGACGGCGTCGACGAGCTGATCGGGCTGCCGATCTACCCGCTGTGTGGCCCCTCGACGACCGTCCAGTCGCTCGAGGACCTCGACGACGCCCTCGCCGAGGCGGGCTGGGAGGTCCCCGTGAGCGAACTCACCGGCTGGCACAAACACCCCACCTACAACCGGGTCCGCGTCGACAACGTCCGGTCGTTCGCCCGCGAGGAGGGCCTGGACCTCTCCGATCCCGACACCGAACTCGTCTTTTCGGCCCACGGCACCCCCCAGCACTACCTCGAGGAGGGCTCCAGATACGAGCGCTACGTCGAGGAGTTCTGCGCGTCGATGGCCGGGATGCTCGGGATCGACTCCTACACCCTGGGCTACCAGAACCACGAGAACCGCGACATCCCCTGGACCGAACCCGAAATCGAGGAGGCCATCGAGGCGGTGGACGCCGAGCGCGTCGTCGTCGAGCCGGTGAGCTTCATGCACGAGCAGTCCGAGACCCTCTCGGAACTCGACGTGGAGCTTCGCGAGGAGGCCGGGGAGGCGGGCCTCGAGTTCTTCCGCGTGCCGATCCCCCACGACGACGAGCGCTTCCCGGAGATGCTCGCGGACCTGACCGAGCCGTTCCTGGCGGGCGTCGACCCGGGGTACTACAACCTCCAGCCGTGCCTGTGCCGGGGCGAGCCCGGCGCGGTCTGCCTGAACGCGACCCGGAACCGCGAACTCGAAGGGGACATCGACCTCGGGGTCGGCGCCGAGTCGCCGCCGGCCGAATGAGAATGGGCTCCCCCAGAGTGCCATGACCCGCGTCGGGATCGTCGGCGCCGGGATCACGGGCCTCGCGCTGGCGCACCACCTCGCGGAGCGCGATGTCGACGCCGTCACGTTCGAGGCCACGGACCACCCCGGCGGCGTGATCCGGACCGGCCACGAGGAGGGACGGGTGCTCGAATGGGGCCCACAGCGCCTGCGCCTCACCGACCCGGTCCGGGAGCTGGTCGGGGCCGCCGGCATCGAGGCGGAGGTGATCCGGGCGGACCCGGACCTCCCGATGTACGTGTACGCCGACGGCCGGCTCGGGGAAGTGCCCCTCTCGGTCCCGGCCTTCCTGACGACCGACCTCCTCTCCGTCCGGGGCAAGCTCCGGGTCCTCGCGGAGCCGCTGACGGCGCCGGGACGGGAGAACGAGACCGCGGCGGGCCTGTTCGCCCGGAAGTTCGGCCGCGAGGCCTACGAGAACGTCATCGGCCCGCTCTTCGGGGGGGTCTACGCCTCCGACCCCGCCGCGATGCCCGCCCGCCACTCCCTCTCGGGCCTGCTCCGGCTGGAGTCCGAGTCGGGGAGTCTGCTCCGCGCCGCGCTCTCCCGGCTCCGTGCGGACCGGGCACCCGCGGCGTCCTTCGGGGACGGGATGGCGCGCCTCCCGGAGGCGCTCGCGGCGCGCCACGAGGACCGGATCAGGTTCGACACGCCCGTCGAGTCGGTGACACGGAGCGGGAACGGGGGAGAATACCGTATCGAGACGGCTGACGGCGCCGAGTACGTCGACCACGTCGTTCTCACGACGCCCGCCGACGTCACCGCCGGGATCGTCGCCGACCTCGTGCCCGAGTCCGCGGCGGCGCTCGCCCGCCTGCACTACAATCCCCTCGCCATGGTGTACCTCCACGCCGAGACCGACGCCCGGGGGCTTGGCTACCAGGTCCGCCGGGAGGAGGGCCTGCACACGCTGGGCGTCTCCTGGAACGCGAGCGCGTTCGACCGCGACGGCGTGTACACGGCCTTCCTGGGGGGCATGGACGAACCCGAACTGGTCGATCGCCCCGACGGGGAACTCGGTCGGATCGCCAGCGAGGAGTTCGAGGCGGTGATGGGCGCCGGGGCCGAGCCCATCGCGGTCAACCGCTGGGAGCGGGGCTTCCCGGCCTACGACCACTCATGGGGGGCGCTTGACCGCGTCGACCCGCCCGAGGGCGTCCACCTGGCGACGAACTACACGGCGCGGATGGGCGTCCCGAGCCGGGTCCGGGAGGCGAGAGAGTTGGCGGAGCAACTGGCGTCGGGGTAGGAGACGGTCGTTCCGGTGGTGTCGGGATAGCGGACGTTCGTCCGGGTGGCGTCGCGTTGAGACCGGACGGCGCACCATCGGCCCAAACCATTTTATTCCCCGGCTGGTTAACCCGGTTTATGTCGTCCGATGAGGGACATTGTGAGAACTGCGGGGCCGAACTCACGGCCGAGGGATACCCCTGTGTCTCCTGCCGTCACGACCCGTCCGGGGGCGGCATGATCACCAGACGGCGAGTCCTGGGCGTGGTAGGGCTGGGGGCATTGGGGGGCCTTGGCTGGTACGCGGTCAACCGCCCGCCGCCGGGGAAACTCACCGTTAACAACGGGAACGACGGGGATGCGTTCGGGGATTCCGTCGCGCTGTCGGCCGACGGGACGACGGCCGTCGTCGGTGCCAGCCTCGAGTACGCCCCCGACAAGGTGCAGGGCGGATCCGCCTACGTGTTCCGGGGATCCGGTCGATCGAAGAGCCGCGTGGCGAAACTCGCGGCTGAAGACGGAAACCAGGAGGCCCCGCCGCGTGAAGGATTCGGTAACACGGTCGCGATCTCGGACGACGGGACGGTCGCCGTCGTCGGCGCGCTCGTGGCCCACGACCTGTCGGTACCGGCGTACGTGTTCGCGGAGTCGGACGGATCCTGGAACCGGACGGCGAGATTACGCCCCGACGTCCTGGACGATGGAGGAGACGACGAGGGGTACGGCCTGGTCGCGCTGTCGGGAGACGGGACCACTGCTCTCGTCACCGTCAACAGCGGGGCCGCTGCGTACGTGTTCTCCGCGTCGGATGGGGCCTGGCGTCAGACGGCCACGATCGCCGGTGGTATCGCCGCGGAAAACACGGTGATCGCCCTTTCGAACGACGGCGCGACCGCGGTGGTCGGGGGCGGATCGAACGACGGTCGTCCCGCACCGGTCCACGTGTTCTCCCGGACGGACGACACGTGGACGCAGGATGCGACTCTCGCCGTCGAGGATGCAGACAGCGACGATCACATCTGGACCGTCGCACTCTCCGGCGACGGCACCACGGCTCTCGCTGGGGCTTCCAGCGACGACGACCCGAACGGTGACGGCGCGGGGTCGGCGTACGTGTTCTCCCGATCGGGCGATTCCTGGGGCCAGGAGGCGAAACTCGTCGCGGCGGACGGCGACAGCGACGACAGTTTCGGGACGTCGGTCAGCCTATCGCGGGACGGTACAACGGCTCTCGTGGGGGCTCGTACGGACGAGGATCCACACGGCGAGCGTTCCGGCTCGGCGTACATGTTCTCTCGCTCCGGTGGGTCCTGGAGTCAGGAGCGGAAACTCACCGCCGGTGACGGCGACGGCGGCGACACCTTCGGGGATTCGGTCGCCCTGTCGAATGATGCCACCACCGCGCTCGTCGGAGCCCCCAAGGACGAGGACACGGCGCTGATCGGGTTGGGACGCAACGAGTTCTCCGACGGATCGGCCTACGTGTTCACGCTCTGATCGCGGAGGTGAGGCCGTGGTCTTCTCACTGCGTGGACGCTCGCTCGTACTCCCGGACCACGCGTCCGTCGACGAGGATCCGTCCGTCGCCGTGGACCGCCACGGTGTGATCCGGCACCTGGAAGGTCAGTTCCCAGTCGGTGTGGTCCGAGGCCCCGAGGGCCACGAGCGCCTCCGTCTCCACGTGGTCGTACAGGGAGTACTCGAGGTCCTGTGGCCGACCCCCCTCCACCTCGGCGAGCGCCTCGACGGTTTTGGGGAGCACCTCGTGGCGACGTGTCATGCGTTCACCACGTTCCGCTCGTGGAAGTGACACCCTTCGAGCAGGTACTCGGGGAAGCCGTCGTGGACGTCGATCGCCACGATGACAGCGGCCACCTCCTCGAACCGCGGGCCACGCTCCACCCGGAACGGGTTCCGCTCCCACTCGACGAACCCCGCCCGTGCCATCATCGGCAGGTGGTTGTGGACGAGGTTGTCGTACAGCGTCTCCGGGTCGAGTCGGTAGTCGGGGTGGTTCGCAGCCTCCGGAAGCGACAGTCGCCGGTCGGGGGACGCCTCCAGTAGCGACCCGATGATCTGGCGCCTCGTGCCCGCCGACAGCGTCCGGAAGATCCGATGCCACCGTTCGCCGAGTTCTTCTATCGACATCCCTTCCACCCATCGTCACCGGCACAGTAATACTCTTTGACTGATCGTTCCGACCCGCCCAACGGGAGTCGTCCGTCACGGGGAGCGTCGGCCGTCACGTCGGGGTGATCGCACGCGGTGGGCCGACCCCCTCACCGCGAGATGTCCTCGCCACCGCGCTCGATGACGGCCTCGACCTCGCCGGGCGAGACGACCGCCACGTCGCCCGGGATGGTGCGTTTCAGCGCCGCCGTCGCGGCGCCGTACGAAAGCGCGTCGGGGATCGACCCTCCATCGAGGTACTGCGCGAGAAAGCCCCCGACGAACGCGTCGCCCGTCCCCACGGGATCCAGCGTCTCGGTCTCGTAGGCCGACTGCTCGTGGACCTCGTCGTCCCCCAGCGCAAGCGCCCCCTCCTTGCCCTGCGTGACCACGACCGTCTCGAAGCCGTACTCGGCCCGGAGGTCCCGGGCCAGCGTCTCCCCACCGGCCTCGCGGTCGAGCACCCGCTCGGCGTCGTCCTCTGGGACGACCGCCACGTCCACGAGGGGAAACAGGTCGGTCAGCGTCTCCCGGGCCTCGGCGGGCGACCAGAGCTTCGAGCGGTAGTTGAGGTCGAACCCGGTCGTCGTACCCGCCTCGCGTGCGATTTCGAGGAGTTCGCGCGTCGTGGTTTCGAGCGTCCCCGAGAGCGCCGGCGTGATCCCCGTCGTGTAGAACATCCGGGCCTCGCGGACCCGCCCCGTGGGCAGCTCCGCCGTCTCGGCGGTGGTCACGGCGGCGCCCGTCC
>Ga0207719_100218_pt1 | contig 44304 bp, 53 predicted proteins | sample A23P1SouthBayCA_2_FD_187279 | JGI IMG/M metagenome (GOLD analysis project Ga0207719, IMG submission 187279) | Aerobic enrichment media microbial communities from Eden Landing Ponds, California, USA - A23 P3 (3) (SPAdes) | ecosystem: Environmental > Aquatic > Marine > Unclassified | place... | reverse complement strand
CCAGCGTTCGTCGCCTTCGAACACCTCGGCGTACTTCTCCTCGAACATCGAGGCGTCGACGCTGTCGTGGACTGCCGCGTGAATCTCGTCGGCGTCGGGCCAGATGTCCGACAGGTAGACCGGCTCGCCGTCCCCGTCGGTGCCAAGCGGGTCCGTGTCGAGGTCGATGTCCATCCGACCGGCCAGCCCGTAAGCGACCACGAGCGGCGGACTGGCGAGGTAGTTCGCTCTGACCTTCGGGTGGATGCGCGCCTCAAAGTTCCGATTGCCCGAGAGGACGCTCGCCGTCCAGAGGTCCTCGGCGTCGATGGCGCGCTCGATGGGTTCGGGGAGTGGCCCGGCGTTCCCGATGCAGGTCGTACAGCCGTAGCCGACGACGTTGTAGCCGAGGTCTTCGAGATACGGCAGTAATCCCGAGGCTTCGAGGTATTCGGTGACGACGCGGCTCCCGGGCGCGAGGCTAGTCTTGACGTACTCGGGGACATCCAGGCCGTACTCGACGGCGTTGCGGGCGAGCAGGCCTGCGGCGAGCATTACCGAGGGGTTCGACGTGTTCGTACAGCTGGTGATGGCGCTGACGACGACGCTCCCATGCCTGATTTCGGTTGTTTCGCCGTCAAGATCCACCTCGACCGTGTCGTTTAGTTCGCCCACGTCCGGTTCCGGGAGGTCGGCGTCGGGGCGGTCGGCGGCGACGCTGCTCTCTCCCAGCCAGCGGGTGAGCGCGTCCTCGTCGAGTTCGTCGAGTTCGTCTTCGAACTCGCCGTGGACCAGCCCCCGGAAGTGGGTCTTCATATCGTCCATCGGGACACGATCCTGGGGTCGCTTTGGTCCCGCGAGACTCGGCGTGATCGTCGAGAGATTGAGCTCGACCGTCTCCGTGTACTCGGGGTTCTGCTCGCCGAACAGTCCCTGTGCGTCGAGATATTCGCGAACGAGTTCGATGTGCTCCTCGTCACGACCCGTGAGTTCGAGGTAGTCGAGCGTCGCTTCGTCGACGCCGAACATCGAGATTGTCGATCCCTGCTCGGGGGCCATGTTCGCGATAGTGGCCCGGTCGGGGACCGTGAGGTTCGCCACGCCGGGACCGAAGAACTCGACGAAGCGATCGACGACGCCAACCTCGCGAAGCTGTTCGGTGACGTGAAGCACGAGGTCAGTCGCAGTTGCACCCTCGGGGAGTTCTCCGGTAAGGCGGACCCCGACGACTTCGGGAAGCTTCATTGTGATGGGCTGGCCGAGCATCGCGGCTTCGGCCTCGATGCCACCGACGCCCCAGCCGACGACGCCGATGCCACCGATCATCGGCGTGTGGCTGTCCGTGCCGACGAGCGTGTCGGGGAGGAGCCAGTTCTCGCCGTTCCGCTCGCGGGCGTGAACGACCTGCCCGAGGTATTCGAGGTTCACCTGGTGGACGATACCGGTGCCCGGCGGGACGACGCGGAAGTCGTCGAACGCCTGCTGTGCCCACTTGAGGGCGCGATAGCGTTCGCCGTTGCGCTCGTACTCCAGTTCGACGTTCTTCTCGTAGGCATCCTCGGAGCCGAAATAGTCGACCTGGACGCTGTGGTCGATCACGAGGTCAATTGGAATCTCTGGCTCGACGATCGCGGGATCCTTGCCTTTCCGGTCAACCGCTGATCGGAGCGCGGCGAGGTCGACGACGGCAGGGACACCGGTGAGGTCCTGAAGAACGACTCGTGAGGGAGTGAACGGGAGTTCGACGTCCGGCACGTCAGGTTGCCACGACGCGACGTTTCGAACGTCCTCGGCGGAGATCGTGTCGCCGTCGACGTTCCGGAGGACGGATTCGAGGAGGACACGGATGCTGACCGGGAGACGGTCCAGTTCACAGAGTCCCGCCTCTTCGAGGGCGGTGAGGTCCGCCATCCGATAGGCATCTCCGTCGAACTCGAACTCGCGTATCGCGTCGAAAGGATCGGTTTCGGCCATACCCTGAGCTACGGCGCCCCGGCTCTTGAATCGTTTCCCGTGGGCGATCTGACGACTGGATCATCGCTCCCATGGATTTCGTCGGCCGTGGGGCACTCCGGTCACAGAATCCGGTCGAGTGCATCTGTAATCGAGGGAGATTCGACGATTCGGAACCCTTGAACAGCCACGTCCGTCGGTTCGCCCGCCGGGACGATCAGCTCCCGTGCGCCGACTGCTCGCGCCGCGCGGGCTTTCGTCTCGATCCCGCCGACGGGGAGCAACGTGCCCTCGTCGTCGACGATCCCCGTGATGAGCGTCTCCTGTGAGAGTGACTCCTGACGGAAGCTGGCGACGAGTGCGACGGTGAGACCGGCCTCCCAGCTCTTCCCGCGGAGTGCGAGTACACCAGAGGCGGGGGGCTCGAACGTGACGTGCGTCGCCGTGTTGGTGAGCGACCCCCCTGTGAGACGTGTGGCCGTCTCCCTCGCCTCTCGGAGCGCGAGCTGGAGGTCGTGACGGATTTCGATCCCGTTCAGGTTCACGAACAGCTCACCCTCCCCGTCGGTGAACTCCACCTCGAACGGGACGATGAGACCGTCACCGAAGCTGTCGACCGCTGGAAGGTAGTAGCGCGTTGGGGCGGGAAGCGTGGCCCCACCCGCAAGCGTCGCCAGCGACTGAAAACCCTCCCCCGCTCGCGTTAGACCGAGAACCACCCCAGCGCCGCCGACGCTCCCCAGGCCGAGTCCTGCGAGGAACCCCCGCCGTGACAGAATCGTCTCTTCCACTCGCCCTACAACGTCTCTTTCCGTATCGGACGGGCGAGAGACGGACGCGGAGTCATCGGTGGGCATAGCAGTATGGTGCGTGGCTACGCTGGGTTCCCGTGGTACCATGTAACAGGGGTGCAGTAATAAATGCTCTTCGTGTACGCGTTTCGAACGGGTACGCCTATTTCGGTGCGCGCTGACGTATAGACACTGTCTCGTCACCACTCATGACGCTCCAGTATCGGTCACTGGTCGGGCTCGTGGGCGTGAGCAGCGTCGTGACCGGGGTTGGCGTGTGGATCGCCTACCAGTTCGAACTTCTCTTGCTCGGAGTGACGACCGTCGCGACCTGGACACTTCTGGTCGGACTCGTCGAGGAGGCATTTGTCCGGTTCGTCCCATTGATACTCGTCTTCTACGGCTGGAGTTACTGGCGAGGCCAGCTCCTCTCGAAGACCGAGGGGTTGCTCGCGACCGTGGCTTCCGGGCTGACCGTTGCGCTCCTCGAACTCGTGCTCAAACTCGAGTACCTGTCGCGGCTGGAGGCGACAGTCCAGTTCGACTCGCTCGTGCTCCCGCTGGTGTTCGTCCACCTGCCGTTCGCGTTACTCGCCGGGCGGTTCGCGTACGCACTCGGGGAGCGGATTCACGGCTCCGACGACATCGGGTTCCCATCACTCTCTCGACGAACCCTGGCGGCGCTCGTGCTCGGGTATCTCGCCCTCGCGTTCGCCCACGTCGGGTACAACGTGCTCATCTGAGAGCCGCTCGAACAGAGGGAAGTACTGCAAGACCGACGATCACCACACCCTGGATGAGGTGGGGATACTGCAACCGTTTCCCGAATCCGATGACGACCCCTTCGACGAGGACCCAGACGACGAGCGCGACGCCGACGGCGATAGCCGCCGGCCACGCCCATCGTTTTCGACGGTAGAGACCCCACACGACGACCAGCGGGAACACACCGAGGATACTGAAGAGGATGAGACCGGGAACCAGATAGCTATCGAACGGGAAACCAGCCAGAAGCGTCGGCGAGATTCCAATAAGACGCCCCGAGGGAGCGAGGATGAACTGGCCGCCGCCGGCGAGTCCCGACACACCGAGCACACCAATCGTCGCGATGAGTGCCCAGAGCGCGAGTGGTCGATCTTGGTGCTGTGTTGAAATACCCATCCGTCGACGCTCCTCCGTCCTGATGAGAAGTGCTTGCTACGGTGGGAAAGCTATGTGGGTCTACTGGCTGTCCTCTTCGTGGTCGTCGCCGAGTGCCGTCCGAATCATCCCATTGAGTTCTTCGAGCTTCTCGCGGACGCGCTCGGGCTTGTCGGCCGGCGGCTCTTCGAGTGCGACCTGCTCGTGGGGGTCCGGCTCGCCGACGATGACGCTACCGATCATCCCGAGGCTCTCGTGGGGCGTACAGTAGTAGTGGTAGACACCCTCGGTCTCGAAGGTGTGTTCGAACGTCGCACCCTGCTCGGAGACGATGCCGCTGTCCCACGCGGCTGCGCCGTCGGGGACGAGCTGGGGCTGGTCGTTGTCGGGGTGGTAGGCGGTCGTCGAGTGACTCCCACTCTCGTTGTTCCAGGTGACCGTTCCCCCGACGTTCACCCGCACGACGTGGGGCTCGAAGTGGTAGCCCCCGTCCTCGGTGATCATCCGCACCTCGGCCGTATCGGACGGTGCCCCGACTGCTTCGTCGTGGCCATCCTCGTCGTCGCTGTGACCGGACTCCGTGCCGCCGTCGTCGTGGCCACTCTCGGTCGGCGTTCCGTTCGTCGCTCCGCCGTCGTTGTTCTGCGTTCCAGTGCACCCGGCAAGCCCAACGACTGCCGCACCGCTAGTCAGCTGGAGCATCCGTCGACGCGTGAGTGAATCGGTCATGGCATCGGTCACCTTACAGGTGAACCTACACGGTCTGGGCATATAGTCCGGAAAGCAGATTTGCTGGGTCAGCAAATCGGCGTTCCTTTATATACCCACCCACAACAACACGGACTGTGAGTGAGGAGCGAGACATCTCGGGGATTCTCGAAATCCTTGACGACGACTATGCACGCGCGATCCTCGAGGCGACTCGCCGAAAACAGCTGTCCGCCAAGGAACTCAGCGAAGAGTGTGACATGTCAGTCTCGACAGTTTCCAGACGGGTCAACACGTTACTGGAGTACGATCTGCTTATCGAGCGAACGCACGTTGATCCCGACGGTCATCATTACAGCGAATACGAAGCCCAACTCGACCGCGTCGAGGTCCAGCTCCTCGAATCAGGATTCGACGTCCGTATCGAACTTCGAGAAGACGCGCCCGACAGATTTGCCCGGTTGTGGAACACAATGAGGACCGAATAACCATGCACCCCGGACTCATCGTCGCAAAGCTCGTCACAATGGTTCTGGGATTCGTGATCGCCTATCAGGCCTATCGAGGGTACCGACGTAGCAACAGTCAATCGATGCTGTACCTCGCGGTCGGGTTCGCCATTATCAGCTTCGGCGCGATCGTCGAAGGAATCTTGTTCGACGTGGTTGGCCTGACCTTACATAATGCGGGAACGGTGGCAACAACCATCGTCGCGATTGGTATGCTCACGATCCTCTACGCTCTATACGGACGTGACCCGCAGAAACTGGAGGACTGACTAATGGTGGATACGACAACAGCCGTTCTCATGGCCGTCCGCTTGGCTGTCCTTGGCCTCGGTATTCTGATCACGTACTACAGTTTCGAGGCGTATCGACGAACGGGGACGTACTATATGAGAAACGCCGCAATCGGATTCGGGATCATCACCCTCGGTGTGTTCATCGAAGGAGTACTGTTCGAGTTCGGGGGGCTCGATCTCGCTTTCGTCCACCTCATCGAATCGGTCGCCATCGGTCTCGGATTCGTGGTTCTTCTCATCTCGCTTCGCCGGTAGCTCGAGCCACGGCTATACTCCTCGAATGGTTAAAATGGGCTCATCCGAGTTCCGGAGAACCCGTTCGGTCACACTTCCGAGGAGCCGTCGTGAAAGGCTGGATCGTCCGTGTGTTCCCATATCACGACGAGGTCGATCCCGTGTTGATCGCAGTATTTTCTTATTCCCTGATGAGGAACGCCGTGGGTGATCTTAGCAACGACTGAAACATCGTCGGCAGCTGCCCGGGACTGGGCATCTTCGACGACAGCCTCTCCGTTTTACTCCAATACTTGCTGCAGTTCGTCCCACGTCCATCCCGGACGAGACGCGTAGGCACCTCTATCCACAACGTAGAGGGCATGAAGTGTCGCATCGTACGTCCGAGCCAAATCAAGAGCGTGAGTGACTGCCTCTCGTGCGGGCTTACTCCCGTCAGTCGGGACGAGGATATTCTCAAAGCCTCCACGCATCCCGGGTTCTGATAGCGCCTGCTTTGCCTTGACACTGAGCACGGGGATATCGACAGTACGGACGAGTCGGGTCGTTACACTGCCGAGCAGGAATCGGTCCAGACCAGTATGTCCCCTAGTTCTCATACAGACAAGGTCGATCCCATTATCAGTGACGTAGGATTGAATTTCTTGTGCTGGAATCCCACGGTGAACCTCAGTTACCGCGTCAAGGCCATGTTCTGCGGCTCGAGTTGCGATCTGCTGGGTGGCCGCATCACCAGCCTCATACCACGTGTCTGGGAGTGTCTCCAGGTTTGTTTCCAGCGCGGTCAGTTCCAGCTTTCGCTCGATCGGCGAACTGTCGACGACGTGGAGCGTGTGGACGGTTGCGTCGTATCGACGAGCGATATCAAATCATCAAATCCGTACTGGATTGCCGGATCGACGTTATCGCTGCCATCGGTTGGGATGAGAATATCAGTGTACATGGTTTGATTCTCCGAGTTACCGTGCAAGGGTATTGTACAGCCAGGCGAGAGCATACGCAAGGACGAAGCTGATCACCGCTGCTTCGACCATACCAGCTACCGTCCCGACGACGGTCGGCTCGAAGAACAGGTGCCACTGTTCCATCATCGCTACCGCACCCTCGTACACTCCGACAGCACCGAAGACACCGAGCAGTAGCATCACGGCTGCTGCGACGATCGCTCCGGATGCCCCGAGTGCAATCGCGTTCAGTTCTCGGACTGCATCCTCAGCCCGGTCAGTACGGTTTGCGGTGTTGCTGGTAGTCGTGCTCATGTCTAGTGATACGTCGGCATGATTCAATGCGATTGTCGTTACGATTCGAAAGCAAGCCCCCCGGCAGGGGGTTCACCGACGTTTCGTCGACATACGAAAACGGTACAGGAGGACGTTTTCGAGGCTTCCTTTCGAATCACCCGAGCAAGTACCGGAGCCACGGATTGGACTGCACGATCTCGAGGTCTTCGAGATAGGCATCCAGCCCGAGAATCCGCCCAGCACCGAACGCACCCAGCCCGAACAGGAGGATGGCGTACACAATGTGGTCGTCGACGACCCACCCGTGGGCGACAGGAAGCCCTGCCAGAAGCCCGCCGGTCAGCGACGCGAGCCAGTAGAACAGCATCATCACCGCACCCCAGAAGGCGCTCCAACGGACGAACGCACCCAAAATAAGTGCGAGTCCGGTCAACGTGAGCCCCCACATATTGAGCTGGTCGATGAGTGGGTTCCCAGCCATACTCCCCCAGAATCCCATCAGCGGATTACCTTCTGGGACGGCGTTCATCAGGAAGCCAGCGGCAGTCCAGTTGTTCTCCGGGTTGGCGTCCAGATACGTGACGAGCTTCGTGACGCCGCCTTGGAAGAGCGTCCACCCCATCACGATCCGAAGGAGGAACAGTGAGTATCCGACCCAGTGCTCGGAGTAGTCGAACGTGACGGGACGGCCCCAGATTTCCGTTTCGAGGGTTTCTGTCGTTGCCATAGTGCAGCTAGAATGATGCATTCCTGATTTATTCCGATTGTGCTTATTAAGGGGTGGATATCAGGGCGAGAAATCTTTGAATCGAAACCAACCAATGAGTGTAGTTACTGCTTCCGAGTTGCTGGTCTGCTCAATCCGATGGGATGGTGTATTCCCGTATACACGCTCGCCCTCTCTGAGTAACCGGGAGTTCGTGGGGCAGCGGTTTCAGACAGTATTAGACTCGAACACTGAACCGCATACGCTCCCCTCGCAGTCGTTTGTCCCCGTGGGATGCGGCGAACCCAGACGAAGCCAGCTCACGATTTAGATTCTATGGGTAAGTGATGCCTCTGTTTTTGATTTGTAAGAGCAATCGACAAAGATGATACCTCCGATGGCATACATATAACTTAGGACTGCATTGCAGCTATCAGTGCTCGGTCGAGATCGGCGCGGAGGTCTGCCACGTCTTCGAGACCGACGCTCACGCGGATGAGCCCGTCGGTGATTCCTGCTTCCTGTCGTACTTCCCGTGGGATCGACGCGTGGGTCATCGTTGCTGGCTGTTCGATGAGACTCTCGACGCCCCCGAGGCTTTCCGCCAGCGTGAACACCTCGGTCGCGGAAACGAGTGTCTCCGCCATCTCCAGGGTACCGTCGAGTTCGAAGCTCAACATCCCCCCGAAGTCGTCCATCTGCGTGGCGGCCAGGCCGTGTTGTGGATGGGAATCCAAACCCGGATAGTACACTCGGTCGACAGCCGGATGATCGTCGAGCCACGCCGCAAGGTCGCGGGCATTCCCACTGTGTCGGTCCATCCGGACGGGGAGCGTCTTCGTTCCGCGAAGGACGAGGAAGCACGCGAACGGGTCCGGTGTCGCTCCCACGCTGTTCTGGTAGAACCCCAACTGCTCGTCCAGACCTTCGTCGTCCGTGACCAGGGCGCCGCCGACGACATCGGAGTGCCCGCCGAGGTACTTCGTCAACGAATGAGCGACGATATCTGCGCCTAACTCTAATGGGCGCTGGAGATACGGTGTCGCGAACGTGTTGTCCACGGTACAGAGAGCGCCGTACTCGTGTGCGATTTCAGCGATCTCCGCGATATCGACGACCTGCATAAGTGGATTCGTCGGCGTCTCGAGCCACACGACTTCCGTCGCCGAGGAGACCGCCTCTCGGACTGCGTCGCGGTCGGTCGTGTCGACGAAGTCGAACGTGAGGTCGTAATCCTCGTAGACCTGCGTGAATAGCCGATGGGTCCCGCCGTAGACGTCTTCGCCGACCACGACGTGATCGCCTGCTTCGAGCAGATTCAGGACCGTGTTGATCGCGGCCATCCCGCTGGCGAACGCCCGCCCGTACGCTCCGTTTTCGAGGCTGGCGAGATTCGCTTCCAGTGCCGCCCGCGTCGGGTTGTCGGTCCGCGAGTACTCGTAGCCACGGTGATCGCCGGGCGCGTCCTGGGCGAACGTCGAGGAGGCGTAGATGGGCGTCATGACTGCGCCGGTATCCGAGTCCGGGCGCTGGCCTGCGTGGATCGCCCGCGTGTCGAACCGGCCAGCGTCGTGCGTCTCGTCTCTCTGGTCGTCGCTCATGCTTTCCCCTCCCAGGTCTCGAAGGAACCGTAGATGTTCTTCGAGAGGTACCGTTCGCTGCCATCGGGAAACACCGTAACGACAGCCGGTGCCGGGACATCGAGTTCACCAGCCGCGGCCTCTTCGGCGACCTCGCGTGCAGCGACGCTCGCCGCACCAGAACTGGAGCCGACAAGATGCCCCTCCTCAGCGGCGAGACGGGTCACTTCGGCGTGTGCGTCCCGGTCGCTAACCGTCCGAATGTCGTCAATAGCGTCTGGATCGAGCAGCCCGGTCACGTCCGGGTCGTGTGTGCCGATGCCTTCGGTCTTGTATGGTGCCTCTTCGCGTTCTCGGTTCAGGAGTTCGCCAAACGTCGAGCCCTCCGGTTCGACGGCTACGACGTGGACGTCGGGGACACGCTCACGCACGGCCCGGGTGATGCCCATCAGCGTCCCGCCGGAACCGACGCCCGCAACGATTGCGCCGACGTGCTCGCCGAGCGTATCGAGGATCTCCCGGCCCGTCGTCTCGTAGTGGGCCTCGACGTTCAACGGCGTCGCAAACTGCTGTGGGACGACGGCATCGTCGCGCCGGTCGGCAATCTCGTGGGCCGTTTCGGCAGCCTCGGCCATCCCCGCATCACCGGAGACGTGAACGATCTCCGCACCGAGCGCGGCCATCAGTCGTTCTTTCTCCTCGCTGAATCCGCGGGGAACGACGAAGACCGTCTCAAGGCCGAGTCGAGTGGCGGCGATCGCCATTCCGATGCCGGTGTTTCCGGCTGTCGGTTCGACAATCGTGCCGCCGGGAGAGATGTCGCCGCGTTCGAGGAGTCGTTCGAGGATGTGCTTGCCGATTCGGTCTTTCACGCTGCCGCCGGGGTTGAACATCTCCAGCTTCGCGTAGACGGACACGTCGCTGGGCGTCGCGTCGAGTTCGACGATCGGGGTGTTGCCGATTGTTTCGAGGAGCGATGCGTCGGAGTCGGTGTAACGAGTCATGTCTCTGGGTCGTGTGGTGGGCAATCTGTGGCCGGTACGCTCGCTGACGGAAATCCGTCAACAACAGCGACAGCCCGAAGACCCAGTGCAGAAACAGTCCGCGAAGAAAGCAGTGTGAGAGTGCGGTCGCTGTGTCACCCGCCGCTGTCGGCGGGACGCCGAGCCGTGGTCGCGGGCACGCCGTGATGGAACCGTCACGGCAGTTCCCTCAACCGAAGGGGCTCGCCTCATAAGAACGTCTACGAGACGCTGTCTTTTGTGGTTTCCTCTTTGGAACTGAAAGTCAGCACCGCCGTCGTGCTCGAATCCATTCTCAATACGCAGGAAAGGTCGACGTACAATAGATACCTCTGAACCAAATGACGAACATATGGAACTGGCCGTAACTCGTCGTGGACTACTACGGGTCGGTGCGACAACAGTCACACTCGGAATTGCTGGCTGTTTAGGATCATCGAGTGAGGATGAATGGGACATCGAGGGAACGCTGGCGGTGACGAACGCCCAGCAATACAGTTCACCAGGCTGTAGCTGTTGTGGACGGTACGCGTCGTATCTCCGTGACCATCTCGACACGTCGCTCGGGGAAACCGAAACCGAGGACGTGGCGGACCTCAAGCGCCAACACGGTATCCCATCGGATTTACAGAGCTGTCACACACTCGTCCTCGACGAGTACGTCGTCGAAGGACATGTTCCTGCCGAGGTTATCGCGACGATGCTCGATGAAGAGCCGGCGATTGACGGCATCGCGTTGCCCGGTATGCCGTCCGGATCGCCGGGGATGGGCGGGACGAAGTCCGACACATTCACCGTCTACAAACTCGGCGACGGAAAGACAGGTGACGTGTACACCGAAATCTGAACAGAGAACACCTGGTCAAGATACTTTGGGACGGCAGTCCACACCCAGAACGATGATTCGACGACTCCTCCACGATCTCGGGTATGTGCTCGCGTACGTACTTTTCCTCGGTGCGAATACGCCAGAATCGGTCGTCACCCGTCTTCGCATTGCGTATCGCCTTGTCGGTGTCCGGATCGTCGAGACGCCACAGGTCGATTCTGTCGAGCGGACGATCTTCCTCTGTCCGTACCGAAATCTTGGTGCCACCTGGTTCGGGAAGAAGTGGGTCTGTCACGACATTCTCGACCGCGTCGACGACGGTTATGTGACGTATCTCCGACGACACAAGGGAATCGACTACCAGCGTCCTCGCGGGTGTACCGACCTCGCGTACTGCGACGAATCCGAGTACTGCTATTCAGAGGTTTCCGAACTCGAGTAGGTGACCGATGGATCAGAGTACTCTACGTAACCGAGTCACCGACCAGTTCTCCTACCGCGGCGAGCGAGCCGATATCTGGCGGATCTTCGATCTCCTGTTCGACACTGACGAGTTCCTCAATCTCGGCTACTCGGAGTGGTACCAGCCACATATTGTCGGCTCGAGTCAGCGTCGCCTCGTCACGGAAGTCGGCTCGAGGGTCGCGTCGCACCTACCCGCAACGGACGGAGTGCGCCTCCTCGATGTCGGCTGCGGTCGGGGGGGTCCAGCCCTCCACCTCGCCGATCAGTTCGGCTTCAACGTCACTGGTGTCGACCTCGTTCCGTACAACATCCAGATGGCAACCGAGAACGCACGGGGTAAGCACCTCGATTCCGAGTTCATCATCGGTGACGCGACACAGCTCCCGTTTACCAGGGACTCGTTTACCGCGTGTACAGCCATCGACGCGCTCGTATACCTCCCCGAGCGGAATCGCGTTTTCGCTACAGTCGCAGATACCCTCGAACCCGAGGGGGTTCTCGTAGTCTCCGATCTCGTGATGCAGTCAGACGTGACTGAAACGGAACGGAGATTGGTCGATTCATTTGCGGATGCGTGGGATATGCCGTCCTTGGGTACTGTTGAAGGATACAAAGCCGCTCTCGACGAGACGAGCTTTGAGCTCAAAGCGGTCGAAGATATCACGAAACACAGCGTCGGACGCTTCCAAAAGTGGACGACGCTGTACCTCCAGCTACTCACGAGCCCCCTCCGGGCTCTCATTGAACGACTGTTAGGAGCGTATGATCTCGATCCCGCAGCGATTACTGAGCAGGTGAGGAAGGCTCACCACGCGCTGCCGTTCTTGCAACACGTTATCTTCGTTGCGGAACTAGAGACTACTTGACTGCTACTTGCACGGCGCAAGAAAGAATCAAATCGTCATGTCGACGCTTGAGCATCCACGAATTTGGATGGACCTGTGGGGTCTTCACTCCTCGTGATTGTCGTGTGGTGGATCGTGACCCATAGGTTTAGAATTGGTTCAGACTCCAGTATTTATATAGGACACAGATAGGAATCCGTTGGTATACTCGAACGATAGTTCGGGATTGTGAGGTACTAACCGTTGATTGTGGAGTCAGAAAAGCCAAACCGTGCAGCACGGCTCAAATCGCTATGTATCCCGACTTTGGATTGCTAAGAACAAATTGCTTGGTTCAGGCCCTCGTACCATTGATGTGGGGTGAAACCGAATGGCAACTGATCCAGTCTGTGGAATGGACGTCGATGAAAGTGATCCGGCGGCCACAACTGAGTACGACGGTCAGACGTACTACTTCTGTGCCGAGGGCTGCAAGGAGACGTTCACCTCGACACCGGAGGATTACGTCTAACCGTCACACCCCACACCTGCGTCGTAGCTCCCCCACACCCACCCCCATTCACCCGATCCCCTCACCCCCATTCCGCCTTTCGATGACCCAACCAGAACTTGACGACACGGATCGCGAAATCCTCCGTCTTTTAGCGGAGAACGCGAGACGACCCTACAGCACTATTGCTGAGGCTGTAAATCTTTCACCCCCGTCCGTTTCAGCACGCGTCCGTCAGTTGGAGCAAGATGATGTCATTCGTCGATTCACCGTTGATCTCGACCTCACACAGTACGAAAACCGGATACACGTCATGGTACGCCTCCAGCCTGAGCTCGGAAAGACAGATTCACTTCGAGAATCGATCCTCAAGGCCCCATACGTAGAACACGTATTCACAACTGCTGAGGGCGAGATCGTGGTTGTTGCGACACCGCCGCGGACTACGGTCGGAAACTGGGTGCAGCACAGTCTACCACTGAGTGACGTGCGACGATACGACGTGCAACTGCTGTCAAGCGCCACCCGTTCAGCCTATGCCAACGGTACTGAATCCGTACTTACGTGCGCACACTGTGGAACCACTATCAGCGAAGACGGACTAGCTACCCGCGTTGGTGGATCACTCCAGCAGTTCTGTTGCAAAGACTGCGAGACCGCGTTCAAAGGAGAGCACGAGAATCCCCAAGAAAAGTAGAACTACAGATCAATGCCTGTTGACCCCGTCTGTGGGATGGAAGTCTCACAAGAAACTGCCGACCCGACTATCGAACACGACGACAAAGTGTATCACTTCTGCTCGGAAGACTGTCGAGCAGTGTTCGAGGAAGTACCTGAGAAGTATACCGAAACGCCACATCCGCATCTCGTTGAATCGGGAGGAATGACGCTCCCCCGAGTGCCATACGGTCGAGCCACTGGAGAGTTCGATCTCTCGATAACCGACCCATCTTCACTTAGCACGGGAGATAGTGTTCGCTTCTCGAAGACGATCACAGACGAGGATGTTAGGAAATTTGCAGAGGCGACCGGAGATACAAACGCGGTCCATCTCAACGAGGCATTCGCTGAAAAGACCCGGTTTGGCCACCGCATCGCTCATGGAACGCTCGTCTCGGGAATGATAAGTGCTGCACTCGCGTGCTTTCCCGGAGTCACGATCTATATTTCCCAGAATTTGGAATTCCGCCGACCAGTCAGCATTGATGACACCCTGACGGCCCGATGTGAGATCACCGACGTTCTCGATAACGACCGATACAAACTCACAACACAGATCGAAGATGATAGTGGAAGCCTCGTTCTCGATGGGGCAGCCACCGTTCTGATCGATCCCCTACCGGACTGAATCCGGTAGGGCTGTCGTGTTGACCACGGCGAGATTCCCGAGACCGTCGTATGACATCTGTTGTAGACCAACTCGGAGGCCCATCTAATCAGAAGGGGTATTCGATTCGATAAGTCCGAAAACTCGGCCATCACAGGATAGTGCGGAGGAAATACTACTATTCAGGGTCGCGTTGACAGTGTTGTTTTGGATTTGAAAGAGTAATCGCAGTGAATTAGGAGCGTGTACATGTAGCTGACTATGGGATCATCCACAGCTACTACGCCAGAAGGGAACAGTAGTGAGATACTCGTTCGTGCTGAGGGAATCGAAAAAACGTACGGGTCAAGACTCCCATTCACACGATCTGTGACCGTCTTGACCGGTGCAGATCTCGAAATTCGGACGGGGGAAATCGTCGGCATCGTCGGCGCAAACGGGTCGGGAAAATCCACGCTCATGAACATCCTCGTCGGTGTCCTCGAACAGGATGGCGGAACAGTCGAACGGACGGGAACCGTTGGCTGGTGTCCGCAGGAACCACTGCTTTACGACCGCTTGACGGTCGGGGAGACGTTCCGACTGTTCGGTTCCGGATACGGAATGACCGCCGAAGAAATCGACGAGGCCAAACACCGTTTGGCGTCGAAACTCGATTTCGAGCAGTACCTTGACTACCGAATCGACCAACTCAGCGGTGGTAACCGGCAGAAAATCAATCTCAGTATCGCCCTGATGCACGACCCGGACGTCCTCATGCTGGACGAGCCCTACACTGGATTCGACTGGGAGACGTATCTCACGTTCTGGGATCTCGCAGAGGAACTCGCTGCTGACGGAACAGCTGTCACGATGATTTCACACCTGATCGAGGAACAAAGTCGTCTCGACCGCATCTACGAGGTTCGTGACGGACAAGTCTACGACGTGACTGACCAGGAAGGCGAGACTGATGCAACGGCCAGTGAACGGGGGGAAGCGACCGATGAATAGGGTTCGAACAGGGATTCGATCGAACGTCTCCACCTTCCTCAGAACCCCCCTGAATGTTGTCCTAGCACTCCTCCTTCCGATTGTCGTTATCGAAGGCTGGGGACAAGCAATGGCTGGACTACCAAGTATGCCGACGGTCGAGGCGATTCCGATCGATCTGGGTCGCCTCCTCGGAGCGATATTCGGGGTCGCCATCATCGCCGGTCTGATGGGGCTCGCCCAGATGATTAGTGCGCGGGCAGCCGATCGGCGACTCGTTCAGACAGGCTATCCACCCCGAACACTGCTTGCGACTCGATTAGCGACGCTCGGAGGAGTCACCGTCGTCGTGGCTGCCGTGAACTACGGTGTTCTCTGGCTAACGATTTCACCGGAAGCCCCTGTCCTGACGTTCGTGTTCCTCGTCCTTGCTGGCCTCGTCTATGCGTTTCTCGGCGCGCTCGTCGGGGCACTCCTTCCACGACTGTTCGAAGGCTCGCTCGTCGTGGTGTTCCTCGCGATGATGGATGCGTTCCTCAGTGGCGACAGCCCGCTGGCTTCCGACGTTCCCGAGTTCGTTGAATATTTCCCGCTCTATCATCCGAAAGAGCTCCTTCAGGAGGCGATGTTCCAGGGCACATATACGACGGGAGATCTCGGCTTCGTCGCTGGATACCTGATGGTCTTGCTCGTGCTCGTCACCGTAGTGTTCGGAATGACGATGCGCACCAGTGGTGGGTGGTCCGCATGAACCGCACGATAACGGCGTTCTCAATCGGTATCAAAGAACAGGTGCGAAACTACGTCCTCGTCGCTCTGCTGGTCGTCTTACCGGTCTCGTTCATCACGTTGGCGTTCGCAGTCACCCAAGATGTCGAGATGCCGGTTCGAACGCTCGTCGACGGTGAGACGGTGACGGTGATGCGGGGAATGCCGGAGGTCCACGGCGTGATTATGACGCCAATCACGAGTGCCCTCATCGCGGGACTCGCCGGATTGTTCCTGATGCGAGAAGCCAAAGATACAGACGGTCGTCTGGCAGTCGCGGGCTATCGTGCACGACAGGTAATCGCTGCGCGGTTTGGGGTCCTCGCAGCAATCACACTCATCGTCACCGGCGTCTCAGTCGGCGTGATGCTCGTCGATTTCCAGCCTGAGCATCTCTGGTGGTTTATCGCAGCGATGCTCGTCGTCTCGGTCACGTATGGTCTCATCGGGATGCTCGTGGGGGCCGTCCTCGACCGCCTAGCCGGGATGTGGCTAATGCTGATTCTCCCGATGCTTGATATCGGACTCTTCCAGGACCCGTTGTTCATCCAATCCGAACCCGAATGGTGGATGAAACTATTCCCCGGCTATTGGCCCGTCCGTGTGATGGTCGATACTGGACTCACAACGGACGTAGATACGGCTCTCTCGTTGGTGTGGGCTACTGGATACCTCCTCCTCGCAGCTGTCCTCACAATCGGCGTATACTACCGAGCCACACAGGGGAAGTGACTACAAAAAAATCGTTCCCAAATCGAGCTGGGACAGTATTATGAGATCGTTAGGAATTCGAAGAGATCCATGATGACGCGCCCCCCAATCCGCAAATTGCCTGACTTCGGTTAGTTCACTCTCTTTCAGTAGGAATTAATTGGAACCGTCCTCATCGGATGCGTCCAGTCGCTCACGACGGCGCCTATATTCTTCCTCATCAATCTCGCCTCTAGCATAGCGCTCCTGAAGCACTTCTCTGGCTGAGTGAGCAGCACTCGAACAAGGAGACGTTCGATTTCCGAGCCAGTAAAGCGCGCCGCCGAGAATGCCCAGACTTCCAAGCACCCCACCAACAACTGGGAGCCCCCCCATTCCACCTCCATTGCGGCCGTTCATCATCCCGTGGCCGCCTGACCCCATCATTCCGCCTCCAGTATTTCCGCTCCCATCACTGTTCGAACCGTAGGCAATTGCGCCCTGCTCGGCGATCTCCTCACTCGCTGGGACCTCACCATCCGGGATCGAGCGCTCCTCCGCAGGCCCGCCAGGACTCCCAACAACGATCCGTCCGACCATCCCAATCGACTTGTGGGGGATACAGTAGTAATCGTACGTCCCTGGTGCTTCGAACGTGTGTTCGAAACGCCCCTGCGAAATCGTGCCGCTATCGAAGGCGGAAGCACCGTCCGGAACGTGATCCGAGTACGCCGTGGCGGAATGTGTCCCGGCTGCAAGTTCAAACCGAACGGTTGTCCCGGGATCGACTCGCAGACCGATTGGATCGAAGTAATTGTTCCCCATCTCTACGACAGGTATCTCCTGTGCATTCGCTGATTGAGCCAAGCCCGTACTGGCCACTGCACTGGCACCAACAAAACCGAGGAATTGGCGTCGACTGTAAGGTGTCATAGTGATTTGGTCGGTCTCTTAGTGAGTTGCTCCACGCGACATCGGCGCGAAGGGTGTGGTTCCCGACGTGGTGAAAAGTACGTGCTTGTCGTTTACCTCCATTACTACTCACAATCGAATGTTAGACAGGGGTTGAGACTTCGGTTCGAAGGGTTTCTCTGCTCAGAGAGTCGGCTTCGATACTCCTCGTTTGTGAAAAGGCTGTCCGAGCAGGCACTAAGCTGTATAGAGGGAGTTACTCTGATTGTTCGAGTTTCTCACGTCGGGCTTCGAACTCTTCGTCGGTGGGATCTCCACGAGCGTACGCCAGACGCAGCTCTTCAATCGCAGGATTGTGAGACGACTGTGTGTCGGTCACTCGACGGATAATGAGATAACCTCCGCCCAGAAGCACAAGGAAGAAGACGAGCGGTACGACCATCCCGATGAAGGGCCACCAGCCACCTGTACTACCGTACTGGCCCATCATGCCCCCGTATCCCATCATCCCACCGAACCCCATCATGAGCATAGGAATGAGGATGAACGCTCCGAGCACGAGGGGCAGTATCGTCGTCGTGTGCAGTTGATCTGATGAAGCCATCGGAGATCAGGCCTCCGACGCGGATCCGAATTCATCTGTAACGGCTGCCAGTACACGGTCAAATCGTTCGTTGACCTCAGTTGCGATGGAGTCAAGTGCGTCGTTGTCAGCGATTCCGACCAGCTGTTCGGGGTCGACTGCACTTACCACGATGTCGCCGTCATCATTCTCGTAGACGATGACGTTGCAGGGCAACAGCGCGCCGAGTTCGATTTCTGCACTCAATCCTTCGTATGCCAGCGGAGGATTGCACGCACCGAGGATACGATACTGTCGGAGCTCTTCGCCGAGTTTCTCCTCGAGCGTCGCCTGAATGTCGATGTCACAGAGGACACCAAATCCTTCGTCTTTGAGTGCAGCGGTCGTTGCATCAATAACATCGTCGAATTCACCGGTAACGGTGGTCTGTATTGTGTATTCCATGAGATATCATACTCCGCTAACAGGGTTAATCGTTTGATCCCGCCGCGGCAGCTGACGAGAGTGTTTCTAGACGGTACTCCATCTATGCAGGTCACGTGTTACTCAAGCTGCTTTCGTCGCTGCTCGTACTCCTCATCGGTGAGTTCACCGCGAGCATACCGCTCACGGAGAACCGCAAGTGGTCGGTTATCGTTGCTCTCACCATCGCTGTTGAGAAGTGAGTAGACGAGATAGAACGGGACGGCAATCAGGATCCCCATCCAAAGGAGCCCCCAGAGACCCATCCCACCGCCGAAGAGTCCCCAGCCGCCGCCACCCATCATACCGCCACCGTGAGCGGTTGCAGTGCCCGTTGCCGCAATTAACAGCGGAACCGCGAACAGCGCGATCCGACGAGTCGCCCGTCCGAGGGTGCTGGTGTCGTGTGTCATTGTGATCGTTGGTTTAGTAAGTCGAATATCTATGTACTAGACGAGTGGCTGGACAGGGATCGTTAGCAACCGTGTCCCTGTCCGTTCATCCCTGCGGCAGTGTGATTGTCATCCGCCATATCCTGGGCCATTTCATCGACAGTCACGCCCATGTGCGCTTCCATCTCATCAATGGCATCCGGCCCCATGTGATCGGTCATGTGACCGTCCATCCAAGCCGCCCAGTCCGCTGCATCACCATCGGCCGGCATCTCATCGGCTGCCGTCTCGTTCCCCTGAGTCGGTTCGTCACCGTGTGCGCTAACTACCGGGGCAGCGAACGCGAGTCCGACGATAGCGAGCGCCACGAGCAGCCATTGTCCGAGGTTTCGGTTGGTCATTGTCTTTCGCCTCACGTAGTCATACGGTGGGTTCTGGGTTATCTTCGCGGGTGTGAATCCAAACAGCAGACCGTTCGAGAGCGTCTATAACGATATCTAAACGTTTTCTACCGATAGGATCGTTCATACCTGCCGAATTCGAGGGGATCGGAGAAGATGAGGGTGAAGGGAGCCGTCAAGACAGATCACCTTATTGCGACGGTCCAGACAATAACAACGGTTCGGACGGCGAGTGAGGCTCGGCTATTGCTGCCTACAAACAAAATAGCTCAGTCCGTTCGAAACCGGTGATACTGCCTCGTGAGTGCTCGACGATGGTAGAGAATTCCAATCGTCACGAGAAACAGAACGGTCGCAATCTCGTATCCATACGCACCAAGCAATAGCATCGTTGAAGAACCACTTAGTCCGCCTGCAAGTAGAACAGCAAACAACGGACTAACGCAGGCAGGGCACGCTACGATCCCGACGATTCCTCCGATTGCCGACTGCGAGAAATCAAGCAACGCATCATAGACGAGATACGCCAGCGCGAACAGGCCTACCGCCTGATAAGGAATGAGCGAGACCGTGATCAGGTCACCTGTATAGACGAAGACCGGACTCCACCCCAAAGATCGACCCCACGTTATTCCGAAGCCGTTTGGTCCAGTGAGCTGTCCGAAATGAGAGGTGCTCGGTCCAAGTAATCCTGAAAAATAAAACATCACGATGAGGTATAGAGCAACGACAAGTGCGGCACCAAGACGATACACGCGACGTGTCGTCTCAGGTCGGGCGCGCCAGATCACCCAGAGTGAGGCGGTGAACCAAATGAACGGAAGGACGAAATGAGTCCACCGACTCCCCATATCTCCTGTGAAATATGCATACACCAGCCCGGCAATCAACTGTGCGGCGAGGAGGAGATTCAGCCACGTGCTTGACCTGAGAAGTCGGCTCACATGATCGCTTTCGAGTGTTGCTTGTGGCATGATGGGGTAGTGTGTGTATGAAGTTCTAGGTTTGTTGGTTCTGTAGATCATCACTCGGATACACGCGATAGGTCCGACCCTGTCGTTCCCGATACAGCAGCCCGCGCTCCTCGAGTGAACTCACAGTCTGGCTCACTTTACTCTTCGAGAACTCAGATCGATCCCGAAGTTCGATCTGCGTGATTCCGGGGGAGTTCAAGACGGGTTCGAGGATGCGTCGTTCATCATCCGGTAAGAGATCGAGAACACGTGCTTTTGGGTCCGATTCAGGATTGATAGACATCGCTGGCGAGGCTTCATCGTCCATCGACGTAGCCGTTGCTGCCGATGTCTGTACGGGATCGACAGGCGCCGTTGTGTCGGCCATTTCTGGATCGGTGAGTTCTCCCCGAACCGCGTAATAGACGCCACCGATAACGCCAGCGACCAGCAGGGTTCCAACCACGTACCAGAGGGGGTCTGTGCCGTGCATCGTCCCCATAGATGAACCCATCATCGACCCCATCGATTGCTCGATAGCCCGACGCTGTTGATAGGCTCGCCAACTGAGTACCCCGCCGGCCAGGAGAACGAACCCGAGAAGCACACCGACGACGGTATCTGCTCGACGGCGATTCATATGACGGCTCCGAGTTGTGAGATTTGACTATTCATACCGTCTATTTAGGCGCATTAGGTGTGACAATTGCGGATTGAAACTGTGATGATGAACCCCTTCACAGCGGATGGACCACAGTGCGATCATCAGTGGTCATGGTCGTGATCGTGGCTCGATATCTGCGGGCTTTGATCAGCAAATTCCGTGGGTTCTTCTTCGAACGTACGCTTGCATCTCTTTGAGCAAAAATAGTACGTCGTCCCATCATAGGACGCACTCGGGCCCTCATCGTCGGTTCGCATCCCGCACACTGGATCACGATACTGACCCGGTGCGCCGAGTCCGCGCCGGTAAACGTAGAGAAGGAATCCAGAGAGTGCGAAAGCGATAATATTGAGATAGAACGTGTAGTTGAGCTTGAAGTACGTCTGCTCGGTCGCCGTCTCGCCGCCTGCCAAGTCTGGAACGATACCCAGCGCGTCGAACAGCACCTCCATGAGGAAGCCGGTGAACGCCATCGTCACGAAGAAGACGCCGAGGATGTACAGCATGATCTTCCAGCCGTAGTACTTCCGGTAGACGTTCAGCACGGGAATCGTGATGAGGTCGGCGTAGACGAACGCGATGACGCCCCCAAAGCTGACGCCACCACCCCAGAGCGCGACGGCAAAGGGAACGTTTCCGATACTCCCGACGAAACTGAGAACAGCAACGGTCACACCCATAACCGCGTTTTCCGCACTCGCGAGCAGGCCATCACCCTTCAGGAAGAGCGTGTTCCACACCCACTGTGGAACGAAGACGATGACGAACCCTGAGATGAGAAAACCTGCGATAACGTCCTTCCAGATCGTCGACCATTCTTTGCGGTACTGGTTGCCGACCTTGTACCAGCCGCCCCACGAGAGGAGCTCGTCACGCCACCCGCCGCTACTCGCAATCTCCTGCTCATACGTCTCCATGCAGCCCGCAGAACAGAATTTAAGCGTTTCACCACCATCGGTCACGATCGAAAATTCGTCTTTCCCTTCCATCCCGCAGGTTGGGTCTTCGGTGATGCCCTGGTCGTGATCGTGCTGATTCAGTTCCTCCCGGACGTCTTCGAAGAGGTTTTCGGGAAGCGTAAGGTGGACGATGGCGGCCATGACGGCGATGAGAATCAGGCCGCCGAGCAGTTCCGCGACGAGGAACTCCCAGCCAAGCAGGATGAGAATCATCAGCCCTAGTTCGATGATGAGGTTCGTCGACGCGAACATGAACGCGAGGAAGTTCACGACGGCCGCCCCCTTCTTGAACAGACCCTTCCCGATGGCGACGGCGCCGAAACTGCAGCCACTGCTTGCTGCTCCGAACACAGTCGCCTTGGTAAGTCCAGTTAGATCGCCGTCACCCAGCACCTGTGCCATCCGCTCCTTCGAGACGTAGACCTGGACCAGACTCGTGATCGTGAGGCCCATAATGATCGCCCACGCCGCCGTCCAGAGAAATCCGACACCGATACGGAGGGATTCAAGAACTCCGTCGATTATCGTCGCCTGCATAGTTGTATCATTGTAGGGATCATCTATTACGGTTTTGATTAGAATATGCTGCCTATGAGGGTATCAGTACTATGGTATCGTAACCGTCGGCCATAGATGATCTATTGTGAAGAGGGGAAAACCTTGCAAACCTCCACAATCTCCACGGACTCCGACTTCAGATTCAAAAGGGGAATCTGATTAAATCACGCCGACGTATTAGAGGCTAATGGGACCAGTAGAGACCGATGATATCCCAAATGAGGGGAACACCACCTGGAAGAACAGCCTTCGCCGGCCTGCTCGGTTGTCCAGTACGGTAACTGTCACATCCACCTCCTAATATACGATGGCTGTCGATCTGGCAATCCATGATGCACTCGTTCTCACAGCCGACGAGCGGAACCGCCTGTACGAGCGCGGCACAGTATGCATCACCGATGGCTGTATCGAAGAAGTCCGACCATCACGTGCAGGAGACGGAGAATTAGAAGCGTCCACCGTTATCGACGGGAACGGGAAACTGGTGATGCCGGGGTTGGTGAACGCCCACACGCACTTGGAGATGACACCGCTCATCGGTGCGTTAGGGAATGGCAGATTGCGGTCGCGTTCGCTTTTCTCGCCAACACATCAACGCTCGCTGCAAAACGCTAGTAGCCTACGGGCTTCTTGTCCACCTCGGTAACGGTGTCTACGACATAACCCGAGAAGGGGAACAGTACCTCAATGGCGATCTAGACGCTCGAGAATTAGTACGTGGAGGATAAATTCCCTCTTCTGGAGCTTGGAGTCAACAGGGCAGCGTAATTCCGAGTGGTAACTAGGTTGAGGAACGATTCCAATGCGAGTCTCATATAGAACCTCCTACGGAACAAAGTGGAATATGAGCCTACAGAGAATCGGTGACGACAGGTGAAGCTGGCCTTGCGATGCGAACGTTAGATAGCGGAATCATCATAGATGAGAGGCAGTCGGTTCCGTTCACACCAGAGTCCAACAGTATTTTGAGCGGCTTGCACCCGTAGACCGCTTCGTTCTAGATAATGCGTCTGGATTCTCCCCTGTCACACAGGAATATGCCCAGAATCGCCGGATACAGATCATCAAGGTTCGCACATAGTACGCTAATATCCGCACTCTTCACACTCCCACCGGTACCCCTCACTACGTCTTTTATCACTAACCGGCACTTGTAGAGATCCGCATCGGTAGCACTCATCAAAATTATCGTCGGGGAACGCCTCCTCGAATTCGTCAATACAAGCCTCTAACTGCCGTCGTCGTGTGGATTTTCTAAACCATTCGTTCGAGTCCAAGATTCTCTTATCCAGTTCGTTTGCCTCCTTCCGCCAATCCGCTAACGATTCTAAGAACTCATCTATCGAGCTACTCTCTTCGAGATCCTCAATACAGTCCTCTATGGCTTTCCGTTTTATATCTGGTTCTGCGCGTTCACGGGCAGCATCCCAACTCCCTTTGTAGAAGCTGTCTTGCTGTTCTTTAATTTCCTCAGGTCTATCCTCCAGTTCACCAGCTTCCTTACGCCACTCCTGACAAAGAGAGTCTACGACATCCGATACACTCATATCAAGAATTGTGTTTTCAAATGAAATAAGAATCCGGGTGAAAATACTGCTCTACCCTGCCTAAGCGAAGACTGCTAACTCCGGTGACTCCAGCTCCCATTCGCAGGCTTCACCAGCAAATAAATCGTTCTCGTCGATGAGAAATACCAAATCGATCCGCTGGAAGTGTGATGAATTGGTTTGAGGGATACTGCTTGATGAGGGGAGAACACTCAATTATTCATGGTATCTATTACCATACGGAATGGCGGCATTCTACCGAGGCGGCGAGGAACGGGTCAACGTCTTTGAGGTCGATGAGAGGTATCTGTTCAAGCATTATTTTGACAACGAGGAGGTGTTCGATCGCCTCAAGCACTACTACAACAACCAGCATTATCGCTTCGAAGTCCCTCCGGACGAATTTACCCAGCTCCGATCGTTCCTCAGTGATCAAGGATACGGGCTAGTCATCATCGATACGATCGAAGAATTCGTCGTCGTGGTACAAAAATACACGACCCATCCCGACAACATTTTTAAACAGTCCGTGATCCAGCGCAGCGTCAGTAACTACAATTGTTTCTTGCTCACAGACCAAGCAGCGGTCGAACAGGCAACCCGTGACCACGCGACTCGGCTCATTGACACCGACCTAGCCAATCCATTCTAAACGAGAAACAACAGAATCACAGCGTTCGAGGATCCGGCTCAACGATACTGGCAAACGCAACGTTCTGTTGCACCTGTTCGATCTCGACAGTCGGTACCTCACCGGGCTGAGCCTCCGGAACAATCACGACGTACCCGCGGTCCACCTTCGCGATGCCATCCCCCTGGTCGCCAACCGCCTCAACCGACACGTCTCGAATTTCACCCTCCTCAACGGGTGGCTCAGGAGAACCGTGTTCACCGACAGCTGAGGAAGATCCTGACGGCGAATCTGAAAGCTGGGACTCGGATCGGGCTGTTGTACCCTCGGCTTCGAGAACGGCGATTCGATACGTCTCACCGGGCTGGATAGCGTCGTGACGCACCTCACTCGTGGGAACCTCGAATGTGTAGCTCTCGTCGTCGGACTCAATAGTCGCAGTGAATACCGAGCGAAGGGTGTCAGGGATATCGACCATCAAGAGAAGATTCAGTATCCGACGCAAATAGTCGTTCCTCACGCCGTCAGTCCGGCGCGTAAGCATCCTCAATATAGTCACGAAGGTCCTCGGGCGTCGTCCACGTGTACGCACGATCCACCCGCTCCATCGAGAGGAGATAGTGTGCGAACATCCCGTCGTAGGCCGCGTACTGTTCCTCCTCAGTCTCGTACGTTCGATAGAAGGCTCGCGTTCGCTCCCGATAGGTCGGCTGATCGATGTAGCCCGCTTCCCACGCGTGTCCGCCCTGGGAGTGTTCGTATACCCCGACGATATGATCCGCGTAGCTGACCAACAGCTTGAATTTCGACGTGAAGAACTCCGAGATGTCCAGAATATCGTCCATCAGGAATGCGTCGACACCATCATCGGAGTTTGAGGCTGCGGCATCGCTCGCAAGTTGGTCGCGAACAGCCTCCAATCGTGGCCGCTCCTCCTCCCCGTAGGAACCGAGAACGAAGTAGGACGTGTTGTTGATGAACCGTCCGAGGTCCTCGTGCATCGCGGTCTGGATCGCCTCGACCCGCTCGGGTGTGAGCGCCTCACCGGGCTGGTCACCCAATTTGTCGATGACGGCACGGGTAGCGTCGTCGTTGGTCATACTGGGTAGGATTCACTACCGCCACCTAACGGTACGGAAATACGACCGGAAGTGGAATGCCCCAGCACTCTGGGTACCACTTCGAGTTTCACCAAAATGGTTATCTGACCAGGGGACAAACACTGAGACACAATGTCCCGGCCTGACGCCACCCCGCTCACGCCAGCCGAGAACGCGGCCGGCCTCGATCCGATCGCAGCGTTGAGTGCCCTCGACGACACGACCCGCGCGAATATCATCGGGACGATCGTCGGTCATCCGAAAGGCGCGCCCTCGAAGAAAGAACTCGAATACTACAACCCGAGCGTCGCCGCGTCGACGCTCACCGACCACCTCATTCGGCTGGAGGAGGTGGGGCTGATCAAGGCCATCGAGCGAGATCGTGAGGGGCTCGAGCGGGGCCAGCCATACCGGTTCTTTCAGCTCACCGACGCCGCACGCGAGCTGTTCGACCGGAACAACCTCTTCGAGCCCGACGCATACCGAGAACTGTTCGCCGAAGTCGAGAAAACAGACGAAATCAAGGCCGCCGAGGGCGTCGAGCGTCCAGATGAACGGAACTGAAATAGCCCGCGGAGCGTGCGTTTTGCTGAACGGACAGCTCGATTTCTTGGATATTTAGGAAGTACAACCGGTGCGAACTAACAAGAGAGATCAGCCACTAGTTCGATTCTAATAATAAGTCGAATGTTAATATTCTAATTTCTCTATGAATATTACTTCGATGGTTACTAATAGCATCACTCTGAGATAGAATTAAGGTGATGTCGTGAGCGGGTATTTTTATCCGAAGAAGATGGTCAACGAGGATTATTCTCCTTCCGAAAAGGAAGACCGCATTCTGGCGTGTCTAAAAGAGGGGCGAGTGACCCCAAAACTGCTCAAGGAGGAGATTGATTTGAATGACCAGCAAGTAAATTACGCGCTCAATCAACTCATCGCAGCTGGCTGGGTGAGGAAAATCACGACGGGCCTCTACGAACTGGTTGAAGATCCTCGTGAAGGAGGTGAGGTAAGGAATGACCACCAGTGAGCAATCGGGCGAGCGTAGTTCATCCGGCGATTCGCTTACTGCTATAATTGAGGGTGTTGGCGATCGTATTTGTGAAGACGTAGATTTCGAGTCTCAATCACAGCTCTATGAACAAGCTAAGGAATGGGGGCAACAACATGGACTCTACCGGACTAAAGAGCCAGAGAAGCTTCTCTGCCGTCTTGCCGCATATAATCGTCTTCTGAAGATGTCTCTCTATTCTCTCTACAAAATCGACGACTCCAGTCTCCCCCCTATAACCCGTACTGATGACATCGCAGACCGCCTCACATATGCAAGGGAAGAAATAGCCGATGCTGCCTTCGAGCGTTACATCCTAGATGATCTTGTCGAGGCAGCTAAGACAGACCATTTAGCACCTCTATTGAACAATCAACACAGGCTCGTTAATGCTGGAAAACCAGCAGATGACATTGCCCGCATATTCGAGGAACTTGTCCCAAACGACTCTCGGAGGAAGTTAGGGCAATTCCGAACCCCGGAGTACGTGGCTGATGTGATGGCGAAATGGTCTGTGCAGCGTGGGGATGACGTGGTTCTAGATCCCGGTATGGGGTCTGGTGTCTTAACCTCGAAGATGTATAACATAAAGAAGGGAACATATGGGCGGGAGAGCGTGGAGGATATGTGGGGTATTGATCTAAGCGAACTAGCAGTAGTTATGACGTCGACGGCACTCAAATTAGTGAACGGAGAGGGGACGCCTCATCTCAACCGGGGGAATTTCATGAATACATTCGCAGAGGGAACACAGACCCGTATAGACCAAAGGAATCCACAGGGTGTTCCGAAGATGGACGCGGTGGTTTCGAATCCTCCCTATTCGCGCCATCACGAACTCACTCCGGAAGAGAAAGAGTGGATCAATACGGTCGCAGAGTCTGATTCAACCTTGTCTATCTCGAAACGTGCGCCTATGTATCTCTACTTCTACGTCCACGCTGCCCAGTTCCTTGAACCAGGAGGACGGTTGTCTTTCGTCACACCCTCAGAGTTCCTCGAAACCAATTACGGGGAGAACCTCAAGCAATTCCTGAAAGAGAATTTCCACATCCATGGGTTTGCAATAACTGGGTCGGAGTTTTCTATCTTCGATAACGCACGTACCACATCGTGTATCAGCTTCCTCGAGAGGAAAGAGCCAGGATCATCGAGTTCTTGTGCGACGACGTTTGTGGAGCTATCGGAATGGCCCGGGACTGACGATCTACTTAGCGCAATACATGGTGATGTCGAGGGTGAAACCGAATACGGAAGGGTCAGCCGGCTCCCTCAGGAATCACTCGACCCAGAAGGGAAGTGGACGAATCACTTCACTTCAGAATCAGCAATAACTATCTCAAATCTCAAGCCGTTCAGAGAGGTTGCAGATATCAAAAGGGGGATTGCGACGGGAAAGAACGAATATTTCTGTCTCTCTGAGAAGGAGGTTGAAGACTGGGGACTCAATGAGAGATATTTAGCTCGGTTAGTGAGACGCGCAGATCAACTTGACCAGTTTAGCTGTACGCATGAAGATTGGGAGGAATGGCGGGAAACTGGGGATACAGTCTGGCTTCTTTACCACCTACCCGACGAATTCAAAGAGATTGACGATCCCGAGCTACTTGCGTACTTAGAACACGGAAGCGAAATCGGGGCCGACGATAGCTATCTAGCACGAAATAGAAATCCTTGGTACCAGGTTGACCGACGAGACTCACCTGAAGTGTTTGCCACCTATATGAGTAAAAACGGGTTCCAATTCATCCACAACAAGGCTGACGTCCGCAGTCTCAATAATTTGCATAACATCTATCTATCTGATCAATACACCACGACCGAAACTAAGGCCCTACTCGCGTATTTGAATAGCCAAATTGTGAACCGTCTTCTCGGGCAAAGCGGCAGGACCTACTCAGAGGGTATGAAAAAGATTGAACCAGACGAACTGAAGGACATCCCGGTAATAGACCCAAAGGAGCTATCGTCTGGACAAGTTGCGGATTTGAGACGGTTCTTTGACGATCTGATCTATGTATCACGTAACCCAGATGAAGTTCAAGAAGGACCAGCAGACGTTATTTCAGACATCGACGAGTATTTAGAGAGCATAGTAGAATTCGAACGTCGGGAGGAATAGCAGGAAGCCAAAATTGTAGCGTCTAGTCGCCGTCTTAGAGATCATCAATAGGAAACAGAGTAAGTAGGACTGGAACAGATTTCTAGGTGTGCTAGTGAAGAAATTGCTAACCTAGTGAGCTGAAAAATCTTTCTCGCCCCTCGGCTCAAGTACACCAACCTGGTAAAAACGGGGGGCGATCCTCAGGAGTTACTACAGCCGGTCGCTCTCGAAAGGATCCAACACTACTATATTTGATTAACCCCCTCATCTGCTACAGTGCCTCACTACGGGACTGCCATTTATTACGGGCGAAACGAAATATACTGGAAACTGTGTCCCAAACGGAGTCCGAAGACCTAGTCGACGAGGGGACTGCCACTTTTTCCAGCGACAGCAAACTCCTTTCAGAGATTGGGGAGCGACTTATTGCTACTCCCGATATTGCTCTCGCCGAACTTATCAAAAACGCCTACGATGCTGACGCGACAAAATGCAATATCTGGTTTGAAGACGATGGCGATGTCCTGATCGTCAAAGACGACGGTCATGGGATGACGAAAGACGAATTTCTGGACTACTGGATGACGGTGGCGACCACGAGTCGGTTGGAACAGGAAACATCGAAAAAATACAATCGAGAGCTTACCGGGGCGAAGGGAGTCGGGCGGTTCGCTGTTCGGAATCTAGGTCTCCAACTGGAACTGAGTACTGTTGCTTACTACGAGGAACACGACGAATACCGCCGACTTACAGCAGAGTTCGAATGGGCCGATTTCGAGAGTGGAGAGGCACTACAGGACGAGAATGTTGAGTATGAGATTGAGCGGACAACCTCTGAGGAAGAAGGGACCGAACTTCGAATATCAGACCTTCAAGTGTCTTGGTCGCAGGAGGAAATCGAAGATGTGTCTGGCGAAGTACTCGACATAATCTCCGCCCCCTACGAATCCAACAGATCAGAGATGGATATTGGTGACGGCGAAGTCGAAACCGCGGACCCTGGATTTTCAGTGTATTTTGCTCCACCAGGAGAAGGTTCGCCGACTAAGAGTGCAGCCCAAGAGATCTACGAACGCTATGTCGCTAGAGTCGAGATCAGTATTGAAGATGGAAAACTATTCTATGAGTGTGAGTACCCGTATGGATATGATGAAGGTGAGACCGGAGAAAGGACGTACGAGTTTGACTTAGACGAGAATCTCGTTGGGGATATTTGGGGAGAAATACGGTATTTCAATCAGGACTATCCCGGCTTGTTCAGAGGGATGGACACGGTGGATGGCCGCTCTGTACCAAAGTGGCTACGGGAGAATGGTGGGGTACGCGTTATTGATAAAAACTTTCGGATGCCACCGTATGGCGATCAAGGCAATGACTGGCTGAATATCTCAGAATCCCATGCCCGCCGGGAACGGGAATGGCGGTCATCATTTGTTGCTGACCTCTTCCCTGGCGATGACCTGAGCAACCAAGAGATCCGAGAACGTCAATTAAATTTACCGCGAAAAAACCAGGTCCTTGGTTCAATTCAGGTATCCAGCCATCGCCCTGAAGATGCCGGCGTTGATCGTGAAAGTATCAACCACCTTGTGCCGGCTATGGACAGACAAGGGTTTGTCCAAAACGAGGCTATGGATCAGCTCGTCGACGTAGCCCGGGGTGCAATTGAGATTATTGGCATTCTTGACAAAGAGGAGGAGCTAAGACGCAAAGAGGAAGATGCGGAAGAGGCATCAACCGAACTCCAGAAAGAAATAGAAGAAAAGAAAAATCAGGCGGAGGAAGAAATTGACTCTGTCGTTGACGACTTATCGGACACCACATCAGACGGTAGTAGCACGAGTGGCCCTACCAACTCTGCTGGCAGTCAGACATCCACTGAGACAGATCTTGACTCGTTCGTAAGTGGTTCTGGGGGTAGTACAGTTGACACTGGGTCAAATAGCGGGGGAGGTACTACGGATAATACGAGTTCCGTTGATGCCAAGATCAGGGAGAAATTAAATCGTGAAGTAAAGCCAGAGATTACGGAGTCCTACGAAGAGTTAGAAAAGAAGGTTGAGCAGTTTGAACAAGCTCAAGAGGATCTCCGGACGTCTGTAGAATCAATGTATCTCATGAGTTCTGTCGCGGCGTTTATGACTCATGAGACGAGCGAGTTGCTCAGGAACGCAAACGAAATGATTGAAGCCTGGGAAGCAGTCCCAGAGGAAGAACGAGACGAGGAGTTCGAACGCCGTCTCGAAAAGACGAAGGAGGCAAAGTCTAAGTTCAACAAACAGCTCGGGTACGCGAAGCGGTTTATGAGTGGGTTGGACGAAGAAACAGAGAGTGAGCTCTATGTTAACGGGAAGATCGACGAGGTGGTCGAACAATTCGACCACTATACTCAAGACCGAGACATCCAGATAGAGCGTGAGGTGCCGAAGTATCTTCAGACACCCGAGCTGAACCCGAGTATCTACACTGGAGTTATCATGAATCTCTTTACGAATGCTATCAAGGCCGTGCTCGAAGTCTCACCTGAAGATTCAGGAAGGGTGATCCGGTTCAATGGGGAAAATACGGACGACTGGCATATACTCAGGGTTGCTGACACAGGTTCGGGGATACCAGAAGGGATTGAAGAGAGAATCTTTGATCCCCTGTTTTCGACGACTGACAGACCAGATGATGACCCACTTGGAGGTGGTGTCGGGCTTGGTCTCTATGTGGTCAAACGAGTGGTTGAGAGATCGAATGGAAAAATATCAGTAGTAGACCCGCCGGAAGGTTTTGAAACCTGTTTCGAGGTGAAATTCGAACGATGAGTCCAGACCAATCACAAGAATGCATTTTGATATTCGAGGATAAACAGGAGAACTTCGAACAATTAGCCGCTCCTCTTGAGGAGCGAATAGACCCAGACGACTACTATATTGAACTATTTGACGGGGAGGAATCAGCTAGGGAGGACGAGAGTGACTCCGAATTCGTTATGAGATTAATGGAGGAACATAACTACCCGCTTCTCGTCATACTTGACGCTGAACTAAACCAGTATACACAAAGTACCGTTCGGAAAGCTGATGTCAAGGACGCTTGCACCGAATTAGGCGTCCCTCTATGCGTCTATCATCGAGATGAAGGTGAGTATTCGAACCCGGAGAATATCAAAGAGTCTGAAGACCACATTATCCGGTTAGATCCGAAGTCAGGGCACGCTAGTATGGCAAAAAGCTGCGCTGGCATTATCCGAGGGTTCGCTACTATTCGGACAACACTTGAGGAATATATGACCGACGCTTCACCGGATGCTCTTCTTGAGCCCCCCTCGAAATTCATTGAAGAATTGGATGATGTCCCAGTCAATGCGAAAGCAAATCTCGACAAGTACTCTTGGGGCCAATCTGAGAGTGTCGGCCTGATAATGGATGGGGAAGGCAAATCCGACATGATACGGCGGAAATCGACTATCCTCGGCTATTGGATCTATAATCAGCTGTTAGAGTATCCGGGTGTTCTAGTCAATACTGTTGCCGCAGCGTCTTATCTGGGTGTAGACCACGAGACCTTCCAGGAGGAAGAAGCGTTCTACGAGCCGCTGGAAGAAGCCAGATACAACGGGCCATTTTCCGATGTGGATAATTGGTGGTGGACGGCTGAAATTGACGGAATCCTCGCGGATCACACGACGCCTGAAGATGGCAACATAATTACGGGGAGAGAATTCTTTTCGCGGGAGGGAATGGAAATCGGTCCAGCAATTTGCCTTGAGGATCATAACGAGGCCGGTTATTACTGTGTATTGACAGAGAGTCCAGTCTGCGAAGAGCACTCAGTAAGTCCGGAAGCATGGATTCCAGCAGGCGCGTCCCTAACCCGTATTTCCGAAAGTGAGTATATGAAATTGAGCGGTTGGTAGCCATCGAATATGACATGGGCCGATTTTGAATCAGAAGATTTCCGGAATCTCAGAGCGGCTATGTCCACCTTCGTTAGTGGGTTACTTAGTCAGACCGAGTCCCCCGACTCCTCATTTGGGGATACCATCGAAACCAGATATGCTGATCAAAAGACGATCAAATCAGAAACAGTAGAATCGGAATGTCTTCGACTGGGTCCACTCCCATATAGACCAGGGGATACGAGTAAACAAGTGGAGATCTATGTGCAATTCGGCCTCACAATCAAAGCAAGGGACACTGAGTCTGGCCGGCGATATGAAATTGTCAAGTCATCTACCGAGATGGTGTATCTTGACGTAACAGAAGGGGAAGATGGAGTTGAGACTCGAGAGCGTGTCCAGGGCCTTCATTTTGACTTTGAACTAAACTCCGAGGCCAGCGAAGATGGAGAGGGTGTCGAAACTGCCAACCACCCAGTATTCCACGCGCAGTATAATCCAAATTGCGTTGACACGTCTGCGATAGAGAGGTGGAATCCGGAACCACACAGTGTGAACTATCCTGAGTATCCAAGAATACCGTGTGCCCCGTTTGATATCGTTTCCGTAGGCTATATGATCTTAAATGATCACTTGCCAGGGCGGGTAAGAGATCACGGGGGATGGCCTTCGGAAATGCTGCACGAAAATTTACCGCGATTCCCGAAGGAAGCTTTTGATTTCGGTCCGCAAGGAGGACGGCAAATGGTGCCAGAATGGTGGTACGTTCCATCTAGCGTGGATGGGAATGGACATCCTCTATTGGATCCCGATCACCATAGACCAATTTAAACGCCAATACTACTGAGCACGAGAATGTCAAATATTCGTTGATTGCATCATCGCGGATTTGGTTACGAATCGGTTTTGATTGACTCATAGTTGTTGTGGAGGGATGTGTATAGGGTAGTCTGGTTGCAAGAATAGTATAAATATGAGTAGGTGAACAAGAGTTAGGAGTTGGGGACTGGCCGGATATCGCGCCAGCGAACGTCTACGGTGCCACCGTCATCAAGTTCAACACGATAGAGGAATGAGTCACGTTCATCACCTGTCGTTTGACCTGCATCATCTGCGAGCACTACAACGATAGTTCCTTTTTGACGGTGGTAGCGGTCGTGATCTGCGTCTTGTTTGTCGGGGATATCGATGCAAACACGGTCTCCTGAGGTGTAGTCCGTCATAGCGAAGTGTATGGTTAGGGTGTGTTGACGTAGGTGTCGAGTTGGTCGGAAAGGTTCTCATAGGCTGTTTGAGCGGTGTCAAGGGAATTGATACCGGTGATGACGAGTTTTCCGGAGGCGAACAGGAGGAACACTGCTGGTGGGTCGTTAAGACGGTAGATGAGTCCAGGGAATTGCTCTGGTTCGTACTCGGTGTGTTCAAGCCCGAGCGCGATGGCGAGAGCATTCAAGTTGAGAGAAGTGTTGTATTCTGCGGTACAGACGATGTTACGGATAGAGAATGCGTCCAGACAGGCGTGTCTGTCAAGCGGAAGTCCGAGGTCGGTGAGTGTGTCAAGGAGTTTGGTGTGCGTATCGTGAAGTTCGTCTGTGGTTGTGGCGCCGGTAATGTGATAGCTGCCGGTTCGGTACAGGGTGATGGTAGGGCTGTCAGGAGTGAAGTTGAGGTATAGTCCTGGGTGAGTGTCTGGGTCGTATCGAGCGGTGTGGGCGTCGATTGTGTCGGTTAGCGTTGTGAGGTCTATCTCGGTGTTAAGTTTGCCTGCGCCAACGATATTCACGACAGTGACCATCGGTTACTCTGTGACGACTACACGAGTGTCGAGCGGGTTGCTGGGGGTTGGAGTGCGTTCTTTGATGAGCTCGCGTACTTCATCGTCGAAGTCATAGAGATCAAGAACGAGTTCGTCAAGGTCGTCTTGGAGGTCGCGCATATCTTCGCCTGCGGTTTCAAGCTCATCACGTACGGTTTGGAGCCTATCGATGAGGGAGGGGAGAGCAGAGTCGTCGGTTGGGAGTCGAACCTTTTTGATTTCGTCTGCCATTTCGAACGTTTTGATTTGGAGGAATTCCATCAAGAGTTCCTGGTACTGCTCATTTCCTTCGAAGAAGGAGACTTCAGCAGTGAGGTTCTGGAATGTGATTCGGTTTCCATCAGCGACGGGGTCGTCGATTTCGACACTATCGAGGTCGTACGATTCGATAGCCGGGTGTTCGGACAAGGGAACTGATTCAACATCGAACGTCTCATAGATGTGGGACGGATTCTGAAGAATCTCGTCGGCGGTTTCGAGGTCTTCGACGAACTCGATGATTTCTTGTGTTTTGTCTGCGATTTTGTCTTCGAGATCCCCATTGTAGTCGCGTGCAAGTGGGAGTTGCCCCCAGACATTGCCGTAGTACCGCAGGTACGCACCGCGATACTCAGGGGCCTCCATCCGCATATAAAACTGCATTATCACACTATTGGTAAGACCCAAGAGGAAGTGATAGTCATCTTCGTCATTCGGAACGGTGTAGTAGATGGTGTTGAGCGGGTACCCTTCGTTGTTGAGGAAGGTGAAATTGTTGTAGTATGCGATGTCGGGAGTGATGATTTTTTGCTCGTCTGTGACTGCGCCAGGGCGATGTCGGCGTAGGCCCCACCAGTTGTCGATTTCCGTTCGTTCTTCGAGTCGCTCTCGATACTGGCTAAGATACTCTTTTATATTGGGATAGTCGTTGATGTCTAGGTTCGGATCTGCGTAGATGATTTTCGCTGTCGAGTTTGGTTTCCGCCAGCGTCGGATGTCTTCCCCGTCAAGGGCTGGATGGATGATTTCGGTCTCGAGGTCGTGTTTCTCGATTTCTTCGTCGGTAACGAAGTAGGCGGGAAGGTATCCTGGGTTGAATCCACGTTCGATGCGGTCGCACGCATCGGCGAACGTGAGGTTGTTGGTGGTGCCCGTGCGTATCGCGTCGATGATTTTGTTATCTTCGTCCGGAACGAATTTCCACGATTGTTTTTCGAGGCTATCTGAGGAGACGTGGAATGCGGTAAGGTACTCGTCCTCGTATTCTGTTCCAATATGAGTTTTGATGTGCTCGAGGAGCGTCGGGATGTCGTCCATATCCTCTTTGACTCTGACGAAGGGGAAGCGATATTCCTCTGTGTTTGCTTCCTCGTCATCGGTTTTGCGGCGCATCACGAACACGCACGGGTAATTAACTGCGTCTTCGAATACTTCGACGTCGGCGAAGTCGACGAACTCTTCTAGGAAGACGTGCCGAGGGAGGTTTTTCCGGAGTTTTTCTGCGTATTGTGCGTTTGTGAATTTGTTTGAGGTGATGTACCCAACTTTCCCGCCCGGCTTGAGCCAGTCACGGACACTGTCGATGAACAGGATGAGGATATCGTATTGGCGGTGAGCGGTGTTTGGGAAGGCCTGGTTGTAGGCTTCGCGTTGGCCTTTTGGAATGTCATTGTAAAAGACGTAGGGCGGGTTGCCGATGACTATATCGTACTCGTCGTTTTTGATGGTTTCAGCTTCCTGTTTTTCTTGTTCGTATTTTCTGAGGATGGTGTCGCTGTGGAACCCGGTGAGTTTTGAGTCCACTCCGCGTTTCAGTGAGTCCGTCTGGTAGATCTTGAAATTGTCAATCGTGTAGTTTGGGTCTATATCTTTGACTTCTTTGTAGAGGTCGACAATTTGGAAGACGAGATTGATCTGCGCAATGTTGACGGCGAACGGGTTTAGGTCGAGGCCGTGTAGTCGGTCCTGGACGATTTCGAGTGCTTCCTTGGGCTCGACGCCTTTGTTGTCGAGTCGCTCGACGAGGCGATTGGCTGCTTGGACAAGGAATGTCCCTGAGCCGGTTGCAGGATCAAGGACGGTTTGGTGTTCGATGGGTTGGTCGGCGGTGTAGTCTAGTCGGTCGAGGATTAAGTTCACGACCTCGGTCGGGGTGTAGAATTCGCCGAGAGTTTGGCGTTCTTCTTTCGGTAAGTGTTGTTCGTAGAGGTGCCCGAGGACGTCTCTGTCGACGTCGGCGAAGTCGTAGTGGTTGAGGTGCCAGAACGTTCGTTTGAAGATGTCGTTGAGTGCGGAGCCGTCGCGGAGTTCCCAGTCGAAAATACTGCCGCTGTATAGGTGTTCGTAGATTTCCATCATCTCGTCGCAGGCGGCGTCAAAGAGGTCGCGATAGTCTTTGTCTGGGCCAGTGTATTTCGCGTAGTCTTCCCAAAAGCCGAAGAAGTCTGTGACACCGCCGTTTGAGACCATCGTGTTCAACAGGCCCTTGTCCTCGGCAATCCGGATGAAGAGAATTTTGTTGATTTGGGTGTAGACGCTCTCGCGGCAGAAGATGCGTTTATTTTCGGCTTCTTTTTCGCCAACGCGGTTGGAGAGTTGTTTCCAGACTTCGTAGTCTTCATGGAAGCGTCGGTATGGTTCCCACTCCTCTTCGATTTCGCTGATTTGCCGGCGGAGTTCTGCTTCTTCTTCAGTGTCTGTCGCGCCAGTGCTTTGGACAGATTCGAGTTCGCTTTTCAGCTGGTCGCGTTCCTGTTTAAGTTGTTCATACCGGTTTTGGTACTCGTCGAATCGCTTCAGTGAGTACGGCATGAAGTACTCGTTGATGCTTTTCTCAAGGGCGTCGAGGAGGTTGTTGAAGCCGTCGTCGGTGGCGACGCTTTGGATTTGGTGGTCGGGAAGGTCGAATTGGTCGAATTTCGCGACGTTCGCGACTTCTTCGCGCCGGAGTTTGTTCAGCTCAAGGAGATCTTGATATTCCTCGATATCGACCTCGCTGGTGAGGGCGCGTCCGGTGTCTTTGTTGACGAGACCTTCGAAGTTTATTTCGGCGAGTTTCCGGGCGCTATACCCGCCGTGTGTTTTGGCATCGGGGTGGTTGGGGTCGCACGTTTCGTAGAGGAGGAACTTGTCGAGGTTTGTGGAGACAAAGTATTCGACGTAGTTGCGGTCGCCCGCGTATTCGAATCCTTGGTCGATACCGTTTTTTACGTCGACGCTGCGGCGTTTAGCCTCGACGACGATGACGGCGTTGCCGTCGTCGTCTTTGAAGATAATGTCGTTCCAGTCGTTTTCTTGCTCGTAGTCGTTTTCGTCGTGATCTAAGACGTTAATGAAGAGATGGTTGATGATTCGGGGGACGACGTCGGGTTCGGGCCGGTCTTCGAAGTCGATTTCGCGGTAGATGGCGGCGTACTCGTTGAGAATTTCCTGGATAAAGCTTTGTTCTGCATCAGAGAGATCAAGGGCGGTCGACATTGTGCGGAAACATACGGGCTACCGTTATAAATGTGGAGTAAGTGGGCTGATCGGATGGCTCCCAGAGAATGCATATACACCCGGACACGATTGATTTAACCATACGTTGCCTGACTGGTCGAGAGCAATCCTGTTGCCCGGGACACAGCCACTTGTATGTTGACCTATTCGTGTCCGAGTGTATAGGAGAATGTGATTCGAAGCAGGATGGAGCCTCCAGATGAAGACACAACAGTCACGATCTCAAAAGAAGTCAAAAAACGTGAGAGGACACTATCCCGCTGACTACTTAGATTAGAAATTAAAATTACGGCCTAGTATCGACACTAGGCTTTTTTATCCAGATTTTCGACAAAATGGGATACATCACTCTAGATCCAGATCCCGGGCGTCAAGCTCACCGGCGAGATACTGTTCTCCCTCACTGGTGATATCGTAGACACCATTACCTAAGTGGAGGAGAAGTCCGTAGGTGACGAGTGTTTTGCACCGAGCGTTGATGTGTTGGCGAGAAAAGCGAACGCGGTCACTGTCAGCCATTTTCTTCGGGGTATCAGGTCCCTCCTCGGAGAGATGCTCTAGAATCCGATCATCAGCTCGAGACATCCAGTCCGCATCAAAGCGCATAATCGCTTGTGGTTTCGCCGGTGCTATCCCAAACGCGCTAAGTCAAGCAGAAAAGCGACGAGATTCTGCAGTTGACTCATAACCTTTTAAATTGCTTCCATCCTAAGCATAGAGCATACCGATGCATTCCCCACCACCAGACAGTCCGGACCGAACGAGTGACCGCCTCGTTGAAATTATTGAGACACTGGAAAGGCGTGGGCTCGAAGACGACGACTATAATTTACAGGATTGGGTGGACGTCGATGCACTATTACAGCTCCTCACCTCATCAAAGGGAGACGTCTCGGTTCGGTTTACTGTTCAGAACGTAGAACTCATCGCGACACCCGACGACATTCGAGTACCGGCCGAGGGTTCTTCGAACCCAGACGAATCATAGAACACCCAGCATCGGAAGCCATAGAAGTACGTACCCCCTCCCACACCTAGAGTGAGAAATGACGCCCAGTTTCCAAATCATACGAATTAAGGATCTCTTTCCGATTATTGACGGCAGATGAGAGGTTTGTATCGTCCGATACGGAGGTGGTCGATTGCCTTCTCCGGACTTCTACTTTTCATCTGTACGCTTGGCTGGGTCCTTATCGATGGAGACGATGCCGTAGTCGACTTTCTCGAAGTAGCACTACCAGCCACAATCGGGATTTGTTTGCTTATCGGCGGGATTTGGCTCGAACGAACTCACCAAGAGTCCCGAATCAGTCAACTGGCACTCTGGACAGGTGGTGGGGCGATCACTGGTGTTGCGGTTATTATCTGGTTCATTTTCGTTATCTCGCTCGAACATAATCCAGCCGCTGAGCCGGGGCAACTCGCCCTCAATGGAGCAGGGATTTTCATGGCAGCAGGCATCCTCCTGGGCTACTACGCAACTGGTTTACAGCAGCGCGAACGGGAGCTGGCGCAGTCTGAGGCACGGTTCCGAGCATTGACGGAGAACTCGTCGTTGGGCGTCGTGACTATCGACGAGACGAGCACAATACGGTATGCGAACGACGCTGTCAACGAACTCTTCGGATATGAACAGTCAGCAATAGTTGGCGAACCACTAACGAAGCTAATGCCCGAGGAGTTGCGGGAATCGCATCAGAATGGGCTGGCCAAATATCTCTCAGAGGGGGAACAAACGTTCGACTGGAACGGACTCGAGGCAAACGGCCTTCGCGCCGACGGAGAGGAATTCCCGATCGAGATTAGCTTCGGGGAGTATCCTATTGACGGGGATCATCTCTTTACGGGGATCATTCAGGACGTCTCAGATCGGAAAGTGGCAGAGCAACAACTCCGTAATCACACCTCGAAGGTGACACAGCTCCACGAGCTCGCTACCGAAATCACTAGAGCGGACTCGACGACAGCGATACGTCAACACGCTGCTGACGGCGCAGTCAAGTTATTCGATGCTGATGTCGCCCACCTCGCAGTAGTAGAAGGTGACCAACTGGTTCCGGTCACCAGTTCAAACCCTGGTAGTGTAGATGGTTATGACCCGGTACCAACCTCCTTCGGATACGCCGGGGAGAGTTACCAATCGAACACGGTTGTCCGGGTCGACGACCTCGGGGAGACTCGGGGGGTTACGGCGTCGCCAATCCGCGATGGTGGAGTACACCCCGAACCACAGGTCAGCAACGACCCTCTCGCATTGTTGAGTATTCCGCTCGGAGAATATGGTGTACTACAGGTGTTTTCGTTTGAGGCGAACGCGTTCGCCGAGCGCGACGAGGAAGTCGCGGAGATGTTATCGACTCACGTCGTGACAGCTCTCGAGCGACTGTCCGCAGAGACGACGATTCGGCGAGAGCGTGACCGGCTGGAGGAATTTGCCGGTATCCTTTCGCACGATCTCCGGAATCCGTTGAACGTCGCCCGAGGACGGCTCGAATTCATCGATAGCATCGATGACAGTGAACACCTCGACGCTATAGAGCGCGCGTTAGACCGTATGGAACGCCTCATCAAGGATATGCTCACACTCGCTCGACAGGGAGAAGCAGTCGGCGAGACAGAGACGATCTCCCTCAATACTCTTACTAAGCAAGCTTGGCAAAACGTTGATACGGACACTGCGACGCTCAACGTCAAGACGGATCTGCGTCTCAACGCTGATCGCAGTCGCCTCCTCCAAATGTTCGAGAACCTCTATCGAAACGCGATCGACCACGGCGGCGAGGCCGTCACGATTCGTGTTGGAAGCCTTGAAAATGGTGATGGCTTCTTTATCGAAGACACAGGACCAGGGATTTCGACGTCCGATCGCGAAGATGTGTTCGAGAGCGGGTACACAACAAACCAAGACGGGACGGGTTTCGGGCTCGCGATCGTCAGCCGAATTGTGGAGGCCCACGGTTGGTCGATCGAGGTCACCAATGGCACAGACGGGGGCGCTCGCTTCGAAATTCGGACGTGAAATCCGCTACACAACCACGCTGAAATAGGCCAGTCAGCAGGATCGTACGTTGTGTCGCTCACTGTCGATTCCGTCGAAGTAGTACTGGACACCGTCACCCAATTTTGAGAGCTTAATTATTTGATGAATGAGAATTAATCACACAATGGGATGGTGCGCTACTGCACGAACCCAGATTGTCGTCGATACGACCGCCCGCTCCCCCGCGACGCTGGTCCCTGCCCGGACTGTGGCACCGCAGAACTGCGGATTGATGTGGATATCCCCCTCCACGTCTGTTCAGCCTGTGGCACCGCAAATGCCGGGGCGACAGGAGATTGCTGGTCGTGTGGAGCTTCACTCGACGACCAGGTTCGCAAACTCTGACCAAACACAGACGTACAGATCAGTCGGGTCATCAACCACGGCCCGGTAATTACTAACAAGTTTCCAGCATTATACGCAATTGATGACGGACTGGCGATGGGTGACTGATACTGGCGCGGTGGGCGAAATGCCCGTCAGAGTCCTTCCAAATAAACAGGCCGAGTTCCTTGATCTTGATTTCTTAGAGGCCGTTCAAGAGGTCCAAATTAGATATAAACAGGCGGTCGAGACACGAATTGCTCCAGGCGACATGTGTATTTTTACCGCCAGAATTAGTGATGTCAACACCGAGACGGAGCCAAAGATAATCACGGTTGAAGTGCTGGACGCCGAGTTCATCCAGCAAGATGAGGAGAATCGCACCGAGATTGATGAAATGATGGAGCATCTTGATGAAGCACGTCAGCGACGGCAGGAACAACGGGCCAACGAAACCTGTGACAATTGTGCTTCAATTGAGAGCGACACCCGATTGTCTGTAGAGCGAAAGCAAGGGGGACGCGATCTACATTACTGCGCACAGTGTGGTCGGTTGCTCTCTACCGAAGAGTATCAAGAGTGGATAGAGATTCACAATTAGCTCGAATTGAGAAATCCGTTAGTGACAACGGCGACTCATCGGCGGTCAGATTGATCCCGAAACCCTCCTCGGCTTCAAGAACGTAGTCAACATCTTCTTCCAGCATCCCTACCAGCGTTTTTCGACCCCTCGAGAAGTAGAGGACAGAACAACCGATGATCGACACGGATAGCCCACATTCGTTCGAGCAGCTCCGCGACCAATTCGAAGACGAGTGCGTCCTCACCGCGCTTGATCGAGCAGACTCTTCAGAGGGCGAGACCTTGGAGGTTCTCTTCCTCGATGATGAGTCTGGCCGTATCTACCGCGTCCTCAACGCAACTCGTGGCGCACCTGACTCAGGCTGGTTCGTCATCGCCCTCGCAGGACCGAACCCTCAAGACGGTTTCGAGCGCCTGCGTCGCATCCACGACTCCGACACCCACCGAGTCCTCACCACCCAGGTCAAGAAGAACGACCAAGAAACGGGAACTCGATCTGCAGAACCTTGCTCCGAAACACCCGAATAGCGTTCTCGACTTACAGAACGCCCTCAAGAGCATCGTCAGCCAGCACAAGCATAGATTAGCGATCAGAGACGTGGGCGTTTTTAACTCCCCTGCCAGCAGGTGGAGGAATCGCATCGTGAGTTCACACTCCACCGCATCGGCCAGGGACGCATCCGACTCGTCCCCAACGCTGCCTCAGAGCACTGACCGACGTGACGAACGCGCTCGTAACGAAACGATGGATGTCGCGCTCCTCAAGCAGGGCGGCATCTACTCAGTAACCGGCGAGTCCGGGGAGACCTACACTATCGACCTCATCGACGAAACGTGTACTTGTCCGGATTACCAAGATCGCGATCCAGAGGGCGGCTGTAAGCACGTCCGACGTGTCGCTATCGAAGTTGAAGAAGAGACGGTCCCCCGCCCCGACGGGAAACTCCCGTCATCGGCACTCACCACATCAATCCAAGAGGACGACGACAGCGACGTCCGTGAGGACGCTGACTACCAGCAGGCAGAAGCCGCCATCATCGACGCCATCCAAGACCGCGAGGAAGAAATCGCCCGGCTTCAGTCAGAGATTGAGGCGCTCGAATTCGTCACCGACACGCTCGAGGCCATCCGCAACCCTGACGAGGACTTTAGTCTCGACGCGATTCGAGACCAGCGATAGATTACCTACAGCTCCACACCTATGAATTCGTCCACTCACCACGATCGAACGGTAACCATCGACGTGCAGATTCCCCTTGGTGCAACAGAGGACCTCGACGAATCAATTCCAGCCGACATCTACCCCGACTGGCTTCAAGAACGCCTCAATGAGGCGCTCTCCGATCTCTCTGCCACCCCTGACCATCCCGGTGTTCTCGGGGTCGACGTCGACGCCATCACGGTAACCGAAGTCACGAGGCACGAATCGGGCCCCGCTTACCGCCCCAAGTAACTACTATTTCGAGCCCAATTTTTTCTCCTCCGTTACAGAGGCGAAGAGGTTTCAAAAACAGATGACAGACAGCACTCGAGACGAGGACGCCGTTGCCTCGCTCCTCGTCCCTGACGACACCTCACAAGTCGCACTCATTGATCTTTTCGACACGCTGGAACGTGCCGGCTTTGGTATCGCCCTCCGCGATGGCTACGACTCCCAAGACGCCATCGCGTACGACCTCACCACGACCAATTCGCTCAACGACATTGTTCCTTCTCCCGGCTCGCCCGAAGACTACGAAGCTGCCTATCGAGAGATGCAAACATACATCCTCAGTGGCCCAGCCTTTGAAGCCGCTATCACCGTTCTCGCAGCCCATACGGCAGTCGCAACGCAACACCTCATCGACGGCGAGCGCGCAGATCCAGACATCGACGATCTAGATGAACGCTCACTCGAGTCGGCAATCTCTGAAACCGAGACGCAGATCACTGATGCCCTGTACGAACGGGCCCTAGAGAACGTGGAGGTCGACGTATGACGTCTGAAAAGAACACGCCGGTTCCGATGGCCTGCCCAGAGTGCGGCGGCCGGTCGTTCTCTTGGATCATCGAAGAAGTCCAGTTCGGCGACATCCAGAAGTACGAGAACGATACTTTCGAAGAGGTCGGTATGAAGCGCGGTGAGGTTGTCGGAAGTGACGTTGAAGAGGAAGGCGTCTACTGTACGAATTGCGATGAGCGCCGCGATCGCGACGAGCTCGTTCCTGCCGACGAGGAGACCGCCATCAACCAAGAGAGCGCGTGATTATCCCTTTCATCCCGTCGCCGGAGTAGTCCTGACTCACCAACACCCCCGGACTTCCGTCGTAACCTGATC
>Ga0207719_100217_pt1 | contig 44322 bp, 46 predicted proteins | sample A23P1SouthBayCA_2_FD_187279 | JGI IMG/M metagenome (GOLD analysis project Ga0207719, IMG submission 187279) | Aerobic enrichment media microbial communities from Eden Landing Ponds, California, USA - A23 P3 (3) (SPAdes) | ecosystem: Environmental > Aquatic > Marine > Unclassified | place... | reverse complement strand
GGCGCTGTTAGTCGTCGTCATCGGCGTCGGCTTCGACCCGGTGTATCGCTTCGCGGAGGCCGGCGCGAACGCCGCGCTCTCCCGACACGACTACATCGACGCCGTCCGCTTCGCCGCTACAGCGGGTAACGGAGGTGGACACTAAATGGCACTCAGAGACATCGAGGTGCGGACGTGGCCCGCCATCGGCGTCGTCCTCGCCATCATCTGGCTGTTCGTCCAGGGCGTCAAGGCCGACGCCACGAGCGTCGCCGCGGGGCTGCTGACCGGCCTGCTCGTCGGCCTCCCCGTCGTCTTCGTCTTCCGGCGTCTCTACGTCCCCGAAACGCGCGTCGGGCGACACGTCCGGGTCGCTCCCTACGGCGTGCTGTACGTCCTCGCCTTCCTCTGGGAGGTGCTGACCGCGAACATCGACGTGGCGCTGCGCGTTCTCCGCCCGTCGATGCCCATCCATCCGGAGGTCATCGTCCTTCCCCTGCGCGTGGAGACGGACGCGGCGGTGACGACCATCGCCAACTCCATCACGCTCACGCCGGGGACGGTGACGATGGACCACGACGAGGAGCGCAACGCCCTCTACGTCCACGCCATCGACGGCCGGGACCCCGAGAGCGTCATCGAGCCAATCCGGACGTGGGAGGACTACGCGCTCGTCATCTTCAGCGAGGAGAAACAGCCCAGCGACCCCGCGCCCGACTTCGAACTCGGACGCCCCGACGGGGACGTGACGGGCGAGGAAGCGGCGGAACACGATACGGCGGGCGACACGCGCGACGTCGGGAGTGACCGGACCTCGGGAGCGAACGCGACACGAGGGTCTGAACACGACACGACGGGCGACACGCGCGACGCCGAGAACGGGGGTGGAATCGAATGACCGCCGCACCCGCCGCCGGGCTGCTCGACGCCGCCATCACCGGCGCGCTCGTCCTCGCGAGCGCCCTCACGCTGCTGTGTGGGTACCGCATCGTGCGCGGGCCGACGGTCCCCGACCGGGTCGTCGCGCTCGACACTATCGGGACGAACGTCGTCGCTATCGGCGTCCTCGTGGCGCTGTCGACCGACAGGTCGCTGTTCGTCTCGGTGGCGCTCGTGTTGACCATCATCGGGTTCATCAGCACCGTCGCCGTCGCGCGCTACGTCATCGAGGGTGACATCATTCAATGACACTCACACCGCTCGCCGCCGACGCCGTCGCATCGCTCGCCGTCACGCCGCTCACGGCCGCCGAGTCGGCCGCGAGCACCGGCCCGCTGGCGCTCGCTCGAACGCTCGTGACCGTCGCGTTGCTCATCGTGGGGAGTTTCTTCCTCACCATCGGGACGGTCGGCCTGTTGCGCCTCCCCGACGTGTACAACCGCCTACACGCGACGTCGAAGGCGACGACGCTCGGCGCCGCGTCGGTGTTCCTCGCCGGCTTCGTCCACTTCGGACCGGGCGGGACGGGGCTCACCTCCACCATCGGCATCGTCTTCCTCTTCATCACGGCGCCGACCGGCGCGCACATGATTTCCCGGTCGGCCCAGCGGATGGGCGTGCCCTTCTTCGGCACTACCGCGTGGCCCGACGACGCGGAAGACTGACTCAGAGCGTCGCCGCCAACCGGTCGGCAAGCGCGAGCCCCAACTCCGCCTTGGAGCCCTCGAACGCCTCTCGCGAGCCCGAATCGACGAACAGCGCGCGCGTCGTCTCGGCGCCCATCACGCCCGCGTCGTTGGCGACGACAAAGGAAAGGCCGACGCGTTCGAGCGTCTCGCGCGCCGCCGCGACCATCTTCTCGTCGTCGCCCGACGTCTCCGCCTTGAACCCCACAATCGGGAGGTCCGGACGCTCCGCCCGAACGGCGTCGATTATCTTCTCAGTGGGTTCGAGTTCGAGCGTGCGCGGTTCGCCGGAGCGGAGTTTTTCGGGGCGCTCCTCGACGGTGTAATCCGAAATCGCGGCGCTCGAAACCAGCGCGTCGGTGCCGTCCTCAACGGCGTCCAGCGTCGCCGCCCGCATCTCGGCGGCGCTCTCGACGGGTTTCAGCTCCGCGTACGGCGCCGGCTCGCCCGCGCGAACCGCCCCCTCGACGAGCGTCACGTCGGCTCCCTTGACGTAGCAGGCTTGCGCCACCGCCCGTCCCGTCTTGCCCGAGGCGCGGTTCGTCAGCACGCGCACCGGGTCGATGCGCTCCGCCGTCGCGCCGCCCGTGACCGTGATGTGGGACCCATCCAGGGGGCGCTCGCCCGCCGCGCGCGCGGTTTCGAGGACGATGGTCTCCTCGGCGGCTATCTTCGCTTTTCCCTCCTCGATTCTAGGCTCGACGAAGGGGACGCCCCAGGACTCGACGCGCTCGATGGCGTCCAACACACCAGGATGGTCGTACATCGGTTCGTGCATCGCCGGCGCGACGACGAGGGGCACGCCCGCGCCCAGCGCCGTCGTCGCCATCGTGGTGACCGGCGTGTCGTCGATGGCGGCCGCGAGTTTGCCGACGGTGTTCGCCGTACACGGCGCGATGAGGAACACGTCGGCCCACCCGTCGCGCCCGCAGAGGTCCACGTGCTCGACGCCGCCCGTTATCTCCGTGACGACGGGGGAGTCCGTGGCGAACTCGACGGCCCACGGGTCGACGATTCGGCTGGCCGAGTCGGTCATCACCGCGCGCACCGACGCGCCGCGGCGCCGGAGTTCGTGGGCCAACTCGACGGTTTTCACCGCCGCGATGCTTCCCGTGACGCCGAGCGCGACGTTGGTGTCCGCGAGCACGTCCATTACCCGCTCTTCGTCGGGCAGGGGGTTAAAATCAGTCGTCCGATTCCGCGTCCGCCTCGACGGCGGGGTGCATCGTCGGCTCCTCGGGGTGTGGCTCCGCGAAGCGCTCGCGGACGAGTTCGCGCGACGCCCGGGCGCGGCGCTCGCGCTCCTCGTCGTCGATCTCCTCACAGCCGGGCGGCACCTCCCGCCCGCGGCCGGTGAAGTACCCCTCGGGGACGACCCAGTCGTGATAGAAGGGCACCTCGGAGTCAGCGATTAGCGTCAGGGCGGCCGTCGCCCCGCTGCCGGCGGCGACGACGGCCTGGTGGTACCGCTCCGCGAGGCGGCCCGCGGCGTACAGGCCCGGCACGTTCGTCCGGCCTCTGTCGTCCGGTTGGAGGAACGTCTTCGTGCCGCGGTCCGCTTCCTCGATACTGAGACCGTCGAGATACGAGGCGTCGGCCCACGACGCGGCGACGACGTAGTCCGCGCTCGCGGTGCCCTCACCGACGGCGAGCGAGAAGCGCTCGTCGCGTTCCACTTCGGCCACCTCGCCGCGGCGCAGCGAGACGCCGTTTCGCTCCGCCCACTCCGCACAGAGGTCCAGAAAGCGCCGGGGGTCCACGCCGAGCGGGAACCCCGGCACGTTTTCGAGGTGGGCGTTGCGCGCGAGAATCGACTCGCCGTGGTCGTACAGAACCGTGTCGAGGCCGGCGCGGGCGGTGAACGTCGCGGCGGTCAGCCCCGCGGGGCCGCCGCCGACGACTACCACGTCCGCGTCGGTGTCCGGTGTCGCCATACGCTCGCGATTCGCGGGCGGCGAAAAGAGCCTGTGGGTTCCGGCCGAACACCTAACTTCTCCCCGGCCCGATGTGGGGCGTGGAGCGCTTCGTCCTCAGCACCGTCGCCTACCTGCCCCGCGAGGAGGTGTACGAGTTCCTGCTCGATTTTCCCGGCTATGCGGCGTACTCGAAACACCTCCGGGCCGTCGACCAGCGCGGCGACGGCGGCGCGGGCACCGAGTATCGACTCCGGTTCGCGTGGTGGAAGCTCACCTACACCGCCCACTCGCGCGTGACGGAGATAGCCGAACCGGAGCGCATCAATTGGAAAGTGACGAAGGACATCGACGCCGCCGGGCGCTGGGAGGTGGAGTCCGTCGAACCGCCCGAGGGCGAGGACCACGCGACGGAAGTCCGCTTCGTCGTGGAGTACGACCCGGACACCGTCCACGCGGGCATCCTCGATTTGCCGATGCTCGTCAGCATGGACTGGGTCGTCGACAAGGTGGTGAAGCTGATACGCGAGGAGGGCGAGCGCGTCGTGGAACGGGTCGTCGAGGACCTAGAGGGCGAGTCGCGACCGGTCGAGGTGTCGGTGAACTACTCCTCGACGGATTCGCCGTAGTCGCCGCCGTACTTCATGAAGAAGTAGGTCAGGCCGAGCACGGAGGACATCGCGCCGACGCCGACGACGCCGACCGTCTTCGCGGCCTCGGGGAGGATGGACTGGAACCCCTCGTTTTCGGGGGGGTTCTCCGTGACTTCGATATCAGCGACCATGCCCAGGGACTCGTGGGGCTCACAGATGTAGTGGTACTTGCCGAGCGTCTCGAAGGTGTGAGTGTAGGTGTGTCCGGTGTCGTGAACCTGTGGGACGCCCTCCCACTCGGCACCGTCCGGAAGGCTCTCCGGAACGACATTGTGGCCGTCCGACTTCCAGACGAACTCGACGGTCGTTCCGGGCTTGATGTAGAGCGGGTCGTCGGTCCCGGGCGAGAACTCCGGGTTTCCGCCGGGGCCGACCTCGACGGTTGCGGAGCCGCCGCCCCCGCCGTGTTCCTGTGCGGCCGCCGTGCCGCTCGCACCGGTGAGCGCAGCGCCCGCGGCGGCCGTCCGTAGAAGTCCCCGACGCGTGACTGGCGTCGTCTCGTCTGCCATACCCGGCGCTAGCGGGTCCCGGATACTGAATCCTCCGGTTCGGTGCGCTCAGACCTGTCGGTTCGCGCCCTCCTCGGGCGTTCCGGAGGTGCCGATGAGCAGCGTGCCGGCCGTCATCGACAGCGCGGCGGCAGCGAACGCGACGAACGGGAGCGTGTCGATGCTCGTGGAACCGAAGAAGAGCGCGGCGGCCCCGACGAGCACGAGCACTGCCCCGACGGCGATTCGTGTCGTAGACATCAGTGTCAGCGAGTAGCGAGGCGGAGTATAAGAACGCAACGGAAGGTATTTTTCCGCGCGGACCGGCGAAACGGACATGCACAGCGGAGTCGAACTCCCCGGACTCCGGACCGCCGCCGACTACCAGTTCGGTGCCGGCGCCGGCACGGCGCTGTTCCCACGCACCGAGTCGTTCAGCGTCGAGCGCTCGCGCAACGGCCGGCCGACCAAGGTCAGCGTCGCGGACGGCCCCCGCCTCGTCTCCGTCGGGGCGGGCGAGCGGTTCACGCTGAGCCCCGAAGGGGGGCGACGGCTCACCGAGGGGCTGGACGCGCCGGCCGGCCGGGTCGTCGTCGGTGACGAGAGCGAACCGTTCGTCAGGGACGGCAAGAACGTCTTCGCCAAGTTCGTCACCGACGTTGGTCCCGAAATCAGGGCACGCGACGAGGTCGCCGTCGTCCACGAGGACGGGGGAGTGCTGGCCGTCGGGCGCGCGGAACTCGACGCCGGCGCAATGTGCGATTTCGAGTCGGGCGTCGCCGTGAAAGTGCGCGCCGGAGTACCGGAACCGGAGGGTGAGTCGTGACCCGATTCCTCCTCGCGACCCACTCCGTCCACGCGAGCGCGGCCGGCTGTGACTACCTCGCGGAGCGCGCGGGCCCCGAAGACGAGGTCATCGTGGTCGCGGTGAGAGAGGGGGAGACCGACCGGGACGCCGGCGACGCGGCGAACGTCGCGGCCGTCAGGCTCGTCGAACCGGACGTGCGAACCCTGACACGCGAGGGCGACCCCGCCCGGGAAATCCTCGGCGTCGCCACGGCGGAGGAGGTAGACGAGATTCTCGTCGGCCCGCACGGCGGCACGCCGGACGAGGAGCGCCTGGGCGAGACGGCGCGGGACGTAGCGACGAGCGCGTCGGTTCCGGTGGTCGTGGTGCCGCTGGCGTAGCGGACTCCCTGCGGGAACAGCACGCTTTTGGCCCCGCGGCGAGGAGTCCGGGGTATGTTTGGAGGCGGCGGTGGCGGCATGAATCCGCGGAAGATGGAACAGATGATGGAACAGATGGGCATCGACGTGGACGAAATCGACGCCACGGAGGTCATCATCAAAACTGGGGACGGCGAGGAACTGTACTTCGACGCCCCGGAAGTGACCAAGATGGACGCCCGCGGCCAGGAGACGTACCAGGTCGTCGGGGAACCCGTCGAGCGAGAGGCGCTCGAATCCGGTGACGGCGAGGCCGACGAGACAGGCGAGGCCGACGAGGACGACGCCGGCATCCCCGACGCCGACGTCGAGATAGTCGCCCAGCGCACCGGCGTCACCGAGTCGACGGCGCGCGAGACGCTCGAAGCGGTCGACGGCGACCTGGCGGCCGCGGTCGAACGCCTCGAATAGTGTTGCTCATCACCCGGGGCGACCGGGAGTTCCTCTGCGAACCTGGCGAGGAGATTCACACCGACCTCGGCGTCCTCAACGTGCCGACCGACGCCGAACCCGGCGACACCGTCGAGACGCATCTCGGGGAGGCGTTCGCGCTCCGCGCGCTCCGCGGCCCGGACTGCTTCGAGCATTTCGAGCGCACGGGCGCGCCGATGCTCCCCCGCGATATCGGGCAGATAATCGGTACCGTCGGCGTCTCCGCGGGCGACCGCGTCCTCGACGCCGGCACCGGAACCGGCGTGCTGTCCGCGTATCTCGCGCGCGCCGGCGCCGACGTGCTCACCTTCGAGCGCGACCCCGAGTTCGCTGAGACGGCCCGCGAGAACATGGCGCTCGCGGAGGTTGCCGACGCCGTCGAGGTGCGGGCGGGCGACGTGAGCGACGAACTGGGCGAACTGGGCGAATTCGACGTCGTGACCCTCGACACCGGCGACGCGCCGAGCGTCGTCGCGGAGATTCCCGACCACATCGTCTCCGGCGGGTTCCTCGCCTCCTACTCGCCGTTCGTGGAGAACGCGCGGGCCGTCCACACGACGGCCGAACAAGGGGAGCTAACAGAAGTGCGGACCGTCGAGACCATCCAGCGCCGGATGGACTTCGGTGACCGGGGCTCGCGGCCCTCGACCGGACCGGTCGGGCACACCGGCTATCTCACGTTCGCGCGGCGGTTCTAAACTCCGGGCTCAGTTGTCGTCCTCGCGCCAGGTGTGCTCGCACTCCGTGCAGACGAAAAAGCGCGTCTCGGACTCGTCGGCGCTGCGTATCTGTTGCATATACCAGTACGCCCGGTCGTTGCCACAGTCCGGACAGCGCTCGTCCGTGGTGGGGAGCCCCGAGCCCTCGGCGCCCGCGCTCTCGATGACCTCGCTCGCCTCCTGGTCCTCGGTGACGACGTAGCTCGCGTCCGGGTCCTTCGGCTGTTGGTGGCCCTCCGAGCAGACCCACATCTCCACACCGTCCACCTCCTCGGTTTTCATCATCGCACCGCACTCGTTACAGAACTCCATTGTTGGCGCGGCGTAGTAGCCAGCCACCGATAAGCGCTCTCTTTCGATTGCGCGGCTCCCTCGATTTCACGCCGCCTTCGATTGCGCGCCAGCGTCGGCCCGTCGTTCGATTTTAGGGGCTCGCTACCCCTCGCCCTCGCTTTGTCCCGGTTCCCCGACCGACTCGACCGGCAACACGTTCATCAGTTCGTTCCGGAGGTCGTCCGGCGTCTTGAAGACGGGCGCCTCCACCCGGTCGAGGACGTCAATGAGTCGCTCCTCGCCGTCCGCGTACTGGAGTGTCACGTCACCGACTTCGGCCTGTACGTCGGCTTTCGTCGCGGGGTAGGAGAGGTCGTCGAGCGCCGCGTCGAGGTCGTTCAGTTTCACGTCGCGCATACCTTCGGTAGGCCGGCGACGGGTTTAGTCGTTCGTACGCTTCCGGCACCGAGAGGAGTGCGTCGAACGGGCGAGTAAAATACCCCCGGGCGCAACACCGGGACGATGAGCGACGGCGACCTCAGCGAGACGGCCCGGGAGCGCCTCGCGGACATCGTGGAGCTTCATCCCACGAAGAACTCCGAGCTACAGGAACGCTGGGGGGTAGAGAGCGGCAGCGAGGTCCACAGCTACCTCGAATCCGAGCTCAAGGAGTACTACTACCGGAACGAGGACAGCCTCATCTGTGCGACGCCGGCGGCCGTCGAGTTGGTCGGCGGCGACACGACGGGGATGACCGTCTCGGTGACGCCGTTCCAGAATGCGGTTATCGAGGTGCTCGTCGGCCCCGACGAGCGCGCGGAGAGCGTCGTCTCCGTGCTCCACAAACTCCGGGACGCCGACGGACTCGGGGTTGACACCGAGGAAGCCGACGCCGACGCGGTGCGCTCCGCGCTCCGCCGGCTCGCTGACAGGGGTATCGTGGACGTGGTTCAGCGCGTGGTGCCGACGTTCAAACTCGCCGTCGAGCGCGACGAGCTCGCCATCACCGTCGAGGACTCATAGCCCGGGCCGGCCGCGCCGGCGGCGCTCGTCGAGCAACTGCTTGATGCGCGTTCCCGGCCCGCCCGCGATGGGGTACCCCTTCGTGCGCCACGCGGGCGGCTCCGGTTCGAAGTCGGGACAGCCGCCCGAACACATCGCGGCCGACTGCTGTTCGTCCTTCGCCCCGCAGTAGGGCACGTATCCCGCGCCCGCGTCCCGCAGCGCGAAGTGCCGGCAGTCGGGGCGCATCGTCTCGTAGTAGGAGCGCCAGCCGCGCCCGTACACCCGCTCCGCGAGGCGGCGACGCGTCGCGCGCTTCTCGGCGGCGGACACCACTTCGAACGCGCATTGCTCGTCGCTTCGCTCCTGGATTCTGGTGCCCGGCGAGTCCGGGGACAGCGTCGCGGGGTGCCACGCGACGCGCGCGTCGTGGGGGCCGTCGAAGGCGAGGACGCCCGCCTCGACTGGCAGCGCTTCGAGCAGGACGGGCTCAACAGCGTCGCCCGTCGATTCGGTGGCGACCCACACCTCGTCTGCGAGCGAGAGCGCCACGTCGCGTTCGAGCTGGTCAGCGAGCGCGTCCGCGGCGCTCGCGCGCAGGTCGGGCTTGTTCTCGATGGCGATGATGCGTCGAACCCAGTCCGGATATTCTATCCGTCGCCGGATTTCGATGCGGTTCCCGTTCCGTCTGGTCTCGATGACGCCCCTGTCGTCGGCGCGGTGAATCGCCTCGCGGACGTAGCGCCACGGGTAGTCGGGTTCGGGGAGGGCGTCGCGATACCACGCCCACTCCGCGGGCGCGTTGCGGACGATGGGAAGCAGTTCCGCGTCGAGTTCGCCGTCACCGAGCGCCGCTCGTTCTCGAACCTCGGGCGCCGCCTCGACGAGGACGGTGTCCCAGCGGCGGCCGTGCGCGCCGACCTGTCTCCCGACCAGTAGCTCGCTGTCGGAGCGCTGTGGCTCCCAGTGTCTTTCGGCCCACGCGCAGACCCGGAGTTCGAAGCCGAACTCGTGGTCCGGGACGGTCACGCGTCAGGCGGTGACGCCGCTGTCGTCGGCGGGCGCGCCCTCCTGAAGGTACTCGTGGGCGTCCTTGAGCACCTCGCGGGGGCCGTCCTGCGTGATGGTGTTCAGCGCCTGGTCGTAGTCGCGCCACTGCATGTCCGTGTGCTCGCGGGATATCTCCGCGGACGCCTCGTGGGACTTGGCGATGAACAGATGGACCGTCTTGTGGATGCGCTTGCCGTTGGCCTCGAACACGTAGTCGTAGTCGTCACGGAAGCCGTCGATGATGCGGAAGTCCTCGATACCGGCCTCCTCCTGTACCTCTCGTATCGCCGTCTGCTGGAGCTCCTCCTCTCCCTCGACGCCGCCCTTGGGAAACTCCCAGTCGCCCGGGCGGGACTTGAGGAGGAGGTACTCGCGCCGGTCCCGCGTGTCGCGGAACAGGATGCAACCGGCGCTGGTTGCTTCAACCGTCATTATAGTTCTGTACACGGTTGTACACTAAAGGCGTGTCGCCACGGGGAGCGTGTGCGCCCGCGCACAAGCGGACGACTTTTGAGCCTTCACGCCGTTGTGAGAGCCAACTATGACTATCGTCACACGAATGACTCTCCGGAGCGGGGACCGGGCGGCCCTCGACAGCGTCGTCGAGGACATCCAGGAGACGGCCCAGCGGAAGGGGGCCGAGCTCAAAGGACCCCACTCGGAACCGCCGGAGAACCTCCGGGTGTCCCAACCCAAGACGCTCGCCGGCGGCGGACACGCCGCCTTCGACGACTGGAACTACACCGTCTACACGCGCCGCCTCGAACTGCGCGACCACGAGGAACTCGCGCGCTCGCTCATGGAGTGGGAGTACCCCGCGAGCGTCCGCATTGAGGCCGAAGTGAAACAGATCAGCTCCGCCGGTCGCTGACGGCTCGCGGGCGTCCGTTTCTGGTGGTCTATTTATGATTCTGGAGATACATCTTCACGCATGCCCACAGAGCGAACGCGGCGAGCGTCACGCGAGCGTAGCGAGTGTGACGACGGCGAGGGAACGAGTGTGTTCGCGCGAAGGGCGAACCAGAAATGGACTCGCCGGGATTCTCGTGAGCGCAGCGAACGAGAAGACAGCGAGTACAGGAACGACGGGAGCGAACGGAGTGAGTGGACTCGCCGGGAGTGGCTGTCCGCGGTCGGTGCGGCCGGCATAGCGACCGTAGCGGGGTGTTCAAGCGGCGGAAACGGCACACCGACGACCGGCGCAACGACCGACGGGGGCGACCCCACCACGGGAACGGGCGTCCAGTCCGGCGGCGACCCGCCGGCGCTCGTCCGGTACACGCCCGCCGCCGCGGCCGGGAGCGCCGAGTTGACGCACCTCTCGGTGTCCGATTTCGAGCGGGTCGAATCGTCCTTCCAGTCGGACGTGTCGACGCTCATCGCACAGGATTTCCGTCAGGTAGCGACGACAGCCGACCTCAGTTTCGACGCGATGACCGAGGGGGCACAGGTGTCTGGGGGGAACGGTCGTTCTGGAGGGGGAGTTCAGCGCCGGCGACGCGACGCTCCCGCCGGAAGGCGACGAGGCGGAGTACGCGACGGAGACCCACGGGGAGCACGACCTGTTCCTCTCCGACCAGCAGTCGTTCGCCATCACGGACGGCGCCGTCGCCCTCACCGTCGCCGGCGAGGCGTTCCTGAAGCGGCTACTCGACGCCGAGACGTCGCCCGAAAACCGGCTCGCGAGCCAAACTGACCTCACGGCGACGTTCGAGACGCCCTCGGAGCTGTCCTACGGGTTCGTCTCGCTCGACACCGTCGCGCTTCCTTTCTCCGAGGTGCCATCGGAGGACGTGGAGCGCTGGGGGCGCGGCTGGCAGTTCGGTGACTCGCGGACGGAACTCACTGAGGGCGTCCGCTTCGCGTCGGCGGATGCCGCGGCGACGGCGAAGATGCGAACGGCAGTCGAGGGGATGGAGTACTACGAGCAGTACGACGACCCCACGGTGGAACGCGACGACCGCGTCGTCCGGGTCTCGGGGTCGGTCGCGAACGGGGAGTTCGTTCCGTTCGCAGGCTACTGAGCGGGTCTCCGAGCTTTACGCGCTCCTTTCAGTCGTGTCTAAAGCACCGCTCGCCGGTGAACACCATCGCCATGTCGTGTTCGTCGGCGGCTTCGATGACGTCCTCGTCGTTCACGGACCCGCCGGGCTGGATGACGGCCTCGATGCCGGCCTCGGCGGCCGCCTCGATGCCGTCCGGGAACGGGAAGAACGCGTCCGAGGCCATCACGGCGCCCTCGGCGGACTTGCCCTCGGCGTCCTTCTCCGATTTCATCTTCGCGATTTCGACGGCGTCAACCCGCGAAACCTGCCCGACGCCGAGCCCCACGGTTTCGGTGCCGCTAGCAAAGAGGATGCCGTTCGACTTGACGTGTTTGAGCGTGTGCCACGCGAACAGCATCGACTCGACCTGCTCGTCGGTGGGGTCGCGTTCGGTGACAACCTCCAAATCGTCCGCGGTGAGCCGCGAGCGGTTGCGCTCCTGAACGAGGCGGCCGCCCACAAGGGGTTTCTCCGCGAAGCGCTCGGTCATGTCCTCGGGACCGAGCGTCGTCGTGTCCTCGCTTCCGACGTCGAGCACGCGCAGATTGTCCTTCTCGAAGAGCACGTCCAGCGCGGCCTCGGAGTAGCCGGGCGCGACGACGACCTCCTTGAACGACTCGATTATCTCGCTCGCCGTCTCCTCGTCGCAGGGGCGGTTGAGCGCGACGATACCCCCGAAGGCGGACTTGGCGTCCGTGGAGAGCGCGTCGCGGTACGCCTCGGCCAGCGAGTCGGCCGTCGCACAGCCCGCGGGGTTCGTGTGCTTGATAACGGCGGCCGCCGGCTCCTCGAACTCCTTGATGAGATTCAGCGCGCCGTCGGCGTCGTTGTAGTTGTTGTACGAGAGCCCCTTCGCGCCCTCGTTGAGCTGTGGCGCGCCGACGACGCTCGGCTCCGACGCCGTGCGGTCCTCGTAGACGGCGGCGTCCTGATGGGGGTTCTCCCCGTAGCGGAGTTCGTCGGCCCGGTCGGTGTTGATGCTCCGGCGCGCGGGGAAGTCGCCGCCGTCGTCGGCGTCGATGGTTACCGCTTCGCCCTCAACTTCGACGGCGTCTTCCGCGAACCACTTGACGGCACGGGGGTACGCGGCGAACTCCGCCTCGTACAGCACGCGCTCCTTCAGGTCGTCGAGGTCGTCGTCCTCGTGGACGGGGACTGTCTCCTGGGTCACGATGGGGCCCGCGTCGACGTCCTCGGTGGCGACGTGGACCGTACAGCCGGTGACGCGGGCGCCGGCGTCGAGCACCTGCTCGTGGGCGTCCATTCCGGGGAAGGAGGGGAGCAGGGACGGGTGAACGTTCAGCGTCGTCGGCGCGGCGTCGAGGAACTCCTCGGTGAGTACGCGCATGTAGCCGTCCAGACAGACCAACTCGAAGTCGTACCCCGAGAGCGCGTCGAGGACGCGGCGCTCGTGGGCCGCGCGGGACTCGTCGTCCTCGCGCTCCACGACTTCGGTGGGAATGCCCCGCTCCTCGGCGGCGTCGAGCACCGGCGCGTCGGCGTGGTTCGAGAGGACGACGGCGAACTCGGCGTCGCCCGGGGACTGCTCGTCGATGTGTAAGAGGTTCCGCCCGCGATTGCTCGCCAGGCCAGCGAGTTTCATGTTCGGAACACGGACCGGGAGTCCGTATAGGAATTGTGGTCTCGCACGAGCGAGTATACACGTTCGAGCATACTCAGACGAGTTTCAACGGTAGAGAGGACGAAAGGTTACACGTCCATGTATCACGTCCTTTTTGTCCGCCCCCGGAGAACGCCGGGGTATGCCCGCGGAACTGTACGCCGTCTCGCCGCTCGACGGCCGCTACGCCGGTCGGACCGAACCGCTGCGTCGCCACGCCAGCGAGGCCGCGCTCATGCGCGCCCGCGTCGAAGTCGAGGTCGAGTACCTCATCGCGCTCGCGAAACTGTCCGCGACGCCATTCGAGTTCTCGGCGGCCGAGCGCGAGCGCCTGCGCTCGCTGTACGAGGAGTTCGACCCGGAGGACGCCGAGTTCGTGAAGCGCATCGAGACGGAGGGCGCCGCCGGCTACGCGGCGACGAACCACGACGTGAAGGCCGTCGAGTACTTCCTCCGGGAGCGCGCCACCGACGCGCTCGGCGTCTCGAACTGGGTCCACTTCGCGCTCACCAGCGAGGACGTGAACAACCTCGCGTACCGCCTGCTCGTCCGGGGCGCCGTGGAGGACGTGCTCCTCCCCGAACTCCGGGCGCGCCGGGACGAACTCGTCGAACTCGCCCACGAGCACGCCGACGTGCCGATGCTCGCGCGCACCCACGGCCAGCCGGCGACGCCGACGACGTTCGGCAAGGAGATGGCCGTGTTCGCCGGCCGTCTCGGGCGCGCGCTGGGCCGCGTGAAGGACGCAAAGAACGGCCTTCAGGGGAAACTCGCGGGCGCATCGGGCACGTACGCCGCCCACGTCGCCGCCTACCCCGAGGTCGACTGGCGCGCGTTCGCCGCCGACTTCCTCGACACTCTTGGCTTGGAGCAGGTCGAACCCACCACGCAGGTGAACCCCTGTGACGACCTCCAGGCGCTGTTCGACGCCTTACGCGCCGCGAACAACGTCCTGCTCGACCTGAACCGGGACGCGTGGCGCTACATCTCCGATAAGTACCTCGGACAGGAGGCCACCGAGGGCGAGACGGGGAGTTCGACGATGCCCCACAAGGTGAACCCCATCGACTTCGAGAACAGCGAGGGGAACCTCTCGAAGGCGAACTCCGATTTGGTCTTTTTGGGCGACTACGTCACCTCCTCGCGACTCCAGCGTGACCTCTCGGATTCGACGGTGAAGCGGAACGTCGGCGCGGCGTTCGCCTACTGCTACATCGGCTACATGAAATGCGGCGACGGCCTCTCGAAAGTCGTGCCGAACGAGGAAGTGATGCGCGCCGAGCTCGCTGACACGCCAGAAATCATCGGGGAGGCGGTCCAAACCATCCTCCGCCGCGAGGGCCACGCCGACGCCTACGAGCGCGTGAAGGAACTCACCCGCGGACGGCGGGTGACCATCGAGGACTTCCACGAGTTGTTCGCGGAGTTGGACGTGCCCGAGGACGTCCGCGAGGAACTGCTCGATTTGACGCCGGAGACGTACGTCGGCGTCGGTGCCGACCTGGGGCGCTCGGCGTAACGCCGGCCAAAGACATTTACTCGGCGCCGATAGACCGTCGCACGCATGGACCCTGAATCCCCCGGCGACGACGGCTGTCCGAAGTGCGGTCATCGCGACGTGGAGGTGGGCAACATCGCCACGACGGGCAGCGGCCTCTCGAAGATGTTCGACATTCAGACGGAGAAGTTCCGCACCGTGACGTGTACCAGTTGCGGGTACACCGAACTGTACGCCGACACCGGGTCACGCGGCGCAGACCTGGCGGACGTGTTCTTCGGCTGACAGTCACTCCCCGGTGGGGAGTTTTCCGTGGAGTTGCTCCGCGTAGCCGACGGCGTCCTCGACGGTGACGGCCGGTTCCGCCGTCGTCGGCTGTGCCGTCGTTCCGTCAGTCGTGCCGCCGGTCGTCGTCTCCGTCGTCCCATCGGCGGTCGTCGTCTCGGGGATCGCCGTCGTCGTCTCCGCCTCGCCCGCGCTCACCGCGGCGAAGCCGATGTGGACGCCGTCGCGGAACAGCACGCCCGTGTCGAACACGTCGGGGTAGGCCTCGTAGGTCACATCACCGATGCCGGCGTCGATTTCGCCCTCGTCGACGAACGCATCCAGCGTCTCTTCGAGCCTCGATACGGCGTCCGGCACCGTTTCGAGGATTCGGACGCCGACCCCGAGCCGCCGTCCGGTGTCCGCGTTGCGCAGCTCCCGCTGGGCGTAGCGAGGGACGGAGCTTTGGTGCACTTGCTCCCACTCCTCGCCCATGTCCGACGGGGAGAGGAGATACTGATAGAACTCCTCGCCGTCCGGGGGGCCGGCAGTCGTCGTCTCTTCGGGCGGTTCGTCGGTTGGGGGCGGGGACGGCTCCCCGTTCTGGCTCGAACAGCCGGCGAGCGAGACGCCCGCGCCCAGAGCGAGGAGAAATCGGCGGCGGCGCATACGGGTATCCACCGGGCAGAGTCGCTTTAACCCACCGGTTCACGCGGTTCAGAGGAGACGGGCGAGCGCGTCGGTGAGCACGTCGGCCGCCGCGCGCACCTCCTCGGTACGGACGTACTCGCGTTCGGCGTGCGCGACGGCACCCTCGTCGTCAGCGAGCGCGCCGGGGCCGAACACGACTGTCGGCGCGTCCGCCGCGAAGTACGACGCCTCCGTTGCGGCGTCGAACGGTCGAACGTCGCCCGCGCCGGCGTCCGTGAGCGCCGTCACGAGTGAGTCGTCGCTCGGCGTGTGAAACGCCGCCAGAAACGGCGACTCCCGGTCGGTGAGCGCGAACTCGACGCCGATTTTATCCGGGGTGCGCTCGCGGACCGCGGCTTCGAGCGCCGCCCGGAACTCCGCGGCAGTTTCGGGGGGGACGGAGCGTCTGTCGAGGACGAGTGCCGCCTCGGCGGGCACCTGGTTCGTCGCGTTTCCGCCCGAGACGACGGTGGGAACGAGCGTCGGGTCACCGAGCGACTCGTGCGTGTCGGCGTCGTCGTCGAACGTCCGCACGGCCGCGAGCGCGCCTTCGAGCGCCGCGACGGCGTTCGCCCCGGTGTCGGGTTCCGCGGCGTGGGCGTTCGTCCCCGAAAGGGTGAGCGTGCCCTGGAAGCGGCCCTTCGCGGCGTGACAGACGTCAAGGCTGGTGGGCTCTCCGACGACGTAGCCGTCGGCGTTAAATCCCTCCAAATCGAGCGCGGCAGCCCCCAATGAATGCGTCTCCTCGTCAGGCGTCACGACGAGGCTGAGCGTCCCGTCGGGAGTAGTGGAAAGAAACGCCGCGAGCAGGGCCGCGAGGGGCCCCTTCGCGTCACAGCTTCCGCGCCCCCGAATCACATCGCCATCCCCCTCGAAAGGGACGTGTGGCGTGACGGTGTCGATGTGGGTGTTCAACACGTAATGCGGGCTTCCGGAGCCCTTCGAGACGTGCGTGTTGCCCGCGTCGTCAACCGTCGCGTCGTGGCCGTGGTCCGCGAGCGTGTCGACGAGCAGCGCGCGCATCTCAGCGACGTTCTCGTGGGAGGGGACCTGTACCGCGCGTTCGAGGAAGTCGATGGGGTCGAAACTCATGTTCCCAGGTTCGCGGGCAGTTCGCCGTCGAACTCGAACTCGACGGGCCCGGAGAGGATGGCCTCGCCGTCTTCCTCGATTCGGACGCCGAGTTCACCGCCGGGCGGCGTCACCGCGACGCGCTCGCCCGCCGGGAATTCGCCCTTGCGGTGGGCGACGGCGGCGATGGCGACGGCGCCGGTGCCACAGGAGCGCGTCTCGCCCTCGACGCCGCGCTCGAAGGTGCGCTGGCGGTACCCGCCCTCGACGCGCGCCGCGAAGTTCGCGTTCGCGCCCTCCGGGAACACGTCCGCGTGCCGGATGGGCGGCGCGTCGGCGTCGATGTCGATTGCGTCCACGTCGTCGACGAAGGCGACGGCGTGCGGAACGCCGGTGTTGACGGCCGTGACGGTGTAGCCCGCGAGTTCCCGGTCCTCGAAGGGGTCCGGGGAGTCGACGGGCACCGCTTCGGGCGCAAAGGCGGGAACGCCCATTCCGATTTCGACGCCGTCGTCGGACACCGTGGCGGGGCGCGCGCCGGCGGGGGTGTCCACGACGAGCTCCCGAGTGCCGAGGCGCTCGCTCGCCCACTGGGCCGCACAGCGCGCGCCGTTGCCACACATCGCGGCCGTCGAGCCGTCGGGTTGGAACAGGCGCATCACAACCCGGTCGGGCGTGCCCGCCTCGACGCTGAGAAAGAGCACGCCGTCCGCGCCAACCACGTCGGGGGCACAGGCCGCCTGCGCGAACGCGGCCCTGTCGGCCACCTCGTGGGCGGCGGCGTCCACGATGAGGAACTCGTTGCCGGTGCCGTGGTACTTCTCGTAGGGTATCATGCTTCGAGGTCGGTGATGTCGGAGACTGTCTCCCGGCGGCGGCCGAGTTCCCACTCGCCGTCGCCGCGCTCGCGGACGACGGTGGCGGGTCGGGGCCGGGTGTTGTAGTTGCTCGCCATCTCGTAGCCGTACGCGCCGGCGTTGCCAACGGCGAGCAAGTCGCGCCGTTCGGGCGCGGGCAACTCGCGCTCGCGGGCCAGCACGTCGCCGCTCTCACAGACGGGCCCGGTGACCGTAACCGTCCGGGTCGAGCGCGCGGCGGCGTCGGGCGCGAGCGAGCGGAGTTCGTGGTAGGCGCCGTACATCGCCGGGCGCAGGAGGTCCGTCATCCCCGCGTCCACGCCGATGACGGTGGGTTTGACCGTGTTAATCTCCGTGAGCAGGACGCCCGCGTCCGCGACGAGATAGCGCCCCGGTTCGACGGTGAGCGTCGCGTCCACCTCGCCCAGCGCCTCGCGGGTGGCGTCCGCGACGGCGTCCAAATCGAGGGGCCCCTCATCGGGCCGGTAGGGGACGCCGAAGCCACCCCCCACGTCCACGAATTCGAGGGGAACTGGCGACGCCCGGACGAGCGCGCCCATCCGGGAGACGAGTTCCCGGTGAGCATCGAGGTCGTCGCCCGAGATGCCCGACCCGGCGTGGGCGTGGATGCCAACGACGTCGAAATCCGTCGCGGCCGACGCGAGGATTTCCTCGGCCTCGTCGTAGGGGACGCCGAACTTCGCGTCCGCGCCCGTCGTCACCTTCTCGTGGTGTCCGGCGCCGACGCCGGGGTTCACGCGCAGACAGAGGCGGCCATCGTACCCCCGTTCGCGGAGCCTGTCGAGCGTGTCGCGCGCGCCGGCGGTGACCGTGAGTTCGGGCCGCGAGGCGGCCATCGAGACGACCGAATCGAGGTCGACGTCCGGCGGGTTGACCGCGGTGTACTGGACGTCCGTAGCGGGCACGCCCGCGTCGAGTGCGCGCCGGACCTCGCCGGCGGAGGCGCACTCGATGCCGACGCCCTCGTCGTGGACGGTTTCCAGAACTCGGCCCAGGGTGTTCGCCTTCGCGGCGTACAGCACGTCGGCGTCGGGGAACGTCGCCGTCATCCGGCGGCAGTTCTCCCGGACCCGCCCCAGGTCGAGCGCGTAGAGGGGCGTGTCGAACCCCTCCGCGGCATCGTGGAGGGAGTCGGCGTCCCAGTCGGCCAGCCGCCGGACTTGACGATTCATTCCCGGAGCGCGTCCTCCCGTTCGACGCCTTCGAGTGTGGTTTCCTCGACGTCCATCGCGACGACGGCGGGCTTGTACGCGCCGCCCTCGAAGAGGTCGTGCTCCGAGACGGAGGACTCCACGAAGCGCGTGAACGCGCGGCGCTCGGGGGGCAGTTCACCGTACACAACCTCCTCCTCAACGAGGTCGTAGATGGGGATGCGCGGCGTGAGCAGGGTGTTCTCCGCGACGACGGAGTCGCGGCCAACGACGAACCCGGAGGTGACCCGACAGCCAGCGCCGATGGAGGCGCCCTCCTCGATGACGACGGGCGCGTCCTCGACGGGTTCGAGGACACCCCCTATCAGGGTGTTCGCACCGAGTTTCACGTTCGCGCCAATCTGGGCGCAGGAGCCCACCGTGTCACAGGAGTCGACGAGCGTGTTGTCACCGACGTACGCGCCGATGTTGACGAAACTGGGCGACATCATGATGCAGTCCTCACCCAGATACGCGCCCCGGCGGATGGTCGTGCCGTCCGGCGTGTTCCGGGTGCCGCGCTCGCCAAGGTCCTCGGTGTCGCGGAGGGGGAGCACGTCGTGGTAGCGCACGCCGCCGTACTCGCGGGGTTCGGTGTCGCGCAGGCCGAAGTTCAAGAGGACGCCCTGCTTGACCCACTCGTTGGCGACCCATTCGCCATTCTCCTTCTCGGCGGCCCGCACGTCGCCGGCTTCGAGCGCTTCGAGGAACGCCTCAAGGGTGTCCGCGTCGTCGGCGCTCGCCGTGTCGGCGTCGACCTCGTTCTTCTGGTAGCGCTGCCAGAGGTCCGTGATTTCGGATTCGAGTGTCGTCATCGTGTGTCGAGTACGTCGTCGAAGCCGTAGAAACCCGGCGATTGGCCGGCGAGCCATTCGGCCGAATCCAGCGCGCCGGCGGCGAACACGCCACGGGACTCGGCGCGGTGGGTGAGCGTGAGCGCCTCGTCGTTGCCCGCGAGCAACACCTCGTGCTCGCCGGTGATGTCGCCCGCGCGGCGGGCGTGGACGCCGATTTCACCGTCCTCTCTCGGCGCGTCGCCCTCCCGGCCGTGAACCCGTTCGCGCTCGCCCAACTCGTCGTCGATGGCGTCGAGCAGTTCCTTCGCGGTGCCGGAGGGCGCGTCGCGCTTCGCGTTGTGGTGTGTCTCGGTGAGTTCGATGTCGTACTCAGAGACGGCGCCGAGCGCGGCCCTGACGGCGCGTTCGAGCGCCTGAACGCCCCGCGAAAAATTCGCGGCGCGGAGCAGGGGTATCGACTCGCTCGCGTCCGCGAGCGCCGCGCTTTGAGCCTCGTCGAAGCCGGTGGTGCCGACGACGGCCGGAGTTCCGGTATCGGCGGCGGCCTCGACGTGTGCGACGCTCGCGGCCGGCCCCGTGAAGTCGATGAGCGCGTCGGGGTCGTACTCCGCGAGGAGGCTTTCGAGGTCCGCGGAGGGAGCGACGGGCACGCCGGCGACGGATTCGGTGTCGGGCGTCCGGTTGACGGCGACCGGTATCTCGTGGCCCCGCGCGTCGGCCTCGGAAATGACGGCGCGGCCCATCTTTCCGGTCGCGCCGGTGACGGCGAGTCTCACGTCCGAACACCCAGTTCGAGTTCGGAGAGCAGTGTCTCTAGCTCTCTCCGGTGCTCGCGGGAGAGCCGCGAGAGCGGCGAGCGCACGCGCGGCGAGACCCCGTCCGTGTAGTGGAGCGCCTCCTTCACCGGAATCGGGTTCGTCTCCGCGAACAGCGCGCGGGTGAGCGGCCCGAGTTCGTGGTGGGCGCGTCTGGCCGCCTCGAAGTCGTTCTCCAGGGCCGCGCGCACGACTTCCGCGACGCGGACGGGCGCGACGTTCGCGGTGACGCTGATGGCGCCGACGCCGCCCACCGACAGGATGGGGAGCGTGAGCGGGTCGTCGCCGGAGAGCACCGCGAACTCCTCGTTTTGGGTGCGCTCGACGAGTTCGCTTATCGCGGCCACGTTCCCGCTCGCGGCCTTGTACCCCCGGATGTTCTCGTGGGAAGCGAGCGAGACGGCGGTGTCAACCTCGATGCTCCGGCCCGTTCTGCTGGGCACGTTGTACACTATCTGGGGCAGGTCGATTTCGTCCGCAATCGTCCGGAAGTGGGCCTCCATCCCGTCGGGTTCGGGCTTGTTGTAGTACGGCGAGATGAGGAGCAGGGCGTCCGCGCCCGCGTCGGCGGCGCGCCGGGAGAGCGAGAGCGCCTCGGCGGTGTTGTTCGAACCGGTGCCCGCGATGACGGGCACGTCGACGGCCTCCACGACCGTCTCGACGACCTCGACGTGTTCGTCGTGGGAGAGCGTCGCGCTCTCGCCGGTCGAGCCGGCGGGGACGAGGCCGTCCACGCCGGCCGCTTCGAGGCGCTGGGCCTCCGCCGCGAGTGCTTCGTGGTCGATGCTGTCGTCCTCGGCGAAGGGGGTGACCATCGCCGGGAAAACGCCGTGTAGTAGGGACGTGTCGGTTGTCATTCGAGTGTATCGGGAGTGGTGTTCGGAGTTCGGGGGTCCGGTCGACTGCTGTCTCGGACCCGGAACGGGGCGTCACGCCGCACCGGACCCTACGCGTGCCCCCGTTTCCCGGAGAAAACGGCCGCACCGCTGGCAGGCCCGCGGGCCGTGCGTGCGGTACATCGCATACACGGGGGAGCGCCCGCGACGGACTTATGCGTTCCGTCTAGGGCGGTGTCGTTCGCCTGGTTCGGACCTTTTTTGCCCCGCAAGCGCACATCACAGAGCGAATGCTGGTACTGGGCGACGCACACGCCGCGGACGAACAGCGCCGCGAAGCGCTGTTCGCGGCGTACGAGGCGTCGGGCGCGAGCCACGCGCTCCAGGCCGGCGACCTCGAACATTATCGGCTCCCGGTTCCCACCTACTTCGTCGCCGGCAACAACGAGGACCAGGACGTCATCGAGGCGCTCCGGAACGGGCGCTTCGAGGAGGTGGACACGGAGAACGCCCACCTGCTCGACTCGCGGGCCGTCACCGTCGAGGGCGTCCGGGTCGCGGGGCTCTCGGGCAACTACGCGCCGAGCAGATTCGACAGGGGCAGACGCGAACTCAGAGACGAGCGCCGCCGCCACTTCACGTATCAGGACGTGGCGGCCGCGAAGTCCATCGAGGGCCGCGTGGACGTGTTCCTCGCGCACCAGGCGCCCCACGGGCTCCCCGTCGAGGAGGAGTACGAGGTGGGCTGTCGCTACGTCGACGACATCATCGCGGCGCTCGAACCCGACCTCTTCCTGGTCGGCCACCACCACGAACACGTCGAAACCACCGTCGGTGACACCCGAGTCGTCGCGCTCGAACCGGCGTGGGAGTCGCGCTACGAACTCGACCCCGGGACGCTCGAACTGACGCGCTTCGACGCGCCGGGCGCGCCGTGAGGGTGTTTATCCCCGTGGCGGCCCTCACCCTACTATGACCGAGGAAGTCATCTTCGAGTTCGAGCGCCGACAGGACCGCGCGGAAATCGCCGCTCTCCTCCGGTCGGTCGCTGATAGCTTGGAGTCCGGCGGCCCGATTACCCTCGACTCGGGCGCGGAGCGCGTGACGCTCGACCCGCCGGCGACGCCGACGTTCGAGGTGAAAGCCGAACGGGAGGGGGGCGACGAGCTGAGCGTCGAGTTCGAACTGGAGTGGCACGAGGGCGAGGACGCCGAGAGCGAGACTGGTGAACTCAGCGTCGAGTAGCGGAGGACCACACCTATACCGCGCCCGGCCCACGTCCGGGTATGCCGCCGATTCACCCCGACCAGCGCGTCGCCGTGCTGTCGGACGCGCAGAACCTCTATCACTCCGCGCAGACGCTGTACTCTCAGAACGTCGACTACTCCGCCCTCCTGGAGAAGGCCGTCCAGGAGCGCCGCCTCGTGCGCGCCGTCGCCTACGTCATCCGCGCCGACTCGCCCGAGGAGGAGTCCTTCTTCGAGGCGCTGGAGGACATCGGCTTCGAGACGCGCATCAAGGACATCCAGACGTTCGCTGACGGGTCGAAGAAGGCCGACTGGGACGTGGGGATGAGCCTCGACGCCGTAACGCTCGCCACGAAGGTCGATACGGTTGTGCTGTGTACCGGCGACGGCGACTTCGCCCGCCTCTGTGAACACCTCCGCCAGGAGGGCGTCAGGGTGGAAGTGATGGGCTTCGCGGAGTCCACCTCCGAGACCCTCCGGGAAGCCGCGGACACGTTCGTGGATTTGAGCGAGCGCGAGGAGACGTTCCTGCTCTAGCAAGCCCTCCTCGGCGCGGGCACAGGACCCGCGCCTCGTCGCCCTTGCAGAGTCCACCAGGGCCGCGCCTGTCGGCGCGGCCGTCGCTGTGTGGGAAGCGTTTCCGCCACGGCTCAGTATCCGCCCTCGCTCCGCCTTCTGCGACCGCCCCCGCCTCCGCTTCCGTCTCCGCCCCTGCCTCCGCTCCGCCGCCGCTTAGCCCCGCCTCCGCAACCACCGCGAACGAGGAAACCCGAGACGGAGAGAGGTACACGGGCAAATCCTTTTGCCGGTGGCCCTCGCGGATACGGGTATGGCAGACGACACGGAATCCGAACTCCGCGCACAGCTCCGCGAGGCGTTCTCCGGTGCCGACTACCCCGTCTCGAACCAGATGGACCTCCTCCCGTCGCTCCCGAACGGGCCGAGCACGACGTTCGAGGCGGGCGACGTGCGCGTCTCCGCGATGGAGCTGGGCTCGCGGCTCTCCGGCTATCAGGAGTTCCCCTACGACGAGGTGGACGCCCTCGTCGACGACGTCATCGAGGGGATGAAAGAGGAAGGGATGCTGTGAGTTAGGGCCGCTCTGCGAACGTCGTTTCTATCGCGTCCGCCAGCACACCGACAGCGATGTCCAGCGTCCGCTCGTCCACGTCGAACGTCGCGGAGTGGTGCCCGCCGGGGTGGTCGGTGCCGACGCCGACGTACGTCGCGAGACCGCCGTGCGACTGGACGCGGTCCATCAGATACGTCGCGTCCTCGCTGCCGCCCAGCGCGTCGCGGGACAGAATCCGCTCCACACCGGAAGTGTGCTCGCCCGACGTTCGCACGACGGCGCGGAGTTCGTCGTCGCTCTCGGCGCTCGGTGCCTCGCCGCGTGTTTCGATACTCACCGAGCAGTCGTACATCGTGGCCGCCGATTCGAGCACCGTCTCGGCGCGCCCGTACACGTACTCCATCAACTCGGTGTTCTCGCCCCTAACCTCGCCCTCGATGAACGACTCGTCGGGGACGATGTTCGCCGCCGAACCGCCGCCGACCCGGCCGGCGTTCACCCGCGTCGCGCCGTCGCCGTGGCGGGCGATGCCGTACAGGTTCTGTATCGCTGTGGCCATCGCCTGAACGGCGTTCCGCCCCGCCTCGGGCTTCGCGCCGGCGTGGGAGGACTCGCCCGAGAACTCCGCGCGGAACTGCCGGACGGCGAGGAACTCCTCGATGCCGGCGACGAGTTCGCCCGTCGGGTGTTCGAGGCCGACGTGGACGGCAAAGAGGTAGTCCGTGTCGTCGAGGACGCCCGACTCCGCGACGGGTTTCGCGCCGCCGGCCGTCTCCTCGGCGGGTTGGAACAGCACCCGAAGCGTCCCCGCGAAGTCATGGTCGACGAGCGCCCGCAGGACGCCGAGGCCGATGGCGGCGTGGGCGTCGTGGCCGCAGGCGTGCATCGCCGGCGTCTCCGAGCGAAATCCCTCCTTCACCGGTGTGTGTTCGGGCGACTCGGACTCCGCGCGCGGGAGGCCGTCGATGTCCACGCGCAGGGTGATAGTGGGGCCTTCGCCGCGCTCGACGGTCGCGAGAAGCCCCGTGAACCCGCCGGCGCAGGCGTCGAGTGTCCCCTCGCTGGCTCCGGCCTCGCGGGCACGCTCGGCCCACTCTTCCAAGGTTCCTTCGTCGGGGACGCCGAGACGCGAATCGGCCGCGAGGAAGCCGGCGCCGAGTTCGTAGTCGACGCCGAGTTCGTCGAGTTCGCGCGCGATGTAATCCGTCGTGTAGAACTCACACCAGGCGGGCTCCGGGTGTCGGTGGAGGTCCCGGCGCACCCGTCTGAGCCAGTCGCCGTCCACGTCGGTCATAGCGGGGTGTGGGCGCCCACGGACATAACAGTCGCTGAAAACGCGTGGAACGCCCGCGAACGAAGCGAGCGGGGAAGAGGCTGGGTGCTCTCGAACGGTCCGCCTCCGTAGCACCCATAAGCGGGCCGCGCAATCCGGACGTATGCGCTATCACGAGGCCGCCGATTTCCTCTTCGACCTTCGGCGGTACCCCCCACGGCCGGGGTTGGACGCGACGGCCGCGCTGCTCGACGCGGTGGGGAACCCACACGAGGACGTGCCCGTCGTACAGGTCGCCGGGTCGAACGGGAAGGGGTCGACGGCGCGGATGCTCGAATCGACGCTCCGGGAGGCGGGCCTCGACGTGGGGCTGTACACCTCCCCACACTTGGAGGACGTCCGGGAGCGCGTCCGGGTGAACGGCCGCAAAATCCCGAAGTCCGCCGTCGCGGAGTTCGTCGCGGACATCGAGGCGTACGTCGTGGAGACGGCCGCCGCGGGCGACGACGCGCCCACCTTCTTCGAGGCGCTGACGGCGCTCGCCTACTGGCGCTTTGCCGACGAGGGCGTCGACGTGGCCGTGGTCGAGGTCGGCATCGGGGGCCGACACGACGCGACGAGCGTCGTGGACCCCATCGCCGCGGCGGTGACGGCGGTGACGCTCGAACACACCGACCTGCTCGGTGACACCGTCGAGGAGATAGCCCGGGACAAGGCCGCCGTCTCTCCCGCCGACCGGCCGCTCGTCACCGGCACCGAGGGGAAGGCGCTCGCGGCGATTCGCGGGGAGACGGACGTGTTGGTCGTCGGTGACAACGAGGGCGCCGACGTGCGGGCGCGCTACGGCGGGCGCAGACACACCACCGAGGCCGCCGTCGAACTCGCCGGCGACGGCTGGGCGTGCGAGACGCTTATTCCCCTGCTGGGCCGCCACCAGGCGCGGAACGCCGGCGTCGCGGCGGCGCTCGCCCGACAGGTCGGCGCGGAACTCAACACTAAAACCGACGCGGCGCTCGAACGCGGCCTTCGGAACGCGACGTGGCCCGGCCGATTCGAGATACTCGAACGCGAACCGCTCACGGTGCTGGACGGCGCGCACAACCCCGGCGCGATGGCCGCCGTCGCGGACACCCTCGATGCCGACGAGTACGAGGACCTCCATCTCGTCGTGGGCGCGCTCACCGACAAGGACCACGCCGGGATGGCCGACGCGCTCCCCGACGCCGAGCGGGTGACGGTGTGTCGCCCGGATGCGGAGCGCGCGGAGACGACGGCGGTGCTGGCCGCGGCGTTCGCGGACGCGGGCGCCGACGTGCGCGAGGCGCCGAGCGTCGAGGCTGCCGTCGACGAGGCACTTGCTGACGCGGACCCGGACGACGCCGTGCTCGTCACGGGGTCGCTGTACACCGTCGCGGAGGCCCGCGAGCGCTGGACGCGCCGCGCGACGCCCCTCGACGCGAGCGGCGGGGACGCGGGCGCGGCGCTCCGGCGAGCGGGCGACCCAGACCCGGATGCCGAGCAGTTCGAGAGCCACACGCTCACGGTTCGTCTGCGGCCCACACAGGCCAGACGGCTCCGGGCAGCGGTGTTGCGCGCCGGGGGCGCGTGTTCGGTGCCGCCGCTCGCGGCCCACGGCGAGCGCGTCGACACCGTACTCGGCGGAACACAGGAGGAGCTCGACGAGGCGCTCGCGACGCTCGACGACGAACCGGGGATGGCCGGCGTCGTCCGGGACGTCCGACGGGCGCTCCCGGCTGGGGAGAAGGGAAGGGAAAAAGAGGCCCCAACGCGCCCGTGGGACGATGGAACGGCGGTGATGGGCATCCTGAACGTCACGCCGGACTCCTTCCACGACGGCGGCGAGTACGACGACGTGAGCGCCGCGCTCGAACGCGCACGGGAGATGGTCGACGCCGGCGTCGACATCATCGACGTGGGCGGGGAGTCGACCCGCCCCGGCGCGGACCCCGTCTCCGTCGACGAGGAGATAGAGCGCGTCGTGCCCGTCGTCGAGGCGCTCGCTGACTTCGACGTCCTCCTCTCGGTGGACACCCGAAAGGCGGCGGTCGGACGCGCGGCGCTCGACGCGGGCGCGGACGTTCTGAATGACGTGTCGGGGCTCGACGACCCGGAGATGGCCCGCGTGGCCGCCGAGTACGACGCCCCGCTCGTCGTGATGCACAGCATCGACGCGCCCGTCGTCCCCGAGCGGGACGTGGCGTACGACGACGTGGTCGGGGACGTTATCGACGAACTTCGTGAGCCGGTGCTCGAAGCCGTTCGAGCGGGCGTCCCCCGCGAGAACGTCATCGTGGACCCGGGAATCGGCTTCGGGAAGACGGCGGCGGAGAGCTTCGAGTTGCTCGACCGGCTGGGCGAGTTCGACGCGCTCGGCTGCCCAGTACTGGTCGGGCACTCCCAGAAGTCGATGTTCGGCGCCGTCGACAGCTACCCCGACGAGGGCGGGTACGCCACCGCCGCGGCGTCGGCGCTCGCCGCCGAGCGCGGGGCCGACATCGTCCGCGTCCACGACGTCGCGGAGAACGTCACCGCGGTGCGGACGGCGCTCGCGACGACGGATTCTCAGGCGCGCAACTCCCGGTAGCAGTCGAGGTAGCGTTTGAGCACCGGCCCCGCCCCGAAGCGCTCGAAGCTCTCGTCGACGTCCTTCCGTTCGATGTCGCCGGCCGCGCGCAGCGCCGCGGCGAGTTCCGCCTCGTCGGTGACCCGGAACCCCCGCTCCTCGCGTTCGACGAACTCGTGGGCCGCCGAGTCGGCGTGATACTCCACGATGCCGACACAGCCACACGCGAGCGCCCGCACCAGGTCGGCGGGGAACGGCGTTCGGCGGCCGGTGTAGACGGCGGCGTGCGCGCCGCGGAACAGCGCGAGGCGGCGTTCGACGGGCTGGTTCCCGAGGAACTCCACCCGGTCGTCGATGCGGAGTTCGCGGGCCTGTTTCTCGTAGGCCTCGCGCTCGGGGCCGTCACCGACGACGGCCGCGGTCCACTCTCTGGTCCGGAACTCCGCGAGCGCGAGCAGCAGGGATTCGAGGTTCGCATCCGCGTCGAGTTCGCGGGCGTACACGATGTCGGCGCGCTCCTCGGGGTCGGTCCCCCGAATCGTCTCGAAGTCAACCCCGGTCGGAATCACCGATACGTCCGCGCCTTCGGCGCCGTACTCCCTGATTCGGGTTTTCACGGTCCGCGAGGGCGCGACCAGTCTGTCGGGCGCGTTCGCGGCACGGCGGCGAAACGCGGGCGCGAACCACGAGCGGAGCCTGCTCGACGGCGTCGCCGTCTCCCAGTCGTACCAGTCCACGAGCAGCGGCGCGCGGGCGAGCGTCGCACCCGTTCGCGCGGCGACGGCGTGGCCGGGCACGTCGGCGGCGGCGTGGACGACGTCCGGGGACAGTGAGCGCAGGGCGCCGGGCAGTTTGAGTGGATACCACCGGCTCGTCGGCGCGTCGGCAATGCCGCGATAAACGACCCCGTCGTCGGACTCGTACTCGTCGTGGGGGCCCTCCCACCAGCGTGCGCAGAGCCACGTCACCTCGTGTCCGCGCGCGACGAGGCCCGCCGCGATGTCGCGCAGACGGGCGAGACGCTCGGTTTCGTGGTGGAAGGTCGTCCGGGCGGCGACGAACGCGACGCGCATCTCGATTAGCGAGAGCGGCGGTGTCTCCAAAAGTGCCCCGGTCCGACCGACGGCGCCCGAAACGTTTTGTCGCCGCTCGCGTACGGACAGGCAGTGTACGACATCGAGCGGTATCTGAACGTGCGGAGCGCGTGGGGCGCGTCGCTGGGGCCCGAGGGCGAACTCGCCTTCCTGCTCGACACCACCGGGAGCGGGCAGGTGTGGCGACTCGACGGGCCGCAGGCGTGGCCGCGCCAGCTAACCCACGGCGAGGAGCCTGTGAGCTTTGCCTCGTGGTCCCCGACGCGCTCGGAACTCGTCTTCGGGCGCGACGAGGGGGGCAACGAGCGCACGCAGCTGTTCCGCCTCGCCGGCGATGGCTCCGAAACGGTTCCGCTCACCGCGACGCCGGAAGCGAAACACCAGTTCGGCGGCTGGAGCCACGACGGCAACACAGTCGCGTTTACGTCGAACCGGCGGGAGGAGTCCGTCTTCGACGTGTACGTCCAGGGGCGCACGGCCGACGACGCCGAGCGCGTGATGGACGGCGACGGCTGGTGGAACGTCGCGGGGTGGAGCCCCGACGACGGCCGCCTTGCGCTCGTGGAGTCCGCGTCGAACTTCGAGCAGGACGTGTACGTTCTCGATTTGGACACGCGCGAGCGGACCCATCTCACCCCGGAGATGGAAACCGTCCGCCACCTCGGCGTCGAGTGGGGCCCCGAGGGCGAGTATCTGTACTGCTGTACCGACACGGACAGCGACACGCTACAGTTGGCGCGCATCGACGCCGCGACGGGCGAGCGCGAAACGGTGGCGACGGGCGGCGAGTGGAATCTCGACGGCGTCGCTATCGACGAGAGCGGGCGCGTCGTCTACTCGCGAAACGTGGAGGGGTACACCGAACTCACGGTCGGCACGCTCGACGACGGGGAGATACTGACCCCCTCGACGGTGGACATTCCCGAGGGTGTCGCGGGGGGCGTGAGCTTCGGTCCCGAGGCGGAGCGCTTCGCCGTCACCGTCAGCGCGCCCGACGACAACACGAACGTGTACGTCGCAAAAGGAGATGGAAACGCCGAGCGCTGGACGCTGGCCGACACCGCCGGCATCCCCAGGGAGACGTTCCAGTCGCCCGACCTGGTCCGCTACGAGTCCTTCGACGGGCTCGACGTGCCGGCGTTTTTCACGCGCCCCGACGCGGGCGACCCGCCGTATCCGGTCGTCGTGAACGTCCACGGCGGCCCTGAGGGCCAGCACCGCCCCTCGTTCAGCCCGGTGAGCCAGTTCCTCCTCTCGGCCGGCTACGCCGTGTTCGCGCCGAACGTTCGCGGGTCGACGGGGTACGGGACGGCGTACACGCATCTGGACGACGTCGAGAAGCGGATGGACTCGGTCGCGGACCTCGACGCCGCGGCGGCGTGGCTCGGGAAACACGAGGAGATAAACAGCGAGCGCATCGCCGTGATGGGCGGCTCCTACGGCGGGTTCATGACGCTCGCGGCGCTCACGGCGTACCCCGAACGGTGGGCCGCCGGAATTGACATCGTCGGCATCGCGAACTTCGTGACGTTCCTGGAGAACACGGGGTCGTGGCGCCGGGAACTCCGCGAGGCCGAGTACGGGTCGCTCGACGACGACCGCGAGTTCCTCGAATCCGTCTCGCCGGTGAACAACATCGACGCGATTCGCGCGCCCCTGCTCGTCCTCCACGGGGCCAACGACCCGCGCGTGCCCGTGAGCGAGGCCGAACAGATAGCCGAGGCGGCCGGGGAACACGTCCCCGTCGAGAAGCTCATCTTCGAGGACGAGGGCCACGGGTTCTCGAAGTTAGGGAACAAAATCACGGCGTATCGTCGGGTCGTCGACTTTCTCGATACTCACGTGTAACCCCGCTTTTTTGCTGGCGGGGGTCGTCTCCGGGAATGTGAACCGACGCCGTGCGCTGTTTGACTTCGCCCTCGGCGTCGTCGCCATCGTCGCCGTCGCCGTCCTGGCCGGCCCGCGCGTGCTCGCCGCCTTCGAGGACACCGCGCCCGAGCAGGCGGTGCTGGCGGCCTGCTGTGCCACGCTTGCGTTCGGGTTCTGGTTCGAGGGGCTGTACCGCGCGCTCCGCGCCGTCGCCCCGGACATGACGCGACGTATTTTGCTGTTGCCGTACCTCGGCGGCGTGTTCGCGCGGAAGCTCTCGCCCGCGGGGAGCGTCAGCTTCATCGCTGTCACCGGCTACCTCCTCGACCGGAAGACGGAGACGGAGAGTTCGAAGCTGTTCGGCGCCGTCAGCGCGTGGGGGTTCGTCTCGATGGTCGGGTCGGTCATCGTCGCCGGCGTCGGGCTGTTCGGGCTCGCGTCCGCCGGCGGAGCCGTCGTGGAGGAACTCCTCGTCGTCTTCGCCGTCGCGGCGACCCTCCTCCTCGTCGTGTTCATCCTCGCGATTCAGCGGAACGGGGCGCTCGTCGGCGCTATCGAGTGGACTGCCGGCGGCATCGAGGCGCTCATCGCCCGGACGTGGCCCTCGGCCGGCCGGCGCTTCGCGGGCATCCAACTCGCAGACCGGACCGAGCGCTTCCTCGACGCGGCCCGGACCGTGGGCGAGGACCGAACGAACGCCGCCGCGGCGCTCGCGGCCGCGTGTCTCGGCTGGGCCGCGACGGCCGGAACGCTGTACTTCAGCGCGGGCGCCATCGGCGCGGACATCTCCGTCAGCGCCGCCGCCGTCGTCGTCACCGTCTCCGGCGTCGGCTCCATCCTCCCGCTCCCGGGGGGGCTCGGCGGCGTGGAAGTCGCGCTCGTCGCGGCGCTCGACCTGCTCGCGGGCGTACCCACCGTACCGGCCGCCGCGACGACGCTTCTGTACCGGGCGATGACGTTCTGGCTCCCGCTGGCCGTCTCCGGGACCGGGCTGGCGCTCCATCGCCGCTTCGAGTGACCGAGCGGGGAACACGCTTTATACGCCGGTGAGTGTGGCAGTAGTATGGACGATAAACGAGTCGTCGTTGCCCTCTTCGGCGTCGGGATAGCGGTCGTGCTCGGGTATCTCGCCTCGCAGTTCGTCGCCGCGCTCACGGTGTCGGTGTTCCTCTACTACTCGACGCGGCGGTTCCACCACGAACTCCGCCGGTTCCGCCTGCCGACCCGCGTGCGCGCCGTCATCAGCATGGCAACCCTCGCGGTGCCGCTCCTGTTGCTCGTCAGCTACGCGGTGGTGTTGCTCGTCGTCGAGGCGCGGGCGTTCGTCGGCCAAACCGAACTGTTGAGCGCCACGGCGACGAACGTCGGGTGGCTGGGCTCGACGGCGGAGATACCCGAACTCAGCGTTCAGGGGCTCTACGAGGCGTACCAGTCGGGACAGCTCCAGCCGTTCCTCGATTTCGCCCGCGAGAACGCGACGGTGGTCACCTCGCTCATCTCCGATTTCTTCCTCAACCTGTTCATCGTCACCGTCGTCACCTACTACCTCCTCGTCGACGGCACGCGCATCCGGGAGTGGCTGTTGCGCTTCGACGACGACGCCATCGTGCGCGAGTACATGGAGGCCGCCGACGCGGAACTGGAGGCCGTCCTGTTCGGGAACCTGCTCAACGTCATCGCCGTCTCCATCATCGCCATCGCCGCGTTCAACGGCTACAACGTCCTCGTCCCGGCGAACGTCCACGTGCCGTACCCGTCGCTCGCCGGCGCGCTGACGGGAATCGCGAGCCTGATACCCGTCGTCGGAATGAAGATAGTGTATCTGCCGCTGGCGGCAGCGGCCGCGCTCCCGGCGTTCATCAGCGGCGACACGAGCGTCCTCCCCTACGTCGCCGGCTTCCTCGCCGTGGCCATCATCGTCGTCGACACCATCCCGGACCTCGTGCTCCGGCCCCTCCTGAGCGGCGAGACGACCCACGTCGGGCTGTTAATGCTGGCGTACGTGCTCGGTCCGGTCGTGTTGGGGTTCTACGGGCTCTTCTTCGCGCCCATCCTCCTCGTCCTCACGATGACGTTCGCGGACACCGCGCTCCCGCGGCTTCTAGGTGCGGCGGAGCCGGACGGCATCCACGGGAACCAGATGCGTCTTGACGAGTTCTAGTCGATGACGCCGGTGCGCTCGGCCGCCTCGACGGCGGCGGACTCGCTGATGCCGTCACCGAGAATCGTGTACCGGTCCCGGATTTCGTGCGCCGTACACAGCGACTCGATGACGACGTCGTCGGGGACGCCGAGCCCCGCCGCCGTCGTCGGCGCGTCCAGACTCGCTAACGCGTCGCGGATGGCGCGCCACTCGCCGTTCGCGCCCGTGTGGAGATACTCGGTGAGAATCGCGCCGACACCGACCTGATGGCCGTGGAGCGCCGCGTCGGGCGCGGTCCGGTCGAGTTGGTGGCTAAAGAGGTGTTCGGCGCCGCTCGCGGGCCGCGAGGACCCCGCAATCGACATCGCGACGCCCGAGGAAACGAGCGCCTTCAGCACCATCCACGCCGACTCCTCCAGGCCGGGGCGGACGGCGTCGGCGTTTTCTACCAGGAGTTCGGCCGTCATCTCCGCGAGCGAGCCGGCGTACTCGTGGTACTCGACGCCCTTCAGCCGATTCGCCAGCCGCCAGTCCTTGATGGCGGTGTAGTTGGAGATGATGTCCGCACAGCCCGCGGTAGTGAGCTCCCAGGGCGCGTCCGCGAGTATCTCCGTGTCAGCGACGACGCCGAGCGGCGGGTGGGCGGCGACGCTGTGGCGGGTGTCGCCCTCCGGGACGGAGGCCCGCCCGGAGACGATGCCGTCGTGGCTCGCCGCCGTGGGGACGGAGACGAGGCCGAGGCCGAGTTCGTCGCTCGCCATCTTCGCGATGTCGATTGCCTTCCCGCCGCCGACGCCGACAAGCAGGCCAGGGGCTATCTCCTCGGCCGTCTCGATGACCTCCTCGACGGCGCCGAAACTCGCCGTCTCGACGACGACGACCGCGGGGTCGCGGCCGGCGTCGCGGAACTGCTCGCAGAGGCGCTTGCCGGCGACGTCGTGTGGCGTGGGGCTGGTGACGACGAGCGGTCGCCCCGACAGGTGGAGGTCGTCGACGACTTCGACGGTGTCCCCGAGGACGCCGTGGCCGACCACGACGTTCCGCGGGAGGCGAATCCACGTCGACTTCTCGAACATACCCGGGATGGGACGGGGGACGGGATAAAAAGGGTGGTCGAAGCGGGTGGCGGGCCCGATGAACAGTGTGCGCTCAGTCCGCGCTGCTCGGCACCTGGTCCGTCGCGCTGTCGGGCAGGGAGTTGCGCGCGTCGGCGTCGGGCCGGTTGGCGATGGCCTTCTTGTAGGCGTCGGGCATCACCTTCACGAAGTCGTCCAGACTCGCCTCCCAGTCGGAGAGGAGCTCCTGTGCCCGCTCGGAGCCGGTGTGGGCGGCGTGGTTCTCCACGAGTCGGCGGATGGCACGCTCGTCGGACGCCTCTAGCTCGTCCGTGAGCCGGGCCATCTCCGTGTTACAGCGGGTGTGGAAGTCGCCGTCCGGGTCGTACACGTAGGCGACGCCGCCGCTCATGCCAGCGGCGAAGTTCTTGCCCGTGTCACCGAGGACGACGGCGATGCCGCCGGTCATGTACTCACAGCCGTGGTCCCCGACGCCCTCGACGACGGCGCGCACGCCGGAGTTCCGCACACAAAATCGCTCGCCAGCGACGCCGTTGATGTACGCCTCGCCCTGGGTCGCGCCGTAGAACGCGACGTTGCCGATGAGCGTGTTCTCGGCGGCGTCGAAGCCCGCCGTCTCGGGCGTCCGGACGACGAGACGGCCGCCGGAGAGGCCCTTGCCGACGTAGTCGTTCGCGACGCCTTCGAGGTCGAAGGTGACGCCCTCCGCGAGGAACGCGCCGAAGGACTGGCCGGCCGCGCCGTCGAAGTTCACGCGGAGCGTGTCGTCGGGGAGGCCGTCCTCGCCGTACGCCTCCGAGATGGCGTTCGATAGCGTCGCGCCCACGGTGCGGTGAACGTTCGAGATGTCCACGTCTATCTCGGTGGGTTCGTGGTCCTCGACGGCCGCTTCGGCCCGGTCGAGAATCTCCCAGTCGAGTTGCTCGTCGACCTCGTGGGTCTGGGGTTGGGTCTTGTAGCGGTCCACGTCGTAGTCGCTCTCGGGGACGGCGAGCACGCCCGAGAGGTCGAGTTTCCGCGCCTTGGGGTTCTCCACGTCCGAGCGCTGTTCGAGGACGCTCACGTCCCCGACCATCTCGTCGACCGTCTCGTAGCCCAGTTCCGCCATGATTTCGCGGAGCTCCTGGGCGATGAACTGCATGTAGTTGACGACGTGTTGGGGCTCGCCGGGGAAGCGCTCCCGGAGGTCCTCGTCCTGCGTGGCGACGCCGACCGGACAGGTGTTCGTGTGACACTGCCGGGCCATCACACAGCCGGAGGTGACGAGCGGCGCGGTGCCGAACACGTACTCCTCGGCGCCAAGCAGGGCGGCGACGGCCACGTCCCGCCCCGTTTTCATCCCGCCGTCGGCGGAGATGCGGATGCGGTCACGAAGGCCAGTTTGATACAGCATCTGGTTCGCCTCCGCGAGGCCGAGCTCCCACGGGAGGCCGGCGTTCTTGATGGACGTCTTCGGGGACGCGCCGGTGCCGCCGTCGTGACCGGAGATGTGGACCACGTCGGCGTTCGCCTTCGCGACGCCCGCCGCGATGGTGCCGATGCCCGCCTCGGAGACGAGCTTGACGTTGATGTCCGCCTCCGGATTCGAGGCCTTCAGGTCGTGGATGAGCTGTTTGAGGTCCTCGATGGAGTAGATGTCGTGCTGGGGCGGCGGCGAGATGAGGCCCACGCCGGGCACGGAGCGGCGCACGTCCGCTATCATCTCGTTGACCTTGTGGCCGGGGAGGTGGCCGCCCTCGCCGGGTTTGCTACCCTGGGCCATCTTAATCTGTAGCTCGTCGGCCTGCGAGAGGTAGTTCGAGGTGACGCCGAATCGCCCGGAGGCGACCTGTTTGACGTTACACTCCCGGTCGGTGTTGAAGCGCTCGGGCGGTTCGCCGCCCTCGCCGGTGTTGGACTTCGCGCCCAGCCGGTTCATCGCGATGGAGTTGTTCTCGTGCGCTTCGGGAGAGAGGCTCCCGAGGCTCATCGCGGCCGTCGAGAAGCGCTTCACGAGCTCCTCGACGGGTTCGACGTCCTCGATGTCGACGGGGTCACGGTCGGAGTCGAACTCCAGCAGGCCCCTGAGCGTCTGGAGGTTCTCCTGCTGGTCGTTTATCATCTCCGCGAACTCGCCGTACTGCTCGTAGTCGCCCTGTCGGACCGCGCGCTGGAGCGCGTTCACGGTCTGGGGGTTCCACTGGTGGAAGATGCCGTTCGAGCGGAACTCGTACTCGCCCTGGCGATCGAGCTCCTCGACGTCCGTATCGAAGCCCTCGGCGTGGCGTTCGAGCGCGTCGCTGGCTATCTCCTCGATGCCGATGCCGCCCGTGCGGGCCTCCGTGCCCTCGAAGTACTCGTCGACGAAGTCGTCGTCGAGTCCGGCGGCCTCGAATATCTGCGCGCCCTGGTAGGACTCCATCGTGGAGATGCCCATCTTGGACATCGTCTTCAGGAGTCCGGCCTCCAGGGCCCCGATGTACGCGTCGATGGCCTCCTCGGGGTCCGCGCCGTCGGGACCCGCGACCACGTCTTCGATGGTCTCGTAGGCGAGGTAGGGGTTCACCGCGCCCGCGCCGTACCCCACGAGCGTCGCGAGGTGGTGGACCGCACGGGGGCTGCCGGACTCGACGACGAGGCCGGCGCGGTTCCGAAGGCCGTTGCGCACGAGGTGGTGGTGGACGCCGCCGGTCGCGAGCAGGCTCGGAATCGGCACCCGCGAGGCCGACGCCTCGCGGTCGGAGAGGACGATGATGTCCGCGCCCTCCCGGATGGCGTCGGCCGCGCGCTCGCGGACGCGCTCGACGGCGCGCTCCATGTCGCCGTCGCGGCTGTACGTGATGTCTATCGTCTCGGCGCTGAGGCCGTTCTCGGAGACGTTCTTGATGGACTCCGTCTCCGCGTCGGTCAACACCGGGGAGTCGAGCACGAGCTGGCGGGCGTGTTCGGGCGACTCCTCCAGGAGGTTGTTCTGGTTGCCGAGCCGGGATTCCAAGCTGAAGACGAGCCGTTCGCGGATGTTGTCGACGGGCGGGTTCGACACCTGCGCGAACAGCTGTTTGAAGTACGTGAACAGCGGCCGGTTGAAGTCGGAGAGCACCGACAGCGGCGTGTCGTCGCCCATCGAGCCGACGGGGTCTTTCCCCTTCTTGGCCATCGGTTCGATGAGGTTGTCCAGTTCGTCCTGGCTGTAGCCATGGGCGGTCTGGAGGGAGCGAAGGCTCGACTCGGAGCCGGACGGCCGGAGGCTGTCGTCGGTGCGGACGTCGTCGAGATGGACCTGCTCCGCATCGACCCACTCGCCGTACTTCTCGTCGGTGAGCGAGTCGAACACCTCGTCGTCGGGGACGACGCCGCCCTGTTCGGGGTCCGCGAGGAACGACTGGCCGGGCTGGAGGCGGCCGCGCTCGTCGATGTTCTCCGGGGGGGTTTCGAGCGCGCCGGCCTCGCTGGCCATCACGAGCCGTTCGTCCTCGGTGACCTCGTAGCGACACGGACGGAGTCCGTTCCGGTCGAGCGCCGCGCCGATGCGGTCGCCGTCGGTGGCGATGACGAGCGCGGGACCGTCCCACGGCTCAACGAGGGAGGCGTGGAAGTCGTACCAGTTCTTCCGGGCCTCCTCCATCAGGTCGTCGGAGCGCCACGCCTCGGGGATGAGCATCCGGAGCGCGTGGGGGAGGTCTCGCCCCGTGTTCATCAGCAGTTCGAGCGCGTTGTCGACGCTCGCGGTGTCGGACTGCTCGGGGTCGTTGATAATCGGCTTGAGTTCGTCCAAATCGTCGCCGTAGGCGGGGTCCGCGAGGTCGTTCTCGCGGGCGCGCATCCAGTTGATGTTCCCCTGAATCGTGTTGAACTCGCCGTTGTGGATGATGTTCCGGTAGGGGTGTGCGAGATGCCACGCGCCGAGGGTGTTCGTGGAGAATCGCGCGTGGACGAGCGCGAAGTTCGAGGCGACGCGCTCGTCAGCGAGGTCCGGGTAGTAGTCAGTGACCTGGTCGCCTTTGAGCAGTCCCTTGTACACGAGCGTCTTGCGGTCGAGCGAGCAGATGTAGAAGCGCTCCGCGCCCGCGGGGTTGCGGGACTCGACGTCGTTCTCGATGGCGCGCCGCGTGACGTAGAGGCGTCGGTCGAACTCCTCGTCGTCCATCTCCTCGGCGGGTGCGACGAAACACTGTCGCACGTCGGGTTCGGAGTCGCGCGCCGTCCGTCCGAGTTCGTCGTTGTCGGTCGGCACGTCGCGCCAGGCGACGATTTCGAGTCCGTGGTCCGCGAACACGGACTGCATCCGACCTTTGAGCGTGACTCGTGCGTCCTCGTTCTGGGGGAAGAAAACGGAGCCGACAGCGTACGTCTCGGGGAGTTCGGCGTCGAGGACGTCAGCGAAGAACTCGTGGGGCGTCTGAAGAAGAATGCCCGCCCCGTCGCCAGTGTTCTCCTCGGTACCGGTCGTCCCTCGATGTTCTAGATTCGCCAGAAGCTCAAGGCCGTCCGCGACGACGCTGTGGTCACGGCCGCCGTCCAGGTCCATGACGACGCCGACCCCGCAGTTCGCCCGCTCGTCAGCGGGGTCTGCGAGTCCGTTCGTCGAAGCTGTATCCATGCGAGTGGGAATGTACAGCCCACCCAAATAAGAGGGTTCTCCTGATAGAATAAGGGTTCCTAATACACAAATAAGGTATTTATAATATTAAATTCAATTCCGCATACATGAATGTGTGGAACGAGAGCGCGCGAAAAAGCAAAACTGTGGTACGTTTATGCCCGAAAACCCGGCGTTCGAACGGGCGCTACGGCCAGACGCCGCTTTCCTCCGCGGCGTCCAGCACACGCTGGATGGCGAGCGTGTAGGCGGCGACGCGGAAGTCCGGCAGGTCGTGTTCCTCGTAGGCGTCGACGAGGTTCCAGAACTGTTCGACGATGATGGATTCGAGTTCCTCGTTGACGCGCTCCTCCGACCACGCGAAGCGCTGTCGGTTCTGGACCCACTCGAAGTACGACACCGTCACGCCGCCCGCGTTGGCGAGGATGTCCGGCACGACAATCACGTCCTTCTCCTGTAACACGTCGTCGCCGTCGGGCGTGATCGGTCCGTTGGCGGCCTCCGAGATGACATCGGCCTGGATGTTCTCGGCCACCTCCTCGTCGATGGCGTTCTCCAGGGCCGCGGGGACGAGCAGGTCGACGTCGAGCGTGAGCAGTTCCTCGTTGGAGACCTCCTCGATGGCGTCGTAGCCGACGACGCTTCCGGTCTCGCGTTTGTGCTCTTTCACGGCGACCGGGTCGAACCCGTTGGAGTCGTAGATGCCGCCGGAGGAGTCGGAGACGGCGACGACGTTCGCGCCCATCTCGTCGACGAGCTTGGCCGTTATCCATCCGGCGTTGCCGTACCCTTGGATAGCGACAGTGGCCCCCTCGAGGTCCTTATCGAGGTAGTCGAACGCCTCGCGGGCGGCGATGACCGTCGAGCGACCGGTCGCCTCGACGCGGCCCTTGCTGCCGCCGGAGGCGATGTCCTTGCCGGTGATGACGCCCGGTTCGGTCGTGTTCTCCAGCGTCTCGTACGTGTCTTTGATCCAGTTCATCTCCCGCTGGCCGGTGTTCACGTCCGGCGCGGGAACGTCTCGGTCCTCACCGATGAGCGGCGTGAGTTCCTTGGCGAACGACCGGGTGATGGTTTCGAGTTCGGACTCGCTGTACTCGTCAGGGTCGATGACGATGCCGCCCTTCCCGCCGCCGAGCGGAATCCCGACTGTCGCCGTCTTGTACGCCATCCACCCGGAGAGCGCCTTCACCTCGTCGCGGTCGACGCCGGGGTGGTAGCGGATGCCGCCCTTGTACGGCCCGCGGTCACCGTTGAACTGTGAGCGGTACGCGCGGAACACCTCGATGGAACCGTCGTCCATCTCGACGGAGAGGTTCGTCTCGAGGATGCGCTCGGGGTTCTTCAGCCGTTCGAGCATCCCGTCGTCGATGTCGAGATACTCCGCGGCCTCGTCTACCTGTTCTTGCAGGCTCCGGAATGGGTTCGCTTCTTCCGCCATGTGATATAGATGCATACTGTTTATAAAAATGCGTTTGGATTTGAAGTCAATATAATTACAACATATGAATAAATATTCCTTAAGGAGATATAATCACGCGATTCAGTGGCCGTCAGGCGGCGCAATATTCGACAAGTCGGTGAAAACGAGGGTCGCCGGACGTCAGTACGTTTTCGCGAAGTACGCAGTCGTGGTGGCGTCGTCGCCACACACCGCACAGTCGCCCTCGGGGCCATCCCCGTCCCCGTCCTCGTCTTCGAGGGGGACCATCGCTATCTCCGCCGCGATGGCGTCCTTGATGGGTTCCTCGCAGGCCTCGTCGCCACACCACGGCGCCTTCACGTAGCCGCCGTGCTGGCCGATGGTGCCCAGAATCTCCTCTCTCGAACTGGCCTCACGGACGTTCTCCTCAAGGTTCTTTTCGGCGTCGGCGTACAGTTTCGCGTACACCGAGTCGAAGTGGTCCGCGATGGTCTCGGGGATCTCCGCGCGGTCCTCGACCGTCTCCTCGCCGTCGGGACGGTGGACGACGGTCACCTCGCGGTCCTCGACCTCGTGGGGACCGACCTCGATTCGGACGGGGACGCCGTTGAGTTCGTGCTCGTTGAACTTGAAGCCGGGATTGCGCTCGTCGCGGTCGTCGAGTTCGACGGCCGCGCCCGCCTCCTCCAGGTCGGCGGCGAGTTCGGTCGCGTACTGGAGCACGTCCTCCTTCGTGTCCTCCTGCCAGATGGGGACGATGACGACCTGCGTGGGCGCGACCGTCGGGGGCAACACGAGGCCCTGGTCGTCGGAGTGGGTCATGATGAGCGCGCCGAGCGCGCGCCACGAGAGCCCCCAGGAAGTCGTGTGGGCCGTCCGTTCCTCCTCGTCCTCGTCGGCGTAGGTGATGTCGAACGCCTCCGCGAACGTCGTGCCCAGGTAGTGAGAGGTGGCGCCCTGAACGGACTTCCCGTCGGGCATCAGCGCCTCGACGGTGGTGGTCGTGTCCGCGCCGGGGAACTTGTCGTGTTCGGGCTTCTCCCCCCTGAGGACGGGTATCGCGAGCACGTCCTCGTACACCCGTTCGTACTGGTCGAGGCGGCGCATCGTCTCCGACCACGCGTCCTCCTCGTCGGCGTGGGCCGTGTGGCCCTCCTGCCAGAGGAACTCCTTGGTGCGGAAGAACGGCTTCGTCTCGGTGGCCTCCCAGCGGATGACCGAACACCACTGGTTCACGCGCAGGGGGAGGTCACGGTGGGAGCGCACCCACTCCGCGAGGTAGGGCGTGATGATGGACTCGCTGGTGGGGCGGACCGCCATCCGCTCCTCTAGCTCCTCCTCGCCGCCGTGGGTGACCCACGCCACCTCGGGGTCGAACCCCTCGATAATCTCCGATTCGCGTTCGAGGTACGATTCGGGGATGAGAACGGGGAAGTAGGCGTTCTGGACGCCGGTGTCTTTGAACCAGCCGTCGAGATACTCCTTGAGATTCTCCCAGAGGGCGTAGCCGCGCGGCCGGGTGACGATGAACCCGCCCATCGGCGCGTAGTCCGCGAGGCCCGCCTTCTGTACGACTTCGGCGTACCACTCGCCGGTGTTGTACTCCTTGCTCTCGGTGATGCCGAGTTCCTGTTCGCCGCTCATGGGCCGAACTATCCCGGCCGGCGCTTAAACCCGACGTATCCGGGGCCGTGGGCGCCGGACGCTCAGACGCACCGGCGGGTGCCCCAACGCTTAGTGGCGCACACATCGAGGGGCGAGTATGAGCGACACCGTCGTCCTGAGCGACGACAAAACCGTTTCGCCGGAGATACGGGCCGAGATTCTCGAACCCGCCGGCGTCGAAATCGAAATTTTACAGGAGAAGACGGAGGACGCCGTCGCCGCGGCGCTCGAAGACGCCGCAGGCGTCATCGTCGACGCCGGTACGCCGATAACCGAGCGAGTGCTCGAAGGTGCCCGAAACCTGAAAGTCGTCGGGCGGGCGGGTATCGGCGTCGACAACGTGGATGTGACGGCCGCCGCCGAGCGCGGCGTGACGGTGGTGAACGTCCCCGACTACTGCCTCGACGAGGTGTCGACGCACGCGCTCGCGTTGTTGCTGTCGTGTGTCCGCTCGGTCCCCCGCTACGACAGGCAGACCCGTGCCGGCGGGTGGGACTGGGAGGCGGGCAGGGAGATGTTCCGCCTCCGCGGCCGGACGCTCGGACTCGCCGGGTTCGGCAACATCGCACGCCGCCTCGCGTCGAAGGTCCGAACGCTGGGCGTCGACGTGATTGCCTACGACCCGTACGTCGATGCGAGCGAGATGGTCGACTACGGCGTCGAACAGGTGGATTTCGACGGACTGCTCGAACGCTCGGACTACATTTCAGTACATCTCCCGCTCTCCTCCGAAACCGAGGGCCTGTTCGACGCCGATGCGTTCGCGGCGATGGACGACGACGCGATTCTCGTCAACACCGGGCGGGGCGGCGTCGTCGACGAGTCCGCGCTCAGTGAGGCGCTCGAAAAGGATGTTATCGGACGCGCCGGACTCGACGTGTTAGAGGAGGAGCCGCCCGACCCCGACAATCCCCTGCTCGCGAGCGACGACGCCGTGGTGACGCCCCACGCCGGCTGGTACTCCGAGGAGGCGCGCCGGGAGCTCGCCCGGAGCGTGGCGGCGGACGTGGCGGCCGTCCTTGATGGGGAGGAACCCACGAACCCAGTCGACCCGGACACGCCCTGGGTGTAGGGGCTCGGTTTTGGGAAGCCTTTTATAACACGGCCCGTTACTGCGTGGCAAGCGGGTTTTCGGTGCCTCCTCGCCTCGGCGAGGTCATCTGACCACAGTATCAACCCCGCACAGACTATGGCAGACCGAGTGGTTCATTCTGTAGGCGATGGCCGCGTTCGGGTCGCGTTCCGCGGCCCCGAGCCGGTGGCGTCCGATTCCAAACCCGACCCAGTATTCGCATCTCGACTATGAGCACGGTAGACCAGCAACTCGAAGACCTTCAGGCAACGATAGAGAGCGAGATTCCCGACACGATATCCGTGACGGACGTGCGCTACGAGGGGCCGAAACTCGTCGTGTACACCCGGGACCCGAAGGCGTTCGCCTCGGACGGCGACCTCGTGCGCCAACTCGCCTCGAAACTACGCAAGCGCATCGACGTGCGTCCGGACCCGGACGTGCTGTCCCGACCCGACAAGGCGCGCGAGCAGGTGATGGACGTGATTCCCGAGGACGCGGGCGTCAGCAGCCTCGACTTCTACGAGGACACCGGCGAGGTCATCATCGAGGCGTCCAAGCCCGGGATGGTCATCGGCCGCCACGGGTCGACGCTCCGGGAGATAACCCAGGAGACCGGCTGGACGCCGGAAGTCGTCCGCACGCCGCCCATCGAGTCCTCCACCGTTTCGAACGTCCGAGGCTTCCTCAAACAGGAACGCAACGAGCGCCGCGAGTTCCTGGAGAAGGTCGGGCGCCAGATTCACCGCGAGGAGATGTCCGACGACGAGTGGGTCCGCATCACTACCTTGGGTTGCTGTCGTGAAGTCGGACGCGCGAGTTTCATCCTGAACACCCCCGAGTCGCGCATCCTCATCGACTGCGGCGACAAGCCCGGCGCCGAGGACGAAGTGCCCTACCTCCAGGTGCCGGAAGCGCTCGGCGCGGGCGCACAGAACATCGACGCAGTCGTCCTCACCCACGCCCACCTCGACCACTCCGCGCTCATTCCCCTTCTCTTTAAGTACGGCTACGACGGCCCCATCTACACGACCGAACCGACGCGGGACCTGATGGGCCTGCTCCAACTGGACTACCTCGACGTGGCGAACAAGGAGGGGCGCACGCCGCCGTACTCCTCGGAGATGGTCCGGGAGGCAATCAAGCACACCTACCCCATCGAGTACGGCAACGTCACGGACATCGCGCCGGACGTGAAGCTCACGCTCCACAACGCCGGGCACATTCTCGGCTCCGCGGTGTCGCACTTCCACATCGGTGACGGCCTCTACAACGTCGCCTTCTCCGGCGACATCCACTACGAGGACACCCGCCTGTTCAACGGCGCGGTCAACGACTTCCCGCGCGTCGAGACGCTGGTGCTCGAATCCACCTACGGCGGGCGCAACGACTACCAGACCGACCAGGCCGATTCGGAACGCAACCTGCTGGAAGTCATCAACGAGACGCACGACCAAGGCGGCAAAATCCTGATTCCGGCGTTCGCGGTGGGGCGCTCCCAGGAGATTATGCTCGTCTTAGAGGAGGCGATGCGCGAGGGGAAGATTCCGGAAATGCCCATCCACCTGGACGGGATGATATGGGAGGCGACGGCCATCCACACCACCTACCCCGAGTACCTCCGCGACGAACTCCGGGATAGAATATTCCACGAGGACTCGAACCCGTTCCTCGCTGACCAGTTCAACCACATCGACGGCGGCGACGAGGAACGGGAGGACGTCGCGGGCGGCGACCCCTCCATCATCCTCTCTACCTCCGGGATGGTCACCGGCGGGCCCATCATGTCCTGGCTCCGCCACCTCGGCCCGGACCCGGACACGACGATGACGTTCGTCGGCTACCAGGCACAGGGGACGCTCGGCCGGCGCATCCAGAACGGCCGCCGCGAGGTGGCGATGCCCGACGACCGGGCGCGCGCCGACAACCTCTCGCTGAACTTCGACGTCGAGACGGTCGACGGGTTCTCCGGTCACGCCGACCGGCAGGGACTGGAGGACTTCGTGAAGACGATGAACCCCAGACCCGAAAAGGTGCTCTGCGTCCACGGCGACGAGCGCTCCGTTCAGGACCTCTCCTCCGCGCTGTACCACGACTACAACATGCGGACGTTCGCGCCGAAGAACCTGGAGACGTTCCGCTTCCTCTGAAAGCCCTCG
>Ga0207719_100216_pt1 | contig 45479 bp, 46 predicted proteins | sample A23P1SouthBayCA_2_FD_187279 | JGI IMG/M metagenome (GOLD analysis project Ga0207719, IMG submission 187279) | Aerobic enrichment media microbial communities from Eden Landing Ponds, California, USA - A23 P3 (3) (SPAdes) | ecosystem: Environmental > Aquatic > Marine > Unclassified | place... | reverse complement strand
TGCTGTCTACCCCGCCGAGTCGCTCGCCGCCGCCGCCGAACGCCAGGACGGCGACCCGGGCGGCGTCGAGATCAACTTCGACGCCGCGGCGTACCGCGATGACGTCCGGGCGATCGTCACCAGTGTCGAATGATGACTCGTCGGACGCCCGTCGCTGCGACCGCACACCGGCGGCCCGAACCGACCGCACACAGTCAGCCCCCCGCTGACGCCGCCCCCCCTGACGCCAGCCCTCTCCCCCTGACGCCGGCCTCCGGACGACGCCGGCCCTCCACTCCACGACACACGACGGAGGTACCCCACCAATGACACCCGACGACGGCGACGAGCCCACCACCGTCGCCAGCACGTACTTCGACCGGTCGAGAGGCACCGATCTCGCAACCACGATCGCGTACGCGGTCGCCGAGGCAGAGGGCGTCTCCCCCGAGTCGCTCGAACCGCCGCTGTACGACTCCGTCGACCCGGAAGGCCTGGAGCGGGCGCTGTTTCACGCCCGTTCGGACGCCGCCCGGGCGCGGACCGCCGCGTTCCCCTACCACGGGTATCGCGTCCGCGTCCGCGGCGACGGCCACGTGCGCGTCGTCGACACCGCCGGGACGTGACGCCGTCTCGTGGACGTGTTTCCACGGAACGTGACGACTACGCTCCGGAAACCAAGACCTTTCATCCTGCCTGCTCTCAAGGGTAGGTAATGACACTCCGGTCGGTCCTGGCCTGTGCCGCCGTCGTCCTCCTCGTAGCGGCGGGCCCCGTCGCCGGCGTCGATCCGGGGCTGGCCCCACAGCCGGCGACGGACGCGGAGGTCGAGTACGACAGCACCCTGATCAGGATCGACCTCCGGGAAGACGGGTCGGCCGCCTGGACGATCTCCTATCGCGTCGACCTCCAGGACGAGAACGCCACGGAGGCCTTCGACTCCCTCCAGGAGGACATCCGGGCGAACCGCTCGGCGTTCGAGGCACAGTTCGCCGACCGGATGAACCGAACCGCGCGCGCGGCGGAGAACGCGACCGGCCGGGAGATGTCGATCCGGAACGTCACCGTGAGCACGAGCCGGGACGCGATCCAGCAGGACGGGATCGTCACCTACACGTTCGCGTGGACGGACTTCGCGAGCGCCTCGAACGGGACCCTCCGCGCCGGCGACGCGATCTCGGGGTTCGAGCTCGAATCCGGCACGACGCTGTTTGTCTCCTGGCCCGAGGGGTACGGCGCCGTCTCGATCAGCCCCAACGACCCCGACCAGCGAAGCGAGGGCGTCGCGGCCTGGAACGGTCCGACGGTGTTCGCCACGGACGAGCCCCGCCTCGTGCTCTCGACCGACGCCGTGACGCCGACCGGAACCGGGGAGTCACCGTCGACCGACGACGGCTCGACGCCCGGGACCACGACGACGCCCGGGCGGTCCGAGAGCGGGATGAACCCGCTTCTCGTCGGCCTCGCCGGGGTCGTCCTCGTCGGCCTCGCGGCCGCCGCGTGGTACCGGAGACGCGGGTCGGGCGAGACGGCGTCCGACGCCGGCGGTGAGCCTCCCGCGGGCGGCGCCGGGGCATCCACGACGACCGGCGGCGCCGGGACGGCCACGACGGCCGACGACGCCGGGCGCAGTGGCGCCCGGGACGCCGCCGCCGGAGCTAACGCCGGCGCCACCGGGAGCGCCGAGGAGCTTCTGAGCAACGAGGAACGGGTCCTGCGCCTGCTGGAGGACAACGGCGGGCGCATGAAACAACAGGGGGTCGTTGAGGAACTCGGCTGGACCGACGCCAAGACCAGCCAGGTCGTCGGAACGCTACGCGACGAGGAGGAGATCGAGGTGTTCCGGATCGGCCGGGAGAACGTCCTCGCGCTCCCGGGGGAGACTGATCTATGAGCCCGGGATCGCTGGACGAGGGTCCGTCGTCGCGCCGCCCCGGGAACCCGGAAATCCGGCGACATCGGGACGGTAAAACTCGATTAAACCCGGTTAACTGGGCGCGACGGTCTCGGGTTTATATGTTGGTGGGGGGCGTACGTGGAGATACGATGAGTCGGATCAAGGCGGCGCTCGTGGCCCTGCTGGTCGTCGCCGGGACGATGGCGGCAGTCCCGGCGGCGGGACTGGCGCCGGGGCTCGGCGCGCCCGACGGTGGCGAGGCGGGCGCCGGGCCGGCGGCCACGAACGGCTCGACGCCGGAGAACGGATCGGCGGCAGGAAACGCCACGGGCAACGAATCGATCGCGCCGGGCGCCCAGCTGACGGGGATCGTCGGCGTCCAGAAGGCCGAGATCGAGGGCGAGGTCGAGAGCCGGGGCTTCGCGATCGCGCTCAACCGCTCGGAGGGCAACGCCTCGAAAGCGGCCGTCATCGCGGGCCAGGTGCGGAACCTGAACGCGAGCCTCGACCGGCTCCGGGAGCGAAAGGCGGATCTGCGGTCCCTGCGGAACGACAGCGCCATCACGAACGACACGTACCGCGCCCGGATGGCCGAGCTGGCGGCCCGGATGGCGACGGTGAAGCGCCTCGCGAACCAGACGGAGAACGCGAGCCAGGGCATCCCGGAGGACACACTGCGGCAGAACGGGGTCAATCCGAACGCGATCCGGGAGCTCAAGCGGAACGCGAAGAACCTGACCGGCCCCGGGGTGGCGGAGATCGCGCGGGAGATCGCCGGTGAGGGAGCCGGCAAGGGTCTCGGGCCGCCGGACCATGCCGGACCACCAGTCCACGTCGGGCCGCCCGGAGACGACAACGACACCGGTCCGCCGGGCGACCCCGGCCCACCCGATGACGACGGCGACGGTTCCGACGGGAGCGACGGCGATGACGACTCGAACGGGCCTCCCCTCGACATCCCCGGTATCGAATCCCCTGGCGGATCGAACGACACGGGGACGAACGCGACCGACGACGGGGGAGACGGCGGCGATGACGACGACGGTCCGATGTCGGTCGGTGGCGCGTCCCGCGCCACGTCGTCGCTGTCCGTCGTACTCGCGACGCGTCAGTGACATTCTCCGCGCCGTGAACGGCGGGATTCTCCCGCTGAAAGAAGATCGTCAAAGGTAGTCACGCAACACGGCCCCGAACCCGGCGGCGCCGACGGCGAAGGAGACGAGGCCGCCGATGCCGGTCAGCGCCAGTGCCCCGTTGATCCCGGCCGCCAGGAGCAGGGGTTTCAGCCAGCCGTCCTCGCGCCCGATCAGGCGCTCCGCGATCGCGAGAAAGGCGATCGACGCCCCGGCGGCCCACGCGATGGTCGCGATGACGGCCAGCGGGATCGCGATGATGATGAGCACCACGCTCAGCACCATCAGGAAGATCAGGACGACGAGCGCGAGCAGGGCGAAGATCCCATACAGGAACGAGTCGACCGGTTCCTCGACCACCTCGGTCATCTTCGCCTCGACGTACTCCTCGGCGACCGCGACCAGGATCGCGCCGACGATCAGCGTCGTCAGGAAGGCCCCGACGGCACCCCCGCCGAGGCCCGTCCCGAGGTCGATGCTGATATCGAACCCCGGTTCGGCCCCGGGTTCGAGCGCCGAGAGGGCGTTCCACGACACCTGCTGGAGTCCGTTCACGAACGGATCCCCTCGTCCGACGGCTGAATAAGTGGGGTGTCAGCCGGACGCCGCGCGTCAGTCCCCACAGAGGTCGACGAAGTTCCGCAGGACGCGCAGGCCAGCGTCGCCGCTCTTCTCGGGGTGGAACTGGGTGCCGAAGACGGTGCCCGACTCGTCGGCGACGACGCTCGCGAACTCGCCGCCGTACTCCGTGGTGGCGACGGCCGCGTCGTCGTCCTCCGGGTCGGCGTAGTAGGAGTGGACGAAGTAGGCGTGCTCGCCGTCGACGCCCTCCATGAGGGGATGGTCGCGGACGACGTCCAGTTCGTTCCAGCCCATGTGGGGGACCTTCACGCCGTGGAACCGGACGTTCCGGCCGGGGATCAGGTCCAGCCCGCGGGCGTCGCCCTGGCCGGCGTGGTCGGCCTCCTCGGACTCGGAAAGGAGCATCTGCATACCCAGGCAGATGCCGAAGAGGGGCGTCTCCGAGGCGGCGACGGCCAGCAGGTCCTCCCGGAGGGGTTCGGCGTTCTCCATCCCCTCCGAGAACGCCCCGACCCCGGGCAAAACGACGCCGTCGGCGGCGTGGATCGCCCCGGAATCGGCGGTGATCTCGACGTCGGCCCCGGCGCGTTCGAGCCCCCGGACCGCGCTCCGCAGGTTCCCGAGGCCGTAGTCGACGACGACGACGTCGGCAGCCCGCTGGCGCGTCGTGCTCATGGACGTGGCTACTCCCCCGGCGGTCAAGTCGCTTTCCGTTCCCCCAGCGTCGCCGCCGTCGGCGGCCCCCGGGAGGCCGCGAGCGAGGCCGACGTCGACCCCGGACCGTCGTATACTGTCGGACAGAACGTTTGATACTCTCCGCCGGGACCGTCGCCCGGCGGAATGTATCACTGCTTCTGTCCGACAGTATAGGGAACTGTACCGGTGTCGCCCGCTGTCAACGCGAACTGCCCCCTGATCCACACCGAGCGTTAGCTGCTCGACGGTCGAGGACAGGGAGAGGAGAAACGAAGCGGGAAGGAATCGAACTGATTACCGGTTGCGGACCGCGAGCAGCGCCACCGCGAGCAGTGCGGCGATGGCGATGCCGACGCCGAACCCGGGCTGGCCGGAGCTCGACGTTTCCGTACTGCCAGAGTCGGTACTGTCACCGTCGGAGCTGTCGGTGCCGTCCGAGCTGTCGGTTGCGGTGCTGTCCATGTCGCTCCCGCCGTCGTCGGACATGGTGACGTCACGCTCGGAGAAGTGGTTCAGCGCGACGAGGACGTCGGCGCTGGCCTCGGCACTGCTGGACTGCTGGACCAGGAACTTCGAGGTGGAGCCGCCGTCGGCTGCACTCCGGAGTTCGCTGTGTGAGGAGGCCCTGGCAGCGGCCTCACCGTCGACCGTCACGCTCATGTCCTCCGTCGAGTCGATGACGGCCTCGGAGACGGAGGCGATGACGACCCGCCCCTCGCTCTCGGTGCGCTCGGCGGTCATGTTGACCTGGCCCTCGCTCTCCTGGGTCACCTCGACCGTGGTGTCCTGACTGTAGTTGGCGACGCCGGCGACGAACTCGCCGCTGGCGTTGGCGGACTCCTGCACGTACACCTCGGCCGCCGCGGTGCCGTTCGCGATCATCTCCTCGGTCTGCTCGTCGTCCTCGGTGCGCTCCTCGCCGTAGGCACGGAAGACGAGCTTGCTGTCGCTTTCGAGGTCGGCCGTGACGTTACCCTCGTCGTTGACCGTGACGGCGCCCTCGCCGACCACGATGAACGTGCCCTTCTGGCCGTCGTCGGTGGTGACGACGACGCGGCTGTCGGACTCGCTCTCGGCCTCCGCACTGCTGGAGAGGTTGACGCCGACGTACTGGCCCTCCTCACCGGCGCTGATGACCAGGATGCCCTTCGAACTGTCGTGGGCCGTCATCGTCGCGCCGCTCTCGGCCGAAACCGTCGTGCTGGTCTCGGACTCGCCCTGCATCGAGAGGCCAGCGCCCGTGAACGCCGTCACCGCGGACAGCTCGGCACCGGCGTCGACGCTCCCCTGGCTGTGCGCCTGGCTCTGTGACTGGATCCGCGCCGACTCGAACATCGTCTCGCCGTCCACCGCGTAGTCGGCGATGACGTTCCCCGACGCGTTGAACGACGTGTGTGCGCCCGCGTACGTCTTCGCCTCCGCGCTTCCCTGAGAGCGCATCGTGATGTCGCGCTCGGAGAAGTGGTTCAGCGCGACGAGGACGTCGGCGCTGGCCTCGGCGCTGGCGGACTGGCGGACGAGGAACTTCGAGGTGGAGCCGCCGTCGGCGGCGCTCTCGAGTTCGCTGTAGGAGGACGCCTCGGCGGCGGCCTCACCGTCGACCATGACCTCGAGCTCCTCCGTCGAGTCGATGACGGCCTCGGAGACGGACGTGATGACGACGCGCCCCTCGCTCTCCGTGCGCTCGGCGGTCATCTCGATCTCGCCCTCGCTCTCCTGGGTGACCTCGACGGCGGTGTCCTGGCTGTAGTTGGCGACGCCGGAGACGAACTCGCCGCTTTCGTCAGCCGACTCGCGCACGTACACCTCGGCCGCCGCGGTGCCGTTCGCGATCATCTCCTCCTGGCGCTCGTCGTCCTCGGAGCGCTCCTCGCCGTAGGCACGGAAGACGAGCGTGCTGTCGCTCCCGAGCTCGGCGGTCACGTTGTCGTCGCCGTTGACGGCCACGGAGCCGTTCCCGACGACGATGAACGTGCCCTTCTGGCCGTCGTCGGTGGTGACGACGACGCGGCTGTCGGACTCGCTCTCGGCCTCCGCACTGCTGGAGAGGTTGACGCCGACGTACTGGCTCTCCTCGCCGGAGTCAACCACGAGGATGCCCTTCGAACTGTCGTGGGCTTCCATGGTCGCGCCGCTCTCGGCGGAGACCGTCGTGCTGGCCCCGACCTCGCCCTGCACCGAGAGGCCGGCACCCACGAAGTCAGTCACCGCGGACAGGTTGGTGTTGCCGTCGAAGCTTCCCTGACTCCGTGCCTCCGACTGTGACTGCACCCGCATCGACTCGAACATCGTCTCGCCGTCCACCGCGTAGTCGACGACCGCGTTACTCGTTGTATCGAACGACACGTGCGTACCCGCGTACGCCTGCTGCTGGCTCTGAGCTGCCATGGCCGCCGGCCCGACGGTGCCGACCACGAGCAGCACCGCCAGCAGCGGTGCCGTGAGTCTGTTATCGAACATTGCACCTGCACGTACACCGGGGAAGTGAATATAAATGGGCGATCGTGACCCCGAAACAACGGGGATTTCGCCGGATCGACGCCGTTCTAATCCGGCCGCAGTATTGCGGTTTTACGTTTTAGCCGGATTTCCTCGATCGAAAGCGTCGAAAGATTTAAGTACCATTTTCCTCGAGGTCGGTGTCCGGCAGCGTCACCACGTTCTCGCGGCCGAGACGGAACGTTTCGATCGACCCGTCCTCGCGCATCCCCCGGATCACCTTGCTCGTCTTGGCGTCCGTCCAGTCGAGTTCGTCGGCGAGCTCCTGTTGTTTCATGCGTCCGCCGTGTGCGTCGAGCGCCGACCGCACCTGCTCCTCGTTGCTCAGAAGCTCCGTCAGCGGCTGGTCGTCCGTCCCGTCCTCGGCCGGCGAATCCACCCCGACAGCTCCGCCCTCCCCGGTTTCGCCCTCCTCGCCGCCGCTCGCGTCGCCGTCGTCACCCCGGGCCTCCCCGGGGTACTGCCCGCTCCCGAGATACCGCCTGGCCACGACGGCGAGGACGCCGATGAGGACGATCACGCCCACGACGACGAGCGGGAGCGACCCGTCGCCAGCGGGGAGGGGGCCACCGTCCGTCCCGGTGCTCCCTCCCGGCGCGGTCGTTCCACCGCCCGGCGTAGTGGCGTTCGAGACGACGATCCGTGGCTCCCCGGACGCGAAGTGGAACTCGCCGGACCACACCACGGCGCGATCGCGAGCGTCACCTGGCGGCGGCGAGACGGACACTCGCCGGTACCCCTCGGGCCAGGCCACGATCAGCGTCGTCCTGTCGTTGAGAAACACCCCGCCGAGCGCGTCGCCCGCGACGATCGCCGTGTCGTTGCTCGCCGCGAACCCGCTCCAGTCGAACGTGTACCGGATCACCCCGTACCGCTGTCCCGTCGTCCGCTCTTCCGTCGCGTTCACCGTCACGTTCGAGATCGCCATCCTGCGGCCGGTCGCGTCCTCCGCGGTCGCCGCCGACGCACGCATGTCGGTCGCGAACGGGTCCCGGTACGCGCTCTCGTTCGCTTCGATCTCCGCGCGGTGGCGCTCGAACGCCTCGGTGGCGTTCTCGTCGTCGAGCCGGATGTAGTACTCGACCCGCCACTCGCCCGTGCCGTCGGGCCCGATCGTCACCTGGAGCAGGACGCTGTCGGGGTCGATGTCGACGCCGGAGGCCGCGACCGGTGACGATCCCTCCCCGTGGGTGCCCGTCGCGCCGCCGGCGAGGACGAGGACGGCGACGAGGGTGACGACGACGGCGGGACCGAACTCACGGGCCGTCGGGGCCCGTCCCCGGTCCGTCTGGCCTCGCCGCATCACTGCTCCCGGCGACGGTCGCTCGGAGTAAAAAACCCACACGTTTCCCCGGACGTCCCGTGGTCGTCCGTCGTCCACTCGCGATCAGCCATCGCTCGCACCCACGGACACGTTCGTCCCGCCGTCTACGGACGTGTTCGTTCCGGCGTCCGTCTCCGGATCGAAGCTCGGCGCGATCCGCCCGAGCGCGCCGCTTTGCCGGTCGCGGGCGTCGGCTTCGAGCGCCCGGATCGATTCGAGGTCCACGTCCACCTCGAGGAGTACGGCCGCGGACAGTCCATCCGCGGCGACCTCGAGTCGCCCCGCCACGCGCGCGACCGATCGGAACTGTACGTCGAGCGCCGCCCGCCGGGCGAGGTACTCGCTTTCGGATATGGTCCCGTTGTCGCGCGCGCGTTCCAGTTCCCGTGTGCGTTCGAGGAGGTCGTCGAACCGGTCGCGTTTCGCGTCGGACACGTCGGCGACGACCTCCGCCCTCGCTCGCTCCGATCCGGCCCGGGCGAGCCGGACCTCGACCGTCTCCGCGTCGATCTCCCCCGCGTGGCGCTCGCGGTGGACACCGATGGCGCCCACGAACTTCGCTCCCGGGGCCACGGTCGGGGTCGGCGTCCCGGTCGCGTCGACGTCGTCCGTCTCCTCCGCAGCGGGCCCGCCCTCACCCGCCCCGACCCCCGGGACGTGATGTGTCGCACCGGCGGCGAGCGATCCCACGGCGACGACGACGCACACGGCGAGCACGACCGCCATGACGGATCGGCGCATCCTGAATCGAGGTTTCGGACGAACATACATATAAGTGCGACATCGTGACGGCGGATCAACGGGGATTGTCCGATCGGGACCTCTCGATCGACCGCCGCTCGCCACCCGACCGGGCGTTTTATCGGCCGCCCTCCCGAGGCTCTCCCTGATGGAGTCGCTGCACGCCCGCTACCCGTTCCTCGCGGCCGCCCGGGAGGCCGTGAGCGAGGCCGACGTCGACCTCGCGGCGCTCGCGGAGGGCGGCCCGGTCGTCGAGCGGGCCCTCGACCGCGTCCGACTGGCGATCGAGGAGGGTGGCGTCGGCGATCCGGCGAGCGACCGCGTCGAGTTGCTGTCCTACCCGGTCGCGCGCGTCCTCGTCTCGCTGGTCGACGAGCCCGGACTCGTTGCTCGCTACGCCCGCGCCGAGGCCGACACCGCCCGCGAGCGCTTCGTCGCGGACATCGAAACCGACGACGACCTCCGGAGCGTCACGCGGGCGCGGATCACGCTCGACGCCCTGCTCGCGGAGTTCGACCTCGACGGGCGAGTCACGGCAGCCGAGGCCGCCGGGACCCCCAGGGGTTCCGGATCGGCGGGGTCACCCCGGTCCGCGCCCGTTCGCGTCGCGGTCGGCGCGTACCTCCGGCTCACCGAGGGTCGATCCGGCCCGCAGTGGCGCCTCGCGACCCGGTCGGTCGCGGACGGCGACGTCACCGTCGCCCGCGAGGAGTTGTACGACCTCCTCGGGGAGGCGGTACGGGAACGGGTCGAGGCCGACCTCCCGCTCTCGGTCCCGGAGGGGATCGCGGACGCGCTCGACGACGCGGTCGCGGACCTCCGGAACCGGCTCGACGATCTCGATCACGACTGGGACATCGACGCTGTCGATCCCGACCTGTTTCCCCCGTGCATCGAGGCCCTGCTCGACCGGGTCAGGGCGGACGATTCCCTGCCCGAACACTCCCGGTTCACGCTCGTTTCCTTCCTCGCCACGGCCGGGATGGACACCGGCGAGATCGTCTCCCGGCTCGCCGCCGGCGACGGCGTCGACCCCGACCGCCTCGAAACGCGGATCGCACACCTCCGCGAGGAGGGTGAGGACGCCGCGTATCCGCCGCCGTCCTGCGAGACGATGGTGGCCTACGGCGACTGCGTGAACACCGACGACCTCTGTGAGCGGGTCGCTCACCCGCTCGCGTATTACGAGCGCCGGCTCGCCGGCGAGAAACCGGGGTGACCGCTACTGCTTCTGTCCCGACAGCCAGTAGCCGAGAAGCGTCATCACGACGACGAACCCCGCGATGGCGCCGACCAGGGCGATCCCGGCCCGTTCGTTCATCGTCCCGTCGCCGAACTGCGTCCCGATGAAAATCAGCGCGAGAATGAACAGCCCGACGCCGGCCGCGCCGACGACGATCTCCAGCTTCGTCTCCCGGTCCATCGTGTGCCGGCTTTCCCGGGCCGGGGCAAAAGCCCTTCGACACCGCCGTCCCGGGCTACGCGTCCCCGTTCCCGCCGGCGTCCCCGTCGGCGTACTCCCCGAGGCTGGTGCGCGCCGAGCGCCCGACGAGTTCGTCGAAGTCCTCGCCCTCGGCGAGGGCAGTCTCCAGCTTGACGCGGTAGTTGCCGCCGTCGGTCGTATAGAGGTCGCCGGGGTGGAAGAAGTACCAGTCCTCCTCGTCGAAGCGGACGCCGACCCGGGCCTTCGCGCCGAAATTCTGCGCGAAGAAGATCAGCGACTCGACCTCCTCGCCCGAGAGGTAGATCGGGTCGCCGGAACTCGACTTGGCCTCGATCGCGTAGAACGACTCGCCGTCGCCGGCGAGGACGTCCGGCAGGTCGCGTTCGGTGGCGCTCCCGGAGGCCGGCGCGCGCATCACGGCAAAGCCCGCGTCGTCGAGTTCGTTGACGAGTTCCCGCTCGCGACGGTCGCCCTTCCGGCTCGCGGACATTCTCGTCCGTCCGGACGGCGCCGGGGTACTAAAACGCGGCGGGGTGTGTCAGCGCGTTCGACCCGCGCAGACGAAACCTATTCCCGCGTCTCCCGAGTACGGACGCCCATGACCGACACCTTCGACGCCGACGGGATCACCCTGCGCCGGCTCCGGGAGCACGTCTGGGAGATGGACCGGGAGGGCGACATGCGCGTACCGGGGCGCGTGCTCGCGAGCGAGGCCCTCTTAGAGGAGATCGCCGACGACAGGACGCTCACGCAGTTGCGAAACACCACGCACCTGCCCGGGATCCGAAAACACGCCATCTGTATGCCCGACGGCCACCAGGGCTACGGCTTCCCCGTCGGCGGCGTGGCGGGGATCGACGCCGAGAAGGGGTGTATTTCACCTGGAGCGGTCGGCTATGACATCAATTGTGGCGTCAGATTGATACGAACGAATCTTTCGTATAGTGATGTACGTGGGCGTGAAGAAAAGCTTGTCGATGCTCTTTTTAACAATATACCGTCAGGTCTCGGCGGCGGCGGCGTGGTCGAGTCGGACGTCGGTACAGTCGAGGAGATTCTGGACCGGGGGATGGACTGGGCGCTCGAACACGGCTACGCGGTGCCCGAGGACCTGGAACACTGCGAGGACGAGGGCGTCTTCGATCGGAGCGACCCCGCGATGGTCTCGCAGGAGGCCAAAAACCGCGGCAAGAGCCAGATCGGGTCGCTGGGGTCGGGCAACCACTTCCTCGAAGTCCAGCGCGTGACCGACGTGTTCCTGGAGTCGGTCGCCGCCGAGTTCGGCCTACAGGAGGACCAGGTCGTCGTCCTGATCCACTGTGGCTCCCGGGGCCTGGGCCACCAGGTCTGTACGGACTACCTCCGGAAGATCGAGCAGGCCCACCAGGGCCTCCTGCGCCAGTTGCCCGACAAGGAACTCGCCGCCGCGCCGGCGGGCTCGCAACTGGCGGAGGAGTACTACCTCGCGATGGGGGCGGCGATCAACTACGCGTGGGTGAACCGCCAGCTCGTGATGCACCGCACCCGCCAGGTGTTCGAGGACGTGTTCGACCGATCCTGGGAGGAGATGGACATGCACCTCCTCTACGACGTCGCCCACAACATCGCGAAACGGGAGGTTCACGAGGTCGAGGGCGAGGACCGTGAGCTGTTCGTCCACCGCAAGGGCGCGACGCGGGCGTTCCCGGCCGGACACCCGGAGGTCCCCGAGGCCTACCGCGACGTGGGCCAGCCGATCATCATCCCCGGCAGCATGGGCGCGGGGAGCTACGTCCTCCGGGGCGGCGAGGCGTCGATGGACCTCACCTTCGGGTCGACCGCCCACGGCGCGGGCCGGCTGATGAGCCGGACGCAGGCCAAGGGGGAGTTCTGGGGCGGCGACGTGCAGACGGACTTGCGCGAGCAGAACCAGGTGTACGTCAAGGCCCAGTCGGGGGCGACCATCGCGGAGGAGGCCCCCGGGGTGTACAAGGACGTCGACGAGGTCGTCGGGGTGTCGGACGCCCTGGGCATCGGCGACAAGGTCGCCCGGACGTACCCCGTCTGTAACATCAAGGGGTGAGGACGGTGCCAGGAGACGACGCCGGCGGGACGGTCGATCGCGTGGTCCTGTACCGGGCACCGACGACGGTCGCGGACGCCGGCGCGATCGCCGGCTGGCTCGACGACCGGATCGACGCCGAGGTCCGGGTCAGGGAGCGCTTTCTCGACTGGCTCCGCGACGGCGGCGCGGACGGGGAGGACTCGACGCCGGCCGAAACGGGCGGGTCGGCGACGACCGACGATCTCGCCCGGGCGTTCGCGGAGGCGCGCGTACTCTCGCCGTACGACCGGGAGACGGGAAACACCATGCTCGGGATCCGGCGCTACGAGGAGCGCGTCCTCGCGGACCCCGAGCGCGGCGGGGGCGTCCTGTACGACGGGCTCGCTCTCCAGCGAGCCCTGAACGGGTGGCTCCCCGGGAGGGAGCGTTCGCTCTCCGTTCTCCACGTCGTCCCCCTGGATCGCGCGATCGGCACCTGGGGCGACCACGACGGGCGCTGGCACAAGCGCGTGAACGTGCTCGGCCAGCCCGCGCTCGTCTCCGTGCCGGGGCTGTACGAGGCGCCCGCCAAACCCGAGAGCTACTACGAGGAAAAGGGGAAACACGCCCTGCTGTCGGGCGACGCGCCGCCCAGGGAGGTGCTCGAAGGGGAAGTCGAGGGGCGGTTCCTGATCGAGGACGACCCGAGGACGACGGAGGCGCTGAAGGGTTACGTCCTTCAGGCGGTCCACCTCGTCGAGACCGGCGAGGCGTTCTGCGACGAGGAGGGCTGTCGCCTCGCGAACCCCCACCGCCAGCCGGGCGTGATCGAGGCCCAGCTGGAGGAACCGGCCTTTTGCCCCGAGCACGCCGAACGGTACGCGTAGCCGGGACGGCCTCTCGATTCTTCCGGGCGCATCGTAGTACTGTTCTCAGTGGCGCGCGCTCTCGCGGCGCCAGGGCCGCGAGAGCGACGCGCGAGGGATGAGCGAGCGACGTGAGCGCACCCGACGAGGAAAAAGGTACGCAGCCTCTATCCATCAACTCGATTTCTAATGTCTCCGATATTGATAGAATTGAATCACCATTTATCGGGGTCCAGGGAAGCTCCCGGAGAGGGGACGGGAGGCCTCCCCGGAACCGCGGATCCGAGCCGGTCGCGCAACGCCTATGGGCGCGAGTCGCGAACGCTTCCCCGATGACTGATTCCCGGAGCGCCGGAATACCGACCGGTGGCGTCACCAGACGGGGATACCTCCTGACTGCCGGGGCGGCCGCCGCCGGGCTCGGGAGCGGCCTCGCCGGCTGTGCCGGGTTCGGGTCGCGACCCTCGGGGTACGACCTGGACCAGGCGGGGTTCGACCCGCCCGACCGCCCCGACGACGAGTCCTACCTCGGCGAGGACGTGTCGATGTTCCGGCGCGGGCTCCGCCGGCTGGGGTACTACCCCGGGGAGACGGTCCCCACGAGTGTGTCGATCAACTGGGAGTTGCCGGTCAACTACATCGGCCACAACGCGCCGAAGGCGAGCCCGCTCCCGACGCCGGACGGGGAGACGATCCTGATCCCGGCCGACACGGGCAAGATGCACGCCGTCTCGCCAAAGGGGAAACACCAGTGGACGACGGGGACGCGGGCGACGCGCCAGGGGTTTCACGCCACGCCGGTGGTCGTCGACGGCGTCGCGTACCTCGGGGGGTACGACGGCGCGAACCGCGGCCAGGAGGCCGGGATGTACGCCTTCGACGTCGGGACCGGCGAGATCGTCTGGCGCACCGCGGAGATGGACGGGTCGGTCGCGATCGGCTCAAGCGCCGGCTACTGGGAGGGGTACCTGTACGTCGTCGTCGAGCACCGCCACCCCGAGAAGAAGGGCGAACTGTGGGTGTTCGACGCCCAGACCGGCGAGGGACTGTTCAGGGACGACCGCATCGACGGCATGCCCCACCCGACGGTCGCGATCAGCCCCACCCACGAGCGCCTGCTCACCGGGTCGAACGACGGGCGCGTGTACTGCTGGGAGTTCCCCTCACTCGAATTCGCCTGGGACTTCGAAACCGGCGCCCCGGTGAAGGGGCCGATCGCGGCCTACGACGGGAGCGCCTTCGCCGGCTCCTGGGACGGGCACCTCTACCGGCTCGGCCTCGAAGACGGGACGGAGGAGTGGTCGTTCGAGACCGGCGACATCGTGATGTCCGCGCCGGCGGTCGACCCCGAGGCCGGCGTCGTCTTCTTCGGGGGCGACGACCGCCACGTGTACGCCCTCGACGCCGCAACCGGCGATGAGGTGTGGGCGACGGACGTCCACGGCCGGGTGATGGGCGCCGTGGCGGTCACGGCCGACGCCGTGCTCGCGGGCACGACCGCGGCGGAACTCGTCGCCCTGGAGAAGGACACCGGCGACCGCCGGTGGTCCGTCGACACCAGGGGCCACGTCACGAGCGAGCCGGTGCCCCACGACGGCCGGATCTACGTCGCCGAACGCGCCGTCGTCCCGGGGTACTGGGACGACGACGGGGAGGCCACCACCGAGACTCCCGGCCACGCGTACTGCCTGGTCGACGGGTAGCGATCCATCGCGGTGGCCGGACTACTCCGGCACTCGTCCACTGTCGAGCGTGAGGTACCCGCCGGCCAGCGACTCCCGGCGGAACTCGACACACCGCGCTTGCAACCGTTCCGCCGCCGCCTCGACCGAGCGTTCGAGGTCCAGCGCCGGCGAGTCCGTAGAGAGCCGGTTCCCGGGCGCGCCCAGGCGGACGAACCCCCGGAAGGCGAGGTTCGCGGGCGCCGCGAGGGGGTGGTCGCTCCGGCCCGCGTGCAGCAGGGTGATCCGCCCGCCGGGAGCGAGCAGGTCACACCAGTGATCGACGGCTCCCCCGGGGTCGTCGAACATCCCGACGACGAACGTCGCGAGGACGGCGTTCGCCTGACGGACGGGGGGTCGCGTCGCGTTCCCGCGCACGAGGCCGACGTTCTCCCAGCCGGCGCGTCCGACCCGGGACCTCGAGCGCGCGAGGACGCCGGCCGCGAGGTCGATCCCGACGACCCGGCCCCCGGGGCCGACGGCACGCCGGAGGTGCGGGAGGTTTGCCCCGGTACCGGCGCCCATCTCGACTGCGGTCTCGCCGGGCGCGAGCGAGAGGGCGTCGACGGCCCGCTTCCGGACGCGCGCGATTCCGGGCGCGCCGCTCGCGAGCAGGTCGTACAGCCCGGCCCACCGGCTGTAGAACCGCTCGACGGCGTCGTGCCCGTGGGCTGGCTGCTCCATGTGCCCGATCCGGACCGCGAGGAAAAAGGCCTGTCGTCGTTCCGGGAGTCGCCCTACAGGATCCGGTATCGTCCCGCGACGAGGCCGAGGACCGCCCCGGTGAAGTGCGCGAGGACGGCGCTGTTGGTCCCGCTGAGAAGGACCGTGAGCCCGCCGGCGAGGAGCGCGACGACGACGATCCCCGCCCGCAGGGGGATCCGGTCGGCGAGTCGGGCGCTCACGGGGTTCGCCGCGAGCAGGTACCCCACGAGCGCGAACCCGGCGCCGCTGATGCCGAGCACGCCCACCCGCCAGCCGAAGGCGCCGGCGGCAAACACCTGCGAGAGGCCGGCGATCGCGCCCGTCGCGATCACGAACGCGTGAAACCGCGCCGTCGACGTCCCGTATGCGACGACGGTGCCGGCGGTGAGGATCACGACGGCGTTGGCGACGAGGTGGGCGATCGAGTCGTGCGCGTACACGCTGGTCAGGAGGGTCCAGGGCCGGGCGAACGGCGCGGCGAGGACGAAGGCACCCCTGCCGAGCGTCCAGGCGAGGGCGGAGACGACGACCATCGCGGCGAGCGTCTGGACGATCGCGCTGCCGGCGACCGCCTCCTGCCAGGACTCCCGCTCCGCCTCCGGGGGCAGGTCCGGCTCTTCGGTCGCCATCGCTCAGTCCGAGTCCGCCGGGGCCGCGACGGCGTCGCGTTCACCCTCGGGTTCGTCGCCGCCGGCGTCCTGCCACTCCGCCGCCCACGCCTCGATCTCCTCGAACACCGGACAGAGGGCCCTCCCTTTCTCCGTCAGCGAGTAGTACGTCGCCACCGGGGCGTCCTCCTCGAATCGGCGGGAGACGATGCCGGCGTCCCCGAGGTCGTCGAGCACCCGCGAGAGCGTCCGCGAACTCGCGTCCGTCGAGCGCTTGAGTTCGTTGAACCGCTTCTCGCCCTCGGTGAGGTCGTGGATGACCACGAGGCGCCACGTCGAGCCGATCTGCTCGATCGAGTCGATCACCGCACACGCCTCCCCGTTCCCGGACTCCGGGTTCCGTGCCATCGTCCCGGCGTTGGTCGCCCTCCCACTTAGTGGTTCGTATCCGAACCGGGTAACGTACGGATACTGGAATCGATCGCGGATCCGCTGCCCCGGTAACACCGGTGTCCCCTGGTTACGCTAATGTCAGAGAAAGTATAAGTTCGTGGGGTTACTATCCGATACTACTGTGGTACGGAGCATCCATCAACGCGTCCGTCGCATCGTTTCCAGCCAGCCCCGGTCACCTCGGGGGGTGGGATCATGGCGGTGAGCACGGCGACCGCCGACGTCGCCCTGCTCGTCGGCCGGGTCCTCTTTGGCGGCGTGCTCGCGTTCATGGGCCTCAACCACTTCATGACGACCGACGGGATGGCCGGCTACGCCGAGTCGAAGGGGATTCCGGCGCCCCGCCTGGCGGTGCTCGGCTCCGGGGCGCTGCTTGCCCTTTCGGGACTCGGCATCGTCGTCGGGGCCTTCCCCCTGCTCGCAGCGCTCGGGCTCGTCGCCTTCTTCGTCGCCACCACGCCGACGATGCACGACTTCTGGCGGTTCGAGGGCGAGCAGCAACAGGAGGAGATGACCCAGTTCCTGAAAAACGCCGCGCTGCTGGGCGGCGCGCTCGCCTTCATCGCGCTCAGTCGCGAGACCTGGGCGTACGCCGTCGGCGTCGGGCTGTAGCGGTTCAGGACAGGTCCCGGACGACCGCCGCCACCGACGCCGCGTCCTCCCCCAGCACGTACACGATCGGTTCGATCCCGTAGCCGCCGGCGTGGTACAGGACGTCCGCTCCGGGGTCCCCCGAGAGCGCGTCGCCGATCGCGGCCTCCGGGTCGTCGTACTCGGCGTCGAACGCCGCGGTGGCGTGGCCCGCCTCGCGCAGCCGGTCGAGGACGTCCTCGCCGTGCCGGACGTTCAGCGCCGCCCGCGCCGGGCTGCCGGCCGCCCGGGCCGCGAGCAGGATCGAGGCGACGTGTGCCGAGGCGCCGAACTCCGGCTCCGCGGGCACCGCGAGCCGCCCCTTCACGGCGAACAGCCGCCCCGGCACCCCGGCGACGTCATCGATGTCCCGCGCGCCCGGGAGACACTCGACGAGGTTCGACCCGACGTTCGGGACGAGCGCCGCGACGCCGTCCGCGCGTTCGAGCGTCCGCAGGCCCCGTCGGATCGAGGCGAGCACGCGTTCGCTCGCCCGCAACTCGCCCTCGGGGTCGTGGATCGCGAACTCCCGCCCCGCGAGCTCCGGCATCGCCTCCTCGTGGAGCCGCGCGAGCAGGTCGCCCTTCTCCAGGCGGCGGATCAGCACCTCGATCTCCGCGAGCGCGCCGACCCGCGAGAGGTCGCCAGCGGCGAGGCCGTCGGCCACCTCCGCCACGAGGTCCCGCACGCGCTCGTCCTCGCGGACGCGCTCGTTGCCCGCGACGTCGCCGTGGACGTACTTCGACACCGCGCTCTGGCTCACGCCCAGGGTCTCGGCCACCTCGCTCTGGGTCAGCCCGCGGTCGCCCAGTTCCGCCGCCAGCATCGACCGCACCGTCGGCAGGAACTCCTCGACGACGACCTCCTCGATGAACTTCATCGGTCGCTCCCCGGCCGGCAGGGGACTGGCCTCACTGCTCCCCCCCGAACTCCCGGTCGCCGCCGATCTTCGAGGCCTGCGGGCCCGACTGGTCCTGGTACTTCGAGCCCCTGTCGGTCCCGTAGGGGCGCTCGGCTGTCGAGGTGAGTTCGGTGAACGTGAGCTGGGAGACGCGCATGCCGGGCGTGAGGACGACCGGCGCGGTCCCGAGGTTGGAGAGTTCGAGCGTGATCTGTCCCCGGTACCCCGGGTCGCACAGTCCCGCTGTACTGTGCACCACGATCGCGAGCCGTCCCAGCGAGGACCGCCCCTCGACGTGTGCGATCAGGTCCGGCGGGATCTCGACTCGCTCCTTCGTCGTCCCGAGCACGAAGTCCCCGGGATGGAGAACGAAGTCATCGCCCTCCTCGACGACGGTCTCGGTGACGTAGTCCTCGATCTCGTCCTCGGCATCCGGGTGGATGGAGGGGATGTTGGTGCGCTGGAACTCCAGGAACTCACGTCCCAGGCGCAGGTCGACGCTGGCGGGCTGGACCTGGAGGTCGGGATCGTCGAGGGGCTCGATCCCGAGGTCGCCCTCCTCCAGCCGCCGGAGGATGTCGCGATCGGAGAGGATCATACCGGGGGGAGCGCCCCGGGGGAGGTAAAACTTCCCGGTCGGGGGCGGGAGAGCCGTCCTGAACCCCGTTACCGTTCGAGCACCGCCGGGCGCTCGATCGTCAGGTCGTAGCCGATGGCCTCGACCTCCGTCGTGGGCCAGTCGTCGGGTTCGGTGAGAGGGTCGATCCCCTCCCCGGTGACCAGGACCGTCCCCTCGCTTTTCGCGCCCTGGACCGTCGGGTTCCAGGCGTACGCCATCGGGAGCCGGACGGTGTCGTCGGCATCGGGTGTCCCGAACCACTCCCGGCCGGCGTAGCCCGCCGCCCCGCCCTGGTGGTGGAGCTGCCACTCTCCCGGATACTCCACCTCGGCGTAGGCGTCCTGGATGGCGCCGAACACCTCCTTCGCCTGCCCGCCGGCGCGTCCAACCTCGCGGGTCGCGGCGAGCGCGGTCGCCTCGACGCACATTGCGGCCTCCGTGCGCGAATCGAGCCACTCCGGCGGGTCGAAGGCGACGGTCCGGGTGAGGCTGGTGTACAGGCCCTCGCGCTCGGAGGTCACGGAGACGAGCGCGTACGCTCCGAGGGGTTCGTCCTTTACCGTGTAGTGCCGGTAGGCCTGGGCCCGGTCGGCGCTCCCGACGAGGACGACGGGCGTCGTGATCGCGCGCTCGGTGAGCGCGCGCTGGAGCCGCGCCGTCACCTCCCGCTCGGTGTCGGTGGACTCGGCCTCGTGGAGAACGGACTCGACGGCCTCGACGACGTCGCGGCTCAGCGAGCGGTACGCCTCGATGGCGCCGTCGTGGAGAGGCCGACGGAGGTCGGCGGCATCGATCTCGCCCAGTCCGGGGGCGTCGAAGTCCGCGACCGCGGGATCGGGGCTCGTCTCCGCGACCGCCTCCCCGAGGCTCGACTCGTACCAGGTGAACGACTCGACGTTCGCGTCGTCGGGCAGTTCCTCCTCTGCGAGGCGGTCGGCCTCGATGTTGTCGGTGACGACCGTCACCGATTCGCCGTCGTAGCCGACGGCGGCGGCGCCGACGTCGGCCGCCGTCGATATCCGGTTGTCCCCGCCCGTGAACCACGCGAAGGTGTTAGGCTCCGCGAACCAAGCCGCCTCGGCGTCGTGCTCGTCGAGCCACGCCGCGACGCGCTCTCTGGGTGTCATGGGCGTGTGTGGGCGGGGGGTAACCGAATAACTACCGGCAGGAGACAGCAACCAGTTGGCTTCCTCCCAACGTTTTTCTCTGTGGCGGGGTATCATGAGCCTATGTCAGCGGACGACCCGGGCCCCACGCGCCGGGGGTTCTTGCAGGCAGCCGCGCTGGTCGGCGTGGCCGGACTCGCGGGCTGTGGCGCGATACCGGAGAGCCCCGGGAGCACGGCGACACCCCGGGACAGCACCTCGTCGAGTGGCGGTCGGGGAGCGTACGCGACGTGGCTCCACGAACCCGGGGCGGTGGTGGACCGGCGGACCCACTACTACGCCGATTTCTTCGACGCGACGGCGTTTCGCGATCACGCGAGCGCACTCCCGGAGGGAGCCACGGGGAAGATGCAGTCGCGGGTCGACCTCGGGATCTTCTCCGGGCTGGACGTGCGCGTCGAGGACGTGGAGCAGTACCTCGTGATCGGGACGCCCCCCAGAAACGTGACGCCCGTCTTCATCGGGACGTTCGACGCCGGGGCGGTGATCGACGGGCTGGTCGCGGAGGGGGCGCAAACCCGGGGCGAGTACGGCGGGTTCACGCTGCTCACGAGGCGGGAGGCCCCGGTGGCGGTGAGCGAGGACGCCGTCCTGTGGCACAACACCACCCTGGCGGAGACGGACGTCCCGGCGAGCGAAGCGGTCGACCGGATCGAGGCGGTCATCGACGCGAAGCGGGGCGAGGCGCCACGGTACGCGGACGCGAACGAGGAGTTCGCGCTCCTCGCGGACACGCTCGGGAGCGGGGCCCGCGTCACGACGCGGACGTTCCCGAGGATCGAGGACCCGCCGGCCATGAACTTCGAGGACGAGGTGGCCTCCGGGGAACGCGTCGCGATCGGTGCGGATACCTCCCGGAAGGAGCTAGTGAAGGTGTTCGCGGCGCCGGAGGACGTCCCGGTCGACGCCCTCCGGGAGTGGAGCGACGGAAACGTGGTCTTCGACGGCTACCGCGACCTTCGCGTCTCGAAATCCGGGCGAGTCGGGATCGTCACGGGGGCGATCGACACCGGTCGGCTCCTCTGTCGCCACGACTGTGATCCGTCCGGATGACTGCGTCCCGGGACGCTACACCGACACCCACTCGCCGCGATCGTCGCTCTCGTCGACGGCCTCGAGGATCTCCTGGACGCGCAGCCCGTCCTGGAAGTTGGGGTGGAACTCCTCGCCCTCGGCGACCGCGGAGAGGAACTCGTAGTTCTCGTGGACGAAGAGGTGTTCCCAGCCGATGACGTGGCCCGGCGGCCACCAGTGGTCGTAGTAGGGGTCGCTCGGGTCCGTCACGAGCACGGTCTCGAACCCGCGGTTGCCCTCCAGGTTCACCTCGAGCTCGTTGAGCCGCTCCAGGGAGAACCGGATGGCGCCGTCGGAGCCGTAGATCGCGATCGAGTGGTCGTTCTTGTGGCCCTCGGTGAACCGCGAGGCCTCGAAGGTCCCCATCGCGCCGCTCTCGAACTCGACCTGCGCGGAGTAGGCGTCGTCGACGGTGACCTCGCGGGTCTCGCGGGAGTCGCTGCCCTCCGAGTCCAGTCCGCCGCCGCCCTCGCCCGGCAGCGGGCGCTCCTCGACGAACGTCTTGAGGTGGCCGCTGAGCCGGTCGAACCCGCCGACCTGGTCGCCGACCAGGAAGCGCGTCAGGTCGAAGGTGTGTGCGCCGAGATCACCCAGGGCGCCGCTGCCGGCGACCTCCTCGTCGTTGCGCCAGCTCCAGGGCGCCTCGGGGTCGACCAGCCAGTCCTGGAGGTACCGCCCGCGGACCTGGTGGATCTCGCCCAGCTCGCCCTCCTCGATCAGCTCTCGGGCGTACTGGATCGCCGGGCTGAACCGGTAGTTGAACGCGTTGCCCGCGATGGCGTCGCTCTCCGCCGCCGCCTCGGCCATCGCCTCGGCCTCCGGTAGGGTCGGCGCGAGGGGCTTTTCGCACATCACGTGAACGTCGCGGTTCAGCGCCTCGATGGACGGCTCGGGGTGGATGTTGTTCGGCGTCAGGTTGTACAGGACGTCGATCTCGTCGAGGACCGACTCCCAGTCGGTCGCCCAGTTCGCGAAGCCGAACTGGTCGGCCGCGTCCCTGACGGCGTCCTCGCTGCGCCCGACGATGACGTGGCGCTCGACGTCCGGCGCGTCGGGGAAGAACATCGAGAGCTTGTTGAGGGCGTTGCTGTGTGCCTGTCCCATGAACGCGTAGCCGATGAATCCTGCTTTGAGTGCCATATGTTCTGCCTCCGTTGGGGTGGGTTCTGTCCCCGTGAGGGGTGATGGATCGGTGTCGGGCCGGGAACCGCCCCCGATCCGCGACCCCGGGTGGATGCACCGCCGCGACCACGGACGATTCCGACACGGCTGGCCCGGGCGGGGATCCCGGCCCGTCCATACAGTCGATACGCCTCACCAATCAGATATAGTTCTTGGGGAGTCCGTGCCACAACGCGCGGCTCGCTCCCCGTCCGTCCATCGCGTCTCCCGGATCAGGCGCCCGCGTCGGCGGTCGAGTCGATCCCGTCGATCCGGACGAAGCCGAACTCACACTCCGGGCAGGCCCATTTGGTCTTCTCGCCGAGGTGCAGGCGCGTGCTCGCGACCCGCCAGAACGTCCGCTCGGCGTCACAGGCCGGACAGTAGTGGTCGAGTTCCATCGCCATGTCCGACGGTGTGACGCCCGGAAAGTTCAACGTTCGCATCCGGGCGCCGCGTCCGCGGAGCGTATTTACGGCGCCGGGACGAACGGGACGCCATGAGCGTCACCCTGTACGCGCTCGACGGCTGCCCGTACTGCGAGAAGGTCCACGACGCGCTGGAGGAGGCCGGAATCGACTACGAGACGGAGTGGGTCGGGGCGCTCCACTCCGAGCGAAACGAGGTGAAACGCGTCAGCGGCCAGCGCGGCGTACCCGTGCTCGTCGACGGGGACAACGGCGTCACGATGGCCGAGAGCGAGCGCATCCTCGAGTACGTGGACCGGACCCTCGCGGCGCCGGCATGACTATCTACACCGGCCGGGGCGACGAGGGCAAGACCGACCTGCGCGACATGACGCGGGTCTCGAAGACCAACCCCCGGATCGAGGCCTACGGCACCGTCGACGAGCTCAACGGCCTCGTCGGGACGATCCGACCGACGGGCCACGACGACCTCGACGCGCGCCTCCGGGAGATCCAGAACCACCTCCACGTCGTCCAGGCGGACCTCGCGAACCCCGATCCCGACGAGGAGGATCCTCGGGTCCGGGCGGACCACACGGACACGCTTGAGGCCTGGATCGACGCCGCGGACGAGGAACTCGATCCCCTTGAGTCGTTCATCCTGCCGGGCGGGGGCGAGACGGGGGCGCGACTCCACCACGCCCGCGCCGTCTGTCGGCGCGCCGAGCGCCGCGCCGTCCGGCTGGGCCAGGAGGAGGAGATAAACGGCGAGGCGGTCCGGTACATCAACCGCCTGTCGGACGCGCTGTTCACCTTCGCGCGCCTGGCGAACGCCCGCGAGGGCGCCCGCGAGGAGAGCCCGACGTACTGATCCGATCGGTGCCGTCGACCGCCGCTTTCTGTCGCCTCGATCGGCACAAGACATTTATCCGTTCCCCTCCTACCGACAGGTATGAACAGGCACTTCGAAGACACCCGGTACTACCTGAAGCGGGCGGCGGAGACGGCAAAGCGCGGCGTGATCGAGGAGCTCGAACCCCTTCGCGAGCGGTTCCGGGGCGTCACGGGCAGGGAAGAAGAGCCCGAGCCCGGGCGCGTCGAGAAGCTCCGGGACGACCTCCAGGAGCTAGAACGGACGGCGGAGGGCGAGGCGAGGGCGGCGATCGGCGACGCACGACGGAAGCTAACGGCGTACCGCGAGTCGAACTAAGCACGCACCCCCGTTCTTCCGGATCGGCTCCCGTCAGGCCGGCGTCTCCTCGCGCATGTCCGGTGGGAGGAGGTTCGGGATGCCGTCCTCGATCGGGTAGACCTCGCCACACTCCGTACAGACGAGGCGGCCCTCGATCACCTCCTCGTCGTCTTCCTCGTCGACCTCCAGTTCGAGGTCGTGCTTGTCGAGGGGGCAACACAGGATGTCCATCAGATCGCGCTTCATACAGCCACCGTGGGATACCCGGGAAAAAAGCCTACCGCTCGCCGGGAGTGCGGCCGGGCGGTGTCGGGGTCGCCGCCGCGGCGCGCCCGGGACGTGGCACTTTTGCCCTCGCGGCGACAAGCGACGGTAACAGATGACCGACGACTCCGGGGACGACGGCGACAGGCTCCTGCGACTCGCCGGGATAGGGCTCGTCGCGGGCATCCTGATCGCCTTCGGCGTCATGGCGGCCGCCTTCGCCGCGGGACCGTCCGGCGATCCCGGGGTCGCGAACACGACCTGGCAGCTCGACCGCGTCAACGACACCCACGTCCGGATCGTCCTCGCCGAGGGCGAGCCAGTCCGGGGCGAGGACCTCGTCGTGACGGTCGACAGCTACGAGCGCCAGGCGTCCCCCCCACGCGTCGTCGCGGAGAACGACTCGTTTCTCGTCGAGTACCGCAGCAACCAGGTCCTCCGCCTGTACCACGACCCCGGCCGGGGCGACAGCACGCTGCTCGGTGCCTGGCGGCCGACCGGATAGCACCCCCGGAACCGCGCCCGACGAGACGCGGTCCAACAGCTATTACACCGCGGAGGACGCTTCTCCGGGCATGTACGTCGGTCGCTTCGTCGTCGCCGGGCCGGGGATCGGTGCCTACCGCGTCTCCTCGCGATCGTTCCCGAACAGGGAGATCACGGACAGAAACGGGACGCTCACGGTCGGACCGACCCCCGACGCGCCGGAGACGGACAACCCCTACATCGCGTACAACTGCGCACGCGCGGTCGAGCGGGACGGGGAGCCCCTCGCCGTCCTCGGGAACGGCTCGCACGTCGACCCGATCGCGGAGAAACTCGACCTCGGGTACCCCCCTCGCGACGCGCTGGCCGCGGCGCTTTTCGCGCTGGACTTCGAGAAGGACGACTACGACACGCCCCGGCTCGCGGCCGTCGTCGGGACGGAGTCGGCCCACGCCGGGATCGTCCGCCGGGACGCCCTGCTCGTGGAGGCGGTCGACGAGCCGACGCTCGTGGCGACCTACGAGAAGGACACGCCGGAGCCGTTCGGCTTCGGGGCCGAAAGCGCGGACGGGGCGGCGGCGGAGGCGTACGGGCTCGACTTCGAACACGCCGTCTGTGCGGCGGGCGTCGGGGTGATCGGCGACGAGGTGACGTTCGCGATCGAGAACGGCGCGTGACGCCACGCCTGGTCGCGGACGGGGGGGGGGATTTTTCAGTCGGCCCGGCGTCGGGTGACACATGGGCAACTCCATCAGGGTCCTCCACGTCGCCGACGGTGGGGAGTTCACCGAGGGAGCCATCCGGTATCTCGAACGCGAACACGAGGACGTGACCGTCCGCACCGAGCGGACCCCGGATGACGCGCTCGCCCGTCTCCGGGCGGAGCGGGTCGACTGTGTGGTGAGCGACTACCGGCTCCCCGGGGGTGACGGCCTCTCCTTTCTCGATTCCGTCCGCGATGGCCACCCGGACCTCCCCTTCGTCCTCCTGGCACGGGAGGGTTCCGAGGAGATCGCCAGCGAGGCAATCTCGCGTGGCGTCACCGAGTACGTGCCGAAAGACGACGGCACCGACGGGTACGCCACCCTGGCGACCCGGGTCAGGGAGGCCGTCACCCAGTACCGGACCGACGCGGGGGTCGAGACGACCCGCGCGTTCTTCCGCACGCTCGTCGAGGAGTCGACCGACATCGTCATGGTCGTCGACGCCGCCGGAACGATCCAGTACGTCACGCCCTCCGCCGAGCGCATCCTGGGACGGACCCCCGAAGAACTGATCGGGACCGACCCCTTCGATCCGATCCATCCGGAGGACACGGACAGAGTGATCAAACGGTTCGGGGAGATGATCGAGGACCCCGGCGAACGGGCGTCCGTCGAGTTCCGGTACGAACGCGGCGACGGCGAGTGGATCTGGGCGGAGGCGCGGGGCAGGAACCTCATCGAGGACCCCCGGGTCGAGGGGGCGGTCATCTACACTCGCGACGTCACCGAGCGCCGTGAGCGCGAGCGCGAACTCCGCCAGGAGCAGGCGTTCACCGAGGCGACCTTAGAGAGCGTTGCCGACGCCTACTGGGTGATCGATCCCGAGGGCTACGTGACGCGGTGGAGCGACGACGACGGGTCGGTGACGGGGTACGCGAGCGAGGAGGCGATCGGAACCCACTCCTCGGTCTTCCACCCCGAGGAACACGTCCCCCGGATCCAGGAGGCAATCGAGGAGATGAAATCGGAGGGGACGACGGAGGTCGAGGCGGACCTGCAACGGAAGGGCGGCGAACGGGTCCCGTACCTGTTCACCGGGACCGCCCTCACCGACGACGACGGGCGGATCGAGTCGATGTGTGGTCTGGGCCGGGACATCAGCGACAGGAAGCGCCGCGAGGCGGAGCTGAAACGCCAGAACGAACGCCTCGAGGAGTTCGTCGGGATGGTGTCTCACGACCTCCGGAACCCGATCAACGTGCTCCAGGGTCGACTCGACCTCGCGGAGGAGACGGGCGATTCCGAGCAGTTCGACCGGTGCCGGGAGGCCTTGAGGCGGATGGACGAACTGATCGACGACCTGCTCGCGCTCGGCCGTCTGGGACAGCCGGTCGAGCCGGAGGAGGTGGGGCCGGTCGATCTCGACGCGGTCGTCGGTCGTTGCTGGGAGGCCGTCCGGACGCCCGGGGCGACGGTCGAGGCCGGGTCCGACCTCGTGATCGTGGCCGACAGGGGACGCCTCCGGCGGCTCTTCGAGAACCTGTTCCGGAACGCCGTCGAGCACAGCTCCACGAGCCCTCCCGCTTCGCGCGAGGACGCGGTGGAACACGGCGGGACGGGTGTCGCGGTGACCGTCGGGGCCCTCCCCGGCGGGTTCTTCGTCGAGGACGACGGCCCCGGCATCCCGGCCGAGGAGCGCGAATCGGTGTTCGAACGCGGCTACTCGACGTCGGACGACGGGAGCGGGATCGGCCTGTCGATCGTGCGCGAAGTCGCCGAGGCACACGGGTGGGAACTCGAGATCGTCGAGGGCAGCGAGGGCGGCGCTCGCTTCGAGATCACCGGCGTCGAGCACGCCTGAATCGCGCCGACGGATCGACGCCGCGTCGCGGTCCCCGGACCCCCGAACCGGTCGTCGATATCAGGAGCGTACGTTCGGAGCCAGTCGGGTACGTGAACTCCGGGATAAGTCCACGACCGTGTACAATCCCTCGCGAAAACATCCGGAAGGCGATCACGTGATTTATTTAATCACCCGGGGTGGTATATAAATTGATGTAGGGCCTTCTCGCTGGGGCGGGCTTGCCCGCTCGTGTGCTCCGGAATCCCGAAAGATCGCCACACGGACCACGCCCGGAACCGCGAGCACGAGCGAAGCGAGACGCTTGCGTGCCGTCGCGTGCCGTCGGGGGGCGCCTCACCAGCCTCCACGCGACACCCGCGGCCGTGAGGATTCGAACGTCGGAGGTAGTAGTCCTTCCCGGCGGTGGGTGGTTGGTCCGTCCGTTCGACAGCAGACCGTCGATGGGCCGCTACGTGAACAGCCGCGAGAGCATCGCTTGCCGGCCTTCCGGAGGAGCCGTGAAACGTCGGAACGGGCGGGGTCGAGGGCGCCCGCGTTTTCGATCGCCTGCTTCGCGTCCTGATAGTGGTTCAGTCCCCCGCCCGCCACCGCTATCCCGACGACGAGCCTCAGGAGAATCCCGATCAGACCGGGGGCTTCGACACATCGACCGGTTCACCCTTGCTATACGATACCAAAGACATAAGCCTCGCGTCAGTCAAAACGTCCAGCATGGATTTCGAACCCACGCGCCGCGGGGCGCTGGCTGGGATCGGAGCTATCATCGCCGGCACGTCGCTCGCGGGTTGCTCGGGGGACGGCGACGGCGGCGACGGCGGCGACAACGGTGACAATCAGCTCACGGTCGACATGACGGACGATCTGGTCTTCGATCCGGAGGAGATCACGATCAGCGTCGGCGAAACCGTCACCTGGGACAACGTGGGGACGATCGGGCACAGCGTCACCGCCTACGAGGACGAGATTCCCGGGGGCGCCGAGTACTTCGCGTCGGGTGGCTTCGACTCCCAGCAAGCCGCCGAGGACGCCTACGCGCCCGGCGACACGGACTCCGGCAACATTCCGGGTGGGGAGACCTACGAACACACCTTCGAGACGGCAGGAACGTACGAGTACTTCTGTATCCCCCACGAGGATCCCGGGATGGTCGGAACCGTCGTCGTCGAGGAGTAAGGCACGCGCCATCGAGTTGCGTGCTCCGGATCGCCGATCCCGTCGTGACAAGTAGTCCGATGGTGTCTCGTCGCTCCGGCTGTCCTCGTGGCTCCACTTGCCCTCCTCGCGCGGCGTGCCCTCCTGCCCCCCGGTGAAACCGCGGCGCTCGGGCGAGCGTTTTTGCGACTGGCCCACGACGATCCACCCACCGCGTCCATGACGCCAGACGGCCACGAGGCCCCGACCACCGACCTCCCTCGACACAACCCGGTGACTGACGTGTGAACGGGGAGTGTACGCTCTGTGGGCTGGACACGCCGGCGGAGCCGGTGACGGCAGCCGACGTGGAGGGTACGTTCTGCTGTCGTGGGTGTCTCGACGTGTGGCGCGTCGTGGGCGACGAGGCTCCCACTCCAGGGGAGATCAGGGAGCGCGCGGGGGCGCCCGGCGAGGAGGGTTCCGACGTGCTCCGTTCGGAGGCCGATCACAGCAGAGACGACGGGCTGTCCGAGGCGTTTCTCGAGATCGACGGGATGCACTGCACCACCTGCGAGGCGTTTCTCTCCCTGCGGGGCGAGGCCCGAGACGGCATCGAGTCGGTGGAGGCGAGCTACGCGACGGATACGGTCCGCGTCCGGTACGACCCCGGGCAGGTGGACGAAGCCGATCTGCCGGCGACCTTATCCGGCGCCGGGTACCGTGCGCGCTTCCGGGAGGGACCCGCGACCGACCGGCAGCCGGGCGACCGGGACACGTTTCACCGGCTGGTGGTGGGGGTCGTGTTCGCGATGCTCGTCATGCCGTGGTACGTCTTCTTCCTCTATCCGAGCTACGTTGGGATCGAGACGGGAATCCTCACGGCCGATATGACTACACCGGTCGGGCTGTACCTCCCCATGGCCATCGTCGGGCTGCTTTCGGGCGTCGTCGTGTTCTACGCCGGCTGGCCGATTCTCCGGGGGGCATACGTGAGCCTCAGCGCCCGCGAGCCGAACATGGACCTCCTCCTCTCGGTCGCGATTCTGTCCGCCTACGCATACAGCACGGTGGCGCTCGTGACGGGCAGCCTCCACCTCTACTACGACGTCGCCATCGCCATCGTGCTCGTCGTCACCGCGGGCACCTACTACGAGGACAAGGTGAAACGCGAGGCGACCGGCCTACTCTCGGAACTGACCTCGATGCGCGTCTCGGAGGCGACCCGCCGCCGCGATGACGGGACGACCGAGACCGTGGACGTGTCCGACCTCGACCCGGGCGATGAGGTCGTCGTCCGACCCGGCGAGCGGGTCCCGGTCGACGGCACCGTTCTGGAGGGCGTCGCGGCCGTCGACGAGGCCGTCCTGACGGGCGAGTCGCTGCCCGACACGAAGCGCCCGGGCGACGAGGCGGTCGGCGGGAGCGTGGTCACCGACAGCGCGCTCGTACTCCGCGTCGGCGACGACGCGGGGAGTACCCTCGATCGGCTTACCTCGCTCGTCTGGGCCGTCCAGAGCGAGCGCTCCGGCGTACAGCGCTTCGCCGACCGACTCGCGGTTGTCTTCGTTCCCCTCGTCCTCCTGATCGGTGTCGGCGTGGCGGCGTGGCGCCTGGCCGCCGGCGGACCGGCGTCGGCGGCGCTCCTCGCGGGGCTCACGGTCCTCGTGGCCGCCTGCCCCTGCGCGATGGGGCTGGCGACGCCGCTCGCGATCGCTGGCGGGCTCCGGGACGCCCTCGCCAGTGGGATCGTCGTCACCGACAGCTCGCTGTTCGAGCGGGCGCCGGCAGTCGACACGGTCGTGTTCGACAAGACGGGCACGCTTACGACCGGCGAGATGGCGGTTCGGGAGACCGCTGGCGATCCGGAAGCCCTGCTCGCGGCGGCGACCGTCGAGCGCCAGTCCTCGCATCCGGTCGCCGCGGCGATCGTCGACCACGTGAGGACAGCGACCGGCGGCGACGGGACCCGGGCCGCCGACGGGGGTACGACGAGGTCCACCGAATCGACCGACGGAGGGCCGTTCGACGCCCTCGACCGGGAGCGGATCGAGCAACTCCAGTCGGCGACCGTCACCGCGTTCGAACGCCATCCCGGCGAGGGCGTCAGTGCCCGACTGGGTGGCGATCCCGTCGTCGTCGGCACCCCCGATCTCGTCGAGCGCCGGGCGGGACCCCTGTCCGAGCACTTGCGTGACGCCGTTCGCGAGGCCCGGGAGTCCGGTCGGCTGCCGGCCGTTGTCGGGTGGGACGGCGAGGCCGCGGCGGTGGCCGTGGTCGGTGACCGGGAACGGGAGGACTGGGCTGCCGTGCTTGCCTCGTTCGAGGCCGAGGAAGTCGTCGTGCTCACGGGCGACGACGAGGCCGCGACCGCGTCCTTCAGCGAACACCCGGCCGTGGATCGCGTGTTCGCCGGGATCCCCCCGGATGGCAAGGTCTCGACCGTCCGCTCATTGAAAACGTCGGGGAGGACGGCGATGGTCGGCGACGGGACGAACGACGCGCCGGCGCTCGGCGTCGCCGACGTGGGGATCGCCGTCGCCGGGACGGCCCGGGCAGCCGACGCCGCAGATGCCGTTTTGGTCGAGGGGTCCCTCTCCGACGTGCCGGCGGTGTTCGACCTGGCGAGCGCGACGCGACGACGCATCCGGGAGAACGTCGCCTGGGCGCTGTGTTACAACGGCGTCGCGATACCCCTCGCCGCCGCGGGCGTGCTCAACCCGCTGCTGGCCGCGGTCGCGATGGCCGCGAGCAGCCTCCTCGTGGTGACGAACTCCCGGCGGCCCTTGCTGTGAGCCGTCCCGAAGATCACTCACTCGGGGTGAGTAGAGAGGTCAGTTCACAACCTGGATGAGTAGAGGGGTTAGCCCTCCCCCGGTATGAGGTCCACCCGGCGGATGTACCGACGGATGACCTGGTCGTTCTCGTCCCTGATTGCCACGGTGAACCGTTCGTCGCCGTTGACGGTTTCCAGGTCGGAGACGGTCACGTCGAAGTCGTAGGGCGCTTCGTCGATCGTCTGGAGCTCCGTTCCGCCGGTCGAGACGACGACGCTGTCGATGCCCCGGGAGTCGGCGAAGTGGCAGTGGACGACCCCGCCGGACCTGGTGCACTGCAGTTGCGGGTTGACGTCGCCACCGCCACCGCCACCCGAGGGGACCTGGAACTCGAAGGTCATCACGCCCGGCGGGACGGTGCCGAGGAGCAGGACGATCACGAGGAAGATCGTGAGGTTGATTTTCGAGGCCTGGCGGATGAGCTGACCAGTCCGCCCCACCATGCCGGAGCGCCGCAGGCGGATCACCGCCGGGACGACGACGAGGTGGGTGAACGGCCCCCAGAACAGGAGGACGAAGCCGTAGGCCATCACGTAGTAGAGAAATCCCCAGTCGGGCCGGTAGGAGAGCAGGAGGTTCGAGCCGCTCCAGGCGAACAGGCCGAGCATGATCAGCGCCCCGCTCTTGAACAAGCGCCAGATGGTCGTGTTCGCGTAGTAGACGCTCATCAGGTCGTTCCACGCGCTACGGACGGTGCGTCGGGTCCACGTCAGCGGCGATCCGGGGTGTTGCGGTTCGCTCATGTCCTCATCGGGGTGTGGCTTCGGGCGTGATTTTCGGGCGGGGCGGGTGGCTATGGCGACGGGGCGACCTCAGAGCCCGACCGACCAGAGCTCCGTGAGGAGGTACCAGTTGAGCACGTACGAGACGACGAAGACAGCCATAAAGAGGAGACAGACGAGGAACGTCCCACGCATCTCGAAGGCGTGGACGGGCTTGCCCCCGTCCGGTGATCCGCCGTCGGCGACGAGGTCGGCGTTGTCCTCGGGGCTGGTGACCCGATCGCCGACGAGCAACGAGGCAACGGCGACGACGAGGAAGATCGCCCCGGCGAGGATGGCGAGGATCGCGAACACGCCAAAGATCGCAAACAACGGGGAGGCCGCCGAGAGGCTGAACTCCGTCCCGGGTATGTTCTGGACGACCTCGGCGGTGCGACGGGGGACGCCGTAGAGGATGCCGGCGTACATCATCATGATGACTGCGATGCCCATCGCGCCGGCGTAGAAGAACGGCTGGAGCGTCCCGAGCCGATCGAACGCGAGTTGACGCTGGAACATCGTGCGGATCACGAAGAACACGAGACCCATGAACGCGAGCGTCGTGCCGACGGCGACGGTGCCGTGGAAGTGCCCGACGGTCGCGAAGGTGTTGTGCCAGGTCATGTTGACCTGCATCTGGCCCATCACGACGCCGGTGATGCCCCCGAGGAAGCCAAACAGGATGATGCTGAAGATCGTCGATGAAAACACCGGGTTCGACCAGGGCGCGTTCGTGAGCCAGCCGAAGGTTCCGCCGCCCATCCCACGCTTCCTGCGTCCGGCTTCGAGACCTGCCGGGATGGCGAAGGCGTGGATCATGCTGGCGAAGGCGGCGCCGTAGAAGGCATAGGAGGTGTTGAAGATCCGCCACCCCACCGACACGGCCGGGTCCGACATCAGGTGGTGGGCGGCGCCGAGGTTGATGAAAAAGAGGTAGAGGACGAATGCGGTCCGGGAGACCTTCTCGCTGATGACCTCCGCGCCGCCGACGACGTGGGTCAGGAAGTACCAGACGGTGACCATCGCCGCGAGGTTGATCTGCTGGCTGCCGTGGCCGATCGTCCAGTACATCTGGCGGTACCAGGCGGCGTCCATCCAGGCGATGACGTCGATCCGCCAGAGGAACGTGACGACGAACGTGATCAGCCCGCCCACGAGCGCCTCGACGGCGATGATCGAGGTGACGAACGCCCCGAACGCGACCAGCGGCAGCGATCGGCCGGGGTGCTCCCGGCGTTCCCGCCACAGCGTCAGGAAGAACGGCAGCGCGGCGATGACCGCGCCGACGATGAACAGGATCACGCCCGCGTAGAACGCAGGGGGCGACTGGAGTGGCGCGTAGGCGGTCAACAGCGGTGCCGTGTCGGGTGGACTCGTCAAGAAGATCGAGACGTTGATCGTGAGCGCGCCGACGACCATCGTCAGCCAGCCCGCCTTGGCGACGCCCGTGATCGGCAGCCTGCGCCCGAGGATCATCGGCCCGCCGACGTACAGGATGGCGATCTCCATGAACACCATCCAGAAGATGAGGAGGTTCCAGGCGTGTAAGGAGAGGTGGATGTAGAAGTCCGCCGGTTCGAGCAGGCCGACCACCTCCCATCGGGTCATCGCGACGGTGAACGCGAAGATACCCCCGATCAGGAGCGCGATCACGGCCGTCAGCCCGAACAGTTTGACGTGGTTCTCGGCCGTCCGGTGGAGGTCCAGCCCGGTCACCGAACACGTTCGAAAGCCGTTCTCGTCGTAGTCGTTGTCGAACAGTCCGAGGACGTCGTAACTGCTGCTCATAGTGATTCCACCACCTCGACGGTCCCGTGCATGGTCCGATGGCCGTTCCCACAGTACTCGTTACAGATGACGTGGTAGGTGCCCGGATCGTCGAACTCCATCGGGAGGATCCACTCGTACCCCGGGAGAACCTGAAAGTTCATCTGCTTGCTCAGGGCGTCCTCGGGACGGATCGAGAAGCCGTGCTGGACGTCGTAGGAACTCAGGTGGAAGTCGTACTCCGTCCCGGTCTCGAGAACGACCGGGGTGCCGTCCCAATTGAACCGGAACGCGGCGATGTACACGTCCGTGTCCGGCGGGACCAGCGCTCCGTCCTGTTCACCTGCCGCCTCCTTGTACGACTGCATCTTGTCCTGATACTCCGAGGCCTCCACGCGGAGCGTTTCGCCGATCGGGTTCTGGTCGCCGATTCGCGTGAACGCGCTCATCCAGCCGAAGATGATGATCGACCACGCGCCGGCCAGCCCGAGCCAGATCGACTCCCGGCGGTTGATCGCCTGATCCCACCAGTCGTCGTCCGGCGTGTCGAGAGGCGATGACATTCACGATCACCCCGACGGGATAGAGAAGATGTCGATCAGTCCCCAGACGAGATAGGTAACTGCCCAGAACAGCAACGCGAGGATCGCTAACAGCCATACTCTGTCGTACAGCCGCTGCATCATCGGTTTCTGATTCTGCTCTGTTGACACCATGGTGGCGCGTTCTCTCTCATCAATCATTAACGTTGCTATATGAGAACACGCAGCACGATATCTCACTATCCGCGCCACGACACTTCACCATCCCTCGTTGCTGACTAGGACCTGGGCCCAGTGGCCCGAAACCGCTACCATCCCGGTCGCTCATCCACGCCGTGATCGGACGTACAGCACACCCAACAGAACGAGAAGGGCGAGTTCCGTCGTCTTCGAGAGGAGTGCGAGTGGGGAGTTCAGGAGGTGATCGAGCACCGTTCCCGGAACGCTCCAGATCTGAGTTCCGGCGTGACTGTGAGAAGTCGTCCCCGGCGTGTGCCCGATTCGGTGGTCGAACACGGTGTGCCACGCCACGTATCCCAGTATGTGGACCAGCACGAGCCCCATACCGGGCAGGTAGGTTCGCCTGGCGTCGAGTACTCCGGCTACGACGAGAGTGATGGCGATCATGATCGCGTGTCCCGAGAGGACGAACGCCAGCGGTCGCGGATCGGGCATCGAGCCGATGGAGGCGTAGTTGGTGAACCGCGGGATGCCCCAGTAGAGATGCACGCCGGCGACGACCACGGCGAGTACGCCGCTCGCGAGTTCGAGCCGTTCTCTCGAGTGGCTCGACGTCACGACTCCCACCCCGTGGGACCGGGTATCGGGGTTCCGCCGGGCGGCCCGGAGGACAGGGCGGTCGATAGTACGGACACACGAGTGTGTGACACGCCGTGTTCTAAAATACCACCGTAACCATCCTCAACGCGTTCCCCCCCCTCGCGGATCGATCACAGCAAAAATAGTCCATCCTGGCGGTGAGCCTCGGAGGTTTGAATCTTCACGGTTGGCTAAGAAACCGTAGAACCAGAGACCGACTAAACAGATCGTGACTTATGCAATACCAGCGAATTGGATGTGTTGGATAGCATCGGAACTAAGACTCATAGCGAGCAGAGCGTTTTTACTGGTGAGATAGTCAGAGAGTTGCGACACGCTGACGCCATCGCTGTTTTCCGTAGATAAATTTCGCAACGCATCGATCGCCTCTTCTAAAGCTGCCCAAGCATTCTCCACATCCTCGATACCATCGAGATAGATGACGACGGCCTCAGTTGCGTCCTCGGGGTGCGAACCCAATACCAAGTACGCTGGTAATCGAGCGTGGTCGATTTGTTTGTCAACCTGTAATATCAACTCCTGTTCCTCTTCTGAATCGGCGGTTCGAACGTACCACTCCCCTAATCCCATCCTATCGCGAATCTCGTCTTCGTCAAGTGTTCCAGCGGGGTGATCAGTGTCCTCCATCCCCAGCTCGATGATATATCCGTCGGCATCTGGCACCTCTCCGAGTGTGTTAACTGTCATCATACCAGACACATCGAATCGCTTGGTTAAATATCAAACCGACGAACAACCTGGTCGGTGGGGCGGTCGTCGGCCACCCGCCAGAACCCCTGCGGCCAGAACGATTCCTCGTACCCAAGCAGTTCGTTGACCGTCTCCGGTTCGATGTCGATCGAGTCGTCGTACTCGTCCACGACGTAGACGTCGAGCGCCGGGCCGCCGCCCCAGAACTCGTCGCGGATGTACTCGGTGTGGGCCATCGGACCGACGCGCCCAGTGGCGGTGTACCGACTCGTCTCGTTTCGGTAGATCAACAGCGGATCGCCGCGCTCCATCCGTTCAAGGTTCCGGCGGTTGCGCTCCCACGAGCCCTGCTCCCGATCAGTGCGGACGCCCCAGACGCGGGCCTCCTCGGGGAAGTCGTCCGGGCGGTCGTCCCACTCGGAGAGATCGATCGGCTCCGCGAGCGTCCGCTGGAACGAGCGTTCGTCGACGGGCACGAGCCAGAGGTTCATGTTCGGATCGTTGCTCGACCCACAATTTCATTATTCTTCGGTTTGATTGTCTTTTGATGCGATATCCTCGCGAAGACCCCGGCCATCAGCGCATAGCAACGCTCGATATCGAGACGACTCACTACAAGCCGGACCAGGGAGAAATCGTATCCATCGGCGTTGGAGTGCACGATCGAGGTGAGCCAGGTGAGGCGGCCACCTACGACACGTTCCATCGGGGCGGACGCGGCGAGCCAGCGCTCGTTCAGCGGGCAGTGGACCGCCTCACCGATTATGAGGCTGATGGCCTAACATCGTACAAGGGAATCGACTTCGACATGTGGTTCATCGGGGAGCGGCTCGATCACCTCGGTGAAACTGTCGAAGCGCCAGAGATCGCAACATCGCCAGAACGGCATATCGACCTCTTTGCCGATCGGAAAGAACGCGCCAGTCGAGAGGGATCCAGCTGGCCGAGTCTGGAAGAGTGCCTCGACGCTTATGGATATCCACGACCTGTGACGAGATGGAACGGAAGCGAACTCACGAACACGCGGTTCGGCGAGGAACTTGGCCCCGCATTTCTCCAAGCACTATCGGATGATCCACAACGGGCGTCAACTCTTGAAGAAGTCATCGATCACTACCTAACGACAGACCTGGAGGCGAACATCGCTCTCTATTACGCCGATATTGGTGACGACTTCGATCCGCATCTACTCGGGACGGAACGAACATTTTAGAACCAGGACTGCGAACGTCGTTTCGAATGAATGAGTCTTACCTCGTTCATCGACAGGGACGAAGTCGCTGATGTGCTCGCTCGGCACTTTCCTGCGCCCCGAGGAACGCCCGGAGTGCCGATCCAGCAGCGGTGGCAGAGTTCAAACTATAGCTTAGTCGGTACGGCGTTCGACTACTTGCTCCGGTTCTGGCTCGCACGCACGATTTCGACAGTACACACGCGGTCAGGGTGGGTAGCCGAAACTGGGCTAATGATGCTATCTGCTGGTCCGTTCGAAGATGAGGAACTCGTAGACAACGCTGGGGAGGTGATCGAGGAGGCTCAAAGAAAACGCGACGCTTACGTTGAGGGCGACGATCTTGAGGACCGCCTCATCGAGCTTACGCTTGACCTTTCTCGGTTAGATTGGGTGTATCGGCACGGATCAAAACCGACTGATCTCGGAGAGTACGACCAGCGCGACATTGTCGATCTTCGTCGCCTCGTAGAATTGCTCGATCGGAAGCAACAGTTCCAAGGCGACGAGGTCTATCTGAATCCTACGTTCGGTGCTGCGTCGAGTTTGGTGGGTGGTGCCGACGCTGATGTCCTGTTAGACCGAGCCTTGATCGACGTGAAAGTGACCAAAAGTGAGAAGCTCAAGCGGTCTTGGTGGCTCCAATTAGTCGGCTACGCGATCCTCATAGATATCTACCGAACACTGAATCGACAGCGAGGTGGGGTTGACGAAGAGACAGAGACTGAGTCACTACCTCAAATCGAGACTCTCGGGGTCTATTTCGCTCGCCACGGCGAGCTGTGGACGACGCCAGCAAGCCAAGTGTACGATTACAGTAACTATGAGGCGGTCCGGGCCTGGTTCGTCAACGAAGCACTGAGCCGCCGTGATCCACTCGATAGCGCAGATACACTCCGTGAAGCGTTCTGTTCGCCGTACGAGTTCGACGATGTCCCCCAGCGCGCTCGTTCTGAAGAGGACGCGCCGGCCCCCTCTGACGACGACCAGAGTACGTTCGGAGACTTCACGGGATAGCCCTCCGGTTAGGTAACGCCTTCTCGCAGGCTCGTGCTCGCCGGCCTATGCGATCTGGGGGCCGGGAGGGCAGACACACGGACCACGCCCGGAACCGCGAGCGCGAGCGAAGCGAGACGCTTGCGTGCCGTCGCGTGCCGTCGGGGGGCGCCTCACCAGCCTCCACGCGACACCCGCGGCTGTGAGAATTTGAACGCCCGAGGAAATAGTCCCGGGAGGCGGGAAACTTCCGATGTTTGAATCTTCGACCAGTGTAGAGGGGTCAGCAGTGATGAGACGGAGAGCTACCCCCTTTATCCCCGCCTTCGGCCAACCTCTGGAAGTCATTTTCGCTCAGATGTGCCGAGCTAAACATACAAAGAGCCGACTCGAGTCCGAAGATCAATTCGGTATTGGACATCTCCCGGTGGTCTCGGGCGTATCGTTCCAGCCGAGTGAGACATGCCTCAGTAGCCTCATCAGCCTCATCTCCGAAGAGTCGCTGGAGTCCTTCGTAGGGGCCGTCGCCGGTGTGGATATACTTCGGTTTTAGCGTCGTTGGGCACAGCCATTCGTGACCGTGCAGACGGACGACGAACTCAAGCCAGTCGAACGCAGTGAGCGACCCGAAGCTATCGATGTTGTTCTGGATCGTATCCATAGCGGCATCGAATGTCTGTGCTCGGGACCGTTCTACTGTTCCCTCTCTCTCGCGTTGCACACGGTGCTTTTCCAACTCCCTCAACAAGTGTACGAACGAATTTATCGACGTTCCGTTAACCGCGAGACCCGGTAGTGATTCCAGCGCGTCGTCAGTTTTCCACGGGTTGTTGCCTTTCCGATGATCGTGTTTTTCGACATTGGAACCGATATCTGGCAGTCCTCCCGAGCCTGCTTGCTGGGCAGCCTGTGCTAACGTCCGGGCACCGCACTCTTTGAGGACATACCCCGGCGCCCTCGTCGTCCACCCTCCGGAGATGTACGTGAAGGACGCTAGATAGCCTGCCTCTGAGAGAACGGGGATATCGTTCTCGTCAAGCCACTTTTCTAAGTCATTCAGATGTACAGCTTCGTACAAGTCCAACTGATCGATGTGGTTATGAAACGCGTGGCCGGCCGGCGTGTCTGGGAGCTTTTCAGGCGAATACATCGTTTTATATAAATCCGATGCCAGTTTCTAACGAGCTGGTCTTCGGTAGGTGACCGTTAGCCGCTGCCTCCGCAGCCCTATCCGCATAGCTTGTTGATATGGGAACCCGAACAGTAGTGTTGGAGACACCGATGTGACACTGCGCGAGTAAATAGACCTGCCGGGCTAGCGTCTCGATGTCGGTTGATCCCTCGGCCCGTGCAACAGTGATGGGGCGGGGTGTTCCGCGGTTGGCCAAGTCCTCGGGGTCGCCGAACGTCAAGAGGTAGGCCCGATCAAGTGCTCGGTCGATGCTTGCGATACCCTTCGACGGGGTCGTGTATCCGTAGCCCGAAGCATTCACGATTCGCATCGGCGCCTGCTTTCGCACCTCTACGATGTCATACGAGATGCTTTCCTCGTGGAGATATTCTTTTACTTCGTTGAGCGGGTCGTTCATAAATCCGTCACGGTGGATGACGATGTGGTCGGGAGCCTCGCTAAATCGCTGCCGATACCCGATGACAACTTGCCGCACAATGGTCATCATCTGGCGGGCCGGGATGCGCTCGCCCGTCTGTGCTCCCGTGTTGGTGTGGCCGAGGATCGTGCCGTCACGGTAGATAGCCGTGGTAGATGCGCCGACCCTGATACCCTCCGTCTCCGACGCCCCCGAATCATCGAATGACTGCCCCACATCTAAGCCAATCACGAGATCGGCGTCGCCGGGGAGCGAGTCCTCGATAGTGAACGGGACACCGCCAGCTGCGGCCATCAAGCCGAGTGCGAGGTTCGTGTGGGTATACCGCTGCTTGAGTGTGTCCGCGTGAACCATTTGACTGTCGATGTGCTGGTCGCCCAGCACCTCCTTCAGATCATCGTACGGGACGGCCCAGTCGAAGAAGTCATCGTCGCTAGGTGGCAGCACACACAGCGCAGCATCGATATCAACTTCCTGTCCAATCTCAGCGGCGACATAAGACGCGGTCTGGCTCGTGCCAGCGCTCCCTTCCTTCGGCTCATAGGAGATATCAGTTAATCGGGTCGGCTCAGCCCCGAGATCGTCTGCCTTTCCGGCGATTTTCCGCCAGATCCCATCCGCCCTGTCACCCTCGAATCGGTCGGGGTATATGAACGCGACCCGGAACGACTCTGGTGAAGAATATACCTTCAGATCGGTAGTGTCGCGTGGGTGATGGCTCTTCTCACCCTCGGCGAAAGTAAGAATGTCCTCCTCTGGCCCGTACAGTTCGGCGAACTCGAATCGATCGTCGCCACTGAAGACTGTTTTGTCAGTGTTTAGCTTGACGATCTGGCCATCAACACTGAATTGAGCGATTTTCTTGGCGAACTGGTGTGCGCCCTCAACGCGTTGTTCGGGCGATCGGTGCCACTCGCGCCGAGCAGCATCGGCGAACTGCGGTGCAAAGTCGGTGAGGTTCTTTGTGTTCCCTTGCGGAACTAGAAGCTCCTGTGGGAACGCGTAGTCACCTCCGCGACCCATCGAATAGGCCTTGACCGCCCGGCGGTTCGCCGCTGCGATTCTGTCGACGAGGTCATCGTCGACTTCCTCGTTTGCGCGGTGATAATCAACGACCGTCTGCCCGGGTGTAATCTCGTGATCAAGGGCGCCTTCGTCGGTGAAACCCGCGAAATAGTAGCCACTCCGGCTCCCGTATGTCGTCTGGATGCGGCGGCCGGGGTACAGCTCCGCGTCCGAGATTCGATCTAGCGTGAGGTTACTCACGACGCTCGTCTTCGCTTCGACGTGCAGGTAGACCCGACCAGTGGGTCCGATATCAAGGGTGCAGTCCCAGCGGTCGTACAGATCGAAGTCGTCGTTCGGGACGTCCAGACCAATAGGACTCGAAGAAAGGATTTTGTTCATCCCGTGGACGCGGTACCCCTGCTCACTGGCCCTGTTCTTAAACGCCTCCTCCAGCAGCCTCTTGAGGTGTTGGCGGCCTCCGGAATCGGATGGCTCTAATTGCCGCTGTTCCTCCAGTTCCAATCCGGCAACTCCGTCAACCGAATCGACGCTTATCGAGTCGATTCGGCGGACCGAAGCTATTCGGAGGTCGCCAGTCTTGATGGTCGGCATACCCGTTTTTTGAGTGACGAACTGTACGACCTCATAGGCTAACTTGCGGCGATCGGTCCCCTGCGGGTTTGTGCCGGGTGCCACCCGAACCGAGTACTCGTAGATACCGAGGGGATCAAGCCGCCCTACCGAGCGATAGGTGGTCTGAGCGTGGTTAGTATCGTTCTTCGGTGCCTCGCTATCTGCCTCTGAGAGCGCGTCGTCGATGGCGGCCTCTTTGTCGAACTCGTCTTTCGGCTCCCCTGAAGATCCCGACTCATCTACTGAAGTCGAACCTTTGTCGATGGGAGCATTGGCGATCAACTTCGTTGCTCCAGTAACGTTCAGGTTGTGATAGGGGTCGTCGAATTCGTATTTGACGTGAGAGATTGTGACGCGGGTGTCCGCATGGAAGCGGTCGCTGGAGATATCAGTCTCCCAGCTGAGGAAGGAGACGTTCCGCCTGTCACCGGCGGCGTCAGTGAAAACGAGATTAAATCCTCCCCTGTGATGCTGAACCTCCTCAACTTCGACGGTGACAGTGTACCGGGTCCCTTCGGTGAGCGTCTCTTGATTGATTCGGGTCTCGTTCACGCGGAGGTGTTCTTGATTATCTGGCAGTTCGCTCCTGTCGAGGTGTGTGTCGTTTCTTTTGGTCATGTTAGAAGTAATCTGCTGCGGGGTACTTGATGTCGGTATCAGTGTCGGTTTCGGTGTCGGTGCCGCAACTCTCACCACCATCGGGGACAGCCTGCTTCCCACCGTTCGGCTGCGTCTTGGCGTTGGCCGATGGCTCTGCGTTGAAGGACTCAACAAATGGGGCCTCCGCCTCGATCGTGATGCCGTGTCCAGCGTGTCGGCGCGTGTTGATGACGAAAGAATCGGTGGCGATCAGTGGCCCCCGAACCCCGACGACCCGTCCCTCACGGGCGTTACCGGGGCGAAGCTGACCATGTCGGCTGGCCAGTCGGTGGTCGAGTTCGGGAGTATCGAGGCACGGCACCGAAACAACCTCCCGATGGAGATTCGTCCGCGAAGGCGGGTTCGACCAACGGAGACAACCCGCGAGTCGCTCCGGGACGGCAGTACGAGCCTCAAGCAAGGCACTAACGAGGCTCTCTTCGGGATCGTCAATCGGCACATACCATTCGTGAGTGAGCCGCTGACCGATGTCGGTACTCTGGCTGACGGCCTTCTCGATGATTCCTGCTGCCTTGCGATTCGGGGCGGTAGCGAACGGGAGAGCATGGGTCGCCCCTTGCTCTTGCCACCGCGCGAGGGTGCGGGTCCGCTTGGTGATCCCCACCTTAACCTCGCCGGCTGCGACAAGATAGACGACGAATTCGTGCGCGCAGGATTGCTCTTTGTAGTCTGGGTAGGGGCAGTCCGCGTAACGACACTCTTTCGCCGGTTGTTTCACACACGTTGTGAACGGAGGTTCGCCCACGCACCCCGAGCAGGGGCTTTGCTCGGCTGGAGCACCGCAGGTTGTGCAGAATTGCTCATTCTGGAGTTGGACGCGGATTCGTTCGCCGAGTAGGGTGGTGAGTGGGAGACCCTGCTGGTCCGCTCCGAAGACATGAGGCTGGACAAATCCGAGAAAAGGTGGTTTCGAGCTAGCGGGCCAGATGATGCGATCAATGCGACCAGAGACCGCGGCGGCGTCCGACGACATGTGGCTGGGGACGAACGCATCAAGCGTTCCCTGGTTGGGATTGCTCATCAGTCGTGTCTCACCACCGGATAGTCGAGGCCTCGGATCTCGACGGGGCGGACGTTCGGCGCCTTGATCACCGCCTGTCCCTGCGAGAACGTGGCGAGGTCTTCGGGCGCGTACCGGCCGGGGATCGGGACGTCCTCCGCGATCTCTTCCTCAAGTTGCAGGTAGATCCGCGTCCGGAGCTGTGACCGGATCTGATCGTCGATGTCTGTCGGCTCCTGCGTCACCAGCGTCAGCCCGAGGCTGTATTTACGACCGCGCTTGGCGATCCGACGGAAGGACTCAACGATCGAACGAGTCTGTACCGTGGCGGTGTCGCCGAGGAATTCGTGGGCCTCGTCGAGGCCGAGCAGCAGCGGCGTGTCGGCGACGTTCGGGTCGGGATCGTCAGTGGCCAGTTTGTTCTCGACGATGTACGTCATCAGGGCCATCACGACCAGCCGCATTTCCATGTCCTCGGGGTCTCCGATGTGGTTCACAGGGACGACCGTCACGCGGCCGGGCTGGAACAGCTCGTTCGAGATGTCGGTGAGCACGTGTGTACCGGAATCGAACACGTCGCTGAAGTATTCCTTGTCGACCCGGCTGTTCATCGCCCGCCACGACTGATCGTGGATGTCGTGCTCGTCCGCGAGAGCGTCTCCGTTATCGTCGAGGTAGTCGATGAATCCATCGTAGCTGGGGTCTGTAACGTCACGGAAGTACGCGTCCACACAATCCACGATAGCCGCATAGGTGGGCCTCTCCGCCTCGAATGGCATGATAAGTTCCGGATTTGACCGCACGAGTTTGAACGGGACGCCGAACTCCCGAAGGTTGTTGATGGCGGGAGTGGTCTTCCCGTCAACGACCGGCGCGAAGGTCTGGAGGTCGTGCGAACCACACGCCCCCGTGTTGATTCCACCGACTTCGATTCCCTGTCCCTCAAGACGCCGCCGGATGTCATCCGGGAGGTCGCCAGCGTTCGGGTCGTCGCCGAGTCCGCTGTACTCAGCCTCGGGGTCGATGATGACCATGCCCAGCATGCGGTCTTCGGTACCTCCGTCGGTCGTCGCGATCTCGTACGTTTGGTCGGTCGCCAGCTGGCGGTACAGGTTCTTGGTGAAGTGAGTCTTCCCCGCGTCGGTCGATCCAGTCACTAACGTGTGCGTGTAGATTGCGGGCGTCGACGCGCTCCCCGTCCCGTCCGGGAGCTGGAACGCGAGGGGGTCGTCCGGCGGATGTCGCTCGCCGCCGACTGCGAGGTGGCCGACGAACGGGCCGCTGTCAGGGAGGTTCAGGCCGGTCTGCAGAAACGCGTCTCCGGTTGCCTCGTAAATCTGCGTGAAGGGCTTTGGAACCCGGTCGACCGTCGAGCGTTCGAGGTCGTCCTCATCGGTGCCCTCCACGATCGCGATTGGATCGAGTTCGGCAGCCTGCACGTACTGCCGTTCGTCGATCGTCTCGCCGTCGATTCCCCGCCGGATGTCCGACTTGTCGTCGATGTCAGCCCGCTGCTCGTAGCCAATCTCGATGACCTCTGTGAGGAGTTCCGCGTGGGCCTCGTTCTCTCGGCTGGGGTACGGAATCTGGATGTAGTCCCCGAGCCGCAGGGCGTCGCGCGTGTCGCTCCGGACGTACCCGATGATCTGGTGATTCCCGCGGCGAACGCTGAGTCCTTCGCTCGCCGTGACATGTCCGAGTGAGTCGCTCGTCGCGGTCGTCCGGAGCCCGCGGGTCTCAGGCCCGCCCGCGAACTCGAGAGTGACCGTCCCCTCGTCTTCTTCCTCGTCGGGCCCATCTTGCTCCGTGTCGCTCTCGGTGAGATCGCTCATTCGGTCGACGAACTGGTCGAAGTCCTCGTCGGTATCGCTGTCATTCATTGTTCGGGTATTTCGTTGGTGTCGGCAGTCTGTTTGGCGGGCGATCCGTCTGTCCCCTCCTCGTCGACCTGCACCGAGTCATCGTCAGGGGCCACGATGTCCGGCTCTTGGGCGAGGCTCTGTCCTCCACCGAAACCCCACCGTCTATCGGTATTGTAGTCCCCGACCTCCTCGGTACCACGGATGAGCCCCACGAGGTGCCGGCGGGCCTCGCGGGAGATTCGTGCCCGGTCGTCGGCACGCTTGATGGCGAACGGGATGTCGCCGGCCTCCGCGATATGGGCCAGCGCGAGTTGCTGGAGGCGCAGCCTACCCTTCTTCGCGTCCACCAGCATCAGCGGCGCCTCAACTCGGAGGACGATGTCGTCTGGAAGGCGAACGAAGAAGAACGCCCGCCTGAAGTCGCGGGGTTCCCGCCCGTCCGGCATCCGGAACCCGGCGAGCGGTTCAAGATCGGTGCCGTAGACGCGCTGGTGAGAACGGACGAGCCACGATGTGAACGTCAGGTGGTCGGGCTCGTCGTCCGCGAGCAGGGCCGAGACGAACTGCGAGTCGTCGTCCCACGGAATCCGCGGGACGTCGTCGAGCCCGTCCGTCTTGCTGGACAGCGCCTCGATAACATCGTCCGAGCGGAGCGTCTTGGTGAACCCCAGCGTGGGCAGTCCCCGGGCTGCCAGCGTGTCGATCGCGTTGACTCGAGACTGGATGGCCGAGGCGGCGAGTCCCATCCCCTCAATCTCCTCGAACGCGACCG
>Ga0207719_100215_pt1 | contig 45500 bp, 41 predicted proteins | sample A23P1SouthBayCA_2_FD_187279 | JGI IMG/M metagenome (GOLD analysis project Ga0207719, IMG submission 187279) | Aerobic enrichment media microbial communities from Eden Landing Ponds, California, USA - A23 P3 (3) (SPAdes) | ecosystem: Environmental > Aquatic > Marine > Unclassified | place... | reverse complement strand
CGAAGCGGACCGCGACGAGAGTCCCGACGGCGAGACCGACCTCGACTTCTGCCACCGCCTCGTCACCGACGAACGCGTCCGGCGGGGACTGACGCTGTATCGCCCCCGCTCGGTCGCCGAGGAACGCGAGTTCGTCGACTCGCTCGATTCGGGCGTGCGACTGATCGCCCGCGCCGAGGGGCGAACACGTCGGCGTCGTCGACCTGGTAAACGTCGACGACGCGTTCGGCGTCGGGGAACTCGGCTACTTCTTCGACCCGGGGTTCTGGGGCGACGGCTACGCCCCGGCGGCCGCCGAGCGCGTCGTGACCTACGGGTTCGACGAACGTCGTCTTCACAAGGTGTTCGCGCGCGTCCTCGAACCCAATTCGGCGTCCCAGCGGCTGCTCGACCGCCTCGGCTTCGAGCGCGAGGGGCGACTGCGCGACCAGGCGTTCGTCCGCGGGGAACACGTCGACGTGCTCCGGTACGGCCTGCTCGAATCGGCGTGGGACGCGGGCGAGTGAACGGCGCCGGGGGCGAACGAGTCACCCGCTGACGGTGAACGACCCCGTCATCCCGAGCCCCTCGTGGGGAACGCAGTAGTAGGAGCACTCGCCGGCCACCTCGAAAGTGTAGGAGTACTCGTGGCCCTCGTCGAAGAGGCCGTTCCCGGGCGTGCCGCGCCAGTCGCTGCCGTCGGGCGTCGTGTCGGCGCGGACGTTGTGGCTGTCGCCGCGCCACACCCAGCGGACGGTGTCGCCGACGGCCACCTCGAACGTCTCCGGCGCGAAGACCAACTCCCCACCGGGCGCTACCTCGACGGTGTAGGGGTCTACCGACAGGGGTGTCCGCGTCGCCGTCTCGGTCGCCGTGCCCGCCGAGCGGACGGGCGTGCCGTCCGGTCGAAGCACCCACCACACGCCGCCGACGCCCTGTCCGTTCACGTCGCCAGGTGCCCCATCGCTCGCGAAGTAGTACAGCGGCCAGCCGTTCGCGGCCACCTGCGTCGACCCGTCGCCGCGCCCGAACGTCGTGAGTGGAGCCGTCACGCCATCGCCGGCGGTCGGGTCGCCCGCGACGGTCAGCGGCGGCCAGCTCTCGGCGCACCCGCCCGAACACGTGCTCGCACCCGCACCGCGCTCGTCCGAGTCGAACATGTAGAGCGTCCGTCCCCCGCTGTCGACGAGTATCTCGCCGAGGTCGGCATGGGACCGAACGCCGACAGTCGCACCGCCGTCGGGTCCCGTCGTCGTCTCCGACGGCTCGGCGGCGCTCGACATTGCTGTTCCCGTCCCGGTCGGTGTCGGTGTGGCTCTGTCGCCCCCATCACCGCCGTCACCGTCTTCGCCGTCGGGAGCGTCGGTCGACCCGTCGTCACCGGAGCAACCGGCGAGTGCGAGACACGATCCGGTCGCCGCGAGAAACTGGCGTCGCGTCGGTGGCATACCACCACTAACTCACATAGACGGTTTGATGGTTTCCCGAATTCGGTCCGAACTCTCTCCGTGACGGGTCCGGGGTTCGTCCGAACTCGGGGCGGCGGTCGGCGAACGCGAGCGCGGCTGCGGTCGCCGTCGCGGCCGCGGTCACAGCCCGAGTTCGCGCCCGAGGACGAGCCGCTGTATCTCGCTGGTCCCCTCGCCGATCTCCATGAGCTTGGCGTCCCGGAAGAAACGCTGGGGCGCGAAATCGGTCGTGTAGCCGTAGCCGCCGAGCACCTGCACGGCGTCCTCGGCGACCTCCCTGGATATCTCGGAGGCGTCCAGCTTGGCCATCGATGACAGCCGGGTCACGTCTTCCCCGTTGTCGTACATGACGGCGGCCTTGTGCGTGAGCAGGCGAGCGCGCTCGATCTTGCGGTCCATCGCGACGAGCATGTCGCGGACGGCGTCGAACTCGCCGATGGGCTGGCCGAACTGCTCGCGCTCTTTGGCGTAGGCGAGGGCGGCCTCGAACGCCCCCTGGGCCAGTCCGACCGAAAGCGCGGCGATGGAGATCCGGCCGCCGTCGAGGGTCTTCCTGGTCTGGTCCCAGCCCTCGCCGGGGTCGCCCAGCAGGCGGTCCTCGGAGAGGCGCACGCCGTCGAGTGTGATCTCACAGGTCGGCGAGGCGTTGAGACCCATCTTGTCCCAGACCGCGGTCACCTCGAAGCCGTCGTCAGCGGGGTCGACGATGAACGTGGAGATACCGTCGTAGCCCGCGTCGGGGTCGGTGACGGCCTTGACGAGGACCGAGCCCGCTTCCGTGGCGTTGGTGATGAACTGCTTCGTCCCGTCGAGGACCCACTCGTCGCCGTCGCGCTCGGCGGTGGTCTCCATATCGGAGGCGTCCGACCCGGAGTTCGGCTCGGTCAGCGCCCACGACCCGAGCGTCTCGCCGGTCGCCAGCGGGCGGAGCCACCGTTCTTTCTGCGCGTCGGTGCCGAACAGCTCGATCGGTTTCGAGCCGAGCGAGACGTGGGCGGCGTAGGAGAGGCCGATCGACCCGGAGACGCGACCCAGTTCCTCGGTCACGAGGGCGTACATGAGCTGGTCGCCGCCGAGCCCGCCCCACTCCTCGTCGATGGGGACGCCCAGCACGTCCAGGTCGGCGAGCTGGTCGAATATCTCGGCCGGGAAGCGGTGGTCGTCCTCGATCTCCTGGGCGATGGGCGCGACCTCTTCGTCGCAAAAATCCCGCACCGTCTCGCGGATCAGCCGGTGTTCCTCGGGGACCGAGAAGTCCATGCGGTCGTGTTGGGTGCCGAGCCAGTAAAAGCCGCCGGGCGTGACAGGTGGTGCCACGTCAGTCGCCACCGTGTGACGGAGTGGCGTGGTCGGTGGTCGCAAACGATTTATCGGTGACGACCCTCTCGGGGGACACATGGCGTTTCGGCGGCTCCTCCGGGGGAAAGTGCCCTGGCCGACGCTCGAAGGTGCCGTCCACGAGGTGATGGACCGCTACGACATCGACACCGCGCGCGTGGAGTTTCTGGAGGCGAACAACTGGCTCTCGACGCCCTGTGTCGTCAACGACCGGCTGTTCGTCAAGGTGGTCACCCAGCAGAACTCGCTGGTCCACGCGCTGTTGACCGCCGGGCGCAACCTCGGCGCCTTCTCCAGCGGCACGGAGGGGTTTTTCGAGCGGTTCGACGCACCCATCGAGATGGCCGAGCACGAACTCGACGCCAACCGGCGGATGCGCGAACTCGGCGTCAACGCCCCCGAACCGATGGAGGCCTTCGAGTACGAGGACGTCGCCGTCATGGTGCTCGAGTACCTCCCGGAGTTCCGGACGCTCGGCGACCTCCCGCCCGACGAGGTCCGCGCCCACGCCGCCGAGATCTTCGAAGCCCTGGAGACGATCCACGACGCCACGCTCGCACATGGCGACCTCCAGCGCGAGAACGTCCTCTTTTCGGGCGGCGAACTCTACTTCATCGACGCCACCAAGGTCAGAGAGAGCGCCATCGAGGACGCCCGCGCGTACGATACGGCCTGTGCGCTCGGCGCGCTCGAACCGCTGATCGGCGCCCGCGAGGCCGTCGAGGCCGCGCTCGAAGTCCACGACGCCGACGACCTGCTGGACGCGCTGGAGTTTCTCGACTTCGTCAACATGCGCCCCGAACACGACTTCGACGCCGCGGCGGTCAAAGGCGAGATCGAGAAGCATGCGGCCTGAGAGGTTGATCTTCGGCATGCCGAGTTAGCACGGGTCACGCAACGGCTATCGTCCGAGAGTGCGTCTAGCGGTCATGAACGAGATCTTCACGGCCATCGACATCGACGCGCCGCCGGCGGTGATCTGGGAGGCGCTGGTCGATTTCGAAGCGTATCCGGAGTGGAACGACCGGATGCGGATCCGCGGTCGGGCCGTGGAGGGCGAGCGCCTCAGGGTCTCGCCCGGTCCCGCGGCCGGGCGAGCGCCCGCGTTCCGGCCGCGGGTCCTGCGTGTCATCCCCGAGACCGAACTCCGGTGGCTCGGCCACCTCTACGTCCGCGGCCTCTTCGACGGGGAGCACGTCTTCACCATCGAGGATCTGGGCGAGGGGCGGTCGCGACTCAACCAGCACGAGGAGTTCTCGGGCCTGCTCGCCGGCTTTCTCCTGAAGCGCTACGGCGACGCCACCGAGGAGAACTTCGAGGCCGTCAACGCCGCGCTCAAGGCGCGCGCCGAAGCCACCGCCCGGGGTGGTCAGGCCCCTGCCGCGAGCCGCGACGGGATCGAAGCCGCCGGCAGGAACGGCGAGGGCGCCGACGCCGCGGCCTGACCGGGCCAGCGGTCGGCACGCGAGCGGTCAGTTTTCACGCGCCCGAGCGGTCACGGCGATGCCCGCGAGGACGACTCCGCCGCCCAGTATGGTCCAACCGCTCGGCAGTTCCGAGAGCAAGACGAGCGCCAGCGCGGTACTCGCGACGGGTTCGCCGAGTAGCGAGACGCTCACCACGGAGGATTCGACGTGTTCGAGCGCCCAGTTGATCACGGTGTGACCGAACACGCCCGGTCCGACGGCCATCGCGAGGAAGAGCCCCCACTCGACCGGAGGGTAACCGAAGAGAGGTGCGCCGCGAGCGACGGCGAGGGCACCGAGGACGACCGCACACGCGGCGTAGACGACGGTGACGTATGGGACCAGCGCGACCCGCGCCCGCAGCGAGCGCCCGGCGAGGACGTACGCGGCCATCATCACCGCTCCGACCACGGCGAGGGCGTTGCCCGCGAGCGGTCGCGGGCCGACCGCGCCCCCGCCGAGCAGGTCGCCCGCCGACATGGCGACGATGCCCGCCATCGCCACGCCGATGCCGGCGAGTTTCCGCCGGGTGAGTCGCTCGCCCAGCAAGAAGGCGGCGCCGACGGCGACGAACAGCGGCTGGGCCTGGACGAGCGTCACCGAGGCCGCGACGCTCGTCCACTCGACGCTCTGGAACCACGCCGCGAAGTGGACCGCGAGCGCCACGCCCGTCACCGCCGCCGCGACGCCGTCGCGACGGCCCAGCGACCGCAGATCCGCGCCGTGTCGCGAGAACGCCAGCGGCCCCAGCAGGAGGGTCGTAAACAGCACGCGATAGAACGCCTTGACCAGCGACGGCGCACCGCTCCAGCGGATCAGGATGGCGCTCGTCGAGACGGCGAGGACGGCCACGACCAGCGCGGCCAGCGGCGGCACGCGCGCAGCCAGCCGCCCCGAGAGCGTCCGGTTCGCCGTCGTGTCGGCCATTGCCGGCCGTTACGGGAGCCGCACCTTTCGTCTTCCGGTCACTTCCTTCGACTGCCACCGTCGATCCGTCCACCTCGACTGGCCACGGTGGCGCGCGCCGTCGAGCGTGCCCGAACACCGTGAGGGCCGCGAGACGGCGCGCGCGAGAGATGAGCAACGCAGCGAACGCAGTGAGCGAGTAGCGCAGTCGGTTGGGGAGGTGTGTGGCCGTTCACGGTCGCGGTACGGTCCCTGGTGGACTGAAAGGGCGAGGCGCGCTCGCGTTCGCGTGGTCGACTGAGCGTGGCTCTATTCTCGCGGGCGGTGTGGAGAGCGAGAATAGCCCGTTTGGTTCGAGAGAGCGAAGCTCTCTCGTCATCCCGGAAATCGAAGATTTCCGGAGACAGCGACCGCGAGCGGGCCGAGGGCTTTCACCGCTCAAAATCCCTTGCGGTTGCGACCGTAACAGCTAGCGAGCGGGCCGAGGGCTTTCGACTCGAAAGACCGACCACAAACTCCGAACCACCTCACTCCGCGTCGGCGGGCGTGTCGAAGTCGTGGAAGTGCTCGCCTTTCTCCTTCGAGAGGATGTTCAGGGCGGCCGCGGCGCCGTCGCCGGCGGAGATGACCGCCTGCCACTCCTCGGCGCGGACCATCGCGCCGGTGGCGTAGGCGTCGGCGACGCTGGTCTCCATCGAGACGTCGACGTCGACGACGTCCTCGTCTGTGAACTCACAGTCCAGTTCCTCGGCCAGATCGCGCTTGGCACCGGTCGCGAGGACGACGTAGTCGGCGTCGTACTCGGCGTCTTCGGTGGTGACGGTGAAGCCGTCGCCGTCCGTCGCAACGGCGGTCACTTCCTCGCCCTGATGGCGGTCGACGCCGAAGGAGTCGACCTGCTCGCGGGCGTCCTCGACGAACGCCGAGCCGTCCTCGCTCTCGATGCCGAGGTAGTTGAACAGGTGGGCCTTGTGCATCCACGTCTCGTCGGTGTCGAACACGACGGTGTCGAGGCCGTTTTTCGCCGTGAACAGTGCTGCGCTCAGACCGGCGGCGCCGCCGCCGACGACTGCTACCTGGGCCATACCACATCGAGGGGCGTGCGACCGAAAAGGGTTGGCCTCCCCCACCCGTCTGCCGGGACCGCGCACGCCCGCCTGCTCGACCTTCTCAGACCGTCGCGACGACCGAGACGTAGCTCACGCGCCCGTCCTCGACTGCGGTCTCCAGGTCCGCGATGGCGTCCCGGGCCCGGCGGCCGCGCTCGCCCATCGCACCCAGCAACCCCTCGTAGTCGACGCCGATATCGTCGCGCATCGCGAGCAGGTCCTCGCGGTGGTCGCGCACGTCCTGAACCTCGAAGCCCGCGTCGGCCAGGTGGCCGCGCAGGTCCGCCCGGCTCCGCGCGCCGGTGAGACAGAGCGCCGTCGCCAGTCGGTCGGGGATTTCGGGCGCCTCGTCGGCGACGACCACGTCCGAGAGCGCGAGTCGGCCGCCGGGCGCGAGCACCCGCTCGATGTCGGCGAGCGAGCGGTTCAGGTCGGTGAGACAGAGGACGCACTCCGAGAGCACCACGTCGACGCTCCCGTCGGCGACCGGTAGTTGCGCCGCGTCACCGCGGAGCGCGCGCCCCTCTACCCGGCCGGGGTCACGGTCGACGCCCGCCGCGAGTGCGCCCCGCTCTGCGGCCAGCGCCACCGCTGCGCCCGCGCCACAGCCCACGTCGAGCAGGCGCGTTCCCGTCCCCACGCCCGCCCGGTCCAGCAGGTCCCGTGTCGCCGCCTCGCCGCCGGGGTGGAGCGGCCCGTCGATCAGCCGATCGAGCGTCGCCCACGGGTTCGCCAGCGCCGCGTCGAGCAGTCCCTGCACGGTCAGTCACCGCCGCATCCGCCGTCCGCGTCCGGCCCGTAGCAGGACCCGCCGCCGTCGGTGCGCGTCTCCGCACCGGCGACCGTCTCGCCGCCGTCCACTCCGGCCCCGTCCTCGACGACAGTGTCACCGTCGCCGGCGTAGCCCGACCCGGGCGGGTCGTCGACGGCCTCGCGGCCGCCCCAGTCGTTGCGATTGCGGAGCGCGTACTCGCCGTCGTCGGTGGTCATGTTGTAGCCACAGAAGGGGACCAGGTCGCCGTCTGTCGTCGGCACGGAGATACAGCAGTTGCTCAGGCGGTTCACGTCCGCCGCGTCGGCGTCCATGAACCCCGTGAAGGAGACGGGGACGACGTCGTCGAACAGCCCCTCGACACCGCCGGGGACGTCCACGCCGCAACAGCCCGCCGTCTTGCAGGCCCACTCCTCGCCCGCCGCCGTGCCCGCGAGCAGTTCCATGTAGTCGCCCTCGTCGACCATCCCCGACAGGGCGTCCCACAGCTGGTCGTCGACGAACTGCGTCAGCGGGACGAACGCCTCGGCGTCGGCATCGCCGTCGTCGCCGCACCCGCCCCCGTCGCCGCCACAGCAGTCGCCGCCGTCCGGGTCGTCGCCCCCACCCACGTCCGGGCTGGCGTCGGTCGGGACGAACGCCGTTCCGATCTGGCAGTACGCCGAGCAGCAGGGCGCGGGGAGCATGTCGCGGGCCTCCAGCGAGTCGACCTGTTCGGCGAGCAGGCGCGTCGCCGTGTCGATGGCGAAGCGGCCGTCGTTCTCGGCGTAGCGGCCGAAGTGCGCGACGGGCTGGAAGTTCACCGACCGCACCACGTCGCGGTTCTCGATGGCGAACCGGACGATGTCGCCCATCTCGTCGTCGTTCACGCCGGGCACGACCGTCGGCACGAGCACGACCGGCAGGTCCGCCGCGCGACAGGCCTCGATCGCGGCGTGTTTCTCGTCGACGAGGTCGACCTCCCGTATCGCCTCGTAGGTGTCCGCGCGCAGGCCGTCGAACTGCAGGTATATCGCCGTCACGCCCGCCGCGGCCAGGTCGGCGGCGTACCCCTCCTCGGTCGCCAGCCGGATCCCGTTGGTGTTGACCTCGACGTGGTCGATGCCCAGCTCGCGGGCGCGCTCGACCAGTTCCGGCAAGTCGTCTCTCACCGTGGGTTCGCCGCCGGAGAACTGGATCGGCCGGCCACCGGCGTCGGCGACCGTCTCCAGCAGCGCGTCGATCTCGGCCTCGGTGCGGTGGGCGCCGCCCGGCCCGGAACTGGCGAAGCAGTACGAACACGAGAGATTACAATCCTCGGTCACCTCGACGACGGCGAGACAGGCGTGGTCGTCGTCGACGGTCAGGTCGCCGCCGTCGTGTTCGGGGCTCGGGCCGAAGTCGGCGGCCCACTCCCAGTGGTCGAACGACCCCCAGACCCGCCGACTGGCGGTACCGTGGTCGTCGCACGTGCGAGTGAGATAAACGCCGCCGTCGCGCTCCTCGTAGCGGCCCGGGACTTCGGTGAGACAGTCCGGGCACAGGCTCGTCGTCTCCGCGAGAACGTCGCCGTCCATGCCCGCGCTGTGGAGTGTATCGAGATAAGCGTGGGGGTCAGTTGCGGGGTCGGCACACGGCCGTCGGCGACCGGGAAGCCGCGTCGGTGTCGGGCCACAGCGCGGCGCGCGCACAGCCGGCGAACGCTTTAGCCGGCGTCGCCGTATCCTCCGGTATGGCAGAGCCGGTCCGGACGGCGAGCGAGCACACGCCAGGCGAGCACGCGGCGAGCGCGCCGCCCGCCGAACGGACTGACCGCGAGCGCCGCGATGAGAGGGCGGCGCCGACCACGCCGACTGCCGCGGCGCGGTGTCTCCTCGACGCCTGTCGCGGCGGCGACACGCCAGCGGCCCGCTCTCCCGAACCCCATCTCGCCGCGCTCGCGGCCTTCGACGACGACGCGCTGGCGCCCGTCCGCACCGACCGCGCGACGGCGCTCGCGTTCTGGTGTAACTGCTACAACGCCGGCACGCAGCGCCTGCTCGCCGAGCGACCCGCGCTGTACGACAGCCCGCTTCGCTCGGTCCGCTTTTTCCGCGCGCCCGCGGTGACCGTCGGCGGGACGCCCCTCTCGCTCGATACGATCGAACACGGGATTTTGCGCTCTCGCACCAAATACGGGCTGGGCTATCTCCCCCGATTCCTGGTGGGGTCGTTCGAACACCGCTATCGCCTGGCCGACCCGGACCCGCGCGTTCACTTCGCGCTCAACTGCGGCGCGGCGAGCTGTCCCGCTATCCGCGCCTACGACCCCGCGAATATCGACGCGCAACTCGACCTGGCGACGCGGTCGTACCTCGACGAGAGCGTCACGTACGACCCGGACGCGGGGACGGTGGAACTCCCGCAGTTGTTCCGCTGGTATCGCGGCGACTTCGGCGGTCCCCGTGGTATTCGCGCGTTGCTCCGCGAGTACGACGTGGTCCCCGAGGGGGCGCGACCGACGCTTCGCTATCGCTCGTGGGACTGGTCGAAAGCGCCCCGGAAGTTCGTGGAGTGACTCCCCGCCAGATTCATTTCGCTCCGGCCGAATCGGCGGACGATGCCCGAGGGTTCGGAACTCGCGACCGTCGATGACGTCTACGAAAACGGGTCAGTGCTGTTCACGGCGACCAACTCCTTCGACATGGCCGAGGAGATAATCCTCGTTCCCTGCGAGGACGCGGCGACCGACGGCGGAACGCCCGACGATGGAACCGAGGGCGGCGTCCGCGCGTGGATCAACCGCTGTACGCACGAGGCCCAGCGCTTCGACACGGGCCGGGGCGTCCCCATGCGCGACGGCGAGATAATCTGCCCGAAACACGGATCCATGTTCGACGCCTGCGCCGGCGACTGTGAGAACGGGATGGCCGCCGGAACCACGCTACCCGACGTGGACGTGACTGTCGCGGACGGCGCGGTGTTTCTGACCGACGACGAGTACACCTTCGACCATCTGGGCGGTATCGACGACGGTGACGACGGCCCGAGTTCCACTTCCCACGTCGGCTTTTGAGACCAGAACTAGTCACCGGCCGCGAGCGAGCGGAGCGAGCGAGACGGCCGGCCTTTTTGATCCAGCTTTTTCAAGGAGTGGTTCCCGCAGGCGCGCACTGCGCGCCGAGGAAACCCGACGCAGAAAAAGGTGGCCGGACGTTTAAATGCGATAGCGACCCTACGTGGGATCAGGATGGCGACCCAGGGTTACGGAATCGTCTCGGGTGAGGAGTCGGAGATTCACGACGAGCCACACGTAGAGGGGCGTCGCGTCACCGTCCGGGTCGTCCAGGCGCGGGTCGAAGACCGCGGAGACGCGCCGGCGCGGGTGGCCGACCAGCTCGGTCTCGAACTGGCCGACGTCTACGCCGCGCTGGCGTACTACCACAGTCATCCCGAGGAGATGGCGGCGGTCGAGCGCGACCACCGGGACGCCGCGGCGGCGGCGCGCGAGCGGTCGGACCTCGTGCCGCCCGACGGCGAATGAGTTTCCGGTTGCTCCTCGACGAGAACGTCGAACGATCCGTCGGCGCTCGACTCGATGCGCTCGGTCACGACATCGAGCGCGTCGACTCCGTCTCGGCACTGGGAACCGGTTCCAGCGACGACGAAATCGCCGCGTTCCTCGACGATGCGAACAGAGTTCTCCTCACGTACGACGACGACTTTCGCGCCGTACGACCGGAACCATCGACCCCCTACGTCGCGGACGAGACGCTTCCGAGCGACACTGTCGTCGATATCGTCGACGCGATAGCGACACACTATCCACAGACGGCTATCGACGGTCTCACGTACGCGAACACCGACTGGCTCTGACAGTCAGTCGGCGGCGACGGACCCAGTTCCACCTCGCACCTCGACTGCTGAGAGAACCGCAGTAGTCACCGGACGAGCGGGCAGCGAGAGCGGAGAGTGAAACGAGCGCAGTGAGCGATGAGGGTTCAGTCACTCGGAGCCGTCGGCACCGTCGGAGCCGTTCGGTCCCAGCAGCGACGAGGCGATCGAGGCGTTGACGTCGGCGAAGGCGTTGGTGATGTGGAGTCCGAGCAGCGCGAGCACGGCGCCGGCCGGCACCGCGAGCGCGCGCTCGGTCGTGGACTCGACGCTCTGTGCGACCTCCCAGCCGCCGATCTCGACGCTGAACACGCCCGCGGGGAAGACGGGGTTCAGGAGGAGTTCGACCCCGGTTCCGAGAAAGGTCACCAGGAGGACAAAGGAGAGGACACCGATCGGGAACTTCAGCACGACGAACCCGAGCCCGCGCCACGTCGAGGAGGCCGTGAGATACGCCTTCGCCGTGGCGACGATTCCACCGTCAGAGCCGTCGACGTCGTCCGGGTCGGCGATGGACGTCCCGAGGAGTCGGTTCGCGAGGCGGCGTTCGAACGACGCGAGATATCGAACCCCGATGGCGGTAGCGAGCAAGATTCCCAGCCCGACCACGAAGACCGACAACGCCAGCCCGAACGCGAACCCGAAAAACACGACCATGTAGTAGATCATCCCGAGCGGGAAGGCGAGAGCGAGATACAGCAGGTTCCTGTACGTCTGTCTGTCGCCGACGACACCGACGATATCCGCGAGACGCGACCCGAGACCGGCATCGGAAGTCACTGATTGACTCATCCTGTCTGCTGGTACAGACGCAGGACCCGAATAAGTACTGGCAGTGTTTCTCGGCGTGAAACAGTCGGCGACGGTATCGGCGTTCGCGGAACGGATCCGAGGAGGTGGGGACCGCTCGTACGGTCGGTTGGAAGTCAGGTCCGGGATTCGCCGGACCGCCCGGCGGATCACTGGGAAATCGTTACAACCGACCGTATCAGTTCGGGGCCGGGCCGTCCCGTCTGGCGTCGGCCAGGATCTTGTACGTGTGGACCGGCACGACGACGATTCCGAGCAGGAGGTAGTTGAGCGTGAGGAAGTTGATCACGGCGAGTTTCGTCCGCCCGACGTAGTAGTACGCCAGCGGCGAGACGAAAAGCGCCAGCAGTATCGCGACTGCGGTCGATTTGTCTTCGAGCGCCTGTGCGTTTCGGGTTCGGTCGTCAGCGGGGGAGTCGGTGGTAGCCATCGGTGGAGGGTCGGCAGGGTCGGTTGTGGGGACGGAACAGTCGAGACGGGACAGCCGGTTTCGGGTGGGCGGTCTGGCGACGCGTGTCGGTTACTGGGACACCTCCGTATCGATGCGGAGGCACGGCTGGATCATAAGACCGAACGCACTGTTACACAGCGAGAAACAGAGACGGCGACGCGAGGGGGCGACGGCAAGCCGGAGAGTCAGTCGTCGGCGACGCCGGGTTCGGTCTCGGACTCGGCCTCGGCGGCGTCCTCGGTGTCGGTCCCGCCGTCGTCGTCGGGGTCGTCCTCGTCCGTCTCGAGGTCCGGAAGCTGTGACTGCCAGTCGCGGACCTGGTCTGCGCTGACGCCCTGAACCTCCGCGGCCACTTCCTCCGGGTCGGCGTCGAGGAGGTCCTCGGGCGCCTCGATACCGACGGCTTCGAGCCGTTCGGCCGTCGCCGGGCCGATACCGTCCAGGTCCTCCAGGTCGTCGACGGCCTGGCGAGCCTGGTACTCCCTGTAGTTGCAGATCGGACAGCCCAGTTCCCACGGGTCGTCGCCGCTGTGGACGACGAGTTCGGGGAGGTGGTGCTCGTCGCAGTAGTCGTCGGTCACCTCGATGTCGCCCCGGCGCGGGAGCGGCAGCGAGTAGTCACAGTCGGGATAGCGCGTACACCCCACCAGCCGCGACCCCGACCGGAGGTGCTTGATCGCGAGGTTCCCACCCTCCTCGTCGCCACAGTCGGGACAGGCGCCGATGACCTCGTCCTCGCTCTCGTCAGCCTCGTCGGCGGCACACTGCGGACAGCCGTGGACGAACGTGTCGCGGCCGGCGAGCATCTTCACGTGATTGAGCCCGTGTTCCTCGCAGGTCTCCTCCAGCACCAGGGGTTCGCCGGAACTCGGGAGCGGAAGCGTGTACTGGCAGTCGGGGTAGCCGTCGCAGCCGACGAAATAGGAGCCCTGTCGGCTCTGGCGAACGAGGAGGTCGTGGTCGCTCTCGGGGCAGGGGCCGAGTCGGCGGTCGGCTTTCAGCGACTCCTGGAGGTGGTCGCCGACGGCCTCGCGCGACTCGCGCAGTTCCTCGAACACCCGTTCGAGCATCTCGCGGGACTCGGCGGTCACGTCGTCGAGCGTGGCCTCGCCCTCGGCGATGGCGGTCATGTCCGCCTCCAGTTGCGCGGTCATCTCGTCGCTGACGACGTGCTCGGCGAACTCCTCGGCGGCCTCAACGACGGCCTCCGCGAGCGCCGTCGGACGGGGCGGGTCGCTCTCGATGTACCCGCGGTCGTAGAGCTTCTCTAAGGTGTTGTGCCGGGTCGCCTTCGTCCCCAGTCCGAGGTCGGACATCGTCTCGATGAGCCGGGACTGGCCGTAGCGGCGCGGGGGCTGGGTCTGCTTGGCTTCCAGGCGCACGTCGGTCACGTCGAGGGCGTCCCCCTCTTCGAGGTCGGGGAGGAACGACTCACTGGCCGACGAGTAGGGGTACACCTCGTGGTAGCCGGCTTCGAGCAGGCGCTTGCCCGTGGCCTTGAGCTGACAGCCGTTGGCGTCGGCGACGACGCGGAGGTGCGCCCACGTCGCGGGCTCCGCGACCGTCGCGAAGAATCGGCGGACGACGAGTTCGTACACTTCCCACTCGTCGTCGGAGAGGTCGCCGCGGTCGGGCAGTTCGCCGGTCGGGTGGATCGGCGGGTGGTCGGTCGTCTCGTCGTCGCCCTCGGTGGGCTCCAGTTCGTCCAGCGCGAGCAGCGTCTCGGCCGCGTCGCCGAAGGCGCGACTGTCGCCGAAGGCCGCGACGAGCTCCTCGGGATCCAGATCCTCGGGGTAGACGGTGTTGTCGGTCCGCGGGTAGGTGATGTAGCCCGTGGTGTACAGCTCCTCGGCGATGGACATCGCGCGCTGGGCCGAGTAGCCCAGCGACCCCGCGGCGGAGATGAAGGCGGTCGTGTTGAACGGCGCGGGCGGCCTGTCGGTGCGGGTCCGCCGGCGGACGGTCGTCACCTCGGCGCTGTCGGCCGCGAGCAGACGCTCGTGGGCGTCGTCGGCGTCGGCCTCGACCCAGACGCGCTCGGCCTCGCTGCCGTCGTCGTCGTAGAAGTACTGCGCTTCGAAGCCGTCGTCGCTCCCGCCCTTCGCGAGGTTGGCGAACAGCTCCCAGTAGTCGTCGGGTTCGAACGCCTGTATCTCGCGCTCGCGGTCGACGATCAGTTTGAGCGTCGGGGACTGCACGCGGCCCACCGAGATGAAGTCCTCGCCGAGCTGTCGCGCCGAGAGGGAGAGAAAGCGCGTGAGCGCGGCGCCCCAGACGAGGTCGATGACCTGTCGGGCCTCGCCGGCGGCCGCGAGGTCGAAGTCGATGTCGTCGGGTTCGGCGAAGGCGTTGCGCACCTCGCGGTCGGTGATCGAGGAGAATCGGACCCGCTTGACGGGCACGTCGGTCTCCTCGCGGATGAGCTCGTAAGCCTCCTTGCCGATGAGTTCGCCCTCGCGGTCGTAGTCGGTGGCGATGACGGCCTCGTCGGCCCGGCGGGCCAGTTGTCGGAGCGTGCGGACGATGTTCTCCTGGGTGGGCGACTTGACGATGTCGGCGTCGATCAGTTCGACGGGTTCGACGTCGCGCCAGTCCGAATATTCCTCGGGGAAGTCGACGCCGACGACGTGGCCGGAGAGGCCGACGCAGGTCTTCGTGCCCCACTCGTAGACGTTGACGCCGTTGCGCTGGGTCGTCGTCGCGGCCCCGTCGCTCAGAATCTCCGCGATGCGCCGGGCCGCGTTGTTCTTCTCGGTGATTATCAGTTCCACCGGGGGTCACCTCGGGGCGAGAGCGGGGGAGTCATCGGGAGTGGATAGGTGGCCGTCAGTTCATAAGGTTTCGGGAAATCGACGGATAGCGCGGGTATGCGTGCGATCGAGCGGGCGCGAGCGCGGCGCGCTCGCGAGCGTGCGGGGAGCAATCCGTCCCCCTCGATAGCGCTACGAGACGGTCCTCAGGCCGTTCCCTCGGCGGCCGGCGCGGCCTCGCGGTCGCGCGGGAGTCGACAGGCCGGGTCGTAGCTCGCGCGGATCGCGCTCCCCGTCAGCACGACGACGCTCGCGGCGAGGAAGATCCCGCCGACGGGCGAGGTGGGGTCCATGAACGCCCAGTAGACCGGCGTCGCCGCGGCGCCGAAGAGGACGCCGACCGCGCCGTAGAGCGCGGGCGCACAGCAACAGCAGGCGGTCGCGCCCGAGGCGGCCAGCGTCCCGAACATCGCCCGCGGCGAGTCGGTCGCCCCCTCGGCGGCCAGTTGGCGTGCGACCAGCCCGGCGTTGAGCGCGACCAGCCCGCCGAGGAGTGCAACGAGTACGACTGTCCCCGGCGAGACGTAGCCCGCGAGCGGAACCGCGGGCCAGTAGAACTCGACGGCCGGCCAGTAGACCAGCGGTCCCGCGACCTGCTGGGTCGTGACGAACCCCTCGCCCGCGATCTCGGGGGTCACGTCCGGGTTTATCGACATCGTGCCCGCCGAGACGGCGAAAAAGACCGCGAACATGGCGAAGGCCACGAGCGAGACGGCCTTCGAGCGCGCGTCGGCGAGCGCCGTTCGGAAGACGTCGTTCCCGTCCAGGGAGAGGACCGCGGCGACCGCGAGCGGCACGCCGAGGACGAGCAGGTAACCGAACGGATGCGAGAGCCCCTCGTTTGGCATCATCGCCGGGTAGCCGATCCAGCAGGCGAGCAGGAAACCCAGCGCGACGTAGCGGGGGCGTTCGGGCCACTTCCAGCGGACGACGACCAGGCTCCCGAGCGCGACGACGATGGCCGCGACGGTGTTGACGACGGGGAACCAGCGGGTCCAGTCGGGCGTCGACTGCGGCGCGATCTGTATCTCGACCAGACCGATCAGACCGGCGAGAGTTACGACTGCGCCGATCCCGAGCGCCGCCGCGCCGAGGCGGCCCGGATAGTCGTCACCCCGGAGGGCCACCCAGCCGCCGACCGCGACGGCGACGCCCGCGAGCGTCAGCGCCCCCAGGAGCCAGTGGGGCGTCCCCGCGTGGGTCGTCCCCGAGTGCGCGACGACGCGCCCGAGCGCCGCCGGGTCCACGCTGTATGCCATTGCCGGTACTCGGTCCCGGACGCTCAAGGACGTTCTGATACGCGCGTCGAACGACGGCCCAAACAGTACGTTTACGCCACCGTAGTCCTTGCGAGCCGACAGTGACAGAGTCGGACCGCGTCGACATGACCACCGGTGCGGTGACCCCGCGCCTGTTCAGTCTCGCCTGGCCGCTCGTCGCCGGGAACCTCCTCCAGACCGCCTACAACCTCGCCGACATGTTCTGGGTCGGCCGCGTCAGCGCCGACGCCGTCGCCGCCGTCTCGCTGATGTTCCCGACCGCCTACCTGTTCGTCTCGGTCGCGATGGGGCTGACCGCCGCGACGAACGCGGTCGTCTCCCAGCACATCGGCGCCGGTGAGGAACGACGCGCCCAGCGCACCGTCGCCCAGTCGGTCCTGCTGGCTATCGGCGTCGCCGCCGCGCTCGGTACGTTCGGCTTCGCGATCCGGCGCCCGCTGGTCGCGCTCATCGGCGCCCAGGGCGCCGTCTTCGACGCCGCCGTCGCCTACATCGAGTTCGTCTTCCTCGCGATCCCCTTCACCTTCCTCTTTTTCGTCTTCCGGGCGTCGCTGCGGGCCGCCGGCGACACCAGAACGGCGATGTGGTTAGTGGGAGCGAGCGCCGGCCTCAACATCGTCATCGACCCCGTCTTCATCCTCGACTGGGGCCCCTTCCTCGGTCTCGGCGCACAGGGCGCCGCCATCGCGACGTTCGTCTCCCGCGGCGTCGCCGCGGCCGTCGGCCTGTACATCCTCGTCGACGGCGGCTGGGGCATCCGCCTCCGCGTCGGCGACCTGACCCCCGACTGGGCCATCCTCCGCAGACTCGTGAACGTGGGCTACCCCGCGACGCTCGACGGCCTGAGTCGCTCGCTCGCGGCCGTCACGTTCGCCGCGCTCGTGGCGCGGTTCGGCGCGGTCGCGACGGCCGCCTACGGCATCGGCATCCGCCTGATGTCCGTCTCCTGGACCGTCTCCGGCGCGGTCGGCCAGGCCGCGGCGACCGGCGTCGGCCAGAACCTCGGGGCCGACCAGCCCGACCGCGCGGCCGACGTGACCTGGAAGGCGACCGCCGGCGCGATGGCCGTCCTCTTCGCCGCCGGCGGCCTCGTCTACGCCTTCCCCGCCATCGCGGTCGGCGTGTTCATCGACGACCCCGCCGTCGTCGACGCCGGCGTCACGCTCCTCCGGATCATCGCTCCCTTCTGGGCCATCCTGGGCGGGCTCATGGTGATCCAGGGCGGCTTCCGCGGCGCCGGACAGACCAGGGTGGCGTTCGTTCTCTCCCTGCTCTCGCGATGGATCTTCCGCATCCCGCTCGCGTTCTTGCTGGCCTACGCCGTCGCGCTCGACCCCGTCGCGTTCACGCCCGTCGACGTGAACGGCCTCTGGTGGGGCATGTCCGCGTCCGCCGTCGCCTCCTTCGTCGTCGGCGTCGTCTGGTTCCACCGCGGCGACTGGCGAACGAGCGTTATCGACGACGGCCCGAGCGATGGGGCGGGCGAAGCGGTCGCCGACGACGTCGGCGACGACGTGCCCGCAGACGACCCCGTGACGGACTGAGCTGAAACGGGCCGAAACGATGAAACCCCGACACGTTCGAGCTATGGCATGGTCGACGAGGAGCGCGCGGCCGACGCCTTCGGGACGCTCGGCGACCCGACGCGGATCGCCGTCCTGCGAACCTTCGCGGAAGCGATGGACGAACAGGAGCTCTCGCCGGCGGGCGGGATGCCCACGCTGTCGTTCTCGGAACTGTACGACCGGGTCGATATCGACTCGACGTCACAGCTCTCCTATCACCTGAACGAACTCGCAGGCGACTACCTCAGGGGGACCGACGACGGGTGGACGATCACGTTCGCCGGCAACGCCATCGTCCGGCTCGTGCTCTCGGGCGGGTACGCCGGCGGGATCGAGTTCGACCCGGTCGAGACCGACGGGCGCTGCCCCTACTGCGACGGGGAGGGACTGCGCGCGACGGTCGAGGACCGCGCGCTGCTGTACGTCTGCCGGAACTGCGACCGGAAGGTCGGCGGAACGCCCGTGACGCCCGCACAGGTCCGCGACCGCGACCCCGAATCGCTGCTCGCGAGTACGACCACCAGGACCGTCCAGATGGTCCGCCAGTTCCGCGAGGGCGTCTGCAGCGAGTGCGGCGGGATCGCCGACGTCGAGGTGATCGCGCCGGACGTCGAAACCACCGGCGAGGGCGCGCAGTACGTCGCCACCGGCCGCTGCCAGCAGTGCTGGTGGCGCGTCAACGCCCCGCCGCCGATGTGGCTCGCGACCCACCCCGCCTCCGTCGCCTTCCACTGGGACCACGGCGTCGACGTCACCGCCGAGGGCGCCCGCGACATCGGCGCGAACCTCGAGAGCGGCCGCTGGCGCACCGACCGCGTCGCCACCGACCCCGCCGAGTACGAAGTGACCTACAGCGTCGGCGACGACGTCCTCCGACTGACGACCGACGACGACCTCTCCGTCCGCAGCGCCGAGCGCGTGCGACGCGATCCGGGCGTCGATCGCTGATCCTGTCAGAACCCGTACTTAACTGCCGTTGAGCGCTCGCCGTCGCGAGCGACCGGACCGCCGAGTATGCGCCGCCCACCGTGGCGCTCCGCTCAAGATCGTTTTTGAATCAGTCGCGATATATGTCATTTCTTCAATAATACTTACGTGGGTCTCGCCGAGAGGCCCGAACGCGGGGAACCCCCGCAGTAACCGATGATAGCGATAGAAACGACCGATCTGACGAAGCGAGACCGGGCCGGTGTCCGCCTCGACAATGTGGACCTGACCGTCGAGCGCGGCGAAATCGTCGCCCTGCTCGGTCCGAACGGCGCCGGCAAGTCGACGCTGCTAGACCTCGTCTGCGGCGACGCTCGACCGACCGCCGGAGACGTGTCCGTGTTCGGAGACGATCCCATCGACGAACGCGGCGACCTGTGCGGTCGCGTCGGTCGCGTCCGGGCCCGGCCCGCGCTCGACCCCGACCGAACTGGACTGGACCACGTCCGGTCGGCCGCCGGGGCCGCCGAGTCGGCCGCGGCCGCCGGAGACACGGCGACACCGATGGCCGTTCTCGATAGCGTCGGCGTCGGCCCCGACACCGCCGTCCGGTCGGCCGGGACCTACGCCGCCGGGACCGCCCGCCGGGTCGCGCTCGCGGCGGCACTGGCCGGCGACCCTGACCTGCTGGTCCTCGACGACCCGACCGCGGGACTCGACCCGCTCGGCGTCGCGAGAGTCCGCTCGGTCCTCCGGGCGGAGCGCGAGGCCGGAACCACAGTCCTCCTCGCCGTGCGGCGACTCCGCGGGCTGGCACCGCTGCCCGACCGTGTCGGCCTCCTCCGCGACGGGGAACTGGTCCGCGTCGCCGACGCCGATGAGACGACCGACGCTCCCGGCCTGACCGCGGTCACGCTCCGCGTCGACCGCGTCCCCGAGGTCGACCTCGAAGCGATCCCGGGCGTCGAGGCGGCCCACGCGACCGACGAGACAGTCACCGCCGTCGTCTCCTCGCCCGCCGCGAAACCGACCGTCGTCCTCGAAGTCGCCCACTCGGGCGTCCCCGTGCGCGACGTCTCGCTGACCGCACTCGACTCGACGACCGAACTCGACTCGGCGGCCTCCTCCGTCGATCCGTCGACCGACACCCCCTCGACCGACACCCCAGACAGATGAGAGACAGTAATCCACTCGCGCGGATCCCCGCGTTCGTGACGGAGCACAGCACGCTAATTATCGTCGTCATGCTACTCGCGACGGTCGCCGTCGGCAGCGGTATCACCGCCATCTCCGACGGCGACCAGGGCGAACTCGCCGCGGACTCGTCGGCCGCCAACGCCAGCGAGTACGTCCGGGCCAACTACGACGTCGGCGCCGAGAACCGGACCGTCGTCTCGGTGTACGTTCGTGACACCGACGGCAACGTCCTCTCGAAGCCGTCGCTACTCGCTTCCCTTCGCTACCAGCAACGCGCCCTCGACAACGAGACGGTGGCCGGGAAACTCGCCGACCGCCGCGGCGTCGTCGGCGTGTCGAACCTCGTCGCCCGACGCCTCACCGACGGTGAGGCGGCGACGCTCGCCGCACAGACCGACGCGCTCGCCGCCGCCGAGTCGGCGGAGGTGCGCCGCGCCGTCGAACAGGTCCTCGCCGACGACACGACCGCCTCGAGACTGCTGCCGGCCTCCTCCGAGCCCGGAACGGCGACCGCCGAGAGCCGCCGGATCGCATTCCGGTTCGAGTCCGACGGCACCGCCGCTCGCCGCGGCGCGGTCCCCGTCGCACAGGCGGCGCTGTCCGACGCCGCAGCCGTCGCCGAAGCCGACGCCGAGACCGACGCGAGCGCCGAGTACTTCATGCTGAGCGGGCCCGCCATGTCCGACGTCCAGTCGAAGCTGATCGGCGACACGCTCGAACTCGTCGGGCCGGTGGCGCTCGTGTTCGTCCTGTTCGTCCTGGCGGTCGCCTACCGCGACCTCGTCGACGTGCTGGTCGGCTTCGCCGGCGTCGTGCTGACGCTGGTCTGGATGCTCGGGCTCGTCGGCTGGCTCGGCGTCCCCTTCACCCAGGCCAGCATCGTCGCGCCGATCCTCATCGTCGGCCTCTCGATCGACTACGGCATCCACGTCTTCATGCGCTACCGCGAGCAGCGGGGCGCCGACGGAGAAGCCGACGAGATCCGCCCGGCGATGCGCGCGGCCGTCCGCTCGGTCGGCACCGCGCTGGTGCTCGTGACGCTGACGACCGCCATCGGCTTCCTCTCGAACCTGACGAACTCGCTGTCGACCATCCGCAGTCTCGCGCTCGCGACCAGCCTCGGCATCGTCGCCGCGCTCGTCGTCTTCGTCACGCTCGTCCCCGCGCTCAAAGTCGAGATCGACGACTTCCTCGAAGGCCGGCTCGGCCGCGACCGGACCCGCGAGGCCTTCGGCGTCGGCGGGCGGACGAGCCGCCTCCTCTCGCTGGGCACCCGCGCCGCCCGGCGCGCCCCGCGAGCGATCATCGTCTTCGCGCTCCTGACCAGTGCCGTCGGCGCCTACAGCGTCACGACGCTCGACTCGAAACCCTACACCCCCATCGAAGAACCCGCCGAGTGGAAACAGGACCTCCCCGAACCGCTGGGCGCACAGGATTACCCCTACGCCGAGCACAGCTCCTACGTCCGGGACACCTACCGGTCGAGCAGCGACCAGTTGCCCGTCCAGGTCCTCGTTCGCGGCGACGTGACCGACCCAGCGGTGTTACACGGGGTGGGTGAGGCGACCGACCGACTCCGGAACGCCGAGATAGCCTACCGCCGCGCCGACGGGAGCGTCCCGGTCCGGACGCCACTGACCGTCCTGCACGCCACCGCCGCGACCGACCCCGACCTCCGCGCGACCCTCGACCGCGCCGACACCGACGACGACGGCGTCCCCGAGTCGAACGTCACCGCCGTCTACGACGCGCTGTTCGCGGCCGCCCCCGACACTGCCGGCCAGGTGATCGAGCGGACCGGCGGCGCCTACGAGTCCGTCCGCGTCGTCGTCCCGATGCGAGGGAGCGCCGGCTACGACGACCAGACCGCGGTCGCGACCGACGCGGCCGCCCTCGCCGAGCGCGCCGGCGAAGGTGAAGGCGACACCGCCGAGACGAGCGTCACCGCGACCGCCACCGGCGAGGCGGTCGTCGCGCAGGCCGAGGTTCGCGAGATCCGCAACAACATCTTCGTGACCCTCGCCGTCGCGCTCGCGGCCGTGGGTCTCCTGCTCGCCGTCGTCTTCAGGCTCATGCACGACAGCGCCACGCTCGGCGCGGTCACCGGGCTGGCCGTCGTGTTCGTGCTGACCTACGTCTTCGGCGCGATGGCACTGCTCGGCGTCCCGCTGACGCTCTTTACCGCCCTCATGGTGAGTCTCGCCGTCGGCCTCGGCATCGACTACAGCATCCACGTCACCCACCGATACGTCGAGGAACTCGCCGACCACTCGCCCGGCGCGGCCCTCCACCGGACTGTCACGGGCACCGGCGGCGCCTTGCTCGGCAGCACCGCCACCACCGTCGGCGCCTTCGGCAGCCTCTCGCTCGCGACGTTCACCCAGTTCCGGAACATGGGTATCCTCGTCGCTCTCTCCCTGGTCCTCTCGCTCGTGACCGCGCTGGTCGTCATCCCAGCGTTCCTGGTCGTCTGGACGCGCTGGACCGACCCGCAGTCCGCGGACCAGCCCGCCGGAACGCCCGTGACGACCGACTGACCGCTCTCCCCCTCTCGACTTCCCCGCTGACGGTCCTTCGCTCCCCGCTGACGGTCCTCCGCTCCCCGCTGACAGCTCTCATTTCGTCGTGAAAATCCGAGAACCGCCGTGACTCCTACCCGTCCAGTTCGTCGCGCAACAGCTGATTCACGTCACCGGGGTCAGCCGATCCCCCGGTCTTCTGCATCACCTGGCCGACCAGGAAGTTTATCGCACCGTCGTCGCCGCTATGATAGTCCTCGACGGCGTCGGGGTTCTCCTCGATGGCTTCTGCGACGGCCTGCTGGACCTCGTCGCCGCTCGTCTTGCCGAGCCCTTCGCGCTCGACGATCTCGTCGGGCGAGTCGCCGTCGTCGAGCATTCCCCGGAGGACGGTCTCGCGGGCGTTCTTCGTCGTGATCTCGTCGGTCGCGACGAGTTCGACGAGCCGCTCGATCTCGTCGAAGCGGTCGGCCACGTCCGTGATCTGCATGTCGCGGTAGTTCAACTCGCCCAGCAGTTCGTCGGCGACCCACGTCGCGGCCAGGTCCGGGTCGAACTGCTCGGCCACGTCCTCGAAGAAATCGGCGACCTCCTTCGTGCTCGTGAGTTTGTCCGCGGCCTCCTCGTTGAGACCGTACTCGGCCTGGAAGCGCTCGCGCCGGGCGTCCGGGAGTTCCGGAATGTCGAGTTTCGCCTCCCAGTCGCTGACCTGCAGCGGCGGGAGGTCGGCCTCGCGGAAGTACCGGTAATCCTTCTCCTCTTCTTTCGACCGCATCGAGAGCGTGACGCCCTTCGATTCGTCCCAGTGGCGGGTCTCCTGCTCGACCGCGCGGCCGCGCTCGATGGCGTTTTTCTGTCGCGTCTCCTCGTACGCGAGGGCTTTCTCCGCGCCCTTGTGACTGGAGATGTTCTTGACCTCGGTGCGGTTCGGGTCGGCGTCCTCGAGCACCGACTCGTCTATCTCGTCGGCGTCCACGTCGCTCATGTCGACGATCGAGAGGTTGGCGTCCACGCGCAGCGACCCGTCGCGGGTGGCGTCGAACACGCCCAGGTATTCGAGCACCTCGGTGAGTTTCGCGAGGAAGGCGCGCACTTCGCCCGGCGACCGGAAGTCGGGTTTCGTGACGATCTCCATCAGGGGCGTGCCCGCGCGGTTGTAGTCGACCAGCGTGTAGTCGGCGGTGTCGATGGAGCCGCCCCTGTGCTGGAGACTGCCGGGGTCCTCTTCGAGATGCGCCCGGCGGATCGAGACCGAGCGCCGCTCGCCCTCGACGGAGAACTCCAGTTCGCCCTCCTGGCAGATCGGGGCGTCGTACTGGGTGATCTGGAAGTTCTTCGGCAGGTCTGGGTAGTAGTAGTTCTTCCGGTGGAAGGTCGTCTCCGCGGGGATGTCGGCGTCGATGGCCTTGCCGATCTTGACGGCCGCCTCGACGGCGCCCTCGTTGACCACCGGGAGTGCACCGGGCAGACCCAGGCAGACGGGACAGGTGTTCGTGTTGGGCTCCTCGGAGGGGTCGGTCGAACAGCCACAGAAGATCTTCGTGTCCGTCTCGAGCTGGACGTGGACCTCCAGCCCGATGACGGTCGCGAGTTCCTCGCTCGCGACGGCTTGCGCGGTCATTACCCGCGGTTCGGTACCGCGGGGCTAAAGGCTAACGACCGGCCGTGCCCGCGTCCTCGTCGGCCGGCGGAAAAACTGGAGCTTCGGGCGGTCGCTACGCGCCGACCTGCGTCCCAACGGCGAGGTCGTAGTCGCCGACGCGGACGGTGATCGTTACCTCTCCGGAGAACGCCGTCGCGTCGTCGGGCAGCGTCGGTCGCTGCCCGACCGACGCGGCGTAACTCACGTCGGCGCCGGAACCGGTCCTGTAGACGTACACTGTCTCGCCGGGCGAGACGGACTCGGAGAGAGTGACGTTCGTCGACGCCGCCGAGCCGAACCCGCCGGAGCCGACGGTGAGGTTCGACCCCGCCGGGAACGGCCGGTCGCCCGCGTACTCGTAGGCGAGCAGTCGGTCGCTCGACTCGACCGAGAGAGTCGGCTCCGGCACGGCCTCCAGCCAGTCGGGTTTCGGGATCGACTCGGCGCCGTACGGGCCGATCGTGAACTCCAGTCCCTTGGTGTAGGTCTCGCCGCCCCGTTCGACCGTCGCGCTGACGTTGCCGTAGCGGACGACCCCGCTCGCGGTCACCTCGATGCGGCCGGACGCGCTCCGGAACTGCTCGCCCTCCGCGACCAGCGAGGGCGCGAAGATCCCCTCGCTGGCGGTCTCGTTCCGGCCCGCGGACTCGAGGACGAGTCGCTGCTCACCGCTGTCGGTCGTGTAGACGCCCTCGGTCTCCCACTCCAGCGAGCCGACGTACCCCTGCGGGAAGAGCGCGAAGATCACCGCAGCGAATCCGGCCGACGTGCGGACCGGCGTCGGCCCCTTCCCGTAGGCGACCGCACCGGTCGAGGTGTTGTGGACGCCCACCTCCGTCGGGCCGAGGTAGTACTGTTCACTGAGGTCCATCGCCGGCACGCTCGCGTTCAGGAAAGTCGCCTCCGTGTCGTTAGCGATGTGGAACCTGACGTCCGGGCGCGTCGTGTTGTAGAGCCGCATGTCGTACTCGAACCCGGAGTCGGCGAACGCGCCCGACTCGACGTCGAACAGCGCGCTGACGTTCGTCACTTTCTCCGCGGTCACGCCCGCTGGCAGCGACTCCATCGCCGACACCGGCTGAAGGTCGCCGCTCGGCGTTCCGCCGTCGGTCGGCGTGGCCCCCGATCCGGGCGTGCCCGTCGGCGTCCCGGCCCCCGGCGTGACCGTCGGTGTCCCGGATCCCGGCGTCGCCGTCGGTGTCTCACTGTCGTTCGGTGTCGACCCCCTCTCGGTCGGCGTCGGCGCGGCGTCGCCCGGTGTCTCGGTCGGTGTCGATTCCCCCTCGGTCGGCGTGGACGACCCACCGCCCACGGAACAGCCCGCGAGGACGACCAGCGCGACAACTGCAGCGACGGCAAGACGATGTCGCATACAGCCGCCCGTTTCTATCCCGCGAAAATAAATGTACTGTAACCTGACGATTCGGGCCGCCGTCCGTAGCGCTGGCCGGCCGAACGCGTCGGTTTATTCCGAACTCGATGCCTCGGACTCGTCGAACCAGTCCGGCTTTTCGACCGAGATTCCCGGGTCGTCTCGCATCGACATCGAGATTTCGACGTCGACCTCGGTCCCGGACTCGGTCGTCCCCGAGAGCGTGACCGACCCGTCGCGAACGAGACCGTCCGAGCGCATCACGATGCGGCCGCTGGCGGTCTCGAGACTCCCGTCGGTCTCCCAGTCGCTTTCCTCGAACGCCGTCTGGTTCAGCGAGTTCGACTCGTACACGTAGTAGGTGTCGCCGTCGAGTGTCCGGGTGTCGGTCTGGTCCCACTCCATCGCCGAGAAGTACAAGCTCGGGAAGACGGCGAAGATCTGCAGGAACCCGGCGCCGAACTCGATGCCGTTGTCGTTCCCCTGCGCGTACTGGGTCTCGCCGGACGTCGTGTTCCGATACGCGTCGGTCCCGTCCTGGACGAAGTACGTCAGCGTCCCCGACTGGTCCAGGTTGTTGAACGTGATGAGCGTCTCCTCCGTGTCGTTCACGATCGAGAACTGGATGTTCTGCGACGCGTCCGCGGTACTGTTGCGCAGCGTCATGTTGAACGCGACCGGCCCCTCCGCGATGTGCTGGAGGTAGGCCTGCCCGAAGCGCGTGCGGTTGAAGAACTCGCCGTCGTCGTAGCCGGGCGGCCCGCCGGTGCTCCCGGCCGGCGTCGCAGTCGGCGTGTCGTCGGACGCGGGCGTCGCCGTCGGCGTGTCGTCCGGCACGGGCGTGGCCGTCGGACTCGCCTCGACCGGCGTCGCCGTCGGCGTGTCGTCCGGCACGGGCGTCGCAGTCGGGCTATCACCCGGTGACGCCGTCGGCGTGCTCCCGCTCGGGGCGTCAGTCGGCGTCGACCCCCCGTCGGCCGGGGTGTCTGCTGACGTCGTCGGGATCGGCGTCTCCTTCGGTTCGACCGGCGTGTTGGTCGGTGTCGGTTCCCCCTCGGTGGCCGTGGACGACCCGCCCCCGCCCGAACAGCCCGCGAGGACGACCAGCGCCACGACAGCCACCACCGCTACTCTGTGTCGCATACCCTGAACCATCTCCCCCAGTGAAATAAGTGTAGGCTAAAACTGTCTAGATCGGACACCTGTCCAGTTCTGGCGGCCCCGCTCGCGAGCGCCGACCGGGAACACCGACCCACCGGACCCGACACTGTCGCGTGAAACCCACCAGGCGCTCGACACCTGTCAGGATCGATGTGAATGTCTGACGTACGTTTATGTCGGGGGACGACCGTCATGGAGGTATGTGCGGCAACCGAGTCGAGGAACTCGAATCACGCGTCAAGGAACTCGAGGCGTCCGTCGAAGGCCTGACCGACGAACTCGTCGAGTGTAAGGTCCGCCTGCGAGAACTGGAAACCGCCGTCGACGAGGATCTGGGCTTCGTTCCGGAAGAGCCGAACAGTTCGGTATCTCCAGACGAAGCGCAGGCCGACACTACTAACACGGAGGAAGACGACGGGGAGGATAGCACGGAGACCGGCCAGAGCGACATCATCGTCGCGTAGGGCGGTCTCTCCGAGGACCATGCACATCAAAGAACTCGTCCTCGACAACTTCAAGAGTTTCGGCCGGAAGACCCGGATCCCGTTCTACGAGGACTTTACCACTGTCAGCGGCCCGAACGGTTCGGGCAAGTCCAACATCATCGACGCCGTCCTCTTCGCCCTGGGACTGGCGCGCACGTCGGGCATCCGCGCCGAGAAGCTCACCGACCTCATCTACAACCCCAGCCACCAGGAAGGCGAGTCCTTCGAGGGCGAGCGCGAGGCCAGCGTCGAGGTCATCTTCGCCAACGACGACAGCACGCTCGAGCGCTCGCAGGTCGTCTCCGCCGCCGGCACCGAGAAGGTCGGCGACGTCGACGAGATCTCCATCAAGCGCCGCGTCAAAGAGACCGACGACAACTACTACTCCTACTACTACATCAACGGCCGCTCGGTCAACCTCTCCGATATCAAGGATCTGCTCGCCCAGGCGGGGGTCACCCCCGAGGGGTACAACGTCGTCATGCAGGGCGACGTGACCGAGATCATCAACATGACGCCGGCCGCCCGCCGCGAGATCATCGACGAGATCGCCGGCGTCGCCGAGTTCGACCAGAAGAAAGAGGCCGCCTTCGAGGAACTCGACGTCGTCGAAGAGCGCATCGAGGAGGCCGAACTCCGCATCGAGGAGAAAAGCGACCGCCTCGAACAGCTCGAAGACGAACGCGAGACCGCCCTCCAGTACCAGGACCTGCGCGAGGAGAAAGACGAGTACGAGAGCTACCGCAAGGCAGCGGAACTCGAGGACAAGCGCGACGATCTGGCGACCGTCGAGGACGACATCGCGGACCTCGAAGCGGAACTCGCGGACCTGCAGGCCGAACTCGACGAACGCGAGGGGCGCGTGGTCCGTCTCGAGGACGAACTCGACGAGCTCAACGCCGAGATCGAACGCAAGGGCGAGGACGAACAGCTCGCCATCAAACGCGAGATGGAGGAGGTCAAAGGCGACATCTCGCGGCTCGAAGACAAGATCGCAAACGCCGAGGAGGCCGCCGAGGACGCCGAGAACGAGCGCCGCCAGGCGTTCGTCGAAATCGACCGCAAGCAGGAGACCATCGACGAACTCGAGAGCGACATCCGCGAGCAGAAAGTCGCCAAGTCCTCGATCAAGGCCGACATTCAGGAGAAGGAAGCCGAACTCGCGGCGGTCGAGGAAGAGATCGACGAGATCGGCGAGCAGTTCGAGGAAGTCAAGGCCGAACTCGACGAGAAACGGGCCGCGCTGGAGGAGCTGAAAGCCGAGAAGAACGACTGCCAGCGCGAGCAGGACCGCCTGCTCGACGAGGCCCGTCGCCGGTCGAACGAGCAACGCGAGACCGAAAGCGAGATCGAAGAGCTCGAAGAGCGGATCCCGGAGATCGAAGCCGAAATCTCCGATCTGGAGGGCGAACTCGACAAGGCCGAGAAAAATCGCGCGACCATCTCCGAGGTGGTCGACGACCTGAAAGCCGAGCGCCGTGAGTTGCAGTCCGACCTCGACGAGATCGAGGACGAACTCACGGCCAAACAGCAGGAGTACGCCGAACTCGAGGCGAAGGCGAGCCAGGACGGCGACTCCTCGTACGGCCGCGCGGTGACGACCATCCTGAACGCGGGCATCGACAGCGTCCACGGCACCGTCGGGCAGCTCGGCGGCGTCGACGCCGAGTACGCGGTCGCCTGCGAGACGGCCGCGGGCGGACGACTCGCGCACGTCGTCGTCGACGACGATAGAACTGGGCAACGCTGCATCGACTACCTCAAATCGCGAAACGCCGGCCGGGCGACCTTCCTCCCGATCACGGAGATGCAGAACCGCTCGCTCCCGTCGGCGCCAAGCGATCCGGGCGTGGTGGATTTCGCCTACAATCTCGTGGACTTCGACCCTGACTACGCGGGCGTCTTCTCGTACGTGCTCGGCGACACGCTCGTCGTCGACGACATGGACACCGCCCGCGAGTTCATGGGCGACTTCCGGATGGTCACGCTCGAGGGCGACCTCGTGGAGAAGTCGGGCGCGATGACCGGCGGTTCCTCGAAGGGGACCCGCTACTCCTTCTCGGGCGGCCAGGGCCAGCTAGAGCGGATCGCGGCGACGATAAACGACCTCGAGGACGAACGGCAGTCGATCCGAGAGGACCTCCGGGACGTCGAGGACCGCCTCGACGACGCCCGCGACAAGGAGTCGGCCGCCACCGAGCAGGTCCGGGACATCGAGACGGAGATCGAGCGCCGCGAGAGCGAGCGCGCGGAGGTCGAAGAGAAGATCGACTCGCTGACCGAACGCCTCTCCGAGATCGAGGACGAGCGCGACGAGGTCTCGGCGGAGATGGACGAGATCGAGGCGGAGATCGACGAGAAGACGGCCGCGATCGAGGAGTTGCAGGCCGAGATCGACGAACTCGAGAGCGAGGTCGAGGACTCGGAACTGCCGAAGCTGACGAGTCGCGCCGACGAGATCACGGCGACCATCGACGACCTCGAGGGCGACGTCGACGACATCGACGCGAAGCTCAACGAGTTCCAGCTGGAGAAGGAGTACGCCGAGGACGCCATCGAGGAACTCCACGAGAAAATCGAGACGGCGCAAAATCGCAAGGCCGAGAAAGAAGAGCGCATCGCGGAGTTCGAGGAGAATATCTCGGAGAAGGAGGCGGTCCTCGAGGAGAAACGCGAGGCCGTCGCGGAACTCGAGTCCGAACTCGCGGAGCTGAAAGACGAACGCGAGGACCTGAAGACCGACCTCAAGGAGGCCCGGCGCGAGCGCGACGAGAAGGCCGAGTCGGTCGGCGACGTGGAGCGCGACCTCGAGAGCCTGACCGACGAGCGCGAGCGACTGGAGTGGGAGGTCGACGAACTCGAGGCGGCGGTCGGCGACTACGACCCCGAGGAGATCCCCGACCACGACGAGGTCGAGGCGGAGATCGAACGACTCGAGGGCGAGATGGCGGCGCTCGAGCCCGTGAACATGCGCGCCATCGACGAGTACGACAGCGTGGCCGACGACCTGGCCGACCTGGAAGACAAGAAGGGGACGCTGGTCGAGGAGGCCAAGGGGATCCGCGACCGGATCGACACCTACGAGCAGAACAAGAAGCAGACGTTCATGGAGTCCTACGACGCGATCAACGAGCAGTTCCGCGATATCTTCGAGCGCCTCTCGAACGGGACCGGCACGCTCCACCTCGAGAACGACGAGGACCCGTTCGACGGCGGGCTGACGATGAAGGCCCAGCCGGGCGACAAGCCGATCCAGCGGCTCAACGCGATGAGCGGCGGCGAGAAGTCCCTGACCGCGCTCGCGTTCATCTTCGCGATTCAGCGCCACAACCCCGCACCCTTCTACGCGCTCGACGAGGTGGACGCCTTCCTCGACGCGGCCAACGCCGACCTGGTGGGCGAGATGGTCGACGAACTCGCCGGGAAGGCGCAGTTCGTCGTCGTCTCCCACCGCTCGGCCATGCTCGAACGCTCCGAGCGGGCCATCGGCGTGACGATGCAGGACGACAACGTCAGCGCCGTGACTGGCATAGACCTGAGCGCGGGAGGTGTGCCGGCGGATGACTGAAGAGTCAGACGAGACGCGGGCGGCGACCGACGGCGGCGACGACATCCCCCTCGATATCGCCGGCCACGAGGACCGCGAGGCGCCGGGCGGAGACGACGCGAGCGACCTGTTCGGGAGCGGCGACGACGAGGATTCGACCGACCCCGAGACGAGCCTCGACGACGCGGGCGTCCCGGTCGCGAAGAACGGCCACGACGAGGACGCGGACGTGGTCGTAGACGGTACCGACGGCGACGGCGACGACGACGAGGACGTCGAACCGGTCGAGGTACTGGTCGGCCTGGCGGAGGAAGGAGAGATCGACCCGTGGGACATCGACATCGTCGCGGTGACGGACAAGTTCCTCGATGCCCTCGACGAGCGGGACCTGCGCACCTCGGGGCGTGCGCTGTTTTACGCGAGCGTCCTCCTGCGGATGAAAGGCGACGCGATGCTGGAGGACGACGACGAGGAAGACGAAGAGCCGTGGGACCAGCCCTGGGAACAGGGGATGGACGAGGAACCCGTCGGTGGGCCCGACCCGTTCGCGGCGCTGGAGTCGGAGATGGACCGGCGACTCGAACGCCGGCGCGCCCGCGGGATGCCCCAGACGCTCGACGAACTCGTCCGCGACCTCAGAGAGGCGGAGCGGGACAACTGGTGGAAAGAATCCCGCGAGTACGACACCACGGAGTCGCCGAAGGGGTTCCAGCGGGGCACCCAGCAGCTCGACTACCACAGCGGCGACGACCTGCGACTGGACGACGAACCGACCGCCGCCGAAGTCACAGGCAAGACCCACAACGAGGACATCGAGACGGTCATCGACGACGTCTACACCGCCCTGCGCGAGCAGTACGACAAGGGCCGCGAGGAGGTGCTCTACCGCGAGATCGAGGAGTCGGGCGGGAGCCGCGTCCAGACGTTCCTCGGCCTGCTCTTTCTCGCCCACCGCGGCCAGGTCCGCCTCGCACAGGACGACCTGTTCGGCGACCTCTGGATTCAGGACCCGGGGGCCGCCACGGGATCCGAGGAAGCGCTCGCAGACTGAGCTCGCGCCGTCTGCCGGATTCTCCCCCTGTGACGCCTGCTATCGACCGCCGAGCGCCACCGCTGTCCACGCTCGTTCACCGAGCGAAACACTTATCGCCGATAGTGGTGTATGGTACCACGCAACATGACCCCGACCAGGTTCCGGGAGATACTCTCGGAGAAAGGCGAGCGTGCGGCCGCGGCGCGGGTCCGGGCGCTCGAGTACGTCCACGACGACGGTCGGACGAGACGGCGGCGCGAGCGACGGCGCTGACCGCGAAGAAGTCGGACACCGCCAGTCGGCGGGGGAGACACGTCGGGGAACCGCCCGAGCGACCGGACTGTTTCTGGAGAGTGGCGAGTTCGTCCGCAGCGGCCGAACGGCTACAGCAACCCGCCCTGCAACAGCGAGATGAGGAGCGTCATCACGGGGACGCTGACGAGCATCGTCGCGAGGACGACCGTGCTGGCGTACTCTGAGACGGTCGTGCCCGCGACCGGCGAGTCGTCGCCGAACTCGATGAGGAGGATGAGCGGCGTCACCGCCGCGGGCGCGGCCGCTTCGAGGACGAACACGCTGGTGACGGTGTCGTCGCCGAAGCCGACGGCGAGCGCGACGGCGACACCGACCAGCGGTGCGACGCCCATCTTCAGGAGCGTGGCCGCGCCGACCTCCCGGAGCGCCACGGTGTAGTCGCTGCCGGCCACCTCGATCCCGAGGATCAGGAGCATGACCGGGATGGCTGAGTCGCCCACGAGGCCGACGGTCGTCATCGCCGTCCCGTCGACGGGCGGAACGAGGTCGAGCGCCCGCGCGGCGAGGGCGGCGGCGACCGCGTAGATCAGCGGCACGGCGAACACGCGGCGCACGCCCTCGGTCCACGAACCGGCGCCCGAACGCGCGGCGATGTAGACGCCGACGGTGTAGATCAACACACCCTGAGCGGTCATGAACACGACCGCGGTCGAGCGACCGGTCGCGCCGAAGGCGAACTCCGAGAGCGGGATGCCGTAGTTGCCGGAGTTCGGGGAGATGCTGACGAGGACGAGCGCCGACAGCAGTGGTTCCTCGACGTCGAGCGCCCGGCCCGCCACCTCGGCGACGGCGGCCATCAGGAGCGTGAAGACGGCGACGCCGACGGCGATGCGGGCGAGCGTCTCCCCGGCCAGCGGCGAGGTGGCGAGGCTGTCGAACGCCAGCGCCGGCGCGAGAACGTAGACGGCAACGGTGTTCAGCGGCCCGACGTCGACGCCTTGCCACCGCCCGAGCAGAAAACCGACGAACGCGAGCGCGAACACCGGGAGGATCGCCGACGCGAAGATCGAGACCAGCGACACGCACGAGCGATCCGGGCCGGCGGATACAACGCTGTCGGAACCCATCTATCTCGCCGGAACGCGCCGACCGGGCATCCGGCAACCATCCGAGCGCCCAACCGGCAACCATCCGATAGCTCATCCCGCAACCACGTGGACAGAACGGTTAGCACGCTGACGCGAGTCCGTCCGAGCGGAGCGATAACAGATGGCACACCAGTTCGCCTGCAGCGCTTGCGCGTTCGAGGTACAGTCCGAAGACGACGACGAACTCATCGGCATCGTCCGCACCCACGGCGAGGAGAAACACGACCTGGACATCTCGAAAGACGACGTCCGCGACGGGTGGGAGGAAGTGTCGATCCACGCCGACGACTGACCGTCCGACCCCGAGCGGCGTTCGGCCCCGGTCAATCGCCGTCGGAGCCGCGGTGCGCGCCGGGCAGTTGCGCGATCCCGGCCGTCGTCTCGACAGTGCCCAGGTCCGTCGGCGGTGGTGTCGTCCGCGCGGGTTCGCCCAGTCCGACGGCGACGGCGCCGGCCGCGAGAAAGGCGTACCCGCTCGCGAGTGCGAACGCGGTCGGGAAGCCGACGACCGTTCGGAAAGCGGCGGGAAAAAACCGCGGCCACCGGCCCGGTGTTCCGCCATCGCAGTTCGCGATCACTCCCCTCTTGGCCTCCGAGGTCCACCTATTTCAGGCAGCCACGCCAACGGATCGGTGTGAACTCTAAACGCTTTCTCTTCTGTTCGCTCGACGCCGCGCTGATAACCGACCTCGCGTGGCAGGTCCACCGCGAAGGTCACGACGTGAAATACTACATCGAGGCCGAGCACGACCGCGAAATCGGCGACGGGTTCGTCCCCAAGACCGACGACTGGGAGGCCGAGGTCGAGTGGGCCGACGTCGTCGTCTTCGACGATATCTGGGTCGGCTCGGAGATCGGGACGGGCGAATTCGCCCGGGACCTCCGCGAGCGCGGGACGGCGGTCGTCGGCGGGACTCCGAACACCGACCGACTCGAGGACGACCGCGGCTACGCGATGGAGGTGCTCGAAGACCACGGCGTCACCACGGTCGAACACCACGTCTTCCGCGACTTCGACGCCGGGATCCAGCACGTCCGGGAGAACCCGGCCCCCTACGTGATCAAGCCGCTCGGCGAGGTCCAGAACGTCAAGCGCCTGTTGTACGTCGGCAACGAGGACGACGGCAGCGACGTCGTCGACGTCCTGCAGGCCTACAAGAAGGCATGGGGCCACCGCATGAAGGGGTTCCAGCTCCAGCGGAAAGTCGAGGGCGTCGAGGTCGCGATCTGTGGTTTTTTCGACGGGAACGAGTTCGTCGACCAGGTCAACTTCAACTTCGAGCACAAAATCCGAGATTTAGTATACAATTGTCCAGTAAACTATGCTGCATAAACACTAGATATCCACGCTTAAAAATTATACCATGGAATCCAAGCACTTCCTGTTCGTGTCCGCCGACGCTGCACTGATCACTGACCTGGCCTGGCAAGTTCACCGTGAGGGCCACGACGTGAAATACTACATCGAAGCCGAAAGCGACCAAGAGATCGGCGACGGCTTCATCCCGAAAACGGATGACTGGCGCGCAGAAGTCGAGTGGGCCGATGTCATCATTTTCGACGACATCTGGGTCGGCTCTGACATTGGTACGGGCGCGCTTGCACAGGAACTCCGCGAGGACGGGAAAGCCGTCGTCGGCGGGACGCCAAACACCGACCACCTCGAAGAGGATCGGGGCTATGCGATGGAAATCCTCGAAGATCATGGTGTGAATACCGTCGAACATCACATCTTCGACGACTTCGATGCCGGCATCCAGCACGTCCAAGAGAACCCTGCCCCGTACGTGATCAAACCACTCGGCGAAGTCCAGAACGTAAAGCGGCTACTGTACGTTGGGAACGAGGACGACGGGAGCGACGTCGTAGACGTGCTGAAGGCGTACAAGAAGGCGTGGGGTCACCGGATGAAGGGCTTCCAGCTGCAACGCAAAGTCGAAGGCGTGGAAGTCGCTATCTGCGGGTTCTTCAACGGCAACGAGTTCATTGACCAGGTCAACTTTAATTTTGAGCATAAGAAATTATTCCCAGGAAACATCGGCCCACAGACCGGTGAGATGGGGACATCGATGTTCTGGGCGGGGCAGAACAAACTGTTCAAAGAGACCTTCGGGAAACTCGAAGACTGGCTCGCCAACGAGGGCTACGTCGGGAGTATCGACATCAACTGCATCGTGAACGAGAACGGGATCTACCCGTTGGAATTCACGCCGCGGTTTGGATACCCGACGATTGCACTGCAGGAAGAGTCAATCGAGTCGTCCACTGGTGAGTTCTTCTACGATCTCGCCCACGGAAACGATCCTGAACTGGAGGTGCACAACGGCTACCAAATCGGTGTTCGAATCGTGTTGCCACCATTCCCGTTCGACGACGAGAAGACCTACGACGAGAACTCCCGGAACGCTGCTGTCGTCTTCCAAACCGAGAGCCGCGAAGGAATTCACTTGGAGGACGCCAAGAAGATCGATGGACAGTGGCGGTCCGCGGGCGAGAATGGGATGCCGATCGTCGTGACCGGCAAAGGCGACACGATGCACGCCGCACGTGAGCAGGCGTACGACCGGATCGACGACATCGTGATGCCCAACATGTACTACCGAGATGATATCGGCGAGCGGTGGATCAACGGCGACGGTGACCGCTTGCAAGCGTGGGGATATCTCGGGCCACAGTCATAGGCACGAGGGCAAGCCAGCCTTCTAATTTGAGACAGTCACCTCTGGGGTCTTTGTTGTAAGAGTATAGGAAAGTCGCATACCTCTCTCCCAAAGCCGAATGCTTGGTAGATTATAAATGGAATTATAACAAAGCGAGGATCCTGACCTTGTTTGTACGGTTATATCTCTGGTGCGAACTCGCAAATATCACCCTCATCTGCGGCAGAAGAGTGTAAATCCAACGGAGCAGTCGAATACTGTGCCTGGGAGGTTATAGCTGCGGAGTTACCGTTACACCGGACTTTGATATTGCCATGAACCGCCGTCCAGTACGTCTCGATATCTCGCTGGTCTAACGCCGTGAGAAACTCATCGTGTGGATGCTCGTATTGGGCATTTTGGTAGTTGTGAGCGCTAGAGATGATAACCTGATCGGGTTGACAATGATTAAGTAACGTTGTGTGCTCTCCAGTGGCGCTTCCGTGATGGGGCGCAACCAGGCAATCAACGTTACTCGTGGCGTCTTTCTCAACGATCCAGTCGATACCGTGGTTTTCAGCATCGCCGGGATAGAGAATCGATAGATTCTGATGTTCGATCAGCAGGCAGAGGCTATTGTCGTTTCGTGAGATGTTTGCTGGGTTACTCTTAGAGATATTATTTAATGGGGTGGCTGGTGGTGATACGACATTTATAGAAACATCCTGTGAAAGGTCAATACTATCAGAATGGTCAGTCGATATCTTCAGTGCATCTGTTTGCGTAATATTCTCGATTGTGGTTGCGACGGTATTCCGACCAACAGGATTTGTCACATCGATTGATTTCGGCCACCAGACTCTGTCAAGGTCAAGCTCGGGAATCAGTTCGTGATTTCCCAGATGATCCTTATCATGGTGAGAGGCAACAAGATGGACTTCGTCGAAGTCCCGTTCATCGTTGATATTGGTTAAATAGTCAGAGATATACTCGTGGACTGGCTGTTTTTCATGTTTACCGAGGTTAGTGCCCTCAATGTCGGCGAGCAAGCAATGATTCTCCGGAGTGATTACGGCATTTGTACTTCCCTGTCCAACATTCAGTACATGGAATTCAAATTCAGACATGATTACCCCTCCCCCTCATCGGTAATGAGCTGTTGTTCGAATCTTTCCAAGATATTCCTGACCTCAGTTTTCACTTCCTCACTTCTATCCTTGTCCCACAACAGGTACACCTCCTCCTCGGAAACAAAAATGACATCAAATGCATCATTAATTTCGAATTCTACCTCCTCTTCGCGTGCTTGGAGGTATGCCTCATCAATATATCCGTCTGCATCGGTGATCACTATGTTGACCACGTCGTCAGTTAATGATTCGACGGTCGCTTCCATTTCGAACCCTGGCGTCGAGTGACCAATAGTCGTGTATTGATTGAACAGACTCACCTGGAAATGGCGTGTCTCGACGCTCTCAATCGAATTGTCGATGATAATGCGGCTAGTGGATGTTGGGAGTCCGTAGCGACTCGGTGTGCCCGCAATTGCCAAAACCTCTCCCTGTACCAGATCATTCACGGCATCGACCATGGCGTTCACATCGCTGTAATCTCTCGTTTCAAGGTCGGATGGTTCGACACCTTCTCGGTTCAGGACGGTTTTGATTAACTGCTGAAATTGGTCTATAGCTCCGAAGGGCGCAGATTGAATTTCCTGGTCCTCACCCGGCCTTGTGTCGAACACCACTGGACTCCCACCCTTCGATATCTTCACCAGATATCCTTTCTCTACTAATGTGTTCAACAAATTTGTATATTGGAGAGATGTCACCAACCGATCTTTGTCATCAACAACGTCGTTGATTGTCTCCGACTCACGAACTTGTATCTCAAGCGTGGGGCGATCAAATACCCCTGGGCCTACGAGGAAAGCAACTCCCTTAGCAACCCGTTGCTGTGCGTCGGTTAGACTCCCCCAGGGAAGGGGATTGAAATCATAAGAATTTGTAGGAGAATAGTCTTCCATTAGAAAACACGATCAAAAATAGATAGCCACACTACCATACATACCAATACTATCCCTGAAGACTCTAGTCTGTTCCAGGGGCTGATGCCTAGAGATTTTCATTTCGACCGATATACTGACGGCGTCCCAAATGAAAGTGCCGAAATAATTCATCTCTTGCCTTCATAGTACGGTTTTACACCCAGTGCCGGCTAAGTACAGACTCTGTCTCGGCCACGCTAATAGGGATAACATTCGAGCGTTAGAACAAAGCCGACCAACGCTGTCACCGCAGCCCAAATTTGTAGATCTCTTCGAGGTACCGCTCGTGGATGTCGTCGAAGTACGGGTGGACGTAGTCGTCGAGTGAATCACCGTCTTTCCCCTTGATCGAGTCGCCGCGCATGTACAGCACGAGTTCACGGTTCCAGTCTTTCTCTTTCTTGAACCACGTCGAGAAGTAGTGCCGGCCGAAGTGTGAGGTGATCGAGTCGTACTTGTCGTCTTCGTCGTACTCGTACTGCGGGTGGAAGTACTCCTTCCAGATCTCGTTGACTTTCGAGTTCCCCATCTGGTTGTGCCGTGTCTGCGAGAGGAACAGCCACGGTTTCCCGTTGTCCGGGCGAACCATGAGGTATCGGACTAACGCGACTTTCAGTTCGTCAGGGATCGGCATGATCCGCTCGTTTTTCGACTTGTTCCCCTCCCTGTCGTACCGCGTTGGGAAGTAAATCGCATCTACGTCATCTGGGAGTTGATCGTGAGTTCCAAGCTCGGAGTAGTGCTTCTGAAGCTCTTCGTGCTGGATGTTCACTTCGCTAAGCTCGATGTTGCAGGCCTCCTGTGCTCGGATGCCGAGGAACAACATCATCAGGATGATCGCGCGGTGCTTCCAGTGCTTCACCGTGACGAGCACATCTGCAACGTCTTCAACGGACAAGTTGGGTGGCGTTTGGGAGGTATCAGTCTCCCATTCCTCATCGTCGAGCACCTTCTGGAACGGGTTGTAGCTGCCGTCGTGTGGCAGTGAATCTTCGCTGATTAAGAATTTGAAGACTCGGTTGAGGTGAATGAGCTTCTGTTTCGTCGTCTGCTTCGAGTTGCCCAGTTCATTACGTTGGTACTCTACGAACCCGTCCACGTGCTGGCTCGCGGGACAGGCCGGATGCCGTCCCTTGTCCTCCATGAACTCCTTCCACTGCTGGATTGGCACCCTGTAGTTGTTCTTCGTGTTGGTCTTCTCTTTCTGTTCGATGATCTCAGCAGCGAACAAGTCGAACGGGTCCGCGCTAATTGATTTGAACCCTTCTTCGTATTTCTGTAGTGGATCGATTTCTTGATCGAATTTTTCGGCGAACAGTTCTCGTGAATCGTGTGTGCTGGTCATTTGAATGCGGTTTTAACGTCGTTCATGACGTAGTTCCAGACCGTTTTGCTGGTCGGGTGCTCTACACACGCCATCAGCACCGGGTTGTAGCGGTGTGGGTAGTCGGTGTGCCAGACCATCCAGCGGTAGAACCGCTTCAGGTACAGCCAGTACGGCTTGTACACGCGTTCTAATTGGACTTCATCAGCGAGGTCCGCGAGGAACGCTTCCACGTCCGCAGGCGTTGCGAGGGCGTGATGACGGTCACGGGCGTCCATGTGGTTCTTCCACCGTCGCTCAACGCGACCGGACTCTTTGAGCGCCCACTCGGCATCGATGTTCTCAGCTTCCCACGCAGCGTACGCGTCGCGCCCCTCAAGCAACCGCCCGTGACGATGGAACCGATACTCCTGGGGCACATCGTCGATTGTCTTGAAGATGCCGAGCCGATCAACGACGTCCTCGGAGACCATTATCCGTCCTCCCGCGGGTAGTATGACCCATCTTGACGGACGAGTTTCCGGCCTTCCAACGCGTCTAACTGGTCGGGAATCCGGTCGCTCGCCGTCTCAATGACGTGTTGATGAATGGCTGCCTCATCGACGCCGGGATTCTGTTGCACGAAGTCAATGATCTCGTGCCGCTCGTCGTTGTACAACTGCTGTTCCAACTCTGATACTCGTTTTCGAGCGTGGTCGAGTTCCCGACGGAGCTGGTTCCGTTGGTCGCGGAGTTCGGAACTGGTTTCGTCAGGTGTGACTTCGATGTCAAATTTCTTCTGTCCAGCTTCGACCATGCAGCTAACCCACTCGGAAAGCGACATGTCTCGCTTGTCTGCACGCTCCTGCCAGCGTGCGAGTTGCTGGTCTGTCGGGTACGTAGCGACGTGATTCGGCATTACTTCCTCACCTCTCTTCTGTCCTGCCGGATGAGGGACTGCCCCTGCAGTCGAGCATACTGGCCCGAAACCAGGTACTCCACGAGGTGCTGCGTGTGACTATCTCGGTGCATGTGTCTACTCGGAACTCGTCCCTCCAGTTTCGTCCTTGATCGGAACTAAGAGGACGAATCCATCCTCTACTTGCACGCCGAGGCGATCGATCTCGTCCGGGTCGATTCCCTGCTTCTCAATGTCCGTTGCCGAGAAGAAGACAGGAACTCCGACTGCTCCACTCTCTTCTGATTTAGTAACCTTGGCAGTCAACACCTCATCGACCGACTTCGAGTTGCTCTCGATGGCTTGGTCAATGTGCGTTGTCATGAGTTTCGTTTCTCCCTGTCCTGGCCGACCGTGCTGGCCGAGGGCATTTGCCTGATCATCTGTCGACACATCTTGTCTTCTGGTTAGTCATAAAGGCTTGCCAAATGAACGCTCCAATCATCGTATTCTATCTACTCGAATACGCCCCTCTTGAGCCATATTATCGCAGTATGTCGATTTTCAAAATTTCATTGTTATCGAGACTGCCCATATTTCAATAGGGTGCCCCAGAACAATAGTAATTTAACTTATATAATGCCCCCACATCATGGAGTCAAATGAAATGGATTCTCCAGAATCGAAACGAGTACCCCGAGTGACTGGGACTCAACTGGCGATTACCGGACTACTTCTGCGATTCTCCGAACGAGAGGAGAGTGATCCTGAAAATTGCTCTCAAGAAGTCATTTCGAAACTCTCGAACAGACCCAGCTGGCGCTTGGGAGATCCTCGATGTCGTAAACTCCCTGATCCGCTACTTCCAAAAAACGAGCTGCGTCACTGTGCTGGGGTTGTGTCGGTTAAGGCCTCAAATCACCGCTTATTGTTCCTCATTAGGCTAACTTAGCGGATTTGATGGGTCACCTGATTTGCACCCACACGGAGTACTCCGTATAGTCTGGCTTGGGCTTATACATGGCCCGGAGTTTTTCTAATTTGACAGCACGCGCGTCACAGGCAACCCTCTCCTTATCACTGGACAGGTAGTCTTCGATATGTGTTTGGACAGCGCGTTCGACCCAGTCCCGAGTGCCCCGGTCATTGACGATTTTATCTGGGAGTAACTCATCAGTCACACGGACATTTACTTCGATGAACCCAGTCATCGAAACACATTCTGCTTCGATGAAATCGAACTTTTCTACGAGTGTTTCGTTTTCAGGGGTCTCTGTCAGCATTCCCATGATTCTCATGACGTAAACCACCAGCCACGTATAAAGGTAAGTGTCAGAGAGAACCCGATTCGGACTCACAACTCCTGTGTGAGAACCCGATCGATTCGTTCGACCACGCCATCCTCATCATCGTCTTGTCGAGCTGCCTTCCGAAGAGCATCGAACTGCGCCGCAAGAGCAGCTACGACCTCGTCACGTAATTCGCGTGGGTCAAGCACTGGTAGTTCCGCTAAGTCACCCGGCTCAATTTTATCCAACCCGCCCGCGTATGTCCGGTCATGCTGGCGAACAACCGTATCAGCGAACCCGCTATTGAGGTACGCGAGTAATGCCTTCACCTCCATGGGATCCACGTTGTCATTAGGATAGATACCGTGGAGATTGTTCAGGTGCAGGGCTGCTGTGTCGTTTAGCACCGCTCGAAACCCGGTTCGCCGCATGTAGGGCACCAGAATGGGTGCCGGATCCGCGCTGGGAACCCGGTACCATTGCGAACGATTGCGAAGAACCGTCCTCGTCTGGAGTGTCTCGTGGTTCGTGATTCCCGAGCGAAGGTAGTCAACAAGGTGTGCCGATGAGTCGTCAGTCGTAGAGGTCTCGGTCGAATCCGGCCAGTCAGTACTTGCCTCAACAGCGTCCAATAGATCATTTGGCACGCCATCCACATCATCGAGCCCATCCAACAGCCACACTGTCTCGCCCTGTTCTTTCGCGCGTTCCCAGTCTACTTGCTGAACATCGTATCCCGAGATGTTCCTCGGAGAGCGAATCAACGGCGAGCGGTACTTCTGTGCAATTCCTCGACTCTCAGCTTCTCTGTGCGTCAGGCAAAAGAAGTCGTTCTCGCCGGTCGAGAGACCACGAGAAACCTCCGCGAGATTCGACAGCGGAGTGAGCGAACTCGTATCGATGTCCACCGGATCGAAAAGGGGACACCAATTCTCCGCAGGCGAGAGTTCGTCTTGCTGGAGAGAGTTCACTGCTCCCCAGTCTGGACGCTCAACGACTCCATTTCGTACAGTATGAAGTAACTGTCCAGAGTCGGGGGACTGGTCAACTCGAATGAACCGCGTCTGACCGGAAGTCTCGCCCTCGCCCGCTGCTTCGACGAACAGGATGAGCGCAGTTGAAAGCGCCCCTGGAAACTGGGATTCTCCCTCTGGGTCGTACAGAACTAGCGCCTTGATATCGAACGCATCGAGCAGGAACTCCTTGAGTGTCTCCCCGTAATCAGCGGTGAGGAAGTGGTGCGGTGTGATGATTGCGGCCCGGTCACCAGTATTCAGGAACTGCCGAGCATGGTAGATGAAATACGCGTACAGCGGCGACGTAGTATCGATGTCTAATCCTGTTTCTCGGGCTGTTTGCTTGTTGATCGCGCGCTTGTATTCTGTAGGGAGTTCCTGGTGACGGGTGTACGGCGGGTTACAGACGATCGCATTGATGCTTTTCGAGACCTCTCCAGGCGAGAATTCCAGGAAATCACGTGTCTGCAGGTCGTGGGTCTGTCGAGCGAGTGTCAGTGCTGTCGTTCCCATTAGTAGCGAAAGTTGACTGCGGTCGATCCCGTCTATGTGCCCTGGTTCTGCACTCACATCCCACAGCGGATGGAACGGACTTGACAGAGCCCCGGATCCGATCCCGGGATCGAGCACGGTATCTTCCCCGGTGGTCGCCCACGTCCGCATCAGCGTCCCGATCTGTGGTGGTGTTCGGAACTGTCCGAGCGAGCGACGCCGCTCGTTTGGCATCAAGGCCGCGTACAGGCGGCCGATGTCTTCGGCAGGATCGCCTGATTCGAGCAACTGGTGTCGAGCGTCGATCACGGGGGTAAGCACCGCATCGTCGGCGAGCCACACGACTTCGTCAAGGACGTACTCGGTGAACGCTGAATTTTCCGTCTGGTTGGCCGCGCGCTGGAGTGCAGCCCGTACATCATCGGGTAATGTCGGGCAGTTACCTTGCTTGTGGTGCCATTCGTAGAGGGTTGTTTTCAGATACAGGTTTAGAACGGCCTGCCGGGCGATGATGGTCTGTGTGAGGGGCTCGTCTGGAGTGTCAAATCCGTGTAAGGCGCACCACTCAGCAATCTGGTCCTGAAGCGCTCCGGTTAGACCAGTTTCGAGAGCGGCGGTGACCGCGTCAGCTGCTGTCGTGAGCTGTCGGACAAGTACGTCATGGGCACTCTGGTTGAGTCGGCCGGAAGTGGAAATGCACTCGCAGGAGCCTCCTATTACGTCCGGGTCTGGGACACTGTACGTCCTGGCTGCAGGTCTTCGTGTCTCGATAGCTGGTGTGCCATCGGGAGAATCATAGACATCCCCGGTAGACTGCGCTAGTCTCTGGGATTCGTATTGTTCTGTGCCGATCATGGTCATCGGAGTACTGCGGTTTCATGAACCCCCTGTTTAAAAGGGTAAGCCCCTCAGAAAGTCACGATCAGAACTGACACCCGACGGTGATGTCTGTGGACGCCTCTCTGGTGTGCTACCGAGTCTGCACAGTTGACTACGACGAGTTATCGGGATCTTCTGAGCGTCGTAACCGGGTTAACTGACCGCGGAGTAGCATCATGTTTCACCGAGAGTCCGCTCCCACAGTCCAGGCAGATCATCAATCCGCTGCCAGCCAGCAGCTTCATCCACATCTTCTTCGACGATGGTGATCTCTTCGAAGTAGTCGTCAAGGACTTCGGCACGTTCCATTGTAAGTGGCGGCGAACAGTAGTCTTCCTCCACCCAGACTGCTTCACCGCTCGCCGGATCAACCCGTGCATCCTCTAGAGCCGTCGTCATCGCACGGCCAAACGGCTCCATCTGTTCTATGTCACCACTATCTAATCGCTCACGTAACTCGGTCAGTCGATCCCGCTTCGGCTGAGCTCGTACGAACCGATAGGCCATAGCATAACTATCGTGCTACGGAGTCTAAACTTCGACGTATCCCGCTGTTTCACCAGTGTTCAATTCGACACCAACACCAGTGGGCACGTCACGTAACGTGCCCGGAGCAAGTCCCTCGGTAGTCATATGAATGGCACACCGGGCACCAGTATTGTAAATCTACTGTAGAATAGTGATCAGTCTAAACTCTGAACCCCAGTCGAGTCTCCCTCCCCGAAATCAGCTGATTCGGACTGTGTCGGTTCGCGTTGTCGTTCGTCATATGCTTCGCGCCATTCCTCGATGACTGGCCTGCTTCCAGCACCGTGTGGTGTGCGTCGCTGTCGAACCTGGATCAGTGCTGGCGTGTTCATTGCGTCACCAGACACGACCGCTTGCCCTGGAGTTAACCCGGGCAACTCCCGAAGCACGTCCTCGCCAGCGGCCTCCACGGAGTTTTTGATCGCGTCCTGGTCATTCGGATTCTTGATCTGCATCGAGATCTGCGTTCCACACTGCGACAGTACGTCTTGATCGATTTTCGATGGGCGTTGACTGATAATCCCGAGTCCGAATCCGAACTTGCGGCCTTCAGATGTGATCGTTCGCATGATCCCTAGCGATGGGGCTTCACCGGAGGCTGGAGCAAATCGGTGTCCTTCTTCGAACAAAGCAAAAATCGGATGCTCGATATCCGAATCCCGGTCTCGCACATCATCGAGTCGTTCTCGATACATCCGCCGCAGAAGAACGGTTGTGATAAGTTGCTGATCCCGCCGATCCAGCGTATCCATCTGGAGGACGGTACACTGCCCTGGGTCCACGATCTCATCCAGCGGCACGTTCTCTTCGGGGTGGAAGAGATCATTTCGCTCAATCGACCGGCGGAGCCGCCACTCTAATGCACCGACACTCGCATCATCGGCCCCGAACTCGTCCTCCATTTCCGCAATGAGCGCATCGATCCCCCACGTCCGGCTTTCACGGTTCTGCATCGATCGCCACGCCGTCGAGAGGCGATCTTGCATTCGGTTACTTGGGTTGTCCAACACCGCCATGACATCGCCAATTTCTAACTCGGAAATCCGAACGCGAAGCCGCTCTGGATCGTAGTAGACGACATCCGGTTCGTACCCATCTGCACCTTCGAACGCCTCTTCACCCTGCATTTCCGCCAGCGTGTCGTACTCACCGTGCGGGTCAAACACGAGCAGTGATGCACGCGAGCTCGGACGCATCATCTCCTCGATTAGAACCGACGCTGTGTAGGATTTCCCGCTTCCTGTTGAAGCGAGGATCGCTAGGTGTGTCGAAGCGAATTCTTCGATTGGAATGTGTAGATTTGTCGCCTCTGCCGG
>Ga0207719_100214_pt1 | contig 45511 bp, 50 predicted proteins | sample A23P1SouthBayCA_2_FD_187279 | JGI IMG/M metagenome (GOLD analysis project Ga0207719, IMG submission 187279) | Aerobic enrichment media microbial communities from Eden Landing Ponds, California, USA - A23 P3 (3) (SPAdes) | ecosystem: Environmental > Aquatic > Marine > Unclassified | place... | reverse complement strand
CCGGAAAAAGTGGGTTTAGACCAGGTCCTCGAAGGACTCGTACCCTTCCGTCGTCACGTCGTTGCGGGTGACCGTCGTGAGGTGGATGCCGTTGCCGGACGCCGTGTCGCGTTCGACGGCGGACTTGACGGCGCGCGCGGCGACGGTTTTCGCCTCGTCGGTGGAGAGGTCCGTCGTGTACTCCTGTTCGAGGACACCCATCGCGTACTGCATGCCGGAGCCGCTGGTCGAGTAGTCGTCAGCGAGGCGCGAGCCGGCGGGGTCGAGGCTGAACACGTGGCCGCCGTCGTCGTCCACGCCGCCGAGCAGGGGGACGACGCGGAAGTACGGGCCGCCGCGGAGCATGTTCGAGGCCATCGTCGCCAGCGCGGAGATGGACATCTCCTCGCCGCGGCGCGCCTCGTAGAGGTTCGTCTCGGCGCGCAGCGCGCGGATGAACGCCTGGGCACCGCCGACGGAGCCGGAAATCGTCAGCGCGGCGTTCTGCTGGATGCGCTCGACCTTCTGGACGTCCTTGTTCGAGACGATGCGACCCGCGAGGGAGGCGCGCTGGTCGCTGCCCATCACGACGCTGTCCTCGGTGACGAGGCCGACGATGGTCGTGCCCGTCTTCGTCGTCGCGTCGTCGGGGGCGCCGCCGCCCTGCGGGAGTTCACCGACTTCCGTGCCGTACGGGTCGAAGTCGGGTTCGAGTTGCTCGCGGGTCCGGGAGAAGTCGGAGCCGTTCATCGGGTTCATGGAAGGTAGGTATCGGCGGCGGAGGCATAAAGTCACCCCTTCAGTCATTCCCTGCGGGGTTCTCCACCTCCTTTCAAACTGGACGTGAGCGGGGATGGGTACCCAACACCGCGTGCCGGGCGTGGAGAATCAGCGCCGGGACTCGTACGCCGCGCCGATGCGCTTCACGACGCCGCCGGGCGCCGTCGGTGCCGGGAGTCCGGCGCGTCGCGCGCCGGCCATCACCGGCAACAACAGAATGGCAACGAGCAGGCTGAGTTCGTAGGCCGTCAACAGGGCGAGCCGCGTGGTCCGTTCGAGCATTTCGCTGACTCAGGCGAGCGGGGATACACGTATAAGCCTTTCTCCAGTGATAGACCGTGAAACAGGCCGCAGTCATGCGGTTTTCCGAATTAGTGTTTCGACTGCGCCGAAAACGCCGCGCCCCGGGAGCGAGCGGTAGCCACCGCGGGACTGAACCGGTGTTTACCGATAACTTATGCGAATAACGCGAGTGACGTGCGCCTCCGGGAGACAATCGCAAGAAACGTGGGGCCCCCGCCCGAGGAACGGGTATGCCCAACTACGCCGTCGGGATGGAAGCCGCCTGGCTCGTACACGACGTTTCGGACGCCGACGACGCCATCGGCGTCGCCGTCAGCGAGGCTGGCCGCCGTCTCAACAACGCCGACCTGGAGTACGTGGACGTGGAGAACGGCTTCACGTTCTGTCCGGCCTGTGGCGAGCAGTTCGACGCCGTCCTCGTCGCCGCCAACACCGCGATGGTCGGCCTCGTCGTCGAGATGGACGTGCTCGGCGCGGAGTCCGAAGAGCACGCCGAGCGCATCGCCAAGAGCGAAGTCGGCGGCGCGCTCAAGGAAGTGCCCCTCGAAGTGAAGGAAGTGCGAGAAGAGGAGGAGGACGAGTAGCCGAAGACTTATTTATAACCCGCGGTAATTAGGGAGTATGTACCTCCCGACGCCCCAGGACCTCCGGGAACGACGCACCGATTTGGGGCTCACGCAGAGCGAGATCGCCGAGCGGGCCGGCGTGAGCCAACCGCTCATCGCCCGCATCGAGGGCGGCGACGTGGACCCCCGCCTCTCGACGCTGCGCCGCATCGTCGAGGCGCTCGACGAGTCGGAGGGCGACGTGGTCCGGGCGGGCGACCTGATGAACACCGACGTGGTGACCGTCGCGCCCGACGACCCGGTGCGCGAGGCCCGCGACCTGATGCTCGAAGCGGGCTACTCCCAGTTGCCCGTCGTTCGCGACCGGACGCCGGAAGGAATCATCGCCAACAGCGACATCCGGCGAGCGCGGACGGACGGCGCGAACGACCTCCCCATCGCGGAGGTGATGCGCGAGTCCGTCACGACCGTGGAACCGGACGCGACGCTGGAGGAGATAGACACGTATCTCGACCACACTGACGCCGTCCTCGTCGTCGAACACGGCGCATTAGTGGGAATTATCACCGAGGCCGACGTGGCCCGCCGGCTGAGTTAATTTCTACAGTTCCAGTCCGCGGACGGCGACGCCCTCGCCCGCCTCGACGCGCCCGATTATTTCGCCGTCCGTCGCCGCCGCGAGCGACTCGGCGTCGTCCTCGGGGAGCGCGGCGACAAAGCCGGTGCCCATGTTGAACGTCCGGTGCATCTCCTCGTCGCTCACGTTCCCTTCCGACTGGACGAACTCGAAGACGGGTTGGGCGTCGAAGGGGTCCGTGATTTCGTAGCGGAACGTGCCCATCCGCGAGAGGTTCGTCCACCCGCCACCGGTGACGTGGGCCGCGGCGTGGGTCTCGTGTGCGCGCAGTTCCGGAAGCAGGTAGGTGTAGAGGCGCGTCGGTTCGAGCAACACCTGGCCGATGGACTCCTCCGAACCGGGGAACGGGTCGGTGTACTCGTGGTTCTTCGTCGCCGCCTGACGCGCGAGGGTGAGCCCGTTCGAGTGGACCCCCGAGGAGGGGAAGCCCACGATTGCGTCGCCGGCGCGGGCCTCGCCGTCGAAGAGGTCCTCCTCCGTGGCGAGTCCGGCGGCCGTCCCCGCCAGGTCGAACCCGGAGATGACCTCCGGCAGGACGGCCGTCTCGCCGCCCACGAGCGCGACGCCGGCGGCCTCGGCGGCCCGTGCGAGTCCGGCGCCAATCGCCTCGGTCATCTCTTCCTCGGGTTCGTCGACGGCGAGGTAGTCCACGAACGCAACGGGTTCGACGCCGCTCGCCACGAGGTCGTTGACGTTCATCGCCATACAGTCGATGCCGATGGTCGAGTAGTCGTCCAGCGCCTCCGCGACGAGCAACTTGGTGCCGACGCCGTCGGTGGCGAGGCCGAGATACTGCTCCCCGATGTCGACCAGTCCGGCGTACTCAGTCGTGTCCCCGAGTCCGGAGACGGCGCCCGCGAGCGCCTCGACGGCCTGCTCGCTGGCGTCGATGTCGACGCCCGCGTCCGCGTACGTCATCTCCTCGTCGTCGCTCATACGGTGAGAGCGAGGGGCGGAGCGCAAAAGCGCGTCGGTCCGAACACTACGAAAGGAAGACGACGACGGCGAGCGCGACGGCGACGCCCATCGACGCGGCGTACATCGGCTTCGAGTAGTCGAGGACGCGTCTGCCGTCCAGCCCACCGATGGGAAGCAGGTTGAACGCGGCGAGCAGGGCGTTCACCCAGACGCCGCGCCACAGCACCGGCTCGAACGCCGCAATCGCGACGAAGACGCCCGTGAGAACGATGTTCGTCGCCGGGCCCGCGAGCGCGATGAGCGCCCCCTCGCGCTCCGTGAGCCACCCGCGGTGGTGGACCGCGCCCGGCGCGGCGAAGATGAACCCGGCGAGACCGCCCATCACGGCGACAAATAACATACCGTAGTCCGCGCGGAACGCCGCCCGCTGGTCGTAGTGGACGGCGACGACTTTGTGCGCGAGTTCGTGGAGCAGGAAGGCGACGCCGACGGTGCCCGCGTTCAGCGCGAGCGCCCACAGGAACTCCATTGAGAGCGCCGTCGCGGGGTCCGCGAGGACGCCGCGCTCGAAGAAGAAGGTGAAGGCGAGCGCGAGCGCCGCCCACGCGACGAGAAGGTCTCCGAGTTCGCGCGCGTCGAATTCGAGCCCCCTCACAGCAGTCCCGTGACGACGTCGAACCCGTAGGCGATGCCCGCGCGCATCGCGGCGGTCAGTTCACCAACGCTGTCGAAGGGGCCCCCAAGAAGCGGCAACACGACGAAGGGGAACGCCACCGAGGCGATGAGGGAGCCGACGTTCGTCAGCGCGACGATAGCGATGAGACGGAACAGCGGCACGTCGAGCAGTCGGCCGTACAGCTCCCGAACCGGCATCGTCTCGTCGTCCAGCAGGTCGTTCAGTCGGCCGATGTCAGCGATGTTCACCGGCTGGTACCTGAGCTCAACGTAACCGGTGAACCACCCCGGCGCGAGCAGCGGGTTGAGCGACGTGAGCCACGCGACGGCGCCCCCGACGGCCGCCGAGAGCCAGCGCGCGCCGGCGAGTTTCGCGAGGCCGAAGGCGAGCACGCCGTTGAACAGGAACCACGCGGCCAGCACGCGGACGACGGCGGCGCCCGAGATGGGGCTGTCGGGCGAGAGCGCCGCGAGCGCGAGCAACACGAAGAAGGCTAAAAAGCCGAGCCCGATGGCGACGGTTACCGCCCGGAACCACGGAAACCCGCCCTCATCGCGCCCCGTCAGCGACTCCATCGACGGCAGCGTCTCGGGGTTCTCAAGGTACTCCTCGATGCCCGCTCGGTGGCCCGCGCCGACGACGGCGACGACGCGATACCCCTGCGCTCTGAGGTTGACGAGGTTGTGCGCGATGTACGCGTCGCGCTCGTCGATGAGCGCCTCGGCACCGCCGGGCGAGAACTGGCGGAACTCCTCCATCATCGCGGAGACGACGTCCACGTCGGTGAGCTCCTGGGGGTCGAACTCCTCTACGTCCTCGCCGCCGCCGAACCCGAACACCGCGAGGATGAGCTGCCAGAACATCCGCAGTTTCTCGAAAAAGGAGAGCCGCGACCAGAAGCGCTGAATCGTCACCTGGATGTCGCGGTCCACGAGCGCGACGCCCGCGCCAACCTCGTTGGCCGCCTCGACGCCGGCCTTCATGTCCGCGCCGGGTTCGATGTCGAAGCGCTCGCCCAGACGGGATTGGACGTAGGAGAGCACCCAGTAGGCGAGAAACTGCAGCGCGACGCCGCCTTTGAGGAGGGAGGCGGCGTCCATGTCGTCGGGCGTCTCGCCTTGCATCTGCCGGAAGCGCTGCTCGTCGAGTTCCACCGCGACCACGTCCGGGCGCTCCTCGTCGATGGTGTCGCGGACCTCCTTGACGCTCTCCTCGGAGACGTGTGCCGTGCCGACGAGGCGGACCGACCCCGCTCCGTCATCGGGGTCCCCGGGGTCGGTTACGGTCGGGTCGCCGTCGTCGCCTCGGCCACTCATACCCCGTCGTTGCCCCGGGCGTGGTTTATGGGTGTCGGGACGCCCCGTCGCCGCAAACGCTTATGCGTCGCGTGGGCGTACCTCGGATATGTCCCTCGACGCCGACCCTCCCGACCCGCCCGAGTTAGCGGACGCCGACCCGAACGAGTACGACGACGCCGAGGTGGTCGGGGAGACGGACTACAAGCGCGAGGAACTGGCGGCACTGCTCGAACAGGGCGCGTGGGCGGAGGCGTTCGAGGAGTGGGCCGAACACACCGACCTGGACGAACGCGAGTTCGGCATCGTGATGGACCTGGAAATGTTGGCCGAGTTCGACTTCTTCTGGGACGCGTTCGCGGACCGCGTGGGCTATCACGCGCCCGGCATCCCCGAGGACTGGAAGGTGAAGGAGTACCACCCGGAACTCGACTCCTGGGCGACGGTCTCGGAGATCAACGCGTCGCTGGCCGAACTCGGTGAGACCGTGAGCCGAACGCTCAAAGAGGGGTACATCGACTGGGAGAGCGAATACGAGGCGCCGGACGACCTCCCGGATTTCTGAGCCTGTCCCGGTGGGAAGCGCGACGCCGCGTTGCCCGGCGCTACGCCTTGCTCAACACGAGCGCCGCCCCGTCGGGATCGCCGTGCGCCGCGCGGAACTGCCGGTCGTGGACCGCCCGAAGTGCGGCGAGTTCAGCGTTGCTAAATCCGAGTCGCTCCCCGAAGTCGACCCACACGCGTTCCGGCACCGCGAGGTAGTACGTCTCCGTGTCTTGGACCGCGAGCGGGTCGTCGAACAGCGACTGGCGCCACTCGTACACGAGGCCGTCGACGCCCCCGACGGTCTCGTAGCCGCGAACGTACTCCTGGTGGCGTTCGAGGAGCGAGCGGAGTTCTTTCGTACCGAAATCCGTCGTCTCCGCGACGGCCGAAACCACCGTTTCAGTAAACGGCGCGAGCGGCGCCGGCATCTATTCACCCACCTCCGCCACAGTCCGTTCCATACGACACCTACGGCCGAGCGGCTATTCAGCGTTCGCGTTAGTACTCGATGTCGGCGTAGGCGTCGAACCCGCCGACGAGCGCGGCGCCGAGAGCGGCGGCGAGGACGATGCCGAGCGCCGTGAGCGGCGTCCACGCGCCGACCGCGCCGACGATCTCCTCGAAGGGCTTGCGGAGCGCCCCGACCATCAGGGCGACGAGGAAGGTGAGCGTCGCCGCCCGGTAGCGCGCCAGCGCCCACGTGATGACGTGTGCGACGCTGAGGATGCCGAGCGTGGTCCCCGTACAGAAGATGACGACCGGGACGGCCGCGTCGACGAGCGCGGCGGTGCTCCCGCCGCTCGGCAGCGCCGCGAGCGCGTCGATGAACGTCCCGAGCGCGCCGAGCATGTACTCGTACTGACCGAGGACGAGCAGGAACAGCGACCCGGAGACGCCCGGGAGCACCATCGCGGAGATGGCGACGACGCCCGAGAGGAAGAGAACGAGCGGCGTGTGCGGCAGCGCCCCCTCACCGAGTCCGGTGACGGCGAGCGCGAACACGAACCCGCCCGCGGCGACGAGCCAGCGCCGCGGCGAGTCAAGCGCCATCTCGGAGCGCAAGACCACCGCGGACGCCGCGATGAGCCCGAAGAAGAAGGCGAACGTGTACGCCGGATAGTCCACGATGGCGACGTGAATGACGTTCGCGGCGGTCACTATCGCTGAGAGAACACCGAAACCCAGCGCCAACAGGAAGGCGATGTCCATCCGCACGAGCGTCGCTTTCAGTTCGGCGCGCGCGTCGGCATCGTGGGGACGGACGAGGTGGCGCAGCGCGCGCGGGTCGATGGCCGTTATCGCGCCGACCAGCCGGTCGTAGATGCCCGTGATGAGCGCGATGGTGCCGCCCGAGACGCCCGGGACGGCATCGGCCGCACCCATCGCGAACCCGCGAAGGTAGACGCCGACGTACTCGCGGAGCCGACTGGACGGTTCCATTCAGGCGTCGCTCAGGGTGACCGGGTGTTGTGCGACGCGGCTCGTGTTCCCGGAGTCGTTCCCGGCGCCGTCATCGAACACCGGCTGGGTCTCCAGTTCGACGGCGAGGGCATCGTCGTCCTCACCGATGACCGCGCCCTCGGGCACGTCGAGCGACCCCGAACCGTACATCACGGTGCTGTCGTTCTCACCGCCGTTGTACGGACTCGTGGTGAACGAGTAGCTCCCGTTGGCACGGGTGCTGACGTTCGTGTACCCCGCCTCGGTGCCCCACTCGTCGTAGCCGCTCGTCGAGTAGGGGAGGTTCATCTCGAAGGTTCCGTCGGCGCCGATTTCGGCGCGCTGTCTGTAGGTGAACGTCGAGTTCCGCGTCGGGACGTTCATCTCCACGGACGCCTCGACGGTGGTGTTCGCGGGGCCTTCGCCCTCGACTGTCGCGCCCTCGACGCGTTCGAACACCTTCGTGTACGACGGCGTACCAGTCGCGTGGCCGTCCCTGATCGCCGCACGGCGCGGCATCGTCGTCCCGCTCGCGCGCACCAAGCGGTAGTGTTCGAGCGCGGGGATGTACTGGTTCGGCGTGTTAGCGAGGTCGTAGTTCCGCCGTTGCGACCGGAGCTGAACGTCGAGACCGCCGATCTGGGCGGTTCCGTCCTCCTCGACGAACGCGCGGGCCGCGGAGATGTTCTGGAACTCGCGGGTGAGCGAGTCTCCCTCCCCGACGAGCAGTTGGTTCCTGTCCGTCTCGCTGGTCCAGTCGACGACGGTGACGCTACCGCCCTCGGCGGGCGACTTCGCGCTGCCGTGGTAGCGGAACAGCCGGATCATCGTGCTGTTGTAGTAGCGCTGGCTCCGGACCCGTCCGGCGAACCGAGCGCCGTTGTCGCCGCGCACGAAGATTGGCTTCGCGAAGTCGGAGTACGAGAGGCTCTCGTTCTCGTGGAACTGAATCGGCGCACTGAACTTCGAGTACACCGACGCCATCTGCCAGTCGATGGCCGTGTAGCGCACCTCCGCGTCGTCCTCGTTGACCTCGGAGATGACCTCCTCGCTCGCGGAGGCGTTCGGTGCGAGCAGGTAGTTCGCGGCCGTGCCAGCGTTCTGCTGGAACGGGTTTGCGACGGGGATGGTGTCCCCGATAGTCGTCAGCCAGTGTCCGTAGTCCCACCACGACATCACGCCGTAGGCACCCGCGGGGTAGTCGAAGTCGCTCGTTCGCCCGTAGGTGCCGTGCTTGGGCAACTGGGCCGCGTTGTCCGCGCCGCCGTAGGTTCCCTGTTGGGGAAGTTCGTCGTCCATCCACCGGAGGGTGTCGTCCCACCCCAGCACGCCGCCGGGGGTGGCGGCGTTGCCGACTTCGTCGACCCGCGGCTTGCTGATGTTGTCGCCCGACACCGGCACCGCGAGCGGCGCCAACACGATCAGGAACACCGAGAGCGCGACGAAGACGTGCGTGGAGTTGATGTCCTTCGCCGCCTCGACCGGGTCGACGAAGGACTGGTTGAGGAGCCAGCCGAGCGTGTACCCACAGAGAATGGCGACCGGAACGGCCAGATAGTAGTTGAAGCGGACCTGCGTGAACGCCGCCGACGCCATGAAGGCGAACCAGACGACGAGGAGGAGTTCCTCGGCGCCGGCGCGGTCGGTTGCGACCCGGGCGAGCGCGACGAGCGCGGCGAAGAGGGCGACGAAGAAGGCAAGCCCGTACTGTCCGAACACCGCTTCGTACGTCATCGGCATCGGCTGGGCTTCGGTGACGGTGCCCGCCGCACCCTCGGTCGTGAAGCCGATGAATCGGGTGAGGTTCCCGGTGATAGTCGAGAACACGTCGGGGAGCGCGAGCGCCACGGCGCCGGTCAGCACGGCGATAAGGCCAAGCACGGCGACCGGGTAGAGATTCCGGTCCAGATCGCGGCGGTCCCACTCGCGGGCGAGCCACGCCATGAACGCACAGCCGGCGGCGACGGCGAAGGCGAGGAGGGGCTGGGCGAGCGAGGACTGAACCGGATTAAACGCGACGGTGCTGAACGGCACGAAGGCGAGCAGCCCCGTTACCGAGAGCGACACCGCGCCGGCGATGGCCGCGTGCTCGGGGCTCTCGCCCTTGACGTACTGGAGGCAGAGGAAGACGGTGAAGAAGACGCCGAAGACCCCGATGATGAGCACGCCCGGCGGCCACGTCCAGAGGTACAGCGCCGTGGCGAACCCGGAGAGGGCACTCCAACCGAGGACGCGCCGGAGGCCGGCGGCCTCGCCCTCCCGAATCTGCTCCCAGACGGGCCGCTCGCGCATCGCGACGGCGAGCGCGACCATCATCCCGAGGACGGCGATGGACTGGAACAGCGGCTCCGCGACGTTGTGGTCGGCCGCGCCGACGACGCCCCGACTGAGGAACAGGCCGGGGAACAGCGCGAGCGTGACGGCGCCGAACACACCCGACAGGCGGCCCCAAAGCCGCCGGCCGATGAAGTACACGGGGACGGCGACGAGCGTGCCGAACACCGCCGGCGCGTACACGACCGTCGCGGCGATGGTCTCCTGGGAGGGGCTGCCGAGCCCGACGATGAGGGCGGCTGTGGCGATGAGTTGGTCGAACAGCGTCCCGAACTGGCCGACGGCTGTCCCCGTGGAGAAGCCGGTCCACGGGTCGAACGGCATCACCTGCGGGTAGTTCTGAACTGTGTACGTCACCTCGCGGAGGTGGTACCACGCGTCGTTGCCCGAGAGGTACACGTTTCCGTCCCGGAAGAATCGGTCACCGGCGCGGACGCGGACCCACAGCATGAAGACGAGTACCACCGCCATCGCCGGTATCTGATACCACTCCCTGAGGGCGTCGGGAACGGAGTCGAACGAAATGGAGGGAATTCCCGACTCCCCGTTCTTCTCGCTCATTGGACGTAGCCACCCACACCGGGCGAATAAGCCTTGTGAAACACAGCGTCTGACAGTCGGGAGAAACGTCTTTACCGCCGCTGGCGCTATGACCGCTAATGCGCGTCTCCGTCGTTCTCTGTACGTACACGATGGACATGTACCCCCACTTCGAGGACGCCGCCGACAGTGTCCTCGAACAGACACACGACGACGTGGAACTCGTCGTCGTCGTGGATGGTGACGAGGAAGTGTACGAACGCGTACGCGAGGCGTACGGCGAGCGAGAGGATACCATCGTTCACTGTAACGAGGGAAATCGGGGGCTCTCATACAGTCGCAACCGCGGTATCGAACGCTCGACGGGAGATGTTGTCGCGTTTCTCGATGACGACGCTATCGCGGAGCCGAACTGGGTCGCGGAACTCGTCGCTGGCTACGAGCGCCGCGATGCGCTTGCGGTCGGGGGGACGATGACCCCCATATGGGTCGCCGGTGAACCTGACTTTCTCCCCGAGGAGTTCTACTGGCTCGTCGGCGTGACCCACCGCGGGTATCCGACGGCGGAGCAGGAAGTCCGCAACACGTTCGGCTCCAATATTTCGTTTCGGCGCCACGTTCTCGAAACCCTCGGTGGGTTCGATAATGATCTCGGTCGGAAGGGGGACGAACAAGGACAGGGAGAAGAGACTGAGCTCGCTGTGCGGTTGTACCGGGAGTACGGCGAGCGCGTTTGGTACGTTCCCGACGCCCGGGTCGGACACAAGGTGTTCGATTACCGCACCGACCCGAAGTGGCTGTTGAACCGCGCGTTCCAGCAAGGGTACTCCAAACGTGCCATGGCGGACGTGGGTTCGTCTAGTGGTGCGGAGAGCGACTTTCTGAAGCGGTTGATGTTCGAGTTCGCACCCGCACGAGCGAGGGAGTTGGTGCGTACGCCGTCGCTGGCGCGAGTCGAGCAGTTCGTGATGGTGTTCGTGTTTACCTTTGTTGTGGGAATGGGGTATCTGTACGGTGTATTCGACTACTAGTTACGCGGTGCTGGTCCAGAGCGGCACGGCAGTTGTACCGTGGCTTTGATTAGTTCAGTTGTACGTGAGAGATTATGGACCGACAGGTGAGTGTCGCAAACCCCGTACTGGGCGACACCGAATACGAAAACGTCATTGACGTACTCGATAGCGGCCGGTTCGTTCAGGGGCCATTCGTCGAAGAGTTCGAGGACAAGTGGGCCGACTATATTGGTGTTGAACACGCGATAGCAGTCGCCAACGGTACGACTGCTATCCAACTGTCTCTGAACGCACTCGGCCTCGAACCGGGCGATGAAGTCATCGTTCCAAGCCTCACCTTCGGTTCGACCGCGACTGCGGTGGTTCACCAAGGTGGTGTCCCAGTATTCGCAGACATCGACCGCGACCTGTACACCCTCGACCATCGTGACCTCGAACGCTGCGTCTCGGAGCGAACTGCGGCCATCATACCCGTTCATCTCTACGGCCAGCCCGCCGAGATGGACAAAATCCGGACGTTCGCAGACGACCGCGATATTGCGGTCGTCGAGGACGCGGCGCAGGCCCACGGCGCTGCGTACAGGGGCGATCGCGTCGGGTCGATTGGTGATGTGGGCTGTTTCTCCTTCTACGCAACAAAGAACATCACCTCGGGCGAAGGTGGGATGATAACGACCGACGACGACAAGATAGCCGCGACGCTTCGCAGCCTCCGCAATCACGGTCTCGCAGATCGGGACACCCACGCCGACTTGGGATACAACTACCGGATGAGCGAGCTTCACGCCGCCGTCGGAACGAAGCAGGTCGAACGACTCCCCGAGTTCAACGCCACACGGCGGCGTATCTTCGAGCGGTTTGCGGACGAACTCGATGACATCGATTGGCTCGAGCCGGTTTCCGTTCCCGATTACGTGGACCACGCCTACTTCTGGGCACCATTCGAGGTCCAGACAGAGACCATCGGGTTGTCCGGGAAGGAGGTCTGGGCGCGCCTCGGCGAGCGGGGCGTCGAGACGCGACACCGCTACAACAAACCGCTGTACGAACAGCCAGCGTTCGTCCAGCACAAGGGGTTCAACAGCGACTTCCCGTGGAGCGAGAACGACCGCGAGTATGACTACGAATCGCTATCGCTCCCGAATGTCGAGGATATCGTCGGGAAGATGATCGGATTGCCGAACCATCCGGGCCTGGAGGAAGCAGACATCGAGTACGTCATCGAGACGGTGCGGGCGTTCGACGCGAATTACTGAGGCACCGTCTCAGCCGAGGAGACCGTACTTCAGCACCATGTAATAGGAAAACGAGCGACTGGTGTAACGCCTGATTTGTTCGTTGGGGTTCTCCCGCCAATCGTTGAGCGCGGCGGAGCGTGCGAGGTCTGTATTTCGTTTCTCGTAGCGCTCCACGTCCATCTCAAACGCCGCGAGCGTCTCCCGGTCGTTCTCAAGTTCGTAGCCGTGTTGCTCCATCTCGTCTGCTGCGATGGCTTCCGTGAGTTGTATCTCCTCACGGGACAACTGGTCCTTGTACTTCCCGTAGTTGTCGCTTTTGATGGGGACTGAGAGATTCTCGAACACTTCTGCGCTTTGAGAGGCTTGCTTCGCGTCCTCAGACTCGTAGTAGTAGAGCATCCCCGGTTCGTACTCCAACTCGAGGAACGAACAGAGGGATTCCGCCTCCGTTTCCGGTTGCTGTAGGAGGTCTTCATACCGAATCCGATGGACTTGCTCAGGATGTTCGTCGAGAAGTTCCAGTCCGAGTTTCTGTTCTTTCTGCCAGCGTTTCGCGTTGAAGTAGGGGTGATAGTCTCCGACGTTTGAGGTCTTAAACGAGAGGACGACGTCTCGCGGATCCCGAACGAGGTAGACGACTTTCAGGTCGTCATATCGCTCAAACGCGCGGTCCAAGTAGTCCCACATTCCGGGGTCTTTCGAGAGCCAGTACGTCGCATCGACAGTATCGGCGTACTCGTCGTAGAGGGCCTGTTGGACCGCGAGAAACGAATTCCGGTCGCTCGATTCCAACCGTTCCGCAACCGCATCGATATCAAGCGTCTCGACCAGCGGATGAAACGAGTACTGTTTGTTGATGAGAATGTCCCGAACGAGACGCCGCCGCTTCTCGGGAGTGAACCCATCGACAGGATCCGTCTTTCGCCACGGATATGCCGTCTCAAGCGGATGGGGTCCCGCGATGTTCGAATGCGTGTTCAAAATACTCCGGGTGAGGTTCGACCCCGAACGCTCCGTTGAGAGCAAGAGAGCAGGCGATGATCGATTCATTCGAAGTACCCTAAGTCTTCGAGTCGTTGCTTGATGGACGCCTCCTCGCTCTGGGTGATGTCGAAGTCGTACTCCGAGAGGGACTCGTCCTCGAAGATTTGGAGTTCGCTGAGACGATCCATTACGTGGCTAACAGATTGCTCGATAGACTCGTTCTCCGTATCGACGACGATATCCGGGTCAAGGGGTTCCTGAAACGGATGATTCACACCAGTGAACTTCTCTATCTTCCCGGACTGTGCCTTCTCGTAGAGCCCCTTCGGATCGCGTTCAGCGGCCACTTCGACGGAGCACTTCACGTATATCAGAGCGAAGTTTCCGGACTCCTCAACGATGTCTCGGGCCTGCTGTTGAGACTGCCGGAACGGCGTAATCATCGCAGTGACGGCTCCGATTCCGTTCCGGTTGAGAAGCTTACAGACGAACGCCGTGCGGCGGTTGTTCAGCGCGCGTTCTTCGCGGCTGAAGCCGAGGTCCGGATGGAGGTTCTTCCGGACCTCATCACCATCCAAATTTTCGACCGGAATATCTGCGTCTCGGAGACGACCCTCGACGCGCTTCGCCAGTGTTGATTTGCCCGACGCCGGACGACCCATGAACCACAGTGTGAAGGACATCAGTCTTCGACAAAGGTGGAGTTGCTTTCGTTTATAAATTCCGCTATCTCGGGCCGCATTATCTTGTCTGTCGGAATTTCTCCGTTCCGAATCAGCCTCCGAATCTTCGACCCGGAGGGATATACGCGCTCATCGTCGTCGTGTGGGCAGATTTTTCGCGAACACATACCATCACACGCCCGACAGTAGAATGCGTGTTCAAACAGCATCGGAGTGATACCGATATCCCCGATGTCGTCGAATATTTCGTGTGCGGCTTCAGGACTGTAGTAATCACCGACGCCCGCGTGGTCGCGGCCGATGATGAAGTGAGTACAGCCCTGATTCTTCCTGACAATAGCATCGAAAACTGCCTCGCGGGGACCGGCGTACCGCATCCTGCTCGGGAAGACGGACAGCGCGACGTTATGCGGTGGGTAGTAGTGTTCGACGAGTCGTTCGTACGCATCGAGAATGACGCTGTCCTGATAGTCACCGGACTTCTTCTCGCCGAGTTTCGGCTGTATTAGGATGCCATCCGTCCGTTCCAACGCGCACTTCTGAATATACTCGTGTCCACGGTGGGGCGCATTACGAGTTTGAAATCCGACGACACGCTCCCAGCCGTACTCCCGGAACAGGACACGGGATTCCTTCGGTTGGAGGTCGTGGTCGTTGTACCGGTATCCCTCGAACACGCTCACCTTACCGCCAACGAGGAAATCGTCTAGCGCGAGATGCCCGGCGACACCTGGGTGATCCGTATCGTCTGTACCAAAGATGGCCTCTGCGGTCTCGGCTTTGTTGAACTTGTACACCTCATCAACCGCTATTGTCCCCATCACCTCACCAGACGGATCGACGAGGGCGGCTGGTTCGTCGGGTTCGAGTTCCGACGCGACCTCGTGGTCGACATCAATGACGACCGGTAGCGACCAGACGGTACCGTCCTCCAGCGTCAGGTCATGAACGACCTTGAGGAAGTCGTCGCGAGACATGAACCCCTCCAGCGGACTGTATCGACCGTTGGCAACGTTCATCGCATCTTGAAACAGTCGCTCATCCAACTGGATTCGGGGCAGTGAATCGATATCGCCGACTCGACTCCGGAGGCGCGACTCCGGAACCGTTCGGTTGACGAGAACACCGCCGTGGGGTTCAATCATCGCTCGGCGGTTTCGGTGTCAGGAGGAAAAACGTATCGCCTCAGTTTATTCGGAGCCGAGCCGCGACGTGACGCTATTGACGAGGCCCGAAGGGAGAACCCACATTCCGGCGCGAATTACTGTTCCGACGACGACACCAACAGTGAATATCGATGCGTACCGGAGCTTCGAGACGCCGCCGCCGATGCGATTTCCACCCTCGTTCATAGTTCACCATACTCGGTAATCGTTAATATCGTTTCGTTACGCCACATCAGCTGCGTCACGGAGTGTTTCGAGGTCTTCGTGTGTTACACCCACTTCACCGATGCGAAACTTTCCGGATCCCGGACCGTGACAGTCCGACCCGCCCGTCCGAAGCAGACCGTGTTCGGCAGCGAGGTTCTCGGCTTCCGGAACGCCGATATCCGCGTACGCGTCGGGACCGCCTGCGTCGTACGGGTACCAGACCTCGATTCCGCCGAGACCCGCGTCCGCCAACGTGCGGACCATCTCGGGCACTCGACCGGAGCGAACACGGCCCGGATGCGCGAGCGAAGCCACGCCGCCGGCGTCGTGAATCGCGCCGAGGACCTCCTGGTACGGGAGTCGTTCCATCGCCACGTACACGTCCCCGTCGGTGCCGAGGTACTCGTCGAACGCTTCGCCGATAGAATCGACCAGCCCCTCCTCGACTAGTAGTTCCGCGAGGTGCGGACGGCCGAGCGCACCGTCCGCCTCTTCAGCCAGCGCGGCGTAGGAGAGATTCAGTCCGGTCGCGTCGGCGAGGTTCGACACGAGTTTTCGATTTCGCTCACGGCGGAATCCACGCGCTCGGGAGAGGACATCGGTAAGCATCTCGTTCGTGGGGTCAACGAAGTATCCAAGAAGTTCGACTTTCGTCTCGAACAGGTCCGCACGGATCTCAACACCCGTAATGAGGTCGATGCCGCGGCGCGTTTCTTCCCGTTCCGTCAGCGACTCGCTGATACAGTCGTGATCAGTGATTGCGATGGCTTCGAGGTCGTGCTCGGCGGCTTGGTCGACACGATCGTCAACGGAGCAAGTTCCGTCGGACGCCGTCGTGTGTACATGGAGGTCCGCGTCGGGTCCCGGAGTGGTCATGGAAACAGTTTCCCGGACCTCGGACAAAAACGCATCGGGAATCAGATACTCCACTTGTCGTCGCTCTCGTATCCGAGACGGATGAGCGCGTCACCAGCCTCCTGCTTGAACGCCGCGACGTGTTCCGAGGTAAAGTGGTTCTCCCAGTCCCCGATGAGGCCTTTCCGAAACGTGCTGCTCCCCGTCGAGTACGTGTTGTCCGCGATGTGTTCGACATCGTTCTCGTCAAGTTCGACCCCCAAATGGGCGCCAATTCGCCGGATCGTCTCCTCTTGCGAGCGGCGGTCACCCCCTCCCATCGGGCCGATGAGGTCCTCGAAACGGATGATTTCGACGTACGGCTTCGGCTCCCAAGCGAGGAACGCGTCCATCCATTCGCCGATGCTTTCGAGAGGGTCGCCGTCATCGGTGTGTTCACCGTCCACGCCGCGAATGGAAGCCATCAGCCGCTCGCCGTCGTCTGGAAGGTCGTTGTAATATTCGTGGAGTCGATGCTCCGGATGCTTCTCCGTCACATAGTGGAAATGGGAGGTGACGACGTCGCGAGGGTCACGAACCATCAGGAGCATCCGCATGTCATTTTCCTCGACGATGGCCGCGTTCGCCGCGTCATGGAAGATGTGTCCTGACGTGAACTGGCCACGCTTCGTGGCACCCGCTTTCGCGGACAGTTCCTCGGTTCCGAGCCGGCGATTGTAGTTCATTGTCACGTGGTCGAACGACGGGCGGAGCATCGGGAACAGCGACAGACACTGCGTGAGGAGGTTCGTTCCCGACTTTGGTACGCTGTTGGCGAGCACTCTCGGCCCGGTCCACCGAGCAGCCAGTCGCCGCGGGGAGAGACCGGTTGCGAGGAAATACGCCCGCTCCTTCGCTCGGTCGATAGTTTCGCCCATACAAGGGCGTGGGGCGAGCGTACGATATATCGTTTGGTGTCGAAAGCCCCGAATGCGGAAGGTATTTACCGTCCTATACGGAGTTGTTCGGTAGAATGCGTGTGCTCGTGACAGGCGGTGCCGGCTACATCGGGAACTACATCGTCGAGGAGTTACTCGACGCCGGACACGCCGTTCGCGTTCTCGACTCGATGCTCTGGGGCGACGACGCGCTCAATCCTTTTAAGGACGATGAGGACCTCGAAATTCGAGAGGGCGATATCCGCCATATTGAGGATCTCTCCTACGCGATGGAGGGCTGTGACGCCGTCATCCACATGGCCGGCATCGTTGGTGACCCAGCCTGTGGCGTCAACGAGCAGGCAACTCAGTCAGTGAACGTTGAGGCGACGAAGGCGCTCGTGGAGGTGGCAAAGCTTCACAACATCGACCGGCTTGTCTTCGCCTCTACTTGTAGCGTCTATGGGGCCAGCGAACTGATGGAACTGAACGAGGGGTCCTTCCTCAACCCCCTCTCGTTGTACGCGGAGTCGAAAATTGACTCCGAGGAGATAATCCTCCACGAGACCCACGATATGTTCGCGGACAACGATATCACGCCGACGATACTCCGCCTCGGGACGATATTCGGCTGGTCCCGCCGGATGCGCTTCGACCTCGTCGTGAACATCCTCACTGCGAAGGCAGTATTGGAGGACGACATTCCGGTGTACGGCGGTGAGCAGTACCGCCCGCTCGTTCACGTTCACGACGCCGCACGAGCGTTCGCGGCTGTCCTCGACGCCGACGAGGAGAAGGTCAACCACCAGATATTCAACGTCGGTGATAACGATCTGAACTATCAGATAAAGAAGGTCGGCGCCATCGTCGAGGAGAACGTGGAAGACGCCGAGGTCCGCTTCGTCGAACACAAGGAAGACGAGCGCACGTATCGGGTGAGCTTCGACAAGATAAACCACATCCTCGGATGGGAGACGGAGTACGACATCACTGATGGCGTCCAAGAGATAAAGGAATGGATGGACGAGGAGGACATCACCGACTACTCGCAAGAGGAGATGCGTAACTCCGAGTACCCCTACATGTGAACATGGCGGTCGAGACGTTTACGGCCGACTCCCTCGACAAGTGGCGCCGTCGATTCGAATACTTTGACGGGGCCGGGCCGTACCACGACCCCGACTATCTGGAACTCCTCGCCGGCGGGTTCGAGCAGGAGCAGGAGTCCGCCGAGGCGTTCGTGTACACGGAGGGCGACGCGTCAGTGTACTACCCGTACATTCGGCGCTCGCTGTCGGGGCTCCGCTTCGAGGTGGATGGCATTGATATCGACTCGTACTCCGATATCGTCTCGTCGTGGTACTACGGCGGACCGCTCGCGTCACCTGACGCCGACGAGGAGGTAGTCACGAACTTCGCGGAGCAGTTCAGGGAGTACTGCCAAGCGGAGAATATCGTCTCTGAGTTCGTCAGGTTTGACCCAAACGCCGCCAACTACGACACGTTCGACGCGGCGTACGACCCGTCGTTCAACCGGGAAACCGTCCGCGTCGACCTGACGCCCTCGTTGGACGAAATCTGGGATAACTTCGAGAAGCGGAACCGGAATGCCATCCGACAGGCCCAAGAGACGGATATCGTCGTGGAACCGACGACGGACAGTGACGACTACGCCGGCTTCTACGAGATATACACGAATGCGATGGAGGCTCGGGACGCTGCCCAACATTATCGGTTTCCGCTCTCCTTCTTTGAGGCGCTTCTCGGAGCCGACGACTTGGCAACGCTCCTCGTCGCACGATACGAGGACAACGTAATCGGCGGGGCGCTGGTCGTCCACGACGACAACATCGCCCACGATTACCTGCGCGCGTCGGATCCGGAGTACTGGGATCTCCGCGTGAACAACCTCATCTGCTACGAGGCCCTCATCCACATGCGTGAGACGGGCCGCGAACTGTTCGACTTTCAGGGTGGCCGGCCGGGTGTGTTCAAGTTCAAGCGTGGGTTCTCACAGACCGGTCGTGGCAAGTTCTACATCGCCAAGCGTGTCCATCTCCGTGACGTGTACGATAGCCTCGTAACCACGGCGTCGGAGGCCGGTATCGACACCGAATCCGGCTACTTCCCGGCGTATCGCGTCGAACAGTCGAACTGATGGTCTCCCTCGCTGACCCTCAACTAGACGAACAAACGGTGGAGCGCGTCTCTGAACTGCTGAGATCCGGGACGCTTTCAACTGGCCGCATCGTTTCGGAGTTTGAGACCGCGTTCCGTTCGATTGCCGATAGAGAGCACGCCGCCGCTGTGGCTTCCGGAAGCGTAGCGCTCGAAACGACGCTGGAAGCGCTGTTCGACCGTGGCGACAGAATCGCAGTTTCACCATATAACTGCGGCGCAGTTTTATACTCCATCCTCCGAAGCGGCCTCAAACCTGAGTTCGTCGACGCAGAGCCCGATACCTGTGCGATAGACCCGAATGGGCTCGACGCGGTCGGGAAATCGCTGGACGGAGTAGTTGTTACGCATCTGTTCGGACAACCGGCCCGCATCCACGACCTACTCAACGTCGCCAACGAACGAGATATCACTGTCGTAGAAGATTTCGCACAGGCGCCCGGTGCGACGGTAAATGACCGGCCTGCTGGGTCGTTCGGTAAAGCGAGCGTCTGTAGCTTTGGGGCAACCAAGAACATCACGACGGCGGAGGGCGGGATGGTGCTGACCGACGACGAATCACTCGCCCAGCGTGTCGTTCGCGGACGCTCCAATACGGACGACACCATGCCGCCTCCACGGAGCGTGCGCATGAACGACGTGGAAGCCGCAATCGGAATCGGACAGTTGCGGGAGTACGATGACACGGTAAAACAGAAGCGCCGCATCGCGGACGTGTACCGCGACGAAATAAACATCGGACGGCAGCCGGTGGTACGGTCCGATGCGACGCACGTGTATCACGCCTACCCTCTCAGACATCCAGACGCAGACCAATTGGCTGATCACCTCGAAACCCACGGTATCGGGACATCTCGACTCTATAACACACCACTCCACAAGTACGAGGCAGCACCCCATGTCCTGGAGTCGTACCCGGTCGCTGAGGCGCTGTCAGCCGAAGTGGTGTTGCTCCCGATTCATGGCGGCATGACTATGGAGGACGCTCACGAGGTCGCACGCGTTGTCGGGAGCTTCTGAATCAATAACTTAAATACATCGAGTGAAATGATACGATACAAATGAACGTCGTCCTCGCGTCGGTAGACTGCGCACGCCCCGACGCCTTCGAACACGGGTTCTTCGAGGCGCAAAAGGAAAACGGCTCGTTCTACGACACCTGTATCGTTCAGGCGCCGTTCACCAGCCCCTCGCACACGACGATGCTGACCGGTCAGCACCCGTTCAACCATGGCGTCCGGTGGCTTGTCGACTACGAGACGGAGGCGACAACACTCCCTGAAATTCTCCAAGAGGAAGGATTCAACACAGCGGGATTCACCGGCGGCTATCCGCTACCGACCGGTAATCTGGACAAGGGATTTGACACGTGGGAGCACCACTCGGAGATAGCCGACAGAATGGAGGGCCGTCAGGAGTTCGGCCCCGCAAACCTACTTGTCAACCGGGCCATCAACTGGCTCGACGACCACGAGGGCGAGGACAACTTCGTCTTCCTCCACTTCTTCGACCTCCACTTCACGCTACGCTCGGAGTTCGGCAAGCGCGAACCGCCGGCGTTCGACGACCAGCACGTGTACGAGAACGTCGAGCAGTACATCGGCCGTCAGAAGCGCCGCTACTACGAGGAGGCGGACTTCGTCGCCCGGCAACTGGAACTGCTCTTCGACCTCGTGGACGTGGATGCCGGCGTCCTGACTGCCGACCACGGCTCGAAGATGCCCGGCGAACATGGCTACCCGTGGGTGTACGACAGCGAGGGAAACCGCGTCGGATCGCAGTTCCGCGCGGTCGAACTGTACGACGAGTTGATTCGCGTCCCGCTGTTGTTCACCGGCGATGCGTTCCCCAATAGGACCGTCCACGAACAGGTCCGAACGGCCGACATCGTGCCGACGCTACTGGATGCCCTCGGCATCGAGGGGCCCGACGTAGACGGCCAGACCCTTCTCGACGGGGACCATCCCGAGTTCGCATACTCGGAGACGTACCACGGACAGCTCACGTCGGAGAATAAACTGACTCACAAGATGAACGAGAACTACGAGTTCGGCTGGAACGAGTTGGACTCACTCGTCTCCGTGCGCTCGAACGAGTGGAAGCTCATCTGTACCGCGAACGGCGAACTCGAACCGACGGAGCTGTACCACATCGCACAGGATCCGGCCGAATCCCGGAACCTGATTGAGGAAGAGTCGGATGTCGCGGCCGACCTGTTCGACCATCTCGTCAAGTGGATAGGGGATGACGACCAGCGCTACGAGACCGCGGACCGCGTCGACGACGAGACAAGAAGCCACCTCGAAGACCTCGGGTATCTCTGAGATGCCGACGGCGCTGCTGGTTTCGAACGTCACGACCGACGACGCGGGCGGTCGAGCCGCTGACTTCGACACCCGTGAGCGATTGCTCCGCGAACGGGGGTGGGAGCAGGTTATCGGCGAGGTTCCCGAACCGTACTTCCTGACGTTCCTGCCCTCGGTACTCCGCTGTGTCAAGCGCGGGCGAAAGGAGAGCGTCGACCTCGTCGTCTCGGTCAGCAACCCGTTCCACCTCCAACTCGTCGGCTTTCTGGTCAGCCTCCTGCTCGGAGTGCCGTGGGTGGCGGAGTTCCGCGACCCGATGGTCGAGAACCCGGACAGAGACCCGGACGCGGCGCTGACGAAGGTCGCGAAGGCGGTCGAGTGGCTCTGCGTCAGACACGCCGACCGAGTGGTCTGGACCGACGGCATTCAGGTCGGCGAATCATACTATCGAGAAACGTATCCGAACATTAGCTCTGAGAAGTTCGTCGAACTCCCGTTCAAGGGATACGAGCGAGCGGCCTTCGAAGGTGTCGAACCCCACGAGTACGACTCGTTCACTATCACCTACGCTGGCTCGTTCTACGAGGGATGGATAGAGCCCTACGGCTTCATCGACGGACTGAGCGAGTACACCAATGGCGACGACATCACGGCTCAGTTCTACGGCGACTGGGACGAAGCGTACACGTCGGCTGCCCGGGACGCAGGCGTGGCGGAGCGTATCGAGACGCACGAATTTGTCCCCTACGAAGAAATCGTTCCGGTATTGAAGGGGTCCGATGTAGCGCTATACATCGGCGGAACGGACCCGGAGAACAGTGAGAGCGTCCCTTCGAAGATATGGGATTACATCGGCGCTCGCACACCGATTATCGCGCTTGTTGACCCTTCATTTCGAGTCGCTAATCTCATCGCTGAGAACGGGCTCGGTGTTGTCGCAGACCCAAGAGACCCAGCGGCAGTTGCGACCGCAATCGAAGATATCCGGACGGGGACATTCACTTACGACCCCGACCCGGCGGTCTTCGAACGATTCGCACGCGAGACGAAGATATCAGCGATGGTCGAGATATTCGATACAGTCGTGCGTCCAACCAACTGAGATTCGCACCACGTAGGAACCAGCTCGGTGAAGTACGAGAGACAGAGATCGCATAGCGGGAATCAGAAACTATTTACTTTGAATCGGCGCAAACAGATACTATGTCTTGTGTCGTTCTCGTTACTATCGATTCACTCCGTGCGGACCACTTGGGGTCATACGGATACGAAAGAGACACCTCACCCGTCATCGATAGTATGGCCGACCGCGGACTGTCCTTCGACGCCTATTCGAACTCTAACTGGACGCGAGCGTCATTCCCCTCCATCATTACGTCCACGTATCCGCTCGAATATGGCGGATTCAGTTATCTCTCAGAAAACCGTGTCACAGTCGGAGAAGCGATGAAACAAGGCGGCTATCGGACCGGAGGACTCCACTCCAATCTCTGGCTTTCGCACGACTACAACTACGACCGCGGTTTCGACCACTTCTATGACACCAAGAGCGATCCAGGGGCTCTGAGCCGTCTTCGCACGTACGTGAAGCAACAGATGAATCATGACAGTCTCTTCTATCGGGGTCTTCAGTGGCTCTACGACACTACCGAGGAGCAGATAGGGGTTGATGTCGGGCAAACCTACCGGGACGGAGAGACGATAACTGACCGGACAATCGAGTGGCTTTCTACAAATCAAGGTGAGGATGTCTTCTGCTGGATTCACTACATGGACGTTCATCACCCGTATCTCCCGCACGATCAGGACGCTCGCGACCTCGGACTCGATCTTGACATCTCCGAACGGGAGGCCGTGAAACTCCGTCGGAAAATGTTGGAACAGCCCGACAAACTGTCCGACGAGGAGCTACAGCAGTTACTCGACCTGTACGACGCGGAGATTCGGTACATGGACCGTCAAATCGGCCGCCTCCGGGACGCAGTACACGATCAGTTCGGCCCCGAGGAGACAGCGTTCGTCGTCACGAGTGACCACGGCGAGGAGTTCGGTGACCACGGCGGTTTCAGCCACAACCCAAGCCTCTACGACGAGGTGCTCAACGTACCGATAGTCGTGGACGCTGGAGACGAGTTCGACGTTCCGGACGCGACCGGAAAGCAGCCGGAGACCCTGGAGTTGCTCGATATTCCGCCGACCGTCTGCGACCTCGGTGGCGTGGACGTGCCCGAGAACTACCGTGGTCGGTCGGCACTTGATGCCGTCGGTTCCGGTGTGAGTTGTGAGTTGTACTCCGAAACGCAGAGCGGAGACGACTACAAAATATGTCGTCGATTCGATGGCTGGAAGCTCATCTGGGACCGCTCAACCGGTGAACAGGAGCTGTACGATTTGCGCGCAGATCCCGATGAGAGAGAGAATGTATCGGGAGATAATCCGACAGTTGTCGAGGAGTACGAGGATGCGATAAGGGACCACCTCTCCGCAGTCCGGGAGACGAACGAGGACCTCCCGACCGTTGAGATGGACGCCGGGACGGAAGAGCGACTGAAGGATTTGGGGTATCTGGAGTAGTCAGCGCTCGAAGCGCGCGAGCGCTTCGACGAGACCACCGGTCGGCAAGTCGAAGCGGTCGTCAGCCAGTCGGAGCAACCGCACGTCCGTGCTTGAGAGGCCGAGGACGACGACGACTGCGAGCAGGTACACCGAGACTGAGAGCCCGGATGACAGAACGACCCCGAGAAGCGTCGCTGGAACCAGCCCGCTGAGAAGGTAGCAGATGCCGAAGACTGGCAGTGCCACCACAGCCGGCGCGACGACTTCAAAGGAGAAGATGCTCGTTCCGGTCTCGCGGTACAACTCGGCAGCCATCATCGTGTCCATGATCCAGTACGAACAGGCAGTTGCGACGGCCGCACCGACGATACCGTACCGCGGGACCAAAACCAGATTGAGTCCCACGTTCGCTACGGCCGCGACGACACCGTTGAGCGCTAACAGTCGGGAGGCGCCGATACCGCGAAGCAGGTTCGCTTGTGCTCCGAGCACGTTGTGGAGGGCGAAGCCGACCGCGAGAACGGTGAGCGCCCCCGCACCGATGGCGTACCGGGACCTGTAGACGCTCCCGATGAACTCCGCAGGGAAGACGACGAAGGGGAACAGAATCGCACACGACGCTACTGTCAACCACTTGATGAGCGGTCGATGGGACTCGACCATACCGACAACGCCTTCATCCTTCTCGAGGCGACTCGCTATCGGCGCACCGAGGAAGTTGAATGCCATATTGAACATCAGAACCAAGCGCGCGGCGCCGTACGCAACCCCGTACGCCCCCACATCGGATGCGCTCAGGAAGTAGAGAACGACGAATATGTCCACGCTTCGGTAGACGAAGCTGGACGCTTTCGTGAGGACCATCGGTAGTGAGTAGTCAAGTAGTTCAGCGAGGCGACTGCGGCTCAACCACCCATATCGGACGGGTGCTAGACTGCGCCAAAGGAGTAGCAGGGCGAGCGCTGCGGCGAGAACGTACGGGACCGCATACGCCAGTGCGAACCCGACTTGGCTCGCGCCGACGAGGAGCACGGCCACGACGAGAACGGAGCGGACGATCGGTTGGAGGAGATTCTTTGCGTACACCCTGTATCGAGGTTTCTCCTGTCCACGTATCCCGCCGATGGCGAGCATCAACACCGCTGCGAACGGAATCGCGGCGCCGAACACGCGTAGACTCGTCGTGATACCGGGTTCTCCGAAGACTCGTTCGGCAAGCAACGGCGCCCAGACGACGCAGGCGGCCCCGAGAAGAGCCGAGAACGGAACAACGATGGCCAACGTCGTGGCAACGATCTTTCCCCGCTCTTCCGAATCGCTACGCGGAAGATATCTCGTGAGCCCTTCCGACAACCCAAGCGTTCCGAGTATCGCGCCGATGTTCAGAACGGCGGTACCGGTAGTGATACCACCGAACCCGCCGAGTGAGAGATACCGTGCGACGAGAACCTGTGCGAAGAACGCGACCCCCATCTCCAGGATTAATCCGGTGTACACGATGCCGGCACCGCTCACCAGATCACGTACCGCCCGATTGCTCGACTGTTCACTCATCGTAGTAGGCAGTTAAATCGCTACTCCACCGCTACACTCTTCGCTAGATTCCACGGCTTGTCTATCGCCCCTCCCTATTTCTGTCCGCGACGGATCGAACCCGAACCCGAGCCGCGGCGCGACCGAATGCTGGTACGGTCGCTCAGGCGCGTCGTTCCAGCCCACGAGGTGGACATCGTGGCTGCGCTCGCGGAGCCCCTCAACGACGTTCCGGACGTGAATCCGTCCCCTTCTCACCATCATGCCGGGGAACGTAATGGGCTCCTCAGTGAGGAAGAGGACCTTCATACAACATGAGTACTCTGGGGGAACTATATAATCCGGGTTTCCGACTCACTCCACCGTAACGCTCTTCGCTAGATTCCTCGGCTTATCGATAGCCCGCCCCATCCCATCAGCCACATAGTACGCGAACAGCTGCATACCGACGTTCGCCACCAGCGGTTCCAGTAACCCGAGCTCGGGCACTGCCACCACAGTGTCCAGATACTTCTCGCCGGCTTCGTGCGAACTGAATCCGATGACGGGCGCACCACGAGACTCCACCTCCTTCACGTTGTTCAGCGTCGCCTCGGGGTTCGAACCCTTCGTGAGCACGGCCAACACGGGCGTCTCGGGCGTCACGAGCGCGAGCGGGCCGTGCTTGAGTTCGCCCGCGGCGAACCCCTCGGCGTGGACGTAGGCAATCTCCTTGAGTTTCAGCGCGCCCTCCAGGGCGACGGGAGTACCGAGCCGCCGCCCGAGGAAGAAGAAGGCATCGCCGTCGGCGTACTCGGCGGCGACCTCGCGTAAGGTGTCCTCCTCGTCGAGGAGGCGCTGGATCGCGCCCGGGAACCCCCGCAGGTTCTCCAGTAACGTCTGCGCTCGCTCCCGGGAGAGGTCGCCGCGCCGGCGTCCGAGGTACACGGTGAGCAGGGAGAGCGTGGCGACCTGCGAGGAGAACGTCTTGGTGGCGGCGACGCCTATCTCGGGGCCGGCGCGGATGTACAGCGCGTGGTCTGCCTCCCGCGCCGCCGTCGAGCCGACGGTGTTCGTCACGGCGAGCGTCCGCGCGCCGGCCCGCGAGGCCTGACGCATCGCGGAGAGGGTATCGGCTGTTTCGCCGCTCTGGGTGACCGCGACGACGAGCGTCCGCCAGGGGTCGCGCCCGCCGCCGAACTCGTACTCGCTGGCGATTTCGACGCTCGCGCGCACGTCGGCCAGTTCCTCAAGGAGGCGCTTGGCGTACAGGGCCGCGTGATACGACGTCCCGCACGCGACGAGCTGGACCTCCTCGACGGAGTCGAGATACTCTGCCGGCAGGTCGAGGTCGAGGTCCACGTCGCCGGCCATCTCGTCGATGCGCCCGGAGACGGTCTGGCGAAGGGATTGGGGCTGCTCGTGAATCTCCTTGAGCATGTAGTGGTCGTACCCGCCTTTTTCGGCCGCTTCGGCCTCCCATTCGACGCGCTCCGACGGCCGCTCGACCCGCTCGCCGTCGTTCTCGATGTCGACGCCGTCGTCGGTGAGCACGATGCGGTCGCCGTCCTCGGGGTAGCACACCTCGCGGGTGTGCTCGATGAACGCCGTCACGTCGCTGGCGATGAAGCTCCCGGTGTCGCTGAGGCCGACGACGAGGGGGCTGTCCTGTCTGACCGCCACGAGGCCGTCGAAGCCCTCGCTCACGACGCCCAGCGCGAAACTGCCCGATAGCTGGTCGACGACGCGGTCGACGGCGACGGGGAGCGCGCGGCCGTCGTCGAGTTCCTCCTCGATGAGGTGGGGGACGACTTCGGTGTCCGTCTCGCTCTCAAACTCGTGGCCCCGGCTTTCGAGGGCGGACTTCAGCTCGTCGTAGTTCTCGATGATGCCGTTGTGGACGACCGCCACCTCGCCCGCCTCGTCGGTGTGCGGATGGGCGTTCGCGTCCGTGGGCTCGCCGTGCGTCGACCAGCGGGTGTGGCCGACGCCAGTCGTCGCGTCCGAGGCGTCCGGGAGGCGCTCCCGGAGCGCCGATATCTCGCCGGCGCATTTGTACACGTCGACACTACCCGTTCGTCGGAGCGCGACGCCCGCGGAGTCGTAACCGCGATACTCCAGGTTTTCGAGCCCGTCCGCGAGAATCGGAAGGGCGTCGTCGTCGCCGGTGTAGCCGATGATTCCACACATGTTATCCTCGCCTCACTGTGGCGTCGTCCTCGATGGTTCCGTCCACCGTACTGCCGGATTCGACCCGTGTCCCGTTTCCGAGCACGCTTCCGGGTTCGACGGTGACGGCCCCGCCGATATCGGAATTATCACCGACGACGCCGCCCAGACGCACGTCCTCGTGGACGACGCCGTCGACGACCACGTCCGCCTCTCCGCCCTCGATGGTCGTGTTCGGGCCGACGGCGGCGTTCTCCCCGACGATACAGTCCCTGAGTACGGCGCCGTCCCCGATGCGGGCGTCGGGCATGACGACGGCGTTCGACACCACGGCGTTCGCGCCGATGTCGACGTTGTTTCCGAGCGCGGTGCCCGGCAACACCGTCGCGTTCGGTCGCACGCGAACGTCCGCGCCGAGCGCGACGGGGCCGACAACCGTCGCATCCCGGTGGACCGACGCGCTCGGCGCGCGCTCGCCCTCGAAGCGGTCGAGCACGGTGCCGTTCACCGAGATGAGGTCCCAGAGATGGGACACGTCGAGCCAGAGCCCGTCGAATCGGACGGTTTCGAGGTCGCCACGGGCGGCGTGCGCGCGCAACGGCGTCGTGATGCCGAGTTCGCCGTCGGCCTCCGCGCCCCGCAGGTCGTCGAACATCGACCGGTCGAGCCCGTAGATGCCGGCGTTTATCACGTTCGTCGTGACGCCGTGCGCGGGGGGCTTTTCCGTTATCGAGACGGCGCGCTCGCCCTCGAACGCGACGACGCCGTAGTCGGCGGGGTCGTCGACCCGCGTCACCGCCATCACCGAGTTCTCTACTGTACGCCGGGTCTCGACGACGCGCGTCACGGCGCTGGGGTCGACGATTCGGTCGCCGTTGAGCGCGACGAACGCGCCGTCGACGTACGGTTCGGCCTGTAGGAGTGCGTGTCCGGTTCCCAGCTGTTTCTCCTGTACCGCGTACTCGATGTCGATGTCCCACTGGTCCCCGTCCCCGAAGTGGTTCTGGATGCGCTCGCGCTCGTAGCCGACGACGAACACGAACTCGTCGATGCCCGCCTCGTGGACGGACTCCACGACGTGTTCCAGCAGCGGGCGGTTGGCGACCGGAAGCATCGGCTTCGGCCGCGAGCGGGTCAGCGGCCGGAGCCGCGTCCCCTCGCCCGCGACGAGCACGACCGCCTTCATTCCGCATCACCGTCCACGTCCCGCGTGACAGTTTCCCCCGGTCCGGTCCGGGCGTCAGCGCCGAGTTTGACGCCGGCGTTCAGCGACGTGTCGATGCCGGTTTTCGCGCCGTCGCCCACGACGACGCCGAACTTCCGTCTGCCGGTGTCGACGGAGTCGCCCTTTACTTGGACGCGGACGTTCCCGTCGTCGTGGCGCAGGTTCGCGACGACGGTGCCGGCGCCGAAGTTCACGTCCCGGCCGAGCACGGAGTCCCCGACGTAGGAGAGGTGGCCGACCGTCGCGCCCGCCATCAACACGCTGTTCTTGATTTCGACGCCGTGGCCGACGTGAACGCCTTCACCGAGCACCGTCTTCGCCCGGACGTAGGCGTTCGGGCCGACGCTCGCGCCCGAGCGAATCAGGGCCGGCCCCTCCACGACGACGCCCGCATCAATTGTCGCGCCATCCTCGACGACGACCGCGCCACGGAGCGCCGCATCGGGGTGAACGTCGCCGCGCACGTCGCGCTCGACGGAGTCGAGGAACCACTCGTTCGCCTCCAGTAACTCCCACGGTCGGCCGACGCCAGTCCAAAAGTCGAAGTCGACTGCTTCGACGGCCGTCTCCTCGACGACGGCGGCGAGCGCGTCGGTGAGTTCGTACTCGCCGCGCTCGCTCTCCTCGACGGCGTCGAGATGGTCGAGCGCGCTCGCCGGGAACGCGTACGCGCCGATGTTCACCAGATTCGAGGGCGGGTCATCGGGCTTCTCCGTGATGGCCGTCACGACGCCGTCTTCGACGTCGAACACGCCGTACGGACGGGGGTCCTCCACTTCGACGGCGCCGACGGCGGGCGCGGCGGCGTAGAGGGCCGAAAGCGAGTCGGCGTCGTACAGGTCGTCGCCGTTCAACACGACGAAGGGAGACTCACCGAGATGTTCGCGCGCCGCCCTGACGGCGTCGGCGGTGCCGCGCTGTTGTTCTTGGACAGCGTATTTCACGGGGACGCCTTCGAACTCGCTGCCGAAGTACTCGCGCACGGCGTCGGCCTCGTAGCCGACGACGAACACCAACTCCGACGCGCCGGCATCGACGGCGGCGCCAGCGGTGTGCGCCACGAGGGGCCGGTCACCGACGGGGAGCATCGGCTTGGGGTACGAGGCCGTCAGCGGCCGCATCCGGGTTCCTTCGCCCGCGGCGAGGATGACGGTGCGCATCAGGCGCTCACCCCCGGGAGCGAGTGAGCGTTCATCTCAGTTCCCCTCCGCGATGAGGCCTCGGACGGTTGCCTCGACGGTGTGTTCGGCCTCGAAGCCGATTGTCTCGCGCGCGGCGCTCGTGTCGACGCTGAAGTCGGAGCCGGCGGCCTCCTCGCCGCGGGGGTTCTCGACGAGTTCGACCTCGGGTTCGTAGCCGCGCTCCTCGCGGGTCACTCGCTGAACCAGATGCGCGAGGTCGAGGACACTCATGTCCTCGCCGCTGGCAATCGGGAGCGTCATTGCCCCGTTCTCCGCGCCGTCGAGGAGCACGTCGAGCGAACGCTCGTAGGCGCGCGCCACGTCCTTCACGTGGACGAAGTCCCTGGCCTGTGTGCCTGGTTCGTGGACGGTGAGCGTCTCCTTTTCCTTCGCCTTCTCCACGAAGACGTTGATGACCGTCCGCTTGCCGATGGTGTGCCCGTCTATCTCGTGGTAGCCGTACAGGTTCGACTTCATGTACACGTGTGCCGGGAACGACCCGGCAGCGAGCGAGTGAACGTCGTCCTCGCTCATCTGCTTGGTTAGCCCGTAGGTGTTCATCGGGTCGCGGGGGTGGTCGGCCGTGATGGGCAACTCGACTGGTTCTCCGATGATGGCCATACTACACGGAAACACCAGCGGAATGTCGTTGTTCCGGCAGAACCACGCGACCGTTTCGGTGCCGCGGACGTTCACATCGAACGCTTCGTCCTCGTTCTCGTCGCACTCCTCCACTTCGGAGAGCGCCGCGAGGTGGAACAGTCCGTCCACGTCCGCGAAGCGCTCCGCCAGCGTCGATTCGTCGCGCACGTCACCCTCGACAATGTCGCGCCCGCCGACCGAGTCGACTTGGGCCGCGTGGAAGTTGTCGACGGGGACGACGTCGTGGCCCGCGTCGAGGAAGTTCGCCGTGACCCGGGAGCCGATGTAGCCAGCCGCGCCGGTGATGCCGATGGTGTGTGTCTCAGTCATTCGTTGTGAGGGAGTGGTCGTTCGTCGTGGTTCGGAACTTCGATGCGAGGTCCGAAATCCCCGATTCGAGCGTCTGCTCCGGCGTGAAGCCCTGCGATTCCACCTTCCCGAAGTCCACGTGGTAGGACGGCCCGGGTTCCTCCTCGCGGAGGTAGGTCACGTCGACGGGCCGCTCGACCGTCTCCTCGACGGCCTGCGCGATGTCCCCCACGCAGAAGTTGTCGAGGTCGACGTTGTCCGTCCCGGTGAACCAGGACAGCGCGTCGGCGTACGCTCGCGCCGCGTCGCGGACGTGGAGGAACCCCGCCGCGAGGAGTTCCGGGAGCAAGGCGGCGCCGATGTACCCCGCGCCGCCGGTGACGAGAACGTTAATCGGTGAGCACCCCCGGCAGGAAGCGGTTCTCGTGGGCGACGATGCGGTCCTCGTGTTCGACGAGGGTGCCGAGCACGTCGCGGATGCCCGCCTCCAAGTTCTGTTGTTGCTCCCCGACGAGCTCCTCGAAGCGCTCGTTGTCCATCTCCATTTTGTGCTCCTCGTTCTCCTCGCGGGGGTTCTCGTAGTGTTTCACCTCGGCGTCGAGGCCGAACTCCTCGCCCACCTCCGCGATGGTCTCCGCGAGTTCGACGATGGCGACGGGGCGCGTGACCTGGTTGTACACCTCGATACCGTCGCCGTCGTGGCCCGCCTCAACGAGGTTCGCGAGGCTCTCCACGGAGTCTTTCAGACTCACCATCGGCTTGCGCTGCTCGCCCTTGCCGTACACTGTGATGGGGTAGCCGGCGACCGCCTGCGCGCAGAAGCGGTTGACGACGGTGCCGAAGTAGTAGTCGAAGTCGAAGCGCGTCGGGGAGTCGGCGGCGTCCGTTTCCGAAGTACGCGTGCCGTACACGATGGCGGTGCGCACGTCGCTGATGTCGAACTCGAACTCCGTCTCCGCGAGGCGCATGTTCGCGGCGTCGAAGGACTTCGTCTGGTGGTACCAACTGCCGCCCATCGCGGGGAACGGCACGTCGTCGCGCTCGCCGTCGTGTTCCATCGTCGTGCCGCCCTCGGGAATCGGGAACTCGGGCGCGCCGTACACACCAGTAGTAGTCGTCTCGATGAAGTGCGCGTCGTCAAGGCCGGCCTCGTGGAGACCATGAAGAAGATTCAGCCCCATCGAGAGGTTGTTCTGCTGGGTGTACAGCGCGCGCTCGCCGTTGATGCTCGAATACGGCGCGCTCGGCTGTGCGGCCGCGTGGAGCACCGTGTTTGGCTGGTGAACCTCCAGGAGTTGGGTGACGAAGTCGCGGTCCGTGAGGTCGCCTTCGACGAGGCTGATATTCTCCCGGCCCTCGAAGCGCGTCTCGGGGTCATCGACGGGCGTCGCGGAGACGCTACCCACCTCTTCGACCCACTCGCGGCGCGCGAAGTTGTCGACGGCGACGACCTGTTCGTCCAGTCGGTTACCGAGTCGGAGCGCGGTCGGCCAGCCGAGATAGCCGTCCGCACCGGTCAGGAGCACTGACATAGTTACTCAAACTCTGAGTAACCACAGTCATAAGTCTTCTGCCACCTCGCGCTCGGCGGTTTCGTACTCCCAAATGAGGTCGAAGTAGCGTTTCAGGCCCGCGACGAACGACTCGTTCTCCGTGACGGCGGCCTGTCGCATGCTGAGGGGGATATCCTTCTCCTCGACGAGGAGGACGGCGCGCCCGCTCTCGTACTCCATACTCGGGTCGATGAAGGTGCCACGCCAGGGGAGCGACTGCTCGCTGAATCGAACGGAGACGCCGGGGTAGGACGCCCGTATCTCGGCCACGATGTCCGCCTGGACCTCCCTGTTCTCCTCGCTCAGAAGCGCCGGATTCACGAACAGCATTTCAACCGCGACGCCGCGTTCGAGCGCGTCCGCCAGCGCCGGTTCGACGCTCTCGAAGTACTCGAAGCTCTTGGTGATGACGTACACCGCCGTCTCGGCGTCGTGGTACAGCGAGCGCGTCTCGCGCTCGCTCGGTTCACCGACGTCGACGGCGTAGAACAGCTCTTCGGTGGGCGTGATGTCCTCGTTCGCCCCCTCGAACAGCGACTGGAAACGGTCGAGAAACGCGGGACGGACGTCGTCTATCTCGTGGCGCGCCTGCTCGAACGCCTGTCTGCGGTTCTCGACGGCCCGGTCGAGTATTTCCTCGGGCGAGCGCGGCTGGTACGCCTTCGGCCGCCCCGGAATCACCTTCACGAACCCGCGGTCCCCGAGTCCGTCGAGCACGCTGTACACGCGGTTTTTCGGGATTCCCGTCGCCTCCGCGAGGTCCGGCGCGGTCGTCCGGCCGAGCGCGAACAGTTCCGTGAGCGCCGTTCGCTCGTACTCGGTCAACTCGAGGGGTTCGAGGAGCCGTTTCGCGTCGCGGCGTTCGCTCATACGCCCGCATTCGGCGGCGGCGACAAATAGCGTCGGGTGTCACTGCTCGCGAATACGAGCCTTTTTTGAGATTCAACTGTGTGGCGTAGGTAATGAGCGACTACGAGGACGTGTGCGCGCTCGTTCCGACGCGGAACGAGGCGAAAACCATCGGTGAGGTCGTCGACGGCCTGTACGCCGTCGGCGTCGGCCACGTTCTCGTCGTCGACGGCCACTCGACGGACGGCACCGACGAAATCGCGCGCGAACACGGCGCCGAGGTGTTCGAACAGACCGGCTCGGGGAAGGGCAACGCCGTCCGCGAGGGCGTTGCTCACACCGACAGGGCGTACGTGCTCCTGCTCGACGGCGACGGGACGAATCCGCCCGAACTCGCGCCCCGACTCCTCGACCCGCTGCTTGAGGGGCGCGCCGAACACGTCGTCGGTGACCGGACGGCCGACATCAAGCCCGGCGCGATGTCCCGGCTGAACCGGGTCGGAAACCGGCTCATCAACGCCTCCTTCCGGCGCATCCACGGCGAGGAGTACGGGGATATCCTCTCGGGCTACCGGGCGTTCACGCGGGACTCCTTCGAGCGCATGTTCCTCTCCGCGGAGGGGTTCGGCATCGAGACGGAGATGGCCGTCGAGTGCGCGCGCCACGACATTCCCGTCGCCGTCGTCCCGACGACGTACGAGGCGCGCCCGGCGGGGTCCGAGACGAACCTCCACCCGATATCCGACGGCGCGCGCATCATCCTCACGCTGTACAGTTTGGCGAAAACGTCGAACCCGCTCTTTTATTTCGGGAGCGTCGGTGGCCTGTTCGGCGCCGTCGGAGGCGCGCTCGCCGCGTACGTCGGCTACGAGTGGTTCGTCAGAAGCATCTCCCACGAGGCGCTCACCGTGGTCGCCGGCGTCATGTTGTTGCTCGGCGTCCAGTTGCTCGTCGTCGGCGTCCTTTCCGACATCGTGGTGTCGCTCCACCGCGAGCAGCGCCAGCGCATCGAGGCGCTCCGGGAGCGAGTCGAGTAGGAATTGGGGGCGAGCCGAGTGGGGTTAGATGAGCGCGCCCAGCGCTTCGAGGTACGCCCGGGGCGCACGCCGGCGCGCGGTCCGCAGGCAGTCCCGGAGCGCGGCCCCGCCGTTCGCCATCACGCCCTCGCCGTGGCCGACCAGCACGCGCTCGGGGTCCGTGTTCGCGAGCGACTTCGGCGGTAGGAGTCGCAACGCGGGGTGGACGCCGAGCGCTTCGTCGCCGGCCCGGAAGAACGACGCCGTCCCCACAGCCTCAGGAACGATGAGCGTCTCGCCGTCGGTGAGCGCCGCCTCGTGCCACCCCGGGAAGTCGACGACGCGCCGGAGCTCGTACGACGTGCCCGGGAGCGTGTCCGTGAAGTCGTGCGTCGGCACGCCCACGTCGATGTCGATGCTCGGCGGGGTGTACACGGGGATATCGTAGCGCTCGGCCAGAATCTCGGTGTCGCGGCCGTGGCGGTCCAAAAGCACCACGATACCGCCCAGTTCGCCGGCGTCGTCGAGCAGTTCGTCGAGGCCGTTCGCGTCGAGCGGGTCGACGAGGAACACCTCGGAGCCGGAGGTTATCGCGTGGCTCGCGCGCTGCATCGCCTCGTCGGGGTGAGATATCCATCCGAACCCGCCGTCGAAGCGGTCGATTTCCGCGTATCCGTCGGCTGTCGCCATACCCGGCGTACGGGCGGCGCGGGCATAACGGTCCGGGGTCGGGAAGGGTGATTTAGAGGCGGTCCGTGTCCACGTCGACGCCGGGCGGCACGAGCACCAGGAACTCCCGGAAGTGCATCAGCGTCGCGCCGGCGCGTTTCACGTCGCTGGCGAACGGCGCGGCGAGGTCGTTCAAATCCCCCTCGACAGCGAGGAGCAACACGCTCCCGCCGGTCACCACGTCCACCCACTCCTGGGGGTCCGTCGTGCCGTCGAGCACGCCGAGCACGACGTTGCCCTCGAACTGTTCGGTCACGTCCTCCATCTCCGCCTCGGCCCCACGGAGATCGAGGCTGAAATCATCCGACATACCCCCGCTTCGACGCCCGGGGTGAAAACGTTATGCGGCGACCTAGGGGTAGTTTCGGCCGGGAGGATTAAGGCAGACGCCCGCAACGTCACGTGTATGCCCCAGGTACACCTGGACGACGAAACCATCGAACGCCTTGATTCGATGCGCGTCGATGACGAGTCCTACGACGAGATTATCACCGAACTCATCAGCATCTACGAGGCCGAGGAGATGTCGCTGTTCCACTCCGGCGACGTGGAGTAACTACGCCGCGCGACGGCAGACCTCAGTCCAGCGCCCCTCCTTTTCGAGTCGCTCCTGTAAGCGCTGTGCGTACTCCGCCGCGAGTCGCTCGATGGCGTCTTCCAACCCATCAGTCCCGTCTCCGACGCCGAGCGCCGATTTGAGGCGGCCGAGCAGCCCGATGGACTCTCCCCGGTTGCTCGCGCCGCCGCCCGCGCCGCCCGCGCCGAGCTGCCCGCCGGCCTCGCGGACCGCGGGAAGGACATCCTCAACGGCGTCCGTATCCGGGACGATGCGGGCGCGCTCGGGGTCGTCGGGGTTCTCGATGTCGAAGGTCAGGGCGGTCATCACGAGGCCCCACTGCTGGTTCGTCAGCGGGGACTCGGAGAGGCGCGCGTTGAAGGACGCGTCGACGGCCATCCGCTCGCTCGCGACGCGTTCGTACCAGTCGCTCATACGTATTCGGAGAGGGGCGGACGGAATCAGGCTTGTCCCCTACGCGTTGCGGGAACGCGCTCGGGGCGTTCGCCGGACCATCATCCATTGGAGCAAGTCATTAAATGCGTTGTCAGATAACGACTCCTGTATGGCCCCCACTCGACGCCGCGTGCTCGCCGGGACCGCGACCGGCATCGCCGCCCTGGCCGGTTGTTCCGGCGGTAGCGGACCGTCGGATATGACGCTCAAGGGCATCGACCACAACACCGATTGGGAAGTCGATGTCTCGCTCGCGGTGACGTTCAACGAGGTGACACGGGAGGAAATCCAACCCGGCGATACCACGATTGTCGCGGAGGACTACTACAAGTTCGTTCTCGTCCGGATGGACGTCACGAACACGGGCGAGAACACGCGCGAACTGAGGGCGCATCAGTACGTGGTCGCTGGCGCCGGATTCCAACGGAAAAACGTCACGGAGTTCGATGAACACTACCTCGCCGGACTGACGGCCCGCCCGGGCGAAACCGTCACCGGTTGGATAGCGTTCCAGGTTCGCATGAACACCGGCGAGGGGTTGCTGACCGTACTCCAGGACCGCCTCACGGAGGGAATCGACGTCACGTTCACCCGCGATACGTCGCTCGACGTGTCGTTCCCGGACTGACGCTGTCCGGGGAACTGCTAGTCCCTACAATTCGAACGTCTCGTCGCCGTCGAGGACGTGGACCTCGGTGTCGCTGCCCGCGGCCTTCACCTCGCGGACGAGGTCGTCCACTTCGATTTCGATGGCCGGGAACGTGTCGTAGTGCATCGGGAAGGCGTGGTCAACATCCAACCAGTCGATGGCGACGGCGGCCTGCCACGGCCCCATCGTGTAGTGGTCACCACACGGGACGGCCGCGGCGTCCGGCTCCAGATACGGGGCGATGACGTCGCGCATCTCCGTCATCAGGCCCGTGTCGCCGGCGTGGTAGAACGTCGTGCTCTCCTCGTCCGCCACCTGCGTCGGCTTCGTGTCCGAGATGATGTAGCCGGCGGGCATCCCGCCCGTCGCGCCGTAGTCGGTGTCGAGGCCGTTGGAGTGGTCCGCACGATGCATCGTCACGAACGCGTCACCGAGTTCGACGGTGCCGCCGAGGTTCATCCCGGTGGTGTCCGTGACGCCGTACTCGTCGGTGACGTAGCTCGTGGCCTCCGGCGTCCCGACGATGTGAGCGTCCCGGAACCGGTCCACGTCCGCGATGTGGTCGGCGTGTCCGTGCGTGAGCAACACGTGGTCCGGGTCTACCTCCTCGGGGTCGGTGTCGGTGACGGGGTTGTCGAAGAACGGGTCGATGAGCAGTTCCGTGTCCCCGAGCGAAACGTGCCACGTCGAGTGGCCGTACCAGGTGAGTTCCATACAGGTGTCAGTACTGTCGCGAGACCAATAAAACCGACTGGGGGTAGCCGCCGAGGGAAACGCTCTTTTTCGGCGGGCCTAAAACGACGGTATGGAGCTCACGCGCCGGGACGTGCTGGCGGCGCTCGCGGCGGCGAGCGCGGGGTGTTCGTTCCCGGAGGACGCGAGCGGCGACGGGTTCAGTTCGGAGGAGACGGAGACGCTCGTCTCGCTCGCGGAAGTCGTCTACCCGAGCGACGTGACCAGTATCGAGAATTTCGTGCGCGACTACTCGCTCGCCCGCGTCGAGGGGCGAGGAGAGTACCGTGAGGGGATGCGCGACGCGATTGCGGAACTCGACGAGCACGCCGAGACGTTCCACGACCAGGCGTTCGCCGCTCTTCCCAAACCGACGCGCGACGAGGCGCTCCGGGGGCTGGGCGTCGACGCCGCCGACCCGGACCCGGAGGGCGCGACGCGCGAGCGAGTGCGCTACTACCTGGTGAACGAACTCCTCTTTGCGCTGTACACCACGCCCACCGGGGGCGAACTGCTCGGCACCGAGAACCCGCCGGGACACCCGGGCGGTACTCGGAGCTATCAGGGGGCCCGATGAGCCCCGATAGGACGCCCGCCGGGCGCGCCGACGTGTGCGTCGTCGGGGCGGGACCGGCGGGCGCGCTCGTCGCGGAGCGTCTGGCCACGGCGGGGCGGGACGTGGTGGTGCTCGAAGCTGGCCCCCGATTCGAGCAAGACAGAGAAGAACAGATGGAGACGTACCTCCGGCCCGCCCACGCCGAGACGGAGGTGTGGGACATGGGCGGCCCGCGCGACGCGTTCGTCTCCTCGGGGCGTTCCTACCCGCTCAACGCGTTGCGCGTGAAGGGCGTCGGCGGGTCGACGCTCCACTGGCAGGGGATGGTGATGCGCCTCCACGAGCAGGACTTCGAACTCGAATCGAGCGTCGGACTCGGCCGCGACTGGCCCATCGACTACGCGGACCTCAAGCCGTACTACGCCGCGGCGGAGTCCGCGCTCGGCGTCGCGGGCGCCGACGACAACCCGTTCGCGCCGCCCCGCGATGAGCCGTTTCCGATGCCGGCGTTCCCGCCCTCGAAGTCGGATTCGCTGTTCGCGGACGCCTGCGAAAGCGCGGGTATCACCACGCACTCCGTGCCGAACGCGCGCAACTCCGAGTCCTACGACGGCCGGAGCGCCTGCGTGGGGTACGGCACCTGTTCGCCGGTGTGTCCCTCCGGCGCGAAGTACGACGCGACGACGACCATCGCGGACGCCGAAGAAGCGGGCGCGCGCGTCGTCAGCGAGGTGCCCGTCCAGCGACTCGAACACGACGCGGCGGGCGAGCGCGTCACCGGCGCGGTGTACGCGACGCCCGATGGAGAAGAACACACCCAGGAGGCCCGGGAGTTCGTCCTCGCCTGTGGCGGCGTCGAAACGCCCCGGCTTCTCCTGCTCTCCGACTCGCCGCAGTACCCCGACGGCCTCGCGAACTCCTCGGGAGCGGTCGGACGGTACTTCATGGACCACCTGTTCGCGGGGATGGGCGGCCGCGTGGGGGAGGAAACGCGCCAGCACCACGTCGGCTTCATGACGAGCGAGTCCCACCAGTTCTACGACAGACCGGACGACTCGCGGAGCGCCATCAAACTCGAATTCCTGAACTACGCCGGTCCCTCGCCGGTCGGTGCGGCCCTGTCGGGCGACGACTGGGGCGACGAACTCGTCGAGCGGGTGCGCGACTCCTACGGGAACCACCTCGCGATGGGCGGCCTGGTGGAACAACTGCCGCGCGCGGAGAACCGGATTCGCCTCCACCCGACGAAAACCGACGACCACGGGAACCCGGTGCCCGAAGTCGTCTGGTCGCTCGACGAACGCACCCGCCGCACAATCGAGCGCGCGAACGAGATTCAGCGACGGGTGTTCGACGAACTCGGCGTCGAACCCGACTGGGTGACCGGCCCCGAGTCCACGACACCGACGGCACACCATATGGGGACGACCCGGATGGGCGAGGACCCCGAGGCGAGCGTCGTGGACCCCGAACTGCGAACCCACGATTTATCGAATCTCTCCATCGCCTCCTCCTCGGTGTTCGTCACCGCGGGCGCGATGAACCCGACGCTCACCATCGCGGCGCTCGCGTTGAAATGCGCCGACCACCTCGAAGAACGGCTGTAATCGGAGAGGGTTACTCAGACCGCGAGGTAGCCCGCGTCCGCGAGCAACAGGACGGCGACGAGCGCGCCCGCCTTCAGGAAGCGTCCGCCCTCGACGGCGGCCGTCCGTATCCGACCCTCCTCGAGTTCCGCCTCCATCTTGCTCGCGCCGACTTCGACGAGGGCGGCCAGCAGGAACCACAGCGCGACCATCCCCAGCACGGCGTGTCCGCGGGACGAGCCAGTCAGAGACTCGACGGTGTACAGCGTCCCCGCCATGTGACCCCCGGTAAGCAGGAGGAGCAGGGAGCTCGCGCGGGAGACGAGTTTCAGCTTTCCGAGCATCGCCGTGACGACGCCGGCGTTCGCGTCGCCGCTCTCGACGGTCGGCAACAGCGCGTACGCGGCGAACACGACGCTTCCTGTCCACACGCCGGCGAACACCAGATGGACCGCCTGAACGGCGGTATCGATGAGTGCCATACGCCGACTGTGGACGCCGCCCCCTTCAAGCCGCACGGTGTGGGCATCCTTAAGGCCCGCCGGGCGTTCCACGGAGGTATGAAACCACGGGACCTCTCCGCCCACGCCGAGTACCGGGCGGGCCGCGGCATCGAGGAGGTGGCCCGGGAGCTCGGCCGGGACCCCTCCGAGTTCGTGAAGCTCGCGTCGAACGAGAACCCGCTCGGACCGAGCCCCGCCGCCGTCGAGGCCATTCGCGACGTGGCCGAGGAGGTTCATCACTACCCGACGGCCGCCCACGCCGACCTGACCGAGGCGCTCGCGGAGAAGTGGGGCGTCGACGACGAGCAGGTGTGGCTCTCGCCCGGCGCGGACGGCGCGTTCGACTACCTCTCGCGGGCGATGCTCGCGCCACAGGATAGAATACTCGCGCCCGAACCCGGCTTCGCCTACTACGCGATGAGCGCGCGCTACCACCACGGCGGGGTCGAAACCTACACGCTCAGGAAATCCGAGGCGTTCGCACAATCACCTGAAAAAGTGCTCGACGCCTACGACGGCGAGCGCATCGTCTTCGTCACGACGCCGCACAACCCGACGGGGTCGACCTGCTCGCTCGACGGCATCGAGCGCATCGCTGAGGAAACCGACGAGGAGACGCTCGTCGTCGTCGACGAGGCGTACGCGGAGTTCGCCAGCACGGAGAGCGCGGTGGCGTTGGTGCGCGAGCGCGACGACGTGGCCGTCACCCGGACGTTCTCGAAGGCGTACGGGCTGGCGGGCGTGCGACTGGGGTACGCCGTCGTGCCCGAGGCGTGGGCGGACGCCTACGCCCGCGTGAGCACGCCGTTCGCCGCGAGCGAGGTGGCCTGTCGCGCCGGTCTCGCGGCGCTCTCCGAACCCGGACACGTCGAGCGGACCGTCGAACTCACGAGAGAGAGCAGGGCGTACATCGCTGAGCACGCCGACGCGCGGGCGTTCGACAGCGAGGGGAACTTCGTCCTCCTCGACGTGGGCGACGCGACGCGGGTCGCGGAGGCGATGAAGCAGGACGGCGTCATCGTCCGCGACTGCTCCTCGTTCGGCCTGCCCGAGTGTATCCGTATCACCTGCGGGACGGCCGCGGAGACAGAACAGGCCGTCGAGACGCTCAACGAGGTGCTCGAATGAGAGTCGCCGTCACGGGCACGCCCGGCACCGGGAAGACGACGGCGACGGAGCGCGCGGAGACGGGCCTCGAAACGGTACACCTGAACGACCTCATCCGCGAGGAGGGGCTCCACGAGGGCGAGGACCCGGACCGGGGGAGTCTCTACGCCGACATCGACGCGCTCGCGGAGCGCCTCCCCAAGTCGTGTCTCGTGGAGAGTCACCTCGCGCACCGCTTCGACGCCGAGAAAGTCATCGTGCTCCGCTGTCACCCCGAGACGCTCGCTGAACGCCTCCGCGAGCGCGGGGAGAGCGAAGCGAAAGTGCGGGAGAACGCGGAGAGCGAGGCGCTCGACGTAATCCTCTCCGAGGCCGTCGAGCGCCACGGCGCGGACAGGGTGTACGAAATCGAAACGACCGAGAAATCGCCCGACGAAGTGGCGGCAGAAATCGAGGCCGTCGTCGCGGGCGAACGGGCGCCGAGCGCCGGCACTGTCGACTACACGGGGTGGCTATGACCCTCGACCAGTTCCGGCCGCTGGCGGAGCGCGCGCTCGCGCCGTTCGTCCGGGCCGCCAAAGCCGTCGGCGCGACGCCGAACGCCGTCAGCGTCGTCGCGTTCCTGTTCGCCGTCGCCGCCGGGGGCGCGTTCTACCTCGGCGGGACCGACCCGGTGTGGTGGCCCGTCGCCGCCCTACTCGTGTTCGCGAACGGATGGCTCGACCTCGTGGACGGCGCGCTGGCGCGCGAACTCGGCGTCGAGAGCGAGGCGGGCGACATGCTCGACCACGTCCTCGACCGCTACGCCGACATCGCGGTCATCGCGGGCGTCGCCGCCGGCGCGGACGCGTACGCGCTCGGCCTGCTCGCCGTGACCGGCGTGTTGATGACCTCCTATCTCGGAACGCAGACGCAAGCGATAGGCTTGGAACGGGAGTACGGCGGTCTGCTCGGGCGCGCCGACCGCCTCGCGCTCGTCGGGCTCGCGGGCGTCATCGCCTTCCTCCGCCCGGAAGTCGGGGGATACGGCGTGTTGGTGCTCCTGCTCGGCCTCTTCGCGGTCGTTGGACATCTCACCGCCCTCCAGCGCTTCGCCGGCGCGTGGGGCGACCTCGACTAACCTGTCACTGACCCGCGCGAGCCGACAATTTAAGGCCGCGCCGCCGCCTGTGGTAGGTATGGTCCAGTGTGAGATGTGCGGAGCGGAAACTCCCTCGCCGAAGACGGTGAAAGTCGAGGGGGCCGAACTACAGGTCTGTGACGAGTGTGCCGACTTCGGGACCGAGGTGCGCGACCAGTCCACGTCGTCGTCGTCCACGAAGTACTCCACGTCGTCCTCGGGGTCGTCCGACTCCGGCGGGTCCAGTAGCTCCTCCGGTGGGTCCTCCGGCGGGTCCACGCGGCGGCGGGACATGTTCGACGAGATGGACGAGATAGTGACGGACTACGACCAGCGCATCCGCGAGGCCCGCGAGGACGCCGGACTGAGCCAGAAAGAGCTCGCGAAGGCCATCAGCGAGAAGGCCTCGCTGATTCGGAAACTCGAAGGCGGCAACGTGTTGCCCAGCGACACCGTCCAGAAGAAACTGGAGTCCGAGTTAGGGATTAGCCTCACGCAGTCCGCCGACGAGGAGGACGGCGAGTGGTCCTCCGACAGCGCGGGCGACGGGTTGACGCTTGGCGACATGGTCAAGCGCAAGGACTAATTGTAAACCACCGACCCCCCAAGGGGGTGACGTGTTTCCCGAACTCGACGCCGAGGCGTGGCTCACCGGCCGCCCGGAGGCGGCGTTACACGACCTCTCGTCCGCGGCGCTGCGCGACGACGCGGACGACGAACCGTCGGAGCGACCCGCGGCGCTCGCCGGCGTGTCAGAGCCCGCAGCGGGCGTCTCCGTCGAAACGATTCTCGCCACCGAGTACGGCGTCCACCCCGAACAGGTCGTCCTGACCGCGGGGGGAAACGCGGCCGCGTTCGTCGCGTTCGCCGCGGCGCTCGAAGCGAGTGAGGAGTCCGGGGTGCTGTCGGAGACGCCGGGCGACAAGTCGCTCGCCGCGACGCCCGCCGCGCTCGGTGCCGACGTGTCCCGGTTCGAGCGCCCGGCGCCATCCTACGGCCTCGACAATCTTCAGGATTCGATTGACGAATCCACCGCTGTCGTCGCAATCAGCAACCGCCACGACCCGAGCGGCCGCCTCGTTGCGGCCGAGGGTTTGAGAGACGCCGCGGCGCGCGCACGGGACGCCGACGCCCGCCTGCTCGTCGCGGAGGACTGCGCGCCGCTGTCGGACGATGGAGACGCGCTCGGCGGCGTGACGGCCGCCGGAATGGAGAACACGATTATCACGGGGTCGAGGGAGCGCCTCCCCGGCCTCGCGTCCCTCGAAGTCGGGTGGGTCGTCACCGACCCGGCCCTCGCGGACGCCGCGCGGCGGGTCCAGCGACACCTCGGTTCGGTCGCCGGGCCGAGCAGGGCGTACGCGCTCCGGGCGCTGTACGGCGGGGACGCGCTGACCGAGCGCGCGGCCGCCATCTGCCGGGAGAACAGCGCCCAACTCGCCGCCGGGGTCGCCGCCCGCGACGACGTGACGTGTCGGGTGTTCGAGGATGCGCCCGTCGCCGCCCTCGACGTGGCGGGGTACAGCGGCGACGAGGTGGCGGGCGCGGCGTGGGAGGACGGCGTCCTCGTCGTTCCCGGACGGCATTACGGCGCACCGGAGACCGTTCGGGTCGGACTGGGGCGGAGTCCCGAGCGCGTCCGCGCCGGCCTGGACGCGCTCGACGAGGTGCTCGATGGCCTCAACGACTGACGCGCGTCGTTCGGGCACCAACCCTTAAGCCGGGCGCCGACCACGTCGGCGTATGGACGAACGAGACGAGGAAATCACGGCGCTCGTCGGACGCGAGGTGTACTCGAACAACGGAGTGTTCGTCGGGGAAGTCGAGGACATCAGACTCGACCTCGACTCGGAGGTCGTGACGGGCCTCGCGCTGAGCGAGCTGAACCGCGAACTGTTCGCTGACCGAGTCGGGAGCGCGCGCGGCGTCATCGTTCCCTACCGGTGGGTTCGCGCTGTCGGGGACGTGGTGCTCATCAACGACGTCGTCGAGCGACTCACCGACATGTCCGCGGACGAGGACGAAGTCGTCGTTTAACTCCCGTTACTCTCGCTTTCGACGCCCATCGCGTCGAAGAGATTTCTCGTGACGGCCTCGCCGGCCAGACTCAGGAGCGTCTCGCGGTTCTCCTCGCTGCCCTCCAGTCCGCCGAAGATGCCGAGGGGAACCTCGGCGGTGGCCTGCGTCGAGTGCCCAGTCGCCTCGCCCATGTCCTCGAACGCGTCACCGAGGACGTTGCCGATGTTCATCCGGATGTCCTTCGACTGGGCGGCCAGATGGATGGTGTCGTCGATGATGCCGAACACGGCCGCCGTCGTGACGCCCTCCAGATTTAGGAGTTGTTGGGCGGCCTGCGAGAGGGCGTCCCGGTCCCGGATGAAGCCGGCGTTCGAGACGAGATGCGAGCCCTGTACCTCCCGGTTGGAGATGGCCTCCGCGAGCACATCGAGCGTCTCGGGCGACATCGAGGGCGACTCCACCTGCTCCAAGGTGTCGTGGTTCGCGAAGGGGTAGAGGTAGGCGGCGGCGGTCAAATCCGCCGGTGTGGTCTCCCGGCGGAAGTCGAGCGTCTCGGCGCGGATGCCGTAGAGGAGCGCCGTCGCGACGGTCTCGCTGACGTTGAGGTCGTACTCCTGGATGTACTTGGTGAGGATGGTCGCCGTCGCGGAGACGTTGGGGCGCACGTCCACGAACTCCGCGTCCGGTTCGCCGCCCGCCTCGTAGTGGTCGAGGTAGATGTCCACGCTGAAGTCGCCGGGCGGGTCGCTGGTCCGCGCGTGGTCGACGAGCGCGACGGTGTCGTACTCGTCCATGTCGGCGTCCTCGTAGGGGACCAACTCGATGCCGAGCAGGTTGACGAACGCCCGGTTCTCCTGTCTGCCCACCTCCCCGACGTACACGATGTCGGCCTCGATGCCGAAGTGTTCCGCGACGGACTGGAGGG
>Ga0207719_100213_pt1 | contig 45636 bp, 51 predicted proteins | sample A23P1SouthBayCA_2_FD_187279 | JGI IMG/M metagenome (GOLD analysis project Ga0207719, IMG submission 187279) | Aerobic enrichment media microbial communities from Eden Landing Ponds, California, USA - A23 P3 (3) (SPAdes) | ecosystem: Environmental > Aquatic > Marine > Unclassified | place... | reverse complement strand
CACGGCTGATGGTAACGGCTCGGCCGTTTCCGGTCCATTCACTGCCGACGGCAACGGTTCAGCTGTCTCCGGTCCCTTCACGGCTGACGGCAACGGTTCTGCCGTCTCCGGTCCATTCACTGCTGATGGGAATGGTTCAGCGGTCTCTGGTCCCTTCACTGCTGATGGCAATGGCTCGGCTGTCTCCGGTCCCTTCACGGCTGACGGCAACGGTTCGGCTGTCTCCGGCCCCTACACGGCTGACGGCAACGGTTCGGCTGTCTCCGGCCCCTACACGGCTGACGGCAACGGTTCGGCCGTCTCTGGTCCATTCACTGCCGACGGCAACGGGTCGGCTGTCTCCGGTCCCTACACGGCCGACGGTAACGGGTCGGCTGTCTCTGGTCCCTTCACGGCTGACGGCAACGGCTCTGCCGTCTCCGGTCCCTAAAGTTTCGAGAAGTCGAGTTCGTCGCTCCAGACCAGCGAGCCGTCGATTTTCACCGGTACTGTTTCGAGCGAGAGGAATTGCTGTAACTCCCCGCGAGTCATCTCGAATGTCTTTGAGGCACCGGACCAGAGATGGTAGCGGTTTTCGTCGTTGAGATACGGCATCACCATACTCCCCATCCCGACGCGGGTCGAGGGGTGGGTCTGCCAGTCGAGTTCGTACTGGTCGCCGCCACACCGCCGAACCACGCAGACGTTCGGTGGGCTCCCATCCGTCCGGGCCAGCGACAGGCTACTGTCGCCGATGATTGTGTACTGGTCGCCGATGACTGAGTCGTCGCGGGCGACTTCGAGGGCGCTCCCGACGGTGAAGCCCCGATTGAGGAGGCGGGCAAGCATCCGGCCCATCCGGACCGCGCCGCTGTTGATGACGTCCGAGAGCGTGACGATGCCGGCGATGGCGCCGGCTTCGATGAGGGCCGACCCCTGCTCGTAGGACTGACACGCGTTGAGCAGGAAGGCGTCCGGCCCGGCGGCCCGGAGCGTCGTCGCGTCGAGTTTGCCGTCGGCGCACTCGAACCCCTCGCCGTCGATGTGCCCGATGTAGTGGAGGAGGTCGGCCTCCGCCGAGAGCACCTCGCGGAGCTCCGCCCGCGTCAGGTCGTGATGGACCTGGACCTCGAAGGGGAGTTCGTCCCGCGAGGCGTACACCTCGTCGACGATGTCGCGTTCGTCCGCCATCCGCAGGTCGTTACAGACGACGGTGATGCCGATGTCGCCGTCGGCCGGGGTGCGGTCCAAGCGGTTGTAGAAGGCGTTGGTCGTGGCCTTGCTCGCGCCGATGGGGGCGCCGTCGCCGACCCAGGACTGTTCGAGCGAGTCCGCTGCCTCGGGTTGGACGTACGAGCGCGTGGGGTCGTCGGCCGCGGCGCTTCGGGTGAAGGCGGCGTCGCGGAAGAACTCGTTCGCGGCCGTCGTCTGGACTTCCGAACTCGGCTCCGGTTGGCTCTGGGGCGTCCGCACGACGGCCAGGTCGTTGGTGACGAACGGGAGGAGTTCGACGTTCTCTGGGTCGGGGGCGACGTGCGACGTGAGTCGCCACTCCGGCAGTTCGTCCTCCACGGCGCCGAAGGGGACGGAGAGATACTCCGCCAGTTGCGTCGCCAGCGGCTGGTCGTACAGCCATTCGAAATCGAGGTCCAGCGACGATTCGATGGCCTCGCGTTCGTGGAGGTCGACCGAGTAGTACCCCTCCGTTCGCGTCACGCAGTCGAGGAAGAACGTCTGCTTGAGGACGCGTTCTACCTCCGTCTCGAAGCCACGAACGGTGTCGAGGTCGTGTTCGAAGCCGTCGTCGGTCACCAAGCGCGGTCGGTCGCCGGGGACCACATCCGCCGCGACGTAGTACGCGAGCGGCGCGGCCACGTAGATGGACTCGTACTCCGGCGGCAGTTCGAGTCTGACGCCCGTATCTGGGGCGTCGACGCCGTCGGGGACGTGGAGTCGCTCGCCGAGTTCGACCAGCGGCGGATGCCCCCGGAGTGTCGGATACGACCGCTCGGGCGAGGTGGTCTTCAGCGCCGAGGAGAACGTGGAGACGGCGGTCATCACGTCGAGTGGGTCCTCGGTCGTGGTGAGCGTCGCCGCCGGTCCCTCGTGGTGAGAGCGGGCACCGACCCCGACTTCGCGCGTGCCGTCGAACTCGATGTGGGTTCGCGTTACGTCCGAGGAGACGGTGACCGCCCCCTCGACGCGGAGATACATCTTGATGGGGCCACAGAGTTCGAGGCTGTACGTGCCGTGGGGGAACTCCTCGTGGGCGGAGTGTTCCGTCTCGGCGAGCATGGTGCCCGTCTCGTCGCGGACGTAGACCGAGACGACGGTCGGGAGGGTTATCGATGCGGCGTCGACCGTCACCGCGGCGTCGACGGGGAATCGGTGGACGTCGGTGGCGGTGGACGTCGGGGAGACGGGGCGGTCGGTGAACAGTCGGAACTGATTGCGCTCTATCAGATCCGACACCATCAGGCCCGGCCGGTCGTCGAGGGGCGAGAACGCGACTTCGAGGGTGTCCTGCTCCGTCTCGGAGCGGTCCGACGCCGACCGCTCGGTCCGACTCATCGTACCTGTACGTCAGTCGTCGTGTACAAAAGCGTATTGCTGGTTCGTTCCATCACGTCGAGCGGTCGATAGGGAGCCAGTCGGACGTGAGGTCACGGTCACGGAAGTGCCAGCGCTGGTCGAGATTCCCGCCGTCGATGCGGAGTTCGACCGTCGCGTCGAACAGCGGTTGGAACAGCCGGACGATTTCGGAGTCCAGCGCCCGCGGCAGTCGGAAGTGGACGAGTCCGGAGACGGCCCGGGCCTGCGCAATCGTGAGGTGCAGGAACCGAAAGGCCGCCTCGCGTCCGTACGTCGAGAGGAGCGTCGGCAGGCAGTCGAAGGCCATGCGGAACTCCGCGGGCGCGAGGCCACCCGCGAACAAGTCGAACTCGTCGATAACCTCTGCAATCGTGCTCCCGAGTTCGTAGACCGTGCCGTCGACGACGTGTGTCCGGGGAGACACCTGGTCGAGCGGACGGTCGGCAGCCGCCGACCGCGCCGCCTCGCCACGCGTGACGAGACGAGCGTATTCGGAGGACAGCGGCCCCGTCTCGCGGAGTCGACTCACGCCGTTCACCTGATTCGGCTCCGGTGTCACGACGAGTCGTCGTCGCGGCGGGTCGGCGGACGGGTCGCCCAGCATCGTCGCTGATGCGTCGGCGAACATCTCCTCGGGGACCGACCCGACGACGAGCAGCGCGCTCCCCTGCTCTTTCAGCGTCGCAAGAGCGTGCGCGAAGCTAACGCCCTCGTCGTCAGGCCCCATCCCGCCACCCGCAACCATCAACTGTCCGAACGGAACGCCGACAAATAATACTTCTTATCACAGAATCAGCCGTAATATTCGGGCGTGGTCACGCCGCCGCTCAGCGTTCCTCGAGGAACGCCTCGATGCGGTTGAGCGCTTCCTTCAACTCCGACATCCCCGTCGCGTAGGAGACGCGGAGGTGACCGTAGCCTTCTTCGCCGAAGACGCGTCCCGGAACCAGCGCGACGCCCTTCTCGTGGAGCAAGTCCTCCGCGAACTGCTCGTCGTCGTAGGGCGCCTCGGGGAACGCGTAGAACGCGCCCGTCGCCTCGAAGCAGTCGAGGCCCATGTCGCGGAACCGCGAGATGACGAACCGGCGGCGACGGTCGTACTGCGTTCGCATATCGACCACGTCGTCGTCACACGTCTGCAGGGCTTCGAGCGCGGCGTACTGCGCCGTCGTCGGCGCCGAGAGCATCGTGTACTGGTGGATGCGGTTCATCGCGTCGATGGCGTCGCTCGGCCCGAGGGCATACCCGAGTCGCAGCCCCGTCATCGCGTAGGCCTTCGAGAACCCGTTGAAGACGATGGTGCGCTCTCGCATTCCGGGCAGCGTCGAGATGGACGTGTGCTCGCCTTCGTAGGTGAGCCCCGCGTAGATTTCGTCGGAGAGCACCGTCAGGTCGTGCTCGCGCGCGAACTCCGCGATTTCGGCGAGTTCGTCCTTGGTGGCCGTGGCCCCAGTCGGGTTGTTGGGGTAACACATCATCAGCACCTCGGCGTCGGCGGCGCCGGCCCGTTCCAGGTCGTCGTAGGTGAGCACGAAGTCGTTCTCCACACGCGTGGAGACGGGCAGGGGTTCGCCGCCCGAGAACCGCACGCCCGGGCCGTAGGAGATGTACGCCGGCGACTGGACGGCCACGGCGTCACCAGGGTCGACGACAGCGCGGAGCGCCAGGTCGACGGCCTCGCTCGCGCCCGTCGTCACCAGAATCTCCTCGTCCGGGCCGTAGTCGAGGTCGTAGCGCGTGACGTGCTCCGAGATGGCCTCGCGGAGCTCGTACATCCCGCGGTTGGTGGTGTAGGAGGTGCGTCCGCGCTCCAGCGAGTGGATGGCGGCGGCCCGCGCTTTCCACGGCGCGCTGAAGTCGGGTTCACCCACGCCCAGCGAGATGACGTCGTCCATCTCCTCCGCGAGTTCGAAGAACCGACGAATGCCCGACGGGGGCGTATCTCTGGCTCGCTCCGACAGCTTCATGGCGAGACTGAGAGCCGGTCGTCGTCGTCGCGTTCGGTGAACTCCATGCCACGGTTCTTGTACGTCTTCATGACGAAGTGCGTCACCGTCTGCGTAACCTCCGGAATCGGCGCAATCTGTTCGGAGACGAACATGGAGACGGCACGCATCGACTCGGACTCGACGGTCACGTCGAAGTCGTAGTCACCCGAGACGAGGTGGAGTGCAGTGACCTCGTCGAACTTCGTGATGCGGCGCGCGACTTCGGCGTACGTGGTGTCGCGGTCGAGTTCGAGGTTGAGCTCCACCTCCGCGGTGACGTGGTCCTCGTCGACCTTGCTCCAGTCGACGACGGGCTGATAGCCGAGAATCGAGCCGTCGGATTCGAGCTCTTCGAGCATCTCCTCGACCTCCTCCTGCGAGCGGCCGAGTTGTCGAGCGATGGTTTCGGTGTCCTCACGAGCGTCGTCGAGAAGCAAATCGACTAGCTCCCGTTTAGCGTCCATACGTGAGGGTGGGAAGCCTCAGTAAAAGGGTTTGCTCACGCGTCAGTATCCGTGTGGAACGATGGTGCCACGACTCGGCCGAGGAGTGCATGTTTCGCCCGAGGGCGGCGAAAGATGGATACGGAGTGACACCGAGTTGCGGACATGGCCCTCGCAGACGTCTTTCTCTCGCCGCTGGGGTTGGTCGCCCTGCTGGCCGCAGTCCCCATCGTCGTCCTCTATCTGGTCCAACCCGACCCCCGACGGGTCGAACTCCCGACGCTCCAGTTCCTGCTGGACGAGGACGAACGCGACGCGTCGAACCCGCTACTGGAACGCCTTCGGCGTAGCCTCCTCCTCCTGTTGCAACTGCTCGTCGTCGTCGCCCTCGCGGCGGCACTCGCCGGCCCCTACGTCACCGTCTCGGAGAGTCAGACGGTCGAGGAGACGGTCATCGTCCTCGATGGGAGCGCGAGCATGGGCGTCGACACCGGCGACGGCACGCGCTTCGACGACGCCGTGGCCGACGCCCGCGAGGCGACGACCGGCACCAACGCCGTGGTCTTCGCCGGCGCCGAGAGTCGAATTGCCCTTCGCTCGGGCGGGAGCGACGAGGTGGACCGCACCCTCGACGACCTCTCGGTCGTCGACACGCCGGCCGACCTCGGCACCGCCATCTCGCAGGCGGCGTCCATCGCGGGCGAGAACGCACGAATCGTCGTCCTCAGCGACTTCGCTGACGACACGGGCTGGACCGACGCGGTCCGGTCTGCCCGCGCCCGCGGCCTCGTCGTCGACCTGCGTCAGTTCGCCGACGGCGGCGCCGGCAACGTCGGCATCGTCGACCGCTCCTTTTCCGGGAACGAGGTGACGCTCTCGGTGAAGAACTACGGCACCCAGCAGGTCACCCGGACGGTGACGCTGGGCGGCCGACAGCGCTCGGTCACGCTCGGCCCGGGCGACGTCGAACGCGTGACCCTCGCCGTGCCCGGTGGCGGCGGAGAGGCGCGCCTCTCGCCCGGCGACGACTTCCCCACCGACGACACGGCGTTCGTCGCCGCGCCCGCCGACCCGACGGTGGACGTCCTCCTCCTCACGAACGACCGGAACCGGTATCTCGCGGCCGCGCTCTCGGTCATCGACGAGGTGAGCTTGACCGTCGACGAACCGCCGACGACCATCGAGGACGACTACGACGTCATCCTCTACAGCAATCTCGACGCCGAACGTCTCCTCCGGGGGAACGTCGAGGCCGGCCGCGACGTGGTGGAAGCGGGTGGCGGCGTGGGCGTTCTCGCACAGGATTCGCCGCCGAGCGCGCTCGATGACCTCCGTCTCCTGTCGCCGTCCGGCGTCGGCACCAACCCCTCGATTGGCCGCGTGGCGACCGACGATCTCACGCGAGGCGTCGACTTCCCGCCGCCGGAACGCTACCAGCGAGGGACGCTCCAGGCCGGCACGCCACTGGTGACCACCGGGAACGGGACGCCGCTGGTAGCCACCCAGTCCCGCGACGGCGGGCGCGTCCTCTACTACGGCTACGTCGTGAACGACGACCCGTTCCGCTTCAACTACCAGTACCCCGTCTTCTGGAAGCGGGCGACGTTCTATCTCGCCGGTCGCGAACCCCTCTCGTCGCTGAACCGGGAGACGGGCGCGCGCCTCCAGTTCGCGAGCGAGACGCGCGTCGAGACGCCGGACGGGACCGTCGAATCGACCGTCGTCTCGCTCGATCAGGCAGGCTTTTACACGACTCCCAGTCGCCGCGTCGGCGTCTCGCTGTACAGCGAGACGGAGTCGAACGTCACCGCCGAGTCGCTCGACGACCGGACCGAGGAGACGGGCGTGACCGCCCGCGAGGAGGACCGACAGGTACCGCGGCCGCTGACGCCACTCGTCGCCCTCGTCGGCCTCCTCGTCGCCGTGGGTGAAATCGCCTATCTCCGCAGGCGAGGTGACCTGTGATGTCGGTGGCGTTGCAGGCGGTGCGGACGACGGTCGGTGACACCGTCGTCGGCGTCGAGCGCCCCCTACTACTGCTGGCGCTTCCCGTCGTCATCGCCGCGCTGGTCCTGCTCGTTCGCTACCGGGTGCGCGGGACGGCGTCGACGCGGAGCCGGCGCCTCCTCCTCGCCTCCCGGGTGGTGATGGCGACGCTCCTCGTCGTCGCCGCGGCGGGACCGTTCACCGTCGTCACGATGGAGACGCAGGGCGACCCCTCGGTCTCGCTGCTCGTCGACCGCTCGGACAGCATGGCCGTCTCGCCCGTCGACGCGGAGGGACTCGCGGCCGACATCGAACGCGAGGGCGTCCCGGTGACGGTGTCGACCATCGGTCAGGGGACGAACTCCCGCGTTGGCGACGGTATCGCGGCCAACCTCCGCGAGAACGGGTCGGTGGTCGTCGTCTCGGACGGGCAGGTGACGGGCGGCCAGCGCCTGACGGAGACGACGGAGTTCGCTCGGTCGCTCAACGCCACCATCAGCACCGTCCGGACCGACCCGACCCGGACCGAACGCTACGTCACGGTGTCCGGGCCGAGCAAGGCCAGCGTCGGCGTCGAGAGCAGCTTTCTGGTGCAGGTCGAGGGCGTCCAGACCAGCAATCCGGTGACGGTGAGCGTCGAAATCGACGGACAACCGGTCGCGAGCGAGCAAATTGCCGAGGGCGAGGGGAGCGTCTCGGTCGACCACACCTTCGAGTCGACGGGCGACCACGAAGTGACGGCCGAAATCGACGGGGACGACGTGTACTCGCAGAACGACCGGGCGCTGAAGACCGTCCGCGTCGTCGAACAACCCCGAATCCTCTACGTCTCGCGGGGCAACTACTCTCTCCAACCGTATCTGAACGAACTCTACGACGTGGAGACGGCCCAGTCGGTGCCGTCGAACCTCGACCCCTACTACGCCGTCGTCGTGCAGAACGTCGCCGCGGACGACATGGGGAACGTGGACGAACTCCAGCGATTCGTCATCGACGGCGGCGGACTGCTGGTCGCCGGCGGGCCCAACAGCTTCGAGAACGGCGGCTACGCCAACTCCTCCATCGCCGCGACGCTCCCGGTCACGTTCGGTGAGTCCACGCCCGGGAGCGCGCGCATCGTCATGCTCGTCGACGTCTCCGGGAGCGCGGGGACGGGCATGGAGGTGCAGAAAGCCATCGCCCTCGACGCCCTCTCGCAGCTCGACGACGAGAACACCGTCGGCGTCGTCGGCTTCAACCACCAGGCGTACAGCGTCGTCGAGCCAGCCACCCTGAGTCAGAATCGCGACACCGTCGAGGACCGCATCCGCCGACTGCGGGCGGGCGGCGCAACCAACATCGCCAACGGCCTCCGCGGCGCCGAGGAGATGCTCGGCGGCCAGCGCGGGACGATACTCCTCATCAGCGACGGCGCCGACACGGAGAGTCGGTCGGACGTGGTGGCGAGCACGCTCGGCCGGCAGGGGATTCAGGTCGTCGCCATCGGCGCCGGACGGAACGTCAACGAACGCGTCCTCCGGCGGGTCGCGGAGGAGTCCGGCGGCAACTACTTCCGCGCCAACGAGACGGACCGCCTGCGACTCCTGTTCGGCGGCGGGAGCCGCCAGTTCCAGGGCGATGGCCTCACCGTCGTCGATTCGAGTCACTTCATCACCAGCGGCGTCACGCTCGAATCCAACCCCGGGCAGGTCAACGACGTGTCGATGCGCCCCGGCGCGAACTTCCTCGTCGCCACGCCGGACGGCACGCCCGCTGTCGCCTCGTGGCGGTACGGACTGGGGCGGGTCGCCACCATCACCACGTACGGCCCGGACGGCGGCCTCGACGGCTTGCTCCAGCGCCCCGACTCCCTGCTCGTCTCGAAATCGGTTAACTACGCCATCGGCGACCCCGAGCGCAAGGCCTCGGGCGTGACGGACGTGTCGGACACCCGCGTCGGCCAGCCGACGACCGTCGTCTACCGCGGCGAGCGCCCGCCGAGCGGGACGACCCTCGCGTTCAGCGCCGTCGACGACGGCGTCTATCGGGCGCAGGTGACGCCGACGGAAGTCGGCTTCCACGACGCCGCGGGCGCGACGTACGCCGCGAACGCCCACGCGGAGTACGCGGGTTTCGGCACGTCGACGGCGCTGACCGAGGCCGTGCGGTCGACGGGCGGGCAGCAGTTCGACCGCGGGCAGACCGCCCAAATCGCCGCGTTCGCCCGCCAGCAGTCGACGCGCGTCCGCGACGTCCGACAGACGTGGGACTGGGCGTTCGTGGTCGCCGCGCTCCTCCTCTTCGTGACCGAGGTGGTCGTCCGGCGGCTTCAAGTGTACAACGGGCGTACAAGCAGGGAGAGTGGTCTCCCATGAGCCTCATCGGTCGGTCGATTAATCTGGCGCTCGCCCTCCTCGTCTGCGTGTCCGTCGCGGGCACCGCAGGTGCGACGCTCTACTACCAAGAGTCGGTCGAGCAACTCGACTCCGAGAACAGCGACCTGGAACAGCGGAACGAACAGCTCAGCGAGGACCTCGAAGAGACGCGACAGGAGCTCCGAGCGACGCGCGAACGCCTGCGCGAGCTGAACGAGAGCCTCGAAACCACCCGGAGCGACGTCGGGCAGGTGTCGGAGAATCTCGAAGAGACCGAGGGACAGCTAGAGTCGACGGAGGACGAACTGTCCTCAACCCGGCAGGACCTCCAAGCCGCCCAGAATCGCGTCCAAGAGCTGGAGGGTCGCGTCGAGACCTTGGAAGACCGGAATCAAAACCTCCAGAACGAGGTCAACAACCTCGAATCCACCAATCAGGACCTGCGCGCGGAGCGCGACGACCTCCAGCAGGACGTGGACCAACTGAGCAACGAAGTGAACCGGCTCGAAGACCAAGTCGAACAGCGTAACGACCGCATCAACGAACTCACGCGACAGCGGAATCAGGCGTGTGCCGAAATCAACGGCACGAAGCCAAGTTTCTGTCCGTGACCATGTCCGGAGAATCCACTGCGTCGGAGGACCCGGCCGAGATGCAACGGGTCCGCCGCGCGCTCCGAGAGATTCGACGCGAGGGGTGGAAGGTGGCGGTCATCTACGCCATCGTCGACGCGACGCTGGCGACGCTGCTCGCGAACCTTCTCGTGACGGTGCTGGGCGGCGTGCCGGGACTCCCGGCCCGCGTGCCGATTCCCGAGGCGGTCCGCCGTGCCCTGCGCGAGACGGTGGGCATCACGCTCGCGGAGCCGACGGTGTCGAGCGCCGCCGTCGTCGGCGTCGCCATCGGCTGCCTCGTCTTCGGCGCCGACGTGGCGTTGCGAGTCCGGCGCCCCCTCGTCGAGCAGTTCGAGGCGGCGAATCCCGAACTCGCGGAGTCGCTCCGGACCGCCCGCGACGCGGTTCGCGCGGACCGTCACTCCCGGATGGCCCGGCGGCTGTACGAGGGCGTCCTCGACGACCTCAAGCAGTCCTCGAGCATCGGCTTGCTCGACCTGCGCCGCATCACGGTGTCCGTCCTCCTCATCACGGCGCTGAGCGTGGGGACGATTCAGTTGGCGGTCGTCGACCTCTCGATTGCCGGCCTCGGACCACAGCCGGGAGCGACGGCCCCCGACGGCGGCACCGACACGGAGTACGGCGGCCTGCAGGACGGGTCGTCCATCCTCGGTGAACCCGAGGACGTCCCGGAGGGCGAGGAGGACCTCGATACCACTATCGACACCAGCGGGTCGGGGAGCGGCGGCGGGACGGACGCGTCGGCGACGGCCTACGAGGACAGCGGGTTCGCGGGGGCAGACACCGTCGAGAGCCAGCGGGCGGGCTACACCGAGAGCGAGCAACTGGAAGACGCGGAGCTGATTCGAGAGTACAACCTGCGGATACGAGAGGAGACCGACGACGAATGAGCGACGACACAGACATCGACCGGCTACAGCAACGACTCGAAGGCGTCCGCGAGGAGGTCGGCAAGCGCATCGTCGGCCAACACGAGGTGCTCGAACGCCTCCTCGTCTGCATCCTCGCGGACGGGAACGCCCTCCTCGAAAGCAATCCCGGCCTCGGGAAGACGACGATGGTCCGGACCGTCGCGGACGTGACCGACCTCGACTTCTCGCGGGTGCAGAACACGCCCGACTTGATGCCCTCGGACATCACGGGCACCGAAATCATTCGGGAGTCGGAGGGGAACCGCGAGTTCGTCTTCGAGAAAGGCCCCATCTTCGCGAACGTCGTCCTCGCCGACGAAATCAACCGCGCGACGCCGAAGACACAGGCCGCGTTGCTCGAAGCGATGCAGGAAAAGCAGGTGACGGCGGCCGGTGAGACCTACGACCTCCCGCGGCCCTTCTTCGTCCTCGCGACCCAGAACCCCATCGACCAAGAGGGGACGTACCCACTGCCTGAGGCCCAGACGGACCGCTTCCTCCTGAAGCTCGTCCTCGATTACCCCTCCTACGAGGAGGAACGCGACATCGTGCAGCTCTACACCGAGGGTGGCTCCGAGGCGGTCCCGCCGGTCGAGAAGGTGCTCACGCGCGATGAAATCAAGCAGATTCAGTCGCTCGTCCGCGAGGTGCCGATAGCCGAGGACGTTCGCGACCGGGCGATTCAGTTGGTACGAGCGACACGCGAGGCGGAGACGGTCGAATTCGGCGCGAGTCCGCGAGCGAGCATGGGACTGGTGCTCACGGCGAAGGCGCGGGCGTTCCTCCACGGCCGCAATCACGTCTCGTGGGAGGACGTGGAGGCGATGGCGCCGCCGGTCCTCCGGCACCGCATCCTCCTCGATTTCCGCGCGGAGCGTGAGGGCCTGACGACCGACGACGTCATCGCCGACCTCGTCGACGAGGTATGATAGACCCCGACTTCCTCGACGAACTCGGCCGCTTCGAGGCGTCGCTGGACCAGCAGACGACGGCGATAAAGAAGGGCGAACAGGAGTCGCCGAACGTCGGCGAGGGACTGACCTTCAGCGACTACCGCCGCTACGCCCCCGGCGACGACACGCGACTCATCGACTGGCGGCTCTACGCCCGGACGGAGGAGTTCTACATCAAGCAGTTCGAGGAGGAGCGCAACCTGACGGTCCACGTCCTCCTCGACGCGAGTGCGTCGATGGACTTCGGCGACGGGGACGAACGCAAGTTCGACTTCGGCGCCAAACTCGGCTTGGGCTACGCGTATCTTGTCGCCGAAGCCCACGACGACTTCCGCTTCTCGCTGTTTCGGGAGCGCCACGAGCGCATCGACACGGGGAAGTCGACCCGCGGCGAGGTGTTGGCGCTCATCGACCGCCTCAACGAATCGGCGGTCGACGGCGAGACGGACTTCGAGACGGCACTGACGGAGTACGCATCGTCGATTCGGTCCCGGTCGCTCGTCGTCGTCGTCACCGACTGCATCGGTGACCTCGACGGCCTCGAGACGGGACTGGCTTCGCTCGCAGGCAACGAAGTCGTCCTCGTGCAGGTGCTCTCGCCGGACGAACTCGACCCCGACGTGGCGGGCGACACCATCTTCGAAGACTTGGAGACGGACCGCTCGCGCCGAACCTACTTCGGCGGTCGCTTGGCCGAGACGTATCGCACCCGCGTCGACGAGTTCGTCGACGACGTGGGCGACCGAACGGAGGACCTCCGAGTCACGCACCGACTGGTGGCGACCGACGAGGACTTCTTCGACGCCTTCACCGCTATCTGGGTCGGGTAGAACCCACGGAGTTTTGCGCCCACCCCCGCTACGGGAGGGCGAATGCCGTACGACGAACTCGCCGACCGCCTGTCGACTCCGCTCGACCCCGTTCGCGTCGGCGCCTTCCCCGACGGGAGCGTCGACGACTACCACCGCATCCGGGTCGGCGAGTCGACGGTCGACTCGCGGGAGGCGTTCGCCGCCGAAATCACCGCCGGACGCGACTCGTTCGTCCGCGACCACGTTGCAACCGATGCCGGCGGCCAGTCGGTGAACGCGGCCAGACAGGCGGCGGCGCTCGGCGACGACGTGCTCCTCGCGGGCCATCTCGACCACGCCGTCTTCGACTTCGACTTCGAGACGGTGTCGATGGGGGCGCCCGCGAGCGTTCACGTCACCCTCTTCGACGCCGACGACGTGATGTTCGTCGAGGAATCCGCCGACCTCGAAACGTGGTCGTTCGCGGAGCTACGGGCCGCACTCGACGAACGACTCGACGCCTTCCTCGAACGCGATGCGCTCTGTTGCACCAACTGGGCGTCGGTGCCGGGACTGGGGTCGGCGTTCGACGAGATTGCAGCGCGCGACCCGGACGGGAACGTGTTCTGTGTCGACCCGGGCCCCATCTCGACGGCGCAAGCGGGCGACTTGCTCGACGCCCTCGAACGACTGGACGGTGCCTACGACACCGTGTTGAGCGTGAACGAAGACGAGGCGGGGCGATTGGCCGAGACTGTGGACCGCGGGGGCGCCGACCCGACGAGCGCGGCGGCGCTGGACGCGATTCGGGAAGCGGCGTCCACGGCGGGCGTCGTCGTCCACGGCGTCGACGCCGCGACGGCGACGACGCCGGACGGCCGCGTGTCGGTGCCGACGCTCGAAACGGAGCGCACGCTGACCGAGACGGGCGCGGGCGACCGATTCAGCGGGGGCCTCGCTCGGTCGCTCGGCGCCGGGTGGGAGTGGGACGTCGCCCTCGCGATGGGCAACGCCTGTGCCGGCCACTACGTCTCCGGACAGGGAACCGGCGGGGTGGTGGAACTCCGCGACCGAGTGCTGGCCGACCGGCCCCGATAGAGAATATCGTACCCGTTTACCGGCGTATTGCCGAACGGGGCGGCGACACGCTGGTACTGGCGTACGATACTCACGACGATAACCGGAATCGAAATCCTATACTGTCGCCACGGCGGCTTACGACCATGAACTACGTCCAGTGGTCGATTCTGGCGCTGTTGTCGTACTCGGGTGTGGCACCGCTGATCGGGTTCGCGACGACGGGCGACCCGAAGATTCCGAGCTTCGTCGCCGCGCTCATCAGCAACGGACTGCTCGTGGTCGCCACCATCGGCGTCGTCCTCTACGAGGGGCAGTCGGTGGCGACGTATCTCACGCACCCGAAATCGCCGTATCTCTACCTCGCGGGCGTCTGCCTCGCCGTCGGCATCCTCGCGTACTACCGGGCGCTCTCGCTCGGCCCCGTCAGCGCCGTCGTCCCCATCTTCGGCACGTTCCTCGTCGTCAGCTCCGTCTTCGGCATCCTCTTTCTGAACGAGTCGCTGACGGCGCGCAAGGCCGCCGGCATCGGGTTCGCGATGGTCGGTATCTACCTCGTCTCGGTGTAGGTCGTTGCCGCTGGCCCACAGTATTTGGGCGGGGCGGCCGTATTAACGCACATGGCACTCCAAGAGTCCAACTCCGAACTCGAGACGGGCGACGCCGCGCCCGACTTCGAACTGCCCGGCGTCGACGGCGAGACGTACTCGCTCGACTCCTTCGACACCGACGCCTTGCTCGTCGTGTTCACGTGTAACCACTGCCCGTACGCGCAGGCGAAGTTCGACCTGCTCAACGACGTGGCGCGCGAGGACGACGTGACCGTCGTCGGCATCAACGCCAACGACGCCGAGGAGTACCCCGAGGACTCCGTCGAGAAGATGCAGGAGTTCGTCGAGACGGGCCGCGTCGCCTACGACGCGTACCTCCGCGACGAGTCGGCGGACGTGGCGCGAGCCTACGGCGCCGTCTGCACCCCCGACCCCTTCCTCTTCCGGCGCGAGGACGGCGAGTATCGCCTCGCCTACCACGGCCGCCTCGACGACGCGATGGGTCCGGACGAAGAGGCGACCGAGTTCTACATCCGACAGGCCATCGATTCGGTCCGTGCGGGCGAAGCGGTCGACATCGACCCCGGCCCGTCGCGTGGCTGCGGCATCAAGTGGCCCTGAGGTAGTTATCGGCGGTACCCCTCCTCTCCGTCCCAGTAGCGCCTCGATATCGGTAAGTGGAACCCCTACGAAGTGAGAGATATGCGCGACGCCCTCCGCCGAGTCGCCATCGGATTGTACCTGCTGTGGCTACTACTCGTCGTCCTACTCATCCTCGGCCGATACACCCCGTTTCCGTTGCTCGATGCCGTTCGTTCGGGCGTCGTCTTCGGTGCGGCCGTGTTGACCGTCGTGGGGGCCGGTCAACTACTCCGGGAAGGATATCGACGAGTCGTGGGCTGAGGGCCGCGCTCACGACGCTGAGCCGAACATCGCCGAGCAAGTGGTTATCGATTCGACAAGATATAATGGGGTGAAGTGGCTTGGACGGCCCGATGCGTTGGTCCCCCCTCGCTCGCAAGGAAGCCCGGACAGTCGCAACGTCGAAGGGAATCTGGCTCCTCGCCGTCCTCCTCGTTCCGTGGGGCTATCGGCCGAGTTACGTCGGCTGGGACGGCCTCGGGGCAAACATCACGGCCGGCTACGTACAACTCGCCGGGACGGGGCTTCTCCCACTCGGCGTGTTGCTGTTGAGCTACCAATCCATCGTCGGCGAACGAACCGCGGGGAGTCTGAAGTTCACCCTCGGACTCCCGCTGACGCGGGCAGACGTGCTCCTCGGAACGGTCGTCGGTCGAACCGTCGGCATCGCCGGGCCCGTCACGCTCTCCTTCCTCGTACTGGCCGGCATCGGCCTCCTCGACCACGGCGCATTCGACCCGCTTCCCTTTCTCGGCGTCGTCTTGGTGACGCTTCTCTACGTGGGCGTCCTCGTCTCCATCGCCGTGTCAGTCTCCGCGATGGTCGAGCGAACCGTCACGGCCGCGGGCGCCGTCTTCGGTCTCGTGTTCCTGCCGTTCATCGTGTTCTGGTCACGGCTCGCGACGGTGGTCTTCTCGGCTGCGACTGGGACCGCCGTCAATCCGTTCGAGCCACCGGCTTCGGGGCCGCTGTTCCTCTTGCATCGGCTCAATCCGGGTGGCGCGTACCACGTCGTCTCGAACTGGGTGCTCGGCGTCGGGAACTCGGCGAACACGTACAGCACCGTGCTCAGCGAGCTCCAGCCACAGGTGTCGACGAACGCGCTGGTCGTCGAAGCGACGTTTCAGCCGGGAGCGGTCCCCGGCTATCTCCACGAGTCGGTCGGCCTGCTCGTGCTGTTGGCGTGGCTGGTCGTTCCGCTCGGACTCGCTCGCCTCGTCTTCTCGCGGGGTGATGTGGCGTGACCGACGCGGTCATCGAAACTGAAGGCCTCACGAAGCGGTACGGGTCGACAGTCGCAGTCGACGACCTCGACCTCACGGTCATCGGCGACGAAATCTACGGCTTCCTCGGGCCGAACGGCGCCGGGAAGTCGACGACCATCGGGATGGTCATGGACTACGTTCGCCCCACGGCGGGCCGCGTGCGCGTCCTCGGTGGCGACCCCCGAGCCGACGCCGTCGAGATACACGACCGGTTGGGCATCCTCCCGGACCGATACGACCTCTACGACGGTCACACCGCCCGCCAGCACCTCGACTTTGTCATTGACACGAAGCGCGCGAGCGACGCCCCCGAGCAGTTGTTGGCCCGCGTCGGCCTCGACGATTCGAGCGACCAAGCCGTCGACACGTTCTCGCAAGGGATGGAGCAACGGCTGGCGCTCGCGATGGCGCTCGTCGGCGACCCCGAGCTACTCGTCCTCGACGAACCGTTCACCGGCCTCGACCCCCACGGCGTCAGGACCGTCCGCGAAATCGTTCACGAGGAGAACGACCGCGGGGCGGCCGTCTTCTTCTCCAGCCACGTCCTCGGACAGGTCGAACTCGTCTGTGACCGCGTCGGCATCCTCCACCACGGGCGCCTCGTCGCACAGGGCACCGTCGACGAACTCCGCGAGCGAACGGGCGTCGGCGCCGACGCCTCCATCGAGGAGGTGTTCGTCTCGATAACCGACGAGACAGCCGCAACCGACGGGCGAGCCACGGAGGGACGATGAGACGGCGCGCCTTGCTCGCCGCCGCGGGCACCTCGCTGGCGAGTCTCAGTGGCTGTCTGGGCGCACCGGAGTACACGATTACGGACGTGACGGTAACCTCGACGGCACCGTTCGAGTTCGACGTGACGGTCGTCGACCCCGACGCAATCGTCGAACACCCGGCGGAGTTGGAGTTCGAAGTCCGCAACGAGAGCGACCGACCGCTCCGCGTGCGGAATACGGGCGTGTGGCCGTTCGGACTGCTACAACTCGTCTACTCGCGCGAGGAGTCGGCGGCTGGCACGATACTCTGGACGGAGCGGTACGAGACCAGTCAGTACGTCGACGCCGAGAACCGGAGCAGCTACGGCGTCGAATCGACGTCACTCGTCCGAGCCCTCGACGCCGGCGACGCGGTCAGCGAAACCTACGAACTGCACGGCGACGGCGTCCACGAAGCGGGCACCGCGTACGTCATCGGCGAGTTCGAGTCGCCGGTGTTCGAGTATCAGCGTGACGGCGACGACGACTGGACCGCGTTCACGCCCACTATCGAAGTGGCGATTACCACCAAAGAGTGGGTGTCGCTGTAATCGACGCTGGGTAACAACGGGCGAGGCGATGAAGTCGCTACTCGAGCCGAGACCCACGCGGCGCCGCAGCGTGGTCTGACACACCCAGCGCGTTACCGAATCATAAGATATCCTGTCAATTGCAAATCTGGCGCAGCACACATATGATGGTGTTCCGACAGACCACAACGTGAAGCCCTCCAGAATCGACGAGACAGCGCCCAATCCGACGCCACGAAACACGGTGAGTACGAGACGCAGAACGCTTCTGACGGCAGCCATCGCCAGTGTCGGCCTGAGCGGGTGCCTCGGGAACCGTAATCGGTCCCTGCCGTCGACGCCGTCAGGTTCGTGGCGACAGTATATGCACGACGAGGAGAACACGGGAACGTCGGAGGCGACTGCACCGCCGCGCGGGAATCTCGCGTGGACGTCGGACGCGTTCACGCGTTGGCTACCGGTCACGGCCGACGGGGACGTCTACATCGGGAATGTCGACCCGGACCCCGCTCCGAAGATAGTCGGACTCGACGCGACGGACGGCACCGAGCGCTGGCGCGTCAGTATCGAGGAGGCGTCCCACTACACGTCCGCCATCGTGGGGGAGTTGCTAGTTGCCGCGTACGGAGACCGAGTAATCGCGCTCGACCGTGAGTCGGGCGACCGAGAGTGGACAACGCGACTCGCTGGTACCGTCTCGCGTACCGAGATCACGGCCGTTCCCGAGGCGACGCTCGTTCTGGTTCCCGAGGAGTCTGGACGCGACGCGTCTCTCACGGCGCTCGACGCTACGACGGGCGAACAGCGGTGGTCCGCGTCGCTCGTGGAGAGTGCCGTCGACGCTCCCGCGATTCGAGAGGACGGTGTGTTCGTCGCCGCAGATTCGGAACTGTCTCGCTTCGACGTCGCGGACGGGAGCCGAGTGTGGCAGCGGAGCGTCGAGAACGCTGCGCTCGGTCCGAGACCGACCGAGACGGAGCTCGTCGTCGCCGCCGACGGCGAACTCACCGTCCACGACGCCGACACCGGGGAGCATCTCCGGGTACTCGACAGTTACGAGGACGAGGTCCACGGCGTCGCACTCGCAGACGGTGCCGCGTACTGGCTGACTGCCGAGACTCTCGCAGCGATTGCCATCGACGACGGCACCGTCGAGTGGCGACTCGAAGCCGAGGGCTGCCAAGCGGGGCTCTGTGTCGGGCAGGACGCTATCGTCGCTCCCGTTCAATACGAGGAGTTCGACCTCGAAACCACGTGGCCCACGATTGCCGCGTTCGACCGCGAAACGGGAGAGATACGCTGGTATTACCACATCGACGGGTTCGACGTGTTGTTTACGACGCCGCCCGTGTTGGTCGACGGCGCCGTCTACGTCGCCGCCAACACCATCGACAGTATCGGTGCGCTGGGAGACATTCCCCCGAGAGACGAGTCGGGCCTATTCTAAGGAGGTGCGCTCCGAGAAACCAGTACGCGGGTTCGATATATCGAGATACAGTTTATTTGTCGAACACACTGTCGTCAGCGCTCTCAATGCAGACGGCTCGCACCACTGGAGAACGTTTCTGACTCCCACGTGACTCGGAGAATACGTGCGACGACTCACCACACCGATTCTGTTGGTCGTGGTCGGGTCGGTGCCTCAAGTACCGTCGCCGCCGCGCCACGAATCGGAGACAACCCCCCGAGCAGTTAGCCATCGTCTGCACGCTTTTCGCCAGCAGTGCCTTCCTCGGAATGGGCGGTATCTGGCTCGTCCGAGACACGGAAGAGTACGTTCGGGTCCCCGCGACGACCCCCTTCTGCTCGGTGGCGACGCAATTCTCGTCGCTATCGCGACGTTGCGGCCACTCCGAGAGAGATAACGCAGGGATTCAGAGTCGTCCTCGTGGGTATCGTAGTCCTCGCGGGAGCAGTCGTCGCCCTCGTGGGGTGGGGGTGGCGTCGGCGACGGGCGGTTCAATACCCGATCGCTTGCCACACGACGGTGTTGGGACTCGGCCTGAGCTACGTCCTGTTCAAACTGGTCGATGGAGCCATCGCGCCCATCCCGACACCGGTCCTTGCTCTCGTTCCGTTCGGGGCCGTCGTTCTTGGGCTGGGCGTGGCGTATCGATTTCCGAAACACTCGACGCGGTGATGGTCAGCTTCTCAGTTAGCGTGCGTCGCGACTGCGACCCCTATCCGTCGAGTGAACGACTCCGCTATCCGACTGACAGCCACTCGTCAAGGAGAACCGGGCAGTTCGGAACGCCCGCAGCCGGATTCGGATGGCCCGATACTGTCGCGATAAATCCTATGTCGCGATAGCAATTCATCCATACTCCGCAGAACCGACGCTCAGAGGTATGCTCGGCCGAAAGAGAGGAGAAACGATTACTCGGACCGCACGGAGCGCTCGGTGTCGAACCGCGACACCTGCTCTCGGAGGTTGAGGCTGGAGTCGCTCAGCGACTGGGCCATCTCGGCTGTCTCGGTCATCGCGGAGGACTGCTGTTCGACGCCGCTCGAAATCTGCTGGATGGAGCCGGCGATCTGTTGAGACATCGAGGACGTCTCCTCGACGACGCGGCTCACTTGGTCTGCCTCCTCGGCCTGTGCTTCGACGGCCTCGCTGATTTCGGACATCCCGTCGCTGGCGTCGGAGACCGCTTCGTCGATTTCGTCGAAGACGTCGACGAGCTCTTCGACGGCGCTCGCACCGCCCGTAATCTCCGTCGTCGCCATGTCGATTTGCTCGGTGACGTCGGTCGTCCGCTCCTGAGTCTCCTCGATTATCTCTTCGATTTCCTCAGTCGCTTCCTGTGACTCCTCGGCGAGGGACTTGATCTCGTTGGCGACGACGCCGAACCCGTCGCCGCCGTTCGCGGACCGCGCGGCTTCGATGTTCGCGTTCAGCGCGAGCAGATTCGTCTCGTCGGTGATATCCGAGATGAGGTCGGTGATCTCACCGATTTCGTCCATCTGCCCTTCCAGCATCTCGATGTCGTCTTCGATTCGGTTCGCGGCCTCGACCGCGTTCTGAATCTGGTCGATGGCGTCGGTCGCCTCGTCGACGCCGTCGGCGGCCAGGTCGGCCGCGTATTCCGACTGCTCGTTGACCTCGTTCGTCGTCGCGGTGATCTCCTCGATAGACGCCGAGAGATTCGAGATGTTCGTGTCGGCTTGCTCGGCTCGCTCGGCGAGGGTGTCCGCACCGTCGACGATTTCGCCACAGGAGGCTTCGATTTCCTGAATCGAACTCGTCACCTCCTCGCTGGTGCTGCTGAGGTCCTCGCTGGTCGACGACACGGTGTCGGCGATGTCGGCCACGTCGTCGATCATGTCCTCCAACTTGGTCGCCATCTGGTTGAGGCCGCCCAGCACGTCGAGGAGGTCATTGTCGATGTGATCGACGTCACCGAGCGTGGCGCGGGCGCCGAGGTTGCCGGACTCGATGTCGCGCATCGTCGCCTTGAGTTCGTCGACGAGCGCTTCGAGTTCCTGCTGTTTGAGAGCGTCTTCCGTGCGGTCCTGGACCATCTCGACGGCGCCAACGAGCGTTCCGTCGTCGTATATCGGTGCGGCGGTGAACTCGATGTGGCGTTCGTCGCCGCTGGCGTCTATCATCACGCTCTCGTCGCCATAGAGCGTGTAGTCGACGTCCGTAATCTTCGGGACGTCGTACTCCTCGTGGGCGGCCTCGGGCGCCTCGATGACCTTGTCCGCGAGGGTCTTCGACCGGCGACCGTCGGGATAGAAGGCCGGCCCCGTTACCCCGTGTTCTTGGGTGAGCGACTTCGCCTCCGATTCGGGTTCCTGCGTCAGGGATTCGAGCGCCCGATTCCACAGAATGAGGTCACCCTCGGCGTCGATGATGAAGATTGGCGTGTCGATGTGGTTCAGGATGGTCCGAAAGCCCGGGTCGAACTGCACGTCCGATTCGGCCGTCTCGTCGTCGCGAGCCGTCTCGTCCGTACTCGCCTCCTGAGAGACAGCCCCCACGATACTGGTGAGTAAATTCATAAGCGGGAAACCAGCTCTCGCCCTCAAAAAGGCACCGCCCACAGTATCAGATGTGATTCTATCGGGCTATCTCGCTCTATCCACGGCAACGAACGACCACGCTCGCGTGGGTGAACCCAACAGATATATCGCTACGTCCAGTAGGAAAACCACCAATGAATCACCGAACGTCAGCAGCGAGAACGCGTCCGGCGACCGAATCCGTGGAGGGTCGATAACATGCCGTGGGGAGTCAACACGGAGTTCACCGAGGACGAGGGACCGGAAGTGGAAATCGACGAGGACCAAGAGGAGAAAGTCGAGCGAAACGAGGAAGGGTCGGAGACCACGGAAGATTTCGACATCGACGAAGCGCTGTCGAATCTGGACTGAGGAGTCAGCGAACGTCTTCGAGCGCTTCGCGTGCGTTCTCGACCGCCGACTCTCGCTTCGCCGGGTAGGCTTCGACCTTCCCGCGGAGCGTGATGCCGTTCCCCTGTTCGATATCGCCGCGGAACGCCGCCTGTTTGTCGAGGGTGAGATAGAGCGAACAGTCCTCGGCGACGCGGTCGTCGAGTTCGTCGAGGAACGTGTCGTAGTCGGAGAGGTGGGTGAGGCAGTCGAGGACGTACCGAACGTCGTCGGCGTTCTCCAAGCGTGCGGAGAGGACGACGATTCGGTCGCCGTGATGGCCGGTCGTCACCTGCCGGTCGAGTTCGTACTCCTCGGGGAGGTAGGTTCGAAGCGCCGATTCGACGCGCTTCTCGTCTTCCGTGGCGTAACAGAAGGTTCGTAGGTCGACGTAGTGAAAGGGGACACTCGACATGCAGGCGAGAAATCCGATTACGCGTCGTCTTCGTCGACGGCCTCGAGTGCGTCTTCCGGCACACCCGTCTCCTGACCGTCCTCGAAGCTGACCGTGTACGTCGCGTCGCCGAACATCGTCTCCATCACCTGCGTGATGGCCCCGGTTTCGCCGTCGTACTCACTGTGCTTGTCGTGAAGAACGACCGAATCCTCTTTCTCGAAGCTCATACCCCGACGTTCCGCCGGCGCACATTTAAGCGCGCTGATTCACCAGAAGGCCCGCAGCTCACTCGTGCCCCGAGACGGGGACGGGTTCGTACGGCTCCTCCAGATACTCAATGTCGCTGTCGGAGAGGTCGATATCCAGCGCTTCGACCGCGTCTTCGAGGTGTTCTATCGAGGTCGTCCCCACGATGGGGGCGTCCACCCACTCCTTGTGCAGTACCCACGAGAGCGCAATCTGTGCCATCTTCACGCCTCGCTCCTCGGCGAGTTGCTGGACGCGTTCGTTCACTTCCGGCCCGCCGCCCTCGCGGTAGGGATGTTCGTACAGGCGCTTCTCGCTCGCCCCGCGCGTCGTCGCCGCCACGTCCTCGTCGGGCCGAGTGAGATAGCCCCGCGCCATCGGCGACCACGGGATGACGCCGATGTCTTCGCGCTCACAGAGCGGGAGGGTCTCGCGTTCTTCCTCGCGATAGACGAGGTTGTAGTGGTTCTGCATCGTGACGAAGCGGTCGAGTCCCAGTCGCTCGCTCGTGTGCAGGGCGTCCGCGAACTGGTGGGCCCACATCGAGGATGCGCCGATGTAGCGCACGTCGCCGCGACGCACCGCGTCGTCGAGGGCACGAAGCGTCGTCTCGATGGGCGTGTCGTAGTCCCAGCGATGAATCTGATAGAGGTCGACCGTCTCCATGCCCAGTCGGTCCAGCGAGTTCGACAGCTCCTGTTCGATGGCCTTGCGCGACAGGCCGCCGGAGTTGGGGTCGTCCTCGTCCATCTGGAAGTAACACTTCGTGGCGACGACCGATTCGTCGCGGTGACCCTCCAGCGCCGTCCCGAGGACGCGCTCCGACTCGCCGTTCGAGTACATGTTGGCGGTATCGAAGAAGTTGATACCGAGGTCAAGGGCTCGCTCGACGAGTTCGATGCCCTCCTCCTCGTCGAGCACCCAGTCCCGCCAGTCGCTGGAACCGATGCTCATACAGCCGAGACAGATGCGCGACACCTCCATCCCGGTGTCGCCGAGAGTGGTGTACTCCATGCGTGAGAGGACGCGCGCCGAGACAAAAAGCTACGGCGAGGCGGTCAGTCCGACCCCACTTCGACCGGCGTCTGGAGGTCACGCTTGAACTCGTCGACGGTGTCGAGGTCGGGGGGCAGGTCGTACTCGATGCGACGCGCTCCACGGTTGTCGGGGAGCGGTCCCAAGTCGGCCGCGACCGGCTCCCAGCCCGGCTTCACCTTGATGCTCTCGGCGGGCGTCCCGACGGCGACGTGGTGGGCCGGCACGTCCCCGTGGACGATGGCTTTGGCACCGATCATCGCGTTCTCGCCGACCCGGCTCCCGGCGCCGACCATCGCCCCGGACGCGATGCGTACGTCGTCGTCGACGACGGTCCGGTAGATGGACACGTCGGACTGGTCAACGATGTCGTGGCTGTGACTGTGGATGGCGGCGCCATCGGCGACGGAGACGCTCGCACCGATATCGAGGGCGCCACGGTCGTCGAGCAGCACGTTCTCGTGGACGACGGTCCGGTCACCCATCTCGATGTTGTGACCGTACGGGAACCGAATCCCCCGGAAGAGCTTGAGGTCGTCGCCCGCCTCGGCGAAGAGGTGGTCCGCGAGCATCTGTCGGAACGGCAGGGCAACGGCGTCGTTGGCCGCCAACGGTGAGGCGTCGAATCCCAACCAGAGCCACCGAAGGGGCTTCGACTGCTGGAACTGCGCCTCGTCTTTTTCGGCCCACACCTCCCCTTTGGTGTGGACGTGTCGCGGGTGATACGTATCGAGACGGATGCGCTCGGCGAGCGACACCGACTCCCCCGCCTGCCAGCGCTCATAGACGTCGCCGTCGCCGTGAATCCGTGCCAACACGCCTTGAACCACGTCGGCTGTGGCGTCCGACGACGACAGCCGTTCGTCGACCCCGTCGACGAACTCCTCGACCCGCGCCTGCGCCTCGGGCGATAGTGATACGTTAACTTTTGTCACTAATATAGATGCAAATGCAACCCAGGTAAAGGTGACTGTGGGGACCAAGTTTTGAACGCCGTGTTCGGGCGGGAGCACCAGTGATAGTGTCGGATTCACACAGCATCGCGTGATGGCGAGACGATGTGACGCCCGGGCCACACCGTTTTGCCACCACCGCCCCAACGCCCCCCATGACCGTCTGGTTGCTCGGCGACCACCTCCACCCGTCCCATCACGTCCTCGACGGTGCCGACCGGGTGCTCATGGTCGAGGCGACCGATTTCGCTGACCGCCGGCCGTACCACCCCCAGAAACTCGGCGTGGTGTTCGCGGGGATGCGCCACACCCGTGACCGACTCCGCGAGGCGGGGTACACCGTCGACTACCGCCGTGCCGACGCCTTCGGCGACGCCCTCGATGCTCACTTCGACGCCCATCCCGGCGACGACCTGACGCTCATGCGCCCGCCGAGTCACGGCGCCGCCGCCCGCCTGCGCGAACTCGTCACGTCGCGCGGCGGGACGCTCAGCCTCGTCGACGACGACCGATTTCGCTGTTCGCCCGAGGCGTTCGACGAGTGGGCGGACGGCGACGAGTTCCGTCACGAGGACTTCTATCGCTGGATGCGTCGGCGCGAGGGCGTCCTGTTGGATGGCGACGACCCCGTCGGCGGCCGCTGGAACTACGACGAAGAGAACCGGGAGACGCCACCAGAGGACTGGTCGCCGCCGCCGACCCCCCGATACGACCCCGACGACCTGACACGCGAGACGCTCGAGTGGGTCGACTCCGAGTTCGACACATGGGGCGAACGCGAGGGGTTCGCGTGGCCCGTCACCCGCGCGGACGCCCTCGACGCACTCGACCACTTCGTCTCCCACCGCCTCCCCGCCTTCGGCCCGTATCAGGACGCGATGCTCGGCGGCGAGTGGGCGTTGGCGCACTCGCTCCTCGCTTCCTCCCTCAACCTCGGTCTGCTCCGGCCGGGCGAAGTCGTCGACGCGGCCGTCGAAGCGTGGGAGCGTGACGAGGCGCCAATCGAGAGCGTCGAGGGCTTCGTCCGACAGGTGCTCGGCTGGCGGGAGTTCATGCGCCACGTCTACCGGCGGACGATGCCCGATTTGGCCGAGGGGGACCTGCTCGACCGGGAGCGAGCGTTGCCACCGCTGTACTACGAGGGCGAGACCGAGATGCGCTGTCTGGACGAGGCGGTGAGCCACGTCTACGAGCGCGGATACGCCCATCACATCGAGCGCCTGATGGTCCTCTCGAACTTCGCGACGCTGTACGGCGCGGACCCCCACGAACTGAACGAGTGGTTCCAGTTCGGGTTCGTCGACGCCTACCACTGGGTGACGGCACCGAACGTCCTCGGTATGGGTACCTTCGCCACCGACACGTTCACCTCGAAACCCTACGTCTCGTCGGGCAACTACGTCGACCGGATGAGCGACCACTGCGCCGACTGCCCGTACGACGTGGACGCGACGACAGGCGAGGGGGCCTGTCCGTTCAACGCGCTCTACTGGGACTTCCTGAAAGAACACGAGGCGACGCTCCGGGGGACGGGGCGGATGGGGCTAATGTACAGCCACGTCGACCGGAAATCCGAATCGGAGTGGGACGCCATCCGAGAGCGGGCGGCGCGACTCCGCGAGCGAGCGACGGCGGGCGAGCTATGAGCGTGTGAGAGAAATCGAAAATCGTCGTTCGTGCGCCGCTACCCGAGCGTCGAACCGGACTGCGGTTCGCGCTTACAGTCGCTGAAGATTGGTCGCTCGCGGACCCTTGTCGGCTTGCTCGATGTCGAACTCCACCTCCTGTCCTTCTTCGAGGTCCGGACCGCCGATGTCTTCCATGTGGAAGAACACGTCTTCGTCCGAATCTTCAGTCTCGATGAACCCGTAACCGCCAGTGTCGTTGAAGAATGCAACCGTACCAGTCGCCATTGCGTCACACGCAACGCGAAGCAGAAATATAAGGTTTCCGGGGGCTCAATTTATGACAGTACGGTCGAGAATTGTAGAGATTGTCGACGTAGTTGTCGATGTTACTCGTATTCGAGGTGGTTTGGGAACCCTCTCTGTGATATGTGTCCGCACGTGACGATACCTTCTTCTGGGACGCTCGTCCGCGTCGAACGCGTCAGGCCATCCGGGCGGCGAGGACGGCGGCGACAGCGGTGGCGCAGACGCCGACAGCGAGGAGCGCGTAGTTGGCGATGGTGTTGTCGGCGCGCGTGAGATAGACCGAGAAATCGCGGCCGGAGAGCGGCCACAGCAACGGGACGCCCGCAGGCGTCAGGGCGTCCGCGAGGAGGTGTGCGAGGATGCCGAGCGCCCCGATACCGAAGCCGAAGGCGATGAGCGTCGACCGGCTACCCGGAATCACCTCCGCGACGCCAGCGCCGAGGCCCGCGCCGACGAGGCCGACGAGAAGCGCGAACGCGAGCGTGTGGGTGGGGCCGCGATGCGAGATGAGCGGGAGACGGTGGTCCCAGTCGGGCACGGTCGATAGCCAGAGCATGGCGGCGCCGCCGGCGACGGCGAGCGTGGGTCGGCCGAAACTGACGAGTGCGAATCCGACTGGCGCGAACACGAGCAGCGAGACGCCCCAGTGGCCTCGGCGATACATACCTCGCTCTGGGAGTGGCGGCGACCAGAACCTGTCGGTTCCGTATCGGCGGCGCCGTCGCTGGCGAGTGGCGAGTGCGTCGAAAAGGGTGGAGGGAGTGTACGTTACCGTGCCCACGGTGGCGGGGGGGTCGTAGCGGTCAGGGCAAGCCGCGTGTCAGTTCACTCCTCGACGACGACGGTTCCCTCCATACCCGCCGCCTCGTGCGGGATGCAGACGTAGGCGTGTTCGCCAGCCGTTTCGAAGGTGTGGACATAGGACTGACCGGAGGCGACGGCACCCTTGCCGTTCTCCCAGCCGGTCCGTGCCGCTTCTTCAGACTCGAAGCCGCCGGACGCCCAGTAGGACGCGCCGTCCGGAATCTCGTCACCGAGAGCGGTGACGGAGTGGGGTTCGCCGCCAGCGTGGCTCCACGCCACCGTGTCGCCGACGGAGACGGTGAGTTCGGCCGGATCGAACGCCACGGCATTCATATCGATGACGTGGTCGGCGTCGTCCGGGACGCCCTCGACGACGTTCGGGCCGCCTTGGAGGTCGGTCTCACCACTCTCGCTGCTCTCGCCGCCGCTACCGCCGGCGGAGATTTCGGGCGCCTGGTCGATGGCACCCGCGACGGCGAAGCCCGCGTTCCGGGTCGCCTGCGCGAACCGTTCGCCGGCGGCGTCAATGTTCTCGCCGCTTTCGAGTGCGGAGACGTAGTCCGAGAGCGCCGCCTCGAACGTCTCGTAGGTCTCGTGGTCGCCCTCCTCGAGCGCCTCGTGGACGCGCGCGTTCTCGAAGGTGGCGAACACGTCGCTCACGAGGGGCGCGGCGTTCACGTCGCCACCGCTCCCGCCGTCCTCGACGACGGCGTAGACGGCGGCGGTCGCCTCGTCGGCGAACGTCGTCGCCGCCTCGTAGGCGTCGGCGTCGCCCGTCGTCGCGGAGCGAACGGCACCGAGCGCCTCCTCGAAGGCGTGGTAGCGCTCCTCGCTGGCGTGCTCGACGGCCTCGTGGAAGCCGTTGGCGCCGCCCTCGAAGTACGCGAAGGCATCGCTGGCAATCGTCTCGGCGCGGTCGGTGTCACCCAGCGCAGCTCGGACGCCGGCGTCACCGGCCCGTCCGGTCATGTACGCCGCCGCAGCGCCGCTGGCGAGCGGCGTGCCAGCAGTCGCCTCGAACTCGACGAGAGCGTCCGTCGCACCCGAGAGGTGGGTGTCGACGGCCTCGTCGTCGCCCGCGCGGAAGGCGTCGGGGAGGGCGGTGAGGTGTTCCTCCTCGAAGGTGTGATAGAGGTCCTCGCTGGTCTCCTCGAGCGTCTCGTGGAAGCCGCCCTCGTTCTCCTCGAAGCGAGCGAAGAGGTTCTCGGCGATGGTGGCCGCCACCTCGCCCTCGCCGCGGTCGTAGCGCTCGCGCGCGTCGCCGAGGCGGGCGCGGAAGAAGCCGGACTGGAGCACCGGCGCCGCGTCGCTCGCGAGCGCGTCGATGCCCGTCGTGAGGCCGTCGTGGACAGTCGTCACCGCGCTGTCGACGCCCTCGTCGTCGCCGTCCTCGATGGCGGTGATGAGCGCCTCCAGCCCGTCGTGTTCGAACGTCTCGTAGGCGGACTCGCTGGCCTCCTCCAGCGCCTCGTGAGCGCGAGCGCCCTCGAAGTGCTGGAAGATGGACTGTGCGGCGGCCTTGGCGGCCTCTGGCTGGCCGGCGTCGTAGAGCCACGCGGCGTCACGGACGCGAACGCGGTAGGCGTTCAGGCCCGCGGCGTGAGCGGCGGCGACGCCCGGCCCGCCCATGCTGGCGGCCATCTCGGCGTCGAAGCCGACCGCAGCCATCAGCGAGAGGTGGCCGATGCCGGCAATCGGCTCGGAGACGAGTTCGTACGCCGCCTCGACTGCGGTGCCGGACGCCGACAGCGCCGCCTCGTGGACACCGTCGGCGTCGCCAGCGTTAGCCGCCTCGATGGCGTCGTTGAGCGGGGTTTCGAACTCCTCGTGGTAGCCGTCGCCCGCGGATTCGAGCGTCTCGTGAGCGGGCGCCTGTTCGAAGTCGGCGAAGATTCGCTCGCCCACCGTCGCCGCTTCGTCCGTCAGCCCCGCCGTCGCCAGCGCGTCGATGTTCCGAATCCGAGAGGCGAACACGAGCAGCGAGAAGGTTTCGGTGACAGAGTCCGAGGTTCGGGACTGCTGGGCGGACGCCAGCTCGTTTCCCGCGCCGTCGAGGGCGCCGATGGCCGCGTCCACGTCGCCGCTCTCGAACGCCGAGCGAGCGTCGCCGAGATTACCTTCGAAGGACTCGTAGGCGGATTCGTCCGTCGACTCCAGGCCCTCGTGAGCGCCGTACTCGCCCGATGCCTGCTCGAAGCGTGCGAAGACGTCGCCGACGAGCGTCGCCGCCGCGCTGGACTCTCCGGCGCGGCCGAGCGCCACCGCGTCGTGCAGGCGAGCGCGCATCGTGTTCCACTCCGCGGCGAGCGCGGTGTCCGCCGATGCCTCGGCCGACGGCGTCTCCGTCGCCGTGGGCTCGCTCGTCTCGGTATCTGTCGCCGTCGTGTCGCTGGTTTCGGTGCCGCTCTGCCCACCGCAACCAGCCAACCCGACGCCGCCGAGGGCGACGCCGGTCGTCCGTAACAACGTCCGTCTGGTTTGCTGCATAGAATTTAGGCTGGCCTAAAAGTACAAAAGGCCTGCGATTTTTAGGCCAGCCAAAATAATTGAGGCGGCGGCGGCGGCCGTCGCCGTCTGGTGGACTTGCGGAGAACATCGACCGCGCCAACTGTTTTAGGTCAGCCGAAAGGCAAAAGAGTGTCGGTCAGTCTCGCAGGAAGCGGTCGAACGCGGAGGCGAAGTCGCTCTCGTCTTCGGTCGCTTGCTCCCACTCCACGAGACCGCGTTCCTCGCGGGTCCCCTCGATGGTGTTGTCGAGGACGAACGCGACGAGGCCGCCGACGGCCATGCCCGTCGACCCGATGACGTAGATGGTGTCGGCGACGGCGCGAGCGCCGAGAACGGGGCCGAGGACGGCGATGCCTCGCATCCCCTCGCGGAACGCGGCGGCGCTCCCGACGTTGCCCATATACGCCGGAATCGCGAGGCCGGTGAAGAGTGCGATGCCGACGACGAAGACGTTTCGCGAGGAGTTCATGTCGACGTACTCCAGGTTCGAGAGGCCGACGGCGACGATTTGGCCGAACATGGCGACATAGAGTCCGCCGACGATTGGGTCGGGGATGGTCGCGATGAGTTGGCCGAAGTAGCCGACGAAGCCGACCAGAAGCATCACCGCCGCCCCGATTTGGACGACGTAGCGCGAGGCGACGCCCGTCAGGCCGATGGCGCCGATGTTCTCGGAGTAGGAGGTGGAACCACCGGTCCCCATGAGGCCGGCGAAGACGTTCATGATGCCCTCCATCCCGATACCGTGGTTGATTCGGCTCTCGCTCGGCGCGCCGACGCCGGAGAGGCGGGCGACGGCGTGGTAGTCACCGAACGACTCCAGCATCGACGCCGCGACGCCCGCAATCATCCCGATGACGTACGCGGTTTCGATTCGCGGCATCCCCCACTGGAGCGGGTAGATGGGCATGAGCGCCGGCGCCGACGCCACGGACGCGAGGTCGACGTAGCCCGACGTGCCCGCCGTGTAGACACCGCTCACCGACAGGGCGGCGGCGACCAGCCACGCCACGACCACGCCCAACAGGACGGGGAAGAGTTTGAACGCTCGCGAGGCGTCGCCGAGATACTGCGAGAAGAGGACGATCAAGAGCAGCGTCAGGCCGAGCAGCCACCAGTTTCCGCTGGCGCTCGTCACCTGCGGCGTGTTGAACAGCGCGAGGCCGATGAGCGCGATGGTCGGTGCGATGATGACCGGGGAGATGTACGAGCGGAGTCGCCCCAGCAGGCCGAAGTAGCCGATAGCCACCTCGACCAGCGCGGCGACGACGATGGCGCCCTGCAGCTGGAGGAGCGCCGCCTCCCACGCCGGCCCGGTTGGGTTGCTCGCCTGCACCACGCCGATGACCGCGAGGGCGGGCGCGAGCATCGAGAACGGCGCCCCCTGCACGATTGGGTAGCGGTTGCCGAACGTCGTCTGGGCGAGGGTCGCGATTCCCGAGACGACGAAGAACGTGCCGACGAAGCGGGGGATGACCGACTCGGGCATCCCCAGCGCGCCCGCGAGAATCAGCGGGACGGCGACGTTCGCACCGACCATCGTCAGGTAGTGCTGGACGCCGAGGAGAATCGACGTGAGCACCGGTGGTTTGTCGTCGATACCGTAGGCGACGAAACTCGACTCGGTTTCGTCGCTCATCGCCACTCACCTACGTGCATACGGGCTTCCTGATTCGCCGCCGTCTAAAGTCGCCCGGTCCACCCGCCGAAAGGGTGAGGTGGGCGGCCCCCGTCGACTCGGCCGATGGACGACGGAGACGACGCCGTGACGGCGAGCGATTCGGGTCGCTACGCCCCCGAAGACCTCTGTTACGCCGGCGAACGGGTTGTCGAGCGGACACCGCTCGGAGACGGGTGGGCCGCCGTCACCACGCATCGCGTACTCGCGTACGACCCGAGCGCCGACGGCCGGCGGTTCGAGGCTATCGACCGCCCGAACGTCCGCGCCGTCAGCGTCGACGCCGAGGGCGACCAGCAGTTACTCGGGTGGGCGCTCCGGGCGGGCGTCTACGGCCTCGTCGGCGTCGGTGGCGGCGTCGTGCTCCGGGCAATGAACCTCGGCGAGACGCTGGCGGTCGGTGCGAGCGCCGGAAGCGCCCCCATTGGGGGCGTCCTCGCCGTGGTCGACGCCCTCGCGGCGGCGCTGGCGCTTCTCACGACGCTCTTGGTCGTCGGCGGGGTCGCGCTCTGTGTCGGCGGCGTCGCTCTCGGCTGGCGCTACCTCCGCACGCGCCAGCCGGCGCTCGTCGTGGAGCGATTCGGCGAGAGCGACGTTCGGTTCGGGGCCCCGCGGGCCGACGGTCGACACGCGGCACAGACGCTCGCAGCGGCGCTAGACGACCGGGGCGGCCAATAGTATATCCCTCCCGACGGCGTAGCGGAGTGGCATGGAAGTCCGGCGGTTCCTCCGCGGTCGCATCGACGACGACCGACTCGACCGGGTGGTCGACGAAGTCGCGGCCCGCTACGGACGCGAGGAGCCGTCGGTCCGCTATCTCGACGCCGACAACTGGCTCTCGACGCCGCTGGTCCTCGACGAAGACCTCTTCGTGAAGGTCATCTCGAAGCAGAACTCGCTGGTCCACGCACTCATCACCACGGGGCGCAACCTCGGCGTCTTCTCCGCCGGCACCGAGGGCTTTTTCGAGCACTTCGGGACGCCCTACGGGATGGCGAAACACGAACTCGAAGCGACCGAGCGCATCCGCGACATCGGTCTGAACGCGCCCGAACCCCTCGAAGCGCTGGACATCGACGGACTGGGCGTCGTCGTCCTCGAATACCTCCCGGAGTTCAGAGCGCTCGACCAACTCGACCGGGAGACGGAACGGGAGCTCGCGCCAGAACTGTTCGCGTCGCTCCGGACGATGCACGACCACGGCCTCGCACACGGCGACCTCCGGGCTGAGAACGTCCTCATTCTCGACGGTGACCTCTACTTCATTGACGCGACCAACGTCGGGGCGGCGGGACGCGACGACGCCCGGTCCTACGACGTTGCCTGCGGACTCGCGGCGCTCGAACCGCTCATCGGCGCACCGGACACGGTCGACGCCGCGGCGACGGCGTACACGACGGCCGAACTCCTCGCGGCGCGGGAGTTCCTGGATTTCGTCAGCATCCGCCCGGACCACGGCTTCGACGCTGCGGCGCTCAAGGGTGAACTGGAGAAGCGAGCGGCGTGAAGGGAGAGGGGGTGGACGAGGTGAGGCGAAGGGTGACCCGGACCGACCTTGCCGGGCGAAGGGGGTCCGGGCCGGGCGAGCGACGACGTGGTGGAGTTTTGGTGCCGAGTCTCGACGAGAAAAGCGTCGATGCGTCGGCGAATGAAAGTTATTCCTCGGACGGATAAATCCACCGGCAGCGGCGTCTCTCGCTCACTCACGCCGGTCGCGCAGCGCCGGGAACTCCTCACGAACGGCATCGATTCGGTCGGGGTCGACGTCGGCGACGACGAGCGTCGGGTCGTCGGCCGCGCTGGCGAGGGTCGTCCCCCACGGGTCGTAGACGGTCGAGCGGCCGAGGAGCGTGGCGTCGTCGAACTCCGCGGCGCCGTTCGCCGCGGCGACGTAACACTGGTTTTCGATGGCCCGCGCCCGCGCCAACGTCTCCCAGTGTTCGACCCGCGGATACGGCCACGCGCTCGGCACGCAAACGAGCGTCGCCCCGCGGTCGGCGAGGCGACGGTAGAGTTCGGGGAATCTGAGGTCGTAACACGTCGACATCCCGACGGTAAAGCCCTCGAAATCGACGGTGGCGAGCGATTCTCCGGGCGTGAGTAGGCGCGTCTCTGCCGACTCGTAGCCGAAGAGGTGGTGCTTGCGGTAGACGGCGCGACGCGTCCCGTCGCGGTCGTAGAAGACGCAGGTGTTCGCGAGGCCGTCGGTCTCGGGTACGTCGACGCCGGCGGCGGCGCTCGCGCCGAGGTCCTCGACGTGGCTGCCAGCGAGGAGGCCGACACCGTGGTCGGCCGCGAGTGCCGAGAGGTGGTCGAACGTCGGGCCGTCGAGCCCCTCCGCGACGCGGGCGTAGCTATCGAACGCGAAGTAGCCAACCGTGAACAGTTCGGGGAGGACGACAAGGTCGGCGCCGCGGTCGGCGGCGTCGGCGACGGCCGTCGCCGCTCGGTCCAGATTCTCGGCCACGTCGCCGGCGACCTGGTCGAGTTGGGCCAGCGCGAGTTTCATGCCGTCAGCCCGAGGTCACGCCGGAGCGCCGTTTCGAGGTTGGTGAGTTCGTCGTCCAGTCGTTTCTTGAAGAAGCGTTCGACGCCGGGGAGGCGGCCGTCGACAACGAACTCGTTGTCGAGGCGACAGCCCGTCTCCGTCTCAGTGATGCGGTGTTCGCCCGTGACGCGCATCACCTTCGACCGGCCGACGAACTTCACGTAGGTCGGGGGCTCGCGCTCAACGTCCTCGGTTTCGACGGTGGCCGTCCGGTCGACGAATGGCAACTGGAGGTCGATGTGCCACGTCGCGGCGTCACCGTCGACTTCGTAATCGCGGACGACGCTGATGGCCTCGGCGCGCTTGCCGGGGTCGGCGATGAAGTCCCAGACGCGTTCCGCCGGCACTTCGAATTCGAACGCCCGCCGGACACGTACGGTCATACGATGAGGTTCCGTCGAATGCTCAAAAAGCGTGGGGTTAGCCCTGCGTGACGCGCCAGGTCGTCGACTTGGCTCGGCCCCACTTCTCGATTTCGACGTCCTCGGACTTCTCGGCGAGACGCGGGAGACGAGAGCCGACCTGCTTGGCCGTCAAGCCGATAGCGTCGGCGATGTTCTTCGCGCGGAAGTAGCGTTCACCACGGGAGACGCTATCGTGGAGGTACGCGAGGATTCGCCGTTCCTCTTCGGTCAGAGAGGTCATCGTTCACCCCCGCTAGGTGATTCATGCTCTTAACTCTTTCAAGCCTCGGAGCGGTCGTCGCCGAACGGCATCAGGCGTACGCCTGCACCGCAACGACCGAACAGAGCGCGGCGCCCACCGCGAGCGCGAATCCGGCGGCTTTCGTCGACTGCCCCGGGCCGGCGACCATCACTAGCGCGCCGACGGCGGCGAAGATGCCGAACAGCACGCTCAGCCCCACGCCCTTGTCCGTCTCGACGGCATCGAGTGCCATACCCATCCTGGGTCGGCGTGGCTTATAGTGATTGGGACGACGGACCGGAAGGTTCGACAGGCCGGAGCGACGACGAGCGCGTATGACCGACAACGCAGGCGACCCGACGCAGGCCACGAGCGACGACGTGACCGCCCGCTACTACGAGCGCGGCGGCGAGCGAGTGCTCGCTTTCGAGCGCGACGGACAGACCGCCGAGCTGGCCCAGAACAGCGAGGGGTACGCGATGGTGACCGTCCGCCGCGACGCCGAGGGCGACGAACTGGAGAAGTACTACGGGTTCGACATGGCGCTCGACCACGCTGCCGAACTACTGGGCGTCTCCGTCCACGACCTGCCGGTCCCCGAGGCGGCCAGCGACATGGGCATGTGAGTCGAGGGCGGGATAGGCGTCGAAGCGGCGTGACAGCGCGGACCGGTCACGTCCAGTAGAATCGCGGGCCGAAGACGAGATACGCGAGCGAGAGAAAGAGGAGCGCGAACGCGAACACCTCGCCTGGCCGCCCCTGAAGCAGGATGGCGAGCACCTGGACGAGGCCCATCACGAGGGCGTCTTGCGGGTGGAGGTCGGGGTACGTAATCTGGGTCACCATGAGCGCCGCGAGCAGGCCCGAGAGCGCGACGAGCAACACGGGGCCGACAAAGCCCGCGAGGACGCCCGCCGAGAGCACCGTCGCCGCGAGCGTCGAGGGGACGCCCTTCGTCTCGGCCACGTCGCTGTCGTACGCGGTGTAGAGACCGAGGCGCGTGACCGCCATCGCGACGTAGATGGCGGGGAGAAGCAGCGCCAGCGCGTACTTGGCCGGGTCGGCCCCGAACGACCACGCGTTCGTCGCGCGCGAGGCGATGAGGAGCGCGGGCGCGACGCCGAAGGAAGCCACGTCGGCGAGCGAGTCGAGATACGGGCCGGCGAGCGTGCCGCCGCGCCGGCGCGCGATGACGCCGTCTAGCCCGTCGAGGACGGCCGCGAGCAGGACGATTCGGGCCGCGAGCGCCGCGTCACGCGTCGCGACGAAGGCGGCGAGGAAGCCGAGCATCGCGTTGCCGACGGTGACGGCGTCCGCGAGTCCAAGGCGCCCCACGAACCGCGGTTGCATAGTGGCTCACTCAGCCACCGAGGATTTACGTCTTTATATCGCCCCTTCGATGGACGAACCACGCCGCCTATATTCACCGCACCCCGAGAGGCGGACATGCGCAGACGGCGAGTGCTCACGACGCTCGGATCGGCCCTCGCGGTGGGAACGGCGGGATGCTCCGCCCTCGGCGGGGGCGTCGATGGCGACGTGGGGATGACCGCGGTGGCGTTCGAACCCGCCTCCATCACCGTCTCGGTCGGTGACGAGGTGGTCTGGTACAACAACAGCGCCCGCGCTCACTCCGTCACCGCGTACGAGGACAGCATCCCAGAGGAGGCCGACTACTTCGCGACGGGCGGATTCGAGACGGAGACGGCCGCGCGCGAGGCGTGGGACGGCATGGGCGGCGCACTCGAAAACGGGCAACGCTACAGCCACACCTTCGAGGTGCCGGGCACCTACGGCTACTTCTGTATCCCGCACGAGCGCGCGGGGATGGCGGGTCAGGTCGTCGTCGAGGAGTGAGTGGCCGGCGTCGCCGCCGGGAGTTCGACGACGACGGTCGTCCCACCAGCTGTGCAGTCGACATCGATGCGCCCGCTCGACCCCCGAACGATCCAGTTGGTCAGCCACAGCCCCAACCCGGTGCTGTGCGTGAGTTGCGTCTCCGCCGCGGTCCGGAGCACCTGCCGTTCGACCGGGGGGAGTCCCGGACCGTTGTCTGCGATGCGGACGGTGACCCTGTCGGCTTCGCCGTCGGGGAGTGACACGTCGATCGATACGCTCGGGTCGGCCGCGTCGTTGTGTTGGACCGCGTTTTCGAGGACGTTCTCGAAGGCGTAGGGCAGGAGTTCGTGGCCGACGACGGGCGCGCGGTCGGGGAGCGTCGCCGTCACGTCGGCGTCGGGTGCGTCCCGACGCAAGCGGTCGAGACAGTCACCAAGAACGGTCACGAGGTCGAACGACACCGTGTCGTCGTGGTCGGTGTCGGCGACTTGCTCGATTCGGTGGGCGGTGTCGCTCAGTTCGAGGATGGCGTCCAGTCGCTCGCGGACGATGTGGAGACTTCGCTCGTCGTCCGGCACTTGCTTCGCGAGGCGGTCCAAATGCCCTGTGGCGACGTTCAGTTCGTTCCGGATGTTGTGTCGCAACACGCGATTGAGAACGGAGAGTCGCTGCTGGCGGCCGCGTCGCTCGGTTACGTCGAGGATGACGAACGTCGCGCCGCGCATGCGGGCCGCATCGTCACCGAGCGGTGCAGCCCAAGTCCGCGTGTCGAGTAACGACCCGTCCGGACGGTGATGCCGTGTATCAATGCCGGAGAGTCGTTCGCCGGCCCGAAGTCGCTCCAGACACGTCGAGAGCGTCGTCTCGCTCTCAGCCCACAGCACCTCGAACGGCCGCCCGAGAATCGACGACTTGTCGTATCCGAGCGTTCGCTCGGCGGCGGGGTTCCACAACTGAACCGTCCCGTCGTCATCGATTGCACAGATGGCGACCGGCGCCGCGTCGATGATGGTGCCGAACCGATCGACCAACTGCTCGACGGCCGTCGTGAGCACCTCGACCTGTTCGTTGCTGTCGAGATGACGGCCGAGTGCATCGAGCAACTCCGCAAGCATCGTCCGAGAGAGACCGTCCCGATTCGAGAGAACACCCTCGTCGGCGTCGGCGTAGGCGTCGACGACAGCGCGTTCGACATCCTCGTGGCCGCGCTCTGTAATCGCGCGAAACACTGCCCCGGCAATCTGGTCGGCCGATTCATCCATTTTAGGCGTGCCTAAAATAGAGTGAGAAATAAACCTTCGGCTTGACCGTTCCGCGGTCGGCGTAGCATCGGTGTCATAGAGCGTGCGGTCGTCGCCCGAGTCGATATCGGTGGTGACTCAGTGTTCCGAAACGACTCGCACAGTCTGTCCGACGAATTTCACTGGTTACGCAGATTTTCCGAGCGGAGTTCACCCTTCGCGTGCCACGTTCGGGGACGGAGAGCAACAGCGACCGCACCGAGATAGAACAGCGTCACTACCCCGACGACGACCGGACCCGGAACCAGTCCAACCGCAGCGCTCGTCAGCCACGGCGCCGGCGAGAAGGCGGTGATACGCACGAGCCACGCGACGAGAACTATCGTAAAGAGCGGCAGATACACCCGTCGCAGCCGATGAGCAATCGCTTCCTCGGCGCTAATTTTGATCGTCGGTTCCCGATAGTCCTGACTCAGCGTCGTCCGCCAGTCGGGGTCGGAGAGTCCCGTAGAGGGGTCGAGTCCGTACGCGAAGACGTTTTCCTGTAACTTCCGGACTCTGCTTCGCCAGATGTCGTATCCTCGATACCGACGTGCCTCGATCAGCAGAAACACCGAGAGCGTGGCCACCCCAATGAGGAGAATGTAGTGAGGCACGTCGGAACGTGAGAACGCCCACGTGAGAATCGCAGAGATGACGAGGACCGCCCAGTTCGTCGTCCGATCGAGGCGCTCTCGCCAGAACTTCATTCGATGGATTTCACCCCGGTACAGATGCGCCATCGCGGAACTGGGGCCCATGTCCTCCTCGAGAAGACCCTTCCCCACCTCTCTGTGCTCTTCGTCGCCGGGGTCGACCTCTTTCGCTGAGTGTCGTGACATTACACGAGGAGTTGAATGTCGGCGTCAGCCATGTCCTGAATGGCTGTCGCCGCGCCGACGCCGACGGTGACACCGTCGTAGAAGTCAGCTTCGTCGTAGTCCATCAGATCCATCGTCATCTGGCAGGCCTGGAACTCGACCCCCATCTCCAGCGACGTGTCGACGAGTTCCGCTATCGTCGCCGTATCGTTGTCCTCGATCTGGCGTTCCATCAGCTTCGTCGTCACACGATCCATACCCGGAAGCGACGCGATGACGTTGGGAACCGGCATGTTTGGATTGCCGACGGCGCTCAGCTTCAGCTCCTTTGACTTCTCCTCGTGGAGGATGTCCAGTCCCCAGAACGTGTGAAAGACCGTCACCTCGTAGCCGAACGCGGCCGCTGTACTGGCGAGGATGAGCGGCGGGTACGCCATATCGAGGGTTCCCTTCGTCGCGATGATCGACATCTTCGGTCGCTGGTCGTCGCTCTCGGACTCGAGTTTCTCGAGTCGTGACTCGAGGGCCACGAGTCGCTCTTCGAGCGCGGCACGACTCGGAGGTTCACCCTCCGCGTCGGGCGTCTGTGACATATCTGTGCTCATTGTTCCGTCTTGCGCACGTAGTGGGTGAAGATATCGTCACCCTCCTCCTGATCGACCAGTTCGACCCCTGCAGTCGTGTCTGCCCAGCCCGCGATGTCGCTCATGCTTCCCGGGTCAGTCGCGAGGACCTCCAGAATCACCCCCGCATCGAGTTCGTCGATGCGCTGTTTCGTCTTGACGACCGGCATCGGGCAGTTCTGTCCACGCACGTCGAGTGTCGCTGTCGGTTCGTACTCAGTCATGATATTGACCTTACTATGCAATACTGTCGAGTGCGATAAAAGTGTGTCGGTAGTATACCGCGAAATGAACACTACCATATGGCGATAATACCGATAATATCTGCCTTAGGACCATAATTTGAGTGTTTGAAGAGAATAGTATTGTGTATATTTTGAATTACTATGCAAAGTCTTATTGGTGAGTCGTGTGTAGAGTGGAGTGACGATGACCGAAAACGACCGTCCGAACGGCGAGGACGACATCGAATCGATTGCGCCGAAACGACTGCACAAGCGGATCGAGAGCGGCGAGGAGGTACACATCCTCGACGTGCGCTCGGAGGAGGCCTTCGAGGAGTGGCACATCGGGGGGGAGAACGTCGAACTCGTGAACTACCCCTACTTCCAGCTGCTCGACGGACTGCCACGAGACCTCCTCGAGGCGCTTCCGGAAGACCGGGAGATCACGGTCCTGTGCGCGAAAGGTAATTCAAGCGAAATGATCGCGGAGAGCCTCGAAAACGAGGGATACGATGTCGGCCACCTCGAGGGCGGAATGAAAGGCTGGTCCCGTATCTACGAGTACACCGAACTCGACGTCGACATCGACGCGACGATTGCGCAGTATCGGCGTCCATCCAGTGGCTGTCTGGCGTATCTCGTTGTCTCGGAGGGTGACGCCGCCGTCATCGACCCGCTGCGGGCGTTCACCGATGACTATCTCCACGACGTTCGAAATCTCGGCGCCGAGCTCACATACGCGCTCGATACGCACATTCACGCGGATCACGTCTCTGGCATTCGGGCAGTCGCCGAGCGGACGGACGCGACTGTAGTGTTGCCCGACGCCGCGGCAGCGCGTGGCGTCGAGTACGACCGCCAGTACGAAACGGTTGAGGACGGCGACACGCTCACCGTGGGCGACGTGGAAATCGACGTGTTGCACACGCCCGGTCACACGACCGGCATGACTGCCTACAAGGTGGGGCCCGTCCTGTTCACGGGCGACGGCCTGTTCATCGAAAGCGTCGCACGGCCGGATCTCGAAGCCCCCGAGGCAGCTGGAGAGGCTGCAAAGACGCTCTACGAATCGCTCACGGAGAAGGTACTATCGCAACCCGACGAGACCATCGTCGCTCCGGCACACGCCAGCGAGTCCGCGACGCCGAACGAGGACGGGTCGTACACTGCGACGCTCGGCGAACTGCGAGAGACGATGGACGTGCTGTCGATGAGCGAAGACTCGTTCGTGGAGTTCATCGTCTCGGACATGCCGCCGCGCCCCGCGAACTACGAGGATATCATCGCGACCAACCTCGGACGGGAAGCGCCCGACGACGAGGCAGCCTTCGAACTCGAACTCGGGCCGAACAACTGTGCGGCGAGTGAGGAGGCACTCACGAACTGAGATGAGTGGGGTCACACCAGTAACCGCGGCCTTCCCGCGAGGGATTCTCCCGTACCTTCTCGGCGGAGTGCTCGTCGGGGCCGGTGCTGCGGTCATCTATCTCACGACCGGGATTATCGCCGGTGCGAGCACGTTCCTCGAGTCGACGCTGTCGTATGTCTCCGGCGTGTCCCGGTTCAACCGCGCCAAGTACGTCCAGTCACGAGACTGGCGACTCGTGTTTACCGCAGGCATCGTCAGCGGCGCCGCCGTGTACGCAGCCGTCTACCAAGGCGGCATCTGGACGACGAAAGTGCAGTGGTGGCGTCTGCTCGGCGGCGGCTTCCTCGTCGGTATCGGGACGCGTCTCGGCAAGGGATGCACGTCTGGCCACGGCGTGTGTGGCGTCGGGTCGCTCTCGAACACCTCCCTCGTGAACGTGGCCACGTTCCTCGCGTTCGCGATTGGGACAGCCCAACTCGTACAGGCAATAGGGGTGACGCCATGAGCGGCGAACGGCACCTCGCGAGTACCCGCCGTAGTCCGTTGTTCATGCCAGTAATCTACGTCGGCGGCCTGATCTTTGGTTTCGGGCTCGCGGTCAGCGGCATGGCTCGTCCCGAAGTCGTCTTGGATTTCCTCCAGTTCGAGGATTTCGGACTCCTCTTCGTCATGGGTGGTGCAGCTGCCGTGACGGGTGTCGCGTTCACCGTCGCCACCCGATATCTCGACCGGGCGCCACTGACGGCCGGAAGGTACGTGCGGCGTGTGAAAGCGTTCGACCGCAACGTCGTCGCCGGCGGGGCCATCTTCGGTGTCGGCTGGGGGCTCTCGGGCGTCTGTCCGGGCGCCGCCTACGCGAGCGTTGGTATCGGTAACTATCCAATCTTGTGGGCTGTCGGCGGGATGTTTCTCGGTGTCTACGCACACGGCTACTGGCGGACGCATCAGTCGAACCTCACCGAACCGTAGTATGGTGAGAATCGCACTTTTCCGGCGTAACGATTGGTTCGGCGTGATGGTATCCTCCGCGACAACTCGCGCAGTTTGCTCCGAGTGAATCGGTATCTGCCTCCGATCAGTATTGTTCAGACGACACGAATGCTTTTCATCGGCCGGCACCTAGCATGGTCAACTGATGCCCGACTCGATGAGTGAAATGCTTCGACAGGATATGCAGTGTGAGGGCCTGCTCGAGTGTTTCCACAACCTCAAGGAAATCGACAAGGACGTATTCCGACTGCTGAACGAAACCGACGAGCCACTGACCGTCGACGAAATAGCCGACAAAATCGACCGCGAGCGGTCGACTGCCTATCGGTCCGTCAAGCGATTACTGCAGGCAGGGTTCATTCAGAAAGAGCAGGTCAACTACGACCAAGGCGGATACTATCACGTCTATCTCCCGCGGGACGCCGACGAAATCGCCCAAGAGATGCAGCGGCTACTCAACGACTGGTACGCACAGATGGGGCAGCTTATCGGCGACTTCAGCGACAAATACGGAGACGCCTCCGAGCAGACGCCGACTATCGAAAACTGAGTCTCAGAAGGAGCGAGATTCGGTCCAACGGGCGAACGACGGAAAAATCGGGCGTTCGGGGGTATTCGAGGGCATATCACAGCGCACGTCGAGGCGGCGTCGATATCCAGTATCGGCAAAAGAAATCGAAAACAGCCGAGCGTGACCGAGCACCGCCGACAGAGCGGTGACTCGTGACGACGGCGATTACTCGTCTTCGACGGCGACGTCTTCTTCGTCTACGTCGACGGAAGCCTCTTCCTCGGCGGCGACCTCTTCGGGGCGCGCTTCGAGGGTGAGCTTCTGAATCTCGACCCGTCGGAGCGGGTAGACCGTCTTGGCCTCGCCGTAGACGGCCGAGGAGAGTCGGCCCTCAACAGCGCTCTCGACGAAGGACTGGAAGTCGCGTTCGGCAGCGGCGTCCTCGACGATGTCGATCATGATGCGACGGATGGCCTGCTCCTGGCTCCGGTCGGCCTTCTTGGTCGTGAAGGCGACGGGCTGGACGCGGACACGGTAGTCGTCCGTCGTCAGCACCGTGATGGTGGCGTCGACTTTCGAGGCGCCGCGGCGCACGAGACTTCGCAGGTAGTCGCGCGTGAGTTCGTGCTTGACGAACTCCGTGTAAGCGGCGTCCGAGCCCACGTCCGTAATCTTGAACGTGAGCTTGGTGTTGTTCGCCCCGGCGTCGTCAGTGAGTTCGCCGAGGGTGGTTTCGATCGTTCGTCCGATGACTTTCTCCGGTTCGTCGGCAACCGTCTGGCCGAGTTCCGCCCGGTCGTACTGCTCCGGGGCGAAGACCGTGTACCAGCGCTTGCCGCGTTTCTGCTTGGATACTGAGCGTTCACTCATGGTTGGATCTGTGTTCGCGTGTCGTTCGTGCGACGGTCTCGGCGACCGTCAGGTTCACCACGTAGTCGTCCACGGAGGACTGGAGTCCGCCCGTGGTCTCGCGTTCGATCTGCGTGCGGACGACGTCGCCGTCCACGCGCGTCGACATCGACGGCGTGTTGTCCGGCCGCAGGGCGGCCGCAATCGTGGCCGCGTCCGCGTGTGTCGTCTCGACGCTGGCGCGTTTCATAGCGCCTCCCTGAACGCCGTGATGAACGTCGATACCTCTGCGTTCTCGAAGCGTGCCGTGGCCCGCGTGCCGGTGCCGACACTCCGTCCGTCGGCGTCGACCGCTCGTACCGCCTCGCGCATCGCGTCGCCGAGGCGCGCGCTGTCGACGCTCTGTGCCGCGGCGCCGTCGTCGCCGACGACCAGCGCGACCGGCTCGGGCGACCGAAAGTCCCGGCAGAGCCGAGCGACGGTCCCGAGGCGACCCGGCGGCGCCGAGTCGACGCGCGCGACGAACACGCCGTCGTATCGGCCCGTCGTCGCATCCGCCAGCGCTCGATGCGCCGCGCGAGCGTGCGTCCGCCACGCGTCCAGCGCCGCCGACCGCATACCGCCGTCGCGGATGGCGATGGCGACGCCCGTTCCCGGGCGTTCGCGAGCGACGGCGTCGAGGACGTCGGCGAACCCCTCGACGGTCGCGAACCGACCGTCCGGGGTCGCGTGCGGGCGAAGCACTCGCTCGACGGCTTCGGCGGCCCGCGTCGTCGACGCCGTCGCCTCGATGGCGAGCCACGACGCGACGCGGCGGTGGTCCTCGTCGGTCGGGTCGGCGCCGACGGCGAGGTCGTCGAGTGCGGCCCGTGCCGCCTCGGGGTCGCCCGAGACGGGGGCGTGGACGAGCGTCGAGTGGGCGAGTCCCTCCGAGAGGTCCGTCGTCGGCACCGCGAGTCCGGGGCGCCGGTCGACGGCCGCCCCCTCTCGGGCCTCGGCCAACAGCGACGCCGCGTCACCGGCGTCGAGCGGTCGGCCCGCCGACGCGATGCCCGCGAGCGCGAGGGTCGGATTCGAGTTCGCGCCGAGTTCGCGCGCCGCAGTCGCCGCGACGAGACTCGCCGACGTGGCGCCGGCTATCGAGAGGTCGCCACCGTCGGCGCCCGCACCGATTCCGAGGACTACGTCGTCGTCCTCGCCCGGTATCGGGTCGGGGACTGCGTCGACGCGCACCTGGAAAGGCGTGCCACGTGTCTTGAGCGCCCGCGCGAGGACGCCGCTCGCGGCCAGCGAGTCACCGTCGGCGGCGGCGACGATCCGAACGAACGGAGCGTCGCTGAGCGCCGCGGCAACGTCGCCGGCGTCGGCGTCCTCTACGGTAGCGGGCGCGGTCGACATTACTCTTCGAGGAGTTCGGCCGCCATCTCGTAGCTGTAGGTGAAGTCCTCGTCGAGTTCGTCGCCGCGGTAGTAGTCGGCGAGGCGACGAATCTTCGCTTCCGTGTTCTGGAGCGCGCGCTTGTTCTGATGGTCCTGCGGGTTCTCCGCCATGTGCTCGCGCAGGCGAATCGCTCGCTCCATCAGGTTGCGCAGGTCCGTCGGCAGGTCACCGTCGGCGTCGTTCTCTTCGAGAATCTCCGTGACCTTCTTGCCGGTCGCCAGTTTGACGTCCGGAATCGGCGTGCCCTTCACGCCCTCGTCACGCAGTTTCATCCCGATGACGCTCGGGTCGTGACCCTCTTCGGCGAGTTCGACCACGCGCTCTTCGATGGCGTCTTCGTCTACGTCGCTCCACTCCGGGGGTTCGTCTGCCGCCGGCTTGTCCGAACCGGACGAGCCACGACGGCGGGTGTGCATTCGTGCCATTGGTAGATTGGAACCGCACAGACCGCAGAAGCGTATCGTGACCGACAGCTGTCGGTACACGCACTCCCGCAATCCCAAGCCCAGACGGGCGAGTCAGATTTGCGGTCGCGCCGTTCCCGTCCTATTCTACGCGCTTCGACACTAAACCGTTTCGAAGCCCGCCATGACACGCCGTTACGTACCGAACGTACGAGTCGAAGCCCTTATTATCCGGACTCCGGTACGAATCGATGCGACGAGGGCTCGTAGATCAGCGGTAGATCATCCCCCTGGCACGGGGAAGGCCGCGGGTTCAAATCCCGCCGAGTCCACTTCTTCACTCACTTCGCTCGTTCAGTCGTCGACTCGGCTGAGTCCCCCTCGCTCACGTCGTTCGCTCGCGGGACTCCCGCCGAGTCCATCACAGCGACCGAGTATCGAAACCGGAGTCGAACGTCGACCATGCCAGCGAAGCGACCGGCTTCGAGTAACGTCTGACGACGAGCGCTGGCTACCGTTCTCTCGCGGTGCTATCGACCTGCGAGAACCGTCTTTCGACTGAACGGCACAGCCGCTGTCGGACGTAGCGTCGATAAAAGAAATCGCACCGGATGACCGCTAACGGCGGTCAGTCGGGATTAATCGTCGTTAGTCGTCGCGTCGCACGGCCAGCAGCGCAGCCGCGATGAGC